>JGI12210J13797_10944585_pt1 | contig 10321 bp, 8 predicted proteins | sample ElkSlonscriptome_3_FD_13797 | JGI IMG/M metagenome (IMG submission 13797) | reverse complement strand
CACACTTCCTTAACCAGAAAAGCCCAAATCCTCCTTCCCCAAAGAAGAGAAATCGGCCATTTCAGAAATCTCCCTGAAAAATTATGAAGCAAAAACCAGGAGAATAGGAATTTACCGCTCGGTGTCGTAATTAGTGATACCAGTGTTCGGCCCCTTATCTATTTAACCATGCTTGCTACTATCCGACCTTTATTTATGTTGAGTTGTATTTTATTTGCGGTGGCCTGTCAGTCACAGGAGTCTTCCTCTGCTGAGACGACTCCGGCGGGTTCAGTATCGAGGGTCAGTAGTTCTTATACTCCACCCACCTTTCAGGATGATATTCGTAAGGAACAGTTGCAGTCTATTGCCCCGAGATTAAAGGAACTCATGCAGCAGCATGCCGATGACCGACATATTTCCGGGGTAGCCTGGGGTATCGTGGTGGATGATGAACTGGTGGTAGCCGATGCCTACGGACTGGCCAACCGGGCGGAGAATATTCCGGCTACGACCTCCTCCGTGTTCCGAATTGCTTCTATGACCAAGAGCTTTACGGCGATGGCCATTCTAAAACTCCGGGACGAGGGAAAGTTATCACTGCACGATCCGGCAACCGAATATATTCCCGAAGCTGAAAACCTAGAATATCTGACCTCCGATGCTCCGGCGATTACTATTGAAAATTTGCTAACCATGGCTGCGGGCTTTCCTGAGGATAATCCTTGGGGTGACCGCCAACTGGATGAACCCGAACAAATGCTGCTGGATTTGTTGCAGCAAGTCCCCGCTTTCAGCAATGTACCTGCTTACGAATTCGAGTACAGCAATACCGGATACGCCATGCTAGGGCTAATTGTGCAGCGGGTATCGGGACAACCCTTTGGCGAGTATATCCGCGAAAATATCTTCCAGCCCCTGGGCATGAATGATACCTACTGGGAAGTTGACCGGGTGCCCGATGATAAGTTGGTGATTGGCTACCGCTGGGAAGATGATGAATACCAACTAGAACCGATGTTGCACCACGGTATTTACGGAGCTATGGGTGGCTTACTCACCACTATTGAAGACTTCCGTAAGTACGTCAGCTTTCATTTATCGGCCTGGCCACCCCGCAGCGGAGAAGACGATGGCCCAGTGAAGCGAAGCACCTTACGAAAAATGCATACTCCCCAGTACGTGCGATTGATCGCTGAAGCCACCGACTGGAACGGTGAAACCTGTCCGGCTATGGTAGGCTACGGTTACGGGCTCGGCATTGCAGAAAATTGTAAAGGTACAGTGCAGGTGTCGCATGGGGGAGCACTACCGGGCTTTGGAAGTAATTATAAATTCTATCCCGAGCTGGGTATTGGCTTTATGGCTTTTGGTAATCGGACCTACACCGCCCCTTGGCCCTGGGCAGAGATTCTAAAACTAGTATTCAAAGAGCTTGACCTCCCGCCTCGGGTGCTTCCCATTTCCGAAATCTTAGCCGAACGGAAAGAAGATGTGATAAAATTCATTCAGGAATGGGACGAGCCAACCGAAAAGGAACTGCTAGCTGAAAATTTCTACCTCGATCAATCAAAGGAAAAAAGAAAGGAAGAGGCGATGAACTTGCTGGATAGCGCGGGAGCTATTCAATCAATAACTGAGCTATCACCGCTGAATCAGTTACGCGGAAGCTTTAGGATGCAGGGAGAAAATGGCGATATTCGGGTGTTTTTCACGCTAAGCCCTGAACCCAATGCCCGCCTGCAGGCATTGAGATTGGGTTTTGAAGGAAATAGTGAGGACTAATGCTAAAGCTATATTTAACGTGAACTATGGATTAGTGCTTATCAATGGAAATCATAAGAGTGTGTTTAGGAATCGGCTCGTTGAATTTTTGCTAAAATAATATTGACGAACGCTAATTGTATAAAATTGACAGCTGAAGCCACTGTTTTTTCATAATCTTTGGATAATTTACGGTACGCATTCAGCCAGCCGGGATTTCTATGGTTTAAGCAAGCGTTGCTATATAGTTTTTTTTATATCGCCCGGCGAACCGGTTTCGATCCTCTCGGATACAGGCAAAAACTCGGTGGATGATTTTATTACGCACTGCGTTCAAAACAAGCATTTTATTCTTCCCCTTTTTTACTTTCCGATGGTAGTAGCTGGCCATTTCGCTTTTTCCCGACACTACTGATAACGCCGCCATATGTAGTAATCTTTTTCATACGGGGGGCCGCCCCCACTGTCATTAAGTTAAGCCTGTCTTCTGACAGGCTTGCGGTTCATGGTGACTTTCGGTTTTTTCTTCTTTTTGTACTTTTTTGGGTTTCCGTCAGGTTTTCGGTCTGCTCGGACGGGTTCTACATGTTGGATGAAAAGTATTTTCAAGGACGTTCTGAGTTCTTCTGGTTGCTGGCTATAGAATAAATCAATGATTTTTTCTTTGAGAAATCCTAATGATAAGGCCTGATTTACCTGATAATCATGCTGACGATGCTGAGTACTTTCTTCCACCTGTACCTTCACTTCTTGACTAACCAAAGCTTGTAGATAGAGTAAGAATAAGGCAGCGTATAAGTCCTGCTGTACTGATAAAACTGAATAGCCGGAGAAGTTCTCCAAGCCCAAATTACTCTTGAGTATATCAAAGCGCACTTCTTGCTGCCACCGCAAGGCATATAGATGCGCGAAGTCTTCCGCAGGATAAGCCTCTTCATTTAATAAAGAAGTAGCCAGTAGCTCAGTTTCCCCATCAGGGAGGGTTACGCGAATCAGACGTACGGCTAGTGGGGTGCTCTTTTGATAAGGCAAGTCTTGAAAGTTCTGTTTTCGGGGATAGAAGTCTACTATCGCACTGGACTTTCCTGAAGCTAGGAAGGTGTCGGTAACTTTGTTAAACACGATAGGTATCCGTATCACAAAAGCGATCCCAGCTTGCTGGTGACGATACATGAAATCGTAGGAAGGGTAACCGCGGTCGTAGATGATCAGGTCATTCGCTTGGCAATGAACCCAATGCTTCATGGCTAATGAACGCTCGTCCGTAGTGGTAGGGGCTAACTCGGCATCCAGGAACATCGCATTGCTCACTTGATAGAGAGCCGACAACCTTCCTTGGGTGCGAAAGTGACCTGCTCCTACCTGATGTTCATAGACTGCTTTGAGTTCTTCGCTAGCAGGAAGTTCTATTACACTAGTATCACAGGCCAGTAGTCTAAAGCCTTTCCAACAGGGCGAAGTTACCTTTGGGTGGTGTTGATACTCTTGATTAAAAAAGTAGAGCAAATCTTGAAAGAAACTCGGCTTAATACCCTGTCGGCGTTGCACAAAAGCACTTTTGCTGACATTCTGCGCTACTGTCGCGCTATGACGGGACAGCTTTTCAAAAAAATGTATCACTTCCAAGGACAAGCTTTTATGGAGCTTTTGCAGGATCAGCACGGGGTGCCCCGCACCACAGTAGCCTTGAACGATAGCTTTTTGGTACGACTAAAACGCCGTGACCGGCACCCCGGTGGGTCAGTACGGTAGGCAGTATTGCTTTCTTGATCCATGATGAAGATTTTGGTTTTTTCCAAGATGTCTAAAGTAGCCGAGTTCATAGCAAACTAAGTACACTGTAAAGTAAATAGGTTATATTTTTTCATTGACTGAGTTTACCTTTGTATAGTGTCTTTTCAGTTTCTTTCTGGCATCGGTGATAGAAAACTGCCAGTCAATTTTGATCTGTTTATCATCACGTTCTTTGACTAGCTGAAACACTTCCCGTTCTAGTATTGCTTTAGTGGGAATACGCCGCTTTAAACATAAGCGAGATAAAGCCGAGAACTCAGCCTCAATGACATTCAACCAAGAAGCCTTCTTAGGGGTATCATGAAGCTCGAACTTTTGGCTTAGTGCATAAGCTGTTTGAGCATCAAAACGCTCGTAAAAAGAGCTTGCATTATGGGTATTGAGATTATCCTGGATCACTCGGATTTTTTCAGCCTTCGGAAATTGGGAAGTCAGTAGTTGCATGAACTCGGCGTACTCCACCTTCCGGCGACGGTCATATACTTGGCCGATTCGCTTCCCCGTTAGTGGTCCTATGGCCATAAACAAACAGCATGAACCATTTTTTTGGTATTCGTAATGCTCCCGTTTCACGTGGCCTGATTTGAGAGCGAGTCCCTGCACTATATCGCCGATTAGAAAGCAAGGCCGCTCATCGAGGCAAACCACGGGGTAGACTTCGTCATAGGGTAGCCCATACAGTCGTAAAATATTTTCCATTCTCGCTAGAAAGTCAGCATTAATCACCCCAATACACCAAGTCTTAGTTAAGTGAGGCTGAATCCGCTTTTTTTAAAATGTCACCGACTTGGGTATGGGATATATGCTCACAATACCCCAATTCCACCACTTTGTCAGCGAGTAACCGTAGACTCCATTGGCTGTAGCCTTCGGGAGCTTCACGACACGATAGCAAGATCACTTGGTTTTCCTGCTCAGCACTGATCCGTACGGGGCGACCGGGCCGAGGGGCATCGTACAAACAGGCCAATCCCTGCGTTTGGTACTTCTTGACTAGTTTACCTAGACTCACCAACGATAACTGCACACTGGATTTGACCGACGTATAAGTGTGTCCTTTATCGAACTCTAGCAACGCCATAATTCGTTTGTACGTCCTAGCTTTCAATGTCCCTTTTTGCAGTAACGCGACCAGTTGTTGCCGATCCTGATTGCTCAATATTACGTGTTCCTTCTTCATATAGATAGACTCAAAAACACTACTATAGTCAATAGTAAATATACTTACTTTACAGTGTACTTAGTGTCAGGAAGTAAGTACATATATATCTTTAGACTCAGGCATGGTAAAGGTATCTGATTTGTGTCATTATAAATTAAACACCTCTGCATGCCTGTTTTGTTGTGTTGCAACAAAGCCGATTTGACTTATGGATATAGTGAAATAACCCGAAAAAACACAATGTATTGCAGAAATTCTGTGGAGGAACGGCTTACAATCCTCCGCTGATAGTCACGGCCCGCTGGGCACTCGTTATTCACGGTAGGTTTATTGTGAACATAAGAGCACATTGTCCTGGGCTAAGCCCCTATTGTTAGCGAAAGTCTGTAGTGCCTTGGCCACTTCCAACAGCTTTGCGTAACGGGGTGCTTCAGAGTCTTTTTTTGAGTGACTCTGAAAGGGGGCGGGCTAAGAAAGATCAATCAGCTTGAACCCTTGTCCGTGTACGGTTAAAATTTGCACATTTTCATCGGGCTTCAGGTACTTACGAAGTTTGGCAATGTATACATCCATACTGCGGGCGTTGAAGTAGCTATCGTCGCCCCAAACGACTTTCAAGGCCTTCGTTCGGTCTACCGTCTGATTGATATGCTGGGCAAACAATTTTAGTAGTTCTGATTCCTTGGAAGTTAGTTTCACTTCTTGATCATCATGCTGTAAAATTCGCTGTTGGTAATCGTAAGCAAACTTTCCGAAAGCAAACTGGCTTTGCTCAATTTCTTCGGGCTGAGATCGTCTTAGTATGGCCTGTATCCGCAGTAGCAACTCTTCCATGCTGAAGGGCTTGGTCATATAATCATCCGCCCCCAGCTTTAATCCGGCAATGGTATCTTCTTTCATCGATTTGGCCGTCAGGAAGATGATCGGAATCTGGCTGTCGCGCTGGCGGATTTCTTCGGCCAGAGTAAATCCATCCATCTTGGGCATCATTACATCCAGCACACAGATTGACAAATCGTCAGCTTTTTTAAATGCAGAAAGAGCCTCTTCACCATCGCGGCAGAGAATGGTTTCGTAACCCTTAGCCGTGAGGTAATCGTTTAAGATCATACCTAAATTCTGATCGTCTTCAGCCAGTAGTACCTTCATATTCGTAGGGTAAATAAACGTTGAATGTGCTACCTTCACCTAATTTTGATTGTACGGAAACCTGCCCGCCGTGGGCTTCTACAATAGACTGTACGTAAGATAATCCCAGTCCAAAACCTTTCACATCGTGAAGGTTGCCGGTGGGGGCGCGGTAGAATTTATCAAACACTTTGCTTTGTACTTCCCGGTTCATGCCCATGCCCCGGTCCTGCACTTCAACCACCAGCCCGTTGCGAGTACTTTTGGTGCGTAGTGTCACTTGCGGAGCTTCGGGAGAATATTTGTTAGCGTTATCAATCAGATTGGTTAGTACATTGGATAGATGGTGGGGGTCGGCACAAACCGTTGGGCAATCAGCCTTTAGATCAATACTGAGTAGACCCTCTCGTTTACTGATAGAGGGTATAGCGTTCTTCTCTACTTTTTGAATTAGCTCATGTACGTCAACTTCTTCTCGCTTCAGTGTATAGTCTTTTTTATCCAGTGAAGCAATTTGTAGCACTCGCTCTACCTGCGAACCTAGTCGGGTATTTTCTTCTTTAATGATCCCCAGATACCGATGTAATATGTTAGGATTCTGCGCCATCTGCTCATCCTGAAGGGCTTCTACCGCTAATGAAACCGTAGAAATGGGCGTCTTCAACTCGTGAGTCATGTTGTTAATGAAGTCATTCTTCATATCAGATAATTTCTTCTGCCGAAAGATGGTGCTGATGGCGTAGAAGAAGCAGTACACCACAATGCCAGTAAACAGCAGCGACGAGATTAGTGTTAACCAAATCTGCTTGAGTAAGTACCAGCTTTGCTGAGGAAATTCAATATTCAGAAACGCTCGAGAGGGCACAAAGTCGTTGGGAAAAAGGGCTACCTGGGCATCACCCGGCAGAAACTCGGCAAACTGAGGAGTACTCGCCATGAGTACGCTATCTTCCCGGGCGTCTACTACGGCGTACTGGTAAGGCGTATGAATACCACGATTACCCAAAGCAATTTGCAATAATGTATCTAACTGCTGATTAGAAACTCGGCTATGTACGGGGCGAGTGCCAGAAATAAGCTGCTGAATAGCCTCTTCAAACATATTGGTGCGTTGCTCCAACTTCCGCATCTGCTCCTGATACACTAGCACCGGATGCTTACTCAGATCGGGCGGGCGCACCGTAAGCACCGCCGGTGAGTCCGCCGGAGCCACTCCTACCGATACATCAGCTTGCGCCCGTCCGTTGGTTTGGTTGTACGAATAAACAAACGACTGGCTTTGCCCCCGCTGAATGACTTGGAACTGAGAGGAAAATGTAGATGTCTGCCGGTGCCCCGCCGGGCGACGATTCGCCGGACGGTTTCCCATTGGATAGGCATCATTAGTGTCTAGCTGTAAAACCTGTTGCCCGAATGTCTGGTACGCTAGTCCGTAGGCCTCCTGCTGTTCCAGTTGGTGTACTACCGTGTTTAGGGCTTCGTACACATTTTGATTGAAGCGTTGCTGGTTAGCCTGCACAGTCTCATTGATCCAGTACCCCTGGAAACTCACTAACCCGGTCAGTGCCACGCTCATCAGCACTACGATTACGTATATCTTCCGTCGATTCATCTCTTAACTATAACGCATAGCACTGAAAATTGTCCCGATTTAACGTTTTTTAACAAGAGAGTCGGCAGTTTTTGTATCAGTGTGTATTGGAAAGCGCATTGTGGCGGAGGTCTGCAAAGGTTGAGGTTCGCTTTTGTGGGAGCCACCCCGTGGCAATGATGGGGACACCTAGTCAAAAATGAACAACAACTAACGCTCCACTCGAAATAAAGCTCATTCTTTGCAGTTGAGCACCAAAATACATTCACTGGTACGCAGTAACTCAAAAAAAGAAAAGGGAGTACAATACTCCCTTTCAAATTTTAACAACACGAATAACGTAAGTTCGCTTACTCCTCCACTCGCTTAAACTCAGCTACAATTGTTCCAAAATCGTCTTCATAGTGGAAAGTGTTTTCGTCAAAAATACGAATGTAGTAAGTGACTCGCTCTTCCGAAACACAGTCTTTTACTAAGCCACTTACCCAGTAACCGCTACAGGTGACGGCTGGTTGAATCTCGTCCCAGGCCAGATCGTCTACTGCCCAACAAAGACCGTTGTCCGCATCATCTACTACTACGCCTTTTCCGGTAGTTAAGTCAGCTTTGATTTGTACCCCAGTTAGTGCGTCGTCTTCGGTCACGTTTTCCCAATTTCCGTTGAGATAAGTATCTAGATCATATTCCGCCTCACATTCGTAGCGTACCCAGGTACGGTTAAAAGGTACTCCTTGAAATACGCCTTCCATGTAGAGTTCATTTTCATTGACAATCGTCATGCTGGATTCTGCGTAAATGTGGGTGATACAGTTGCGGTACATCTCCTTCAGCGTAAATCCATCATCGGTAGATTCAATATCTATCCACGAGACATCATCCAGCTCGAAGCAGTGGGTATTGGTTTCAATGTGCACCAGTGTAGCCTCGTTCGTTTCTGGGTTATACTCTACAATAGAACCCATCAGTACGCCGGTAGAATTATCTTCTAGTAGCCATTGTCCAGCCAGGGTAAAATTGGCAGTGTCTTCAACCACCACGATCATGCTATCAACGGCCAGCGTATGCTCAGCATCTCCGTTAGAAACTGTCAGACTTACGGCGTAAGCGCCCGGAGTATCATAACTTACGATTGGGCTTTGTTCAGTAGAATTTGCCGGAGTGCCGCCTTCAAATGTCCAGTTCCAGGAAGTTGGGTTACCCGTAGAAGCATCGGTAAATTGTACACTGCTATCTACTGCCACCGAGTCTTTGTCTGCTGTAAAGTTAGCTGCTACGGCATCAGTTTCCGTAGTGGGTTCCACCGTGATTAATTCGCTTTTGGTTTGGGAGTGCTCTGATGTTTCGTTAGCAACGGTAAGTTTTACGTCGTAAACACCGGGCGTGTTGTAAACTACTACCGGATTTTGCTCGGTAGAGTTCGCTGGCTCTCCTCCTTCAAACGTCCAATTCCAAGAAGTAGGCTGGCCGCCAGACTGATCGGTGAAGGTTGTGCTTCCTCCAATCTGAATGTCGGTAGAAGCAGCATCAAACGCTGCTGTTACCTCCTCAATATCAGGCTCGGGAGTAGGATCAATTCCTTCCTCTTCGGAGCAACTGGCTAATAGGGTAGTAAATACAACTAACAAAATTCCAAATACATTTTTCATGAGATACAATTATTATATAGGTTAAAATTATACAAGTAGACAGACCGATAGCTACGCCGATAGAGGAGCGGTTAACCAAGCGCATAATTAAGCACAGGGCATACTAATCACCGAGAAGAATAGAGAAATAGAAGAAGAGAAGTAATAAAGAGAAGTGGTATAGCTATCGCTATTTACCCTAAGTAAACGCAGAAGGTGGGAATGTAATACAGGAGCATCAAGTTTTTTTATTGCTCTATAATGAGTATCTTATACAAGTAGCCAGTGGTTACGCACAGTATTGCGCGGGAGAGGCTTAATATTCACATTTTTTAGTCTGCAAAAAGCTCTGTGGAGCACAACCAACAATGAAGACGCTTATAGATCGACTTATTGCCATTAGCCTTGTCATAGGACTTATGACTTCCTGTCAAGAGGATGAGCCGGACGTTAATCAGTACGTGATTAGAGCGGAAGTATCCAACGAGCGCACTACTTCTGCTTTTAAATATAACCAACAAGGAAAAATCACTGAGTGGGAAAGCTTATTTAATTATACCCGCTACTTCTACGACAACAATGGACGCTTGAACCGCAGTGAGTCAGCCCTGGATTCAAGCGTATTTTCTGCCGTATTTATTGATAGAACCACGTTAATGACTGCTGGGAATACTATCATTAACCGCTACCAGACCCTTTCACTACGATGCCGACGACCGTTTGGTCAGAGTAGAGAGCTACGCTGAGGAAGATGGTTCTTTTGTGAATAGATCTGTGCAGACCTTGGAGTACGAAGGTGCCGCTATTAGTAGAAGAAATATACTCAATGCCGAAGGCGAAGTTGCCCAGTATCGCACTTACGAATATGACAACCGAGGCAATGTGAAGCGAGAGTTATACTACAGTAGTGCCTCGTCGTCCGAATTTGTGTTAGCTAACGAGTTCACTTACGAGTACGACGATAAGAACAATCCGTTCTCTGTGCTTAGGGCATTGGGCAATCCTGGTTTGTGGACAAATCCCAATAATATTGTAGGACGAAAGACAATCTCGTATCGAATTGTTCCTGGTACAGAAACTAGCACCGAATCTACCACCAAGTACCTGTATAACCCACTTAATTACCCAGTGAAAGTAATAAGCGACGATAGCGAGTTTGCTTACCGCTATTAGCCGAACAGCATTCCGTTTTAACACTTTTTAACCAGCTTTAACATTTAATTAACGCACTTCTTTCCGAGTATTCTCTACTTTCGTGAGGATGCCAATATTGGTAGA
>JGI12210J13797_10092366_pt1 | contig 10327 bp, 9 predicted proteins | sample ElkSlonscriptome_3_FD_13797 | JGI IMG/M metagenome (IMG submission 13797) | reverse complement strand
AACGCGGGAGGCCAGGAGGCTGTCCAGACCGGCGAATGACAGCCTGTCCTGGCCGAGCCTATGGAGCAGCGGAGGCGTGTTTCGTTTCGCCGAGCGGCGGCACCAGGCCGCGGCCATCTCCGCTTCTGTCAATCCGTTGCTCGCGCCGCGGTACGGCCGGGACCAGCATCTCTAGAAAACGGGCCGTGCTGCGTTGCCATGAAAAACCGGCGGCGAAGTCCACGCAGTGCTCGGAGGGAATCGCCAGCGCGCGGAATACCGCTTCGCGCAGGTCTTCATCCATCGCGCCATTGCCGCCGTCGATAATCAGGTCCTTCGGTCCGGCAACGGGAAACGCCGCGACCGGGACGCCGCATGCCATGGCCTCCAGAATCACGAGGCCCAGGGTATCGGTGAGGCTTGGGAAAACGAACACGTCGGCGGCCGACAACAGCCGCGCGAGTTCATCGCCGTGCCGATAACCCAGAAAATGCGCGTTCGGATAAGCGCGCGAGTAGCGTGCTAGCGCCGGTCCGCCTCCGATGACCACCTGCGAACCCGGGAGATCAAGGTCGAGAAAAGCCTCGAGGTTCTTTTCGGGTGCCACCCGGCCCATGTACATGCTGATCGGGCGAGGCAGGTCCAGTGCGTCTTTGCCGTACGGCCGGAACGTTTCGGTATCGACCGCACCCGGCCATACGTGCAGGTTGCTAAAGCCGCGTTCGCTCAGCAGATCTTTCTGGGTATCGGTGCGCACCAGCGTGCGCTCGGCGGCCGAATGAAACCAGCGCATCATGCGATAGCTGGCCACCAGCGGAAGCGGCGTCCGGAGCCGCAGATACTCAGGGAATCGCGTGTGATACGAACTGGTAAAGCGTACGCCGTTGAGATTGCACCAGCGCCTTGCCGCAATACCCAATGGACCTTCCGTCGCGATGTGGACCGCATCGAAGCGGGTGTCGGCCAGGCATTCACGGGCCGCCCGACGCGGACGCAGGGTCAGTCGAATTTCCGGATAGCTCGGGCAGGGCATCGTCGCGCGCGCTTCAGGCGACAGCACGGTAACGCGATGGCCCTGGAGTTCGAGCTGCTCGCGCGTCTTGGACAGAGAGCGCGCTACGCCGTTGACCTGGGGGTGCCACGCATCGGTGACCAGGAGAATCTTCACGCCGCCATCTCCGGGCGGCGTGGATCCATCCGCTTGAGGACGCCAGGATCGTCAGCCAGTCTCAATAGTTCGATCGTGCCGTCGTGGTGCTCGACCAGCGCCGTGCAGCTTTCGACCCAGTCGCCGCAGTTCATGTAGGACACGTCGTCAAGCCGGGTGAGCTCCGCGCGATGGATGTGACCGCAGATCAAGCCGTCGACGTTTTGCCTGCGCGCTTCGTGCGCGACTGCGCTCTCGAAGTTGGATATGTACTTGACGGCCTTCTTGACCTTGTGCTTGACCGACGCGGCCAGGGACCAGTAATCGCGACCCGTTTTTGCCCGGCACCAGTTGACGTAACGGTTCATGCGCAGCAGGAAGTCGTATGCGGCCGAGCCGATCAAGCCGATGACCTTCGAATTGACCACTGCTGAATCGAACTGGTCGCCATGAATCACCAGGAACCTTCGGCCGTCGACGGTTTCATGCACGATGCGATCGTGAATCTCGACGTTGCCCAGCGTCAGGCCGTTGTATTCGCGCATCGCTTCGTCGTGATTTCCGGGCACGTAGACAACGCGGGTATCGTGCTTGGCTTTGCCGAGGATGGAACGAACCACATCGTTATGTGCCTGCGGCCAGTAGCGTTTTTTCTTCAACGCCCAAAAATCAATGATGTCGCCGACCAGGTATAGCGTGTCGCAACGCATATCCCGGATGAAATCGAGCAGGTATTCGGCGCTGCAGCCCGGGAAACCCAGATGAACATCGGAAATCCAGATTGTGCGAACATTGCGCTTGATTCGGATCCTGTCTGCGTTCTTCATCGGCCTGTCCCGTGTCTGTCTGCACACAATCCTCGGCCACCGCGCTTGCAACCGGATGACAGGCAGTTGAAGGAAAAATGACAATCGTCCGCCGGCGCTGACACCAGGTCAACCAAACAATTTACAAAAAGGAACCAGATCGATGCGATCTACAGCCCTGTTCACCAGAATTGCTTCAAGCGCAATGCTCGCGGTCGTCTTCTCTCAACTGGCGGCGCAGCCGGTCGGCATGATCGTCAACGGCGACATACACACCATGAACCCGGACCAGCCCGCCGCGGAAGCCATGGCGTGGGACAGGCAGGGGCGCATTGTTGCCGTCGGCGCGTCTGAACAGCTGCGGTCGCAGTGGCCGGGTGCCGAGGCCACCGACCTGGCCGGTCGGACAGTGGTTCCCGGATTGATTGACGCTCACGGTCACGTTATGGGGCTTGGTTTTGCGATGCTGAATGCCGACCTGGCGGGCGCGTCCAGTGTCGCGGAAGTCGTGCGCAGGCTGCGTGCGCACGCAGCCGATTTGCCCGAAGGCGCATGGCTGCGGGGCCGCGGCTGGGACCAGACCCGCTGGCCCGGCGCCGAATTTCCTGCCGGCGCCGATCTCGACGAGGCCTTTCCCGCACGGCCGGTGCTTTTGGAGCGGGTTGACGGTCACGCCGTGTGGGCCAATTCGGCCGCGATGGCGCGGGTCGAGCGCGATCTCAGCGGAGACTGGCAGCCGGAAGGTGGATACATCCATCGTGATGCTCAGGGCCAGCCGACTGGCGTATTCATTGACAAGGCCGAAGCGGTCTTCAGCGGCATTATCCCGCCGCCGTCGGAGGCCGAGCAGGCGCTGGCGCTGCGGCGCGCGCTGGACGCCATGACCTCGTTGGGCCTCACCGGCGTGCACGAGGCCGGGACCACCCTTGTCGACCTGCGCCGTTACCTGCACATGGAAGCCGCCGGACAGCTTCCGATCCGCATCTATGCGCTGGCCAGCGGCGTCGGCGAGGCGCTTGAGGAACTGTGCCGGCTCGGTCCGGTCAGCACCGACCGGGTCACCATGCGCGGCGTGAAACTTTACGCCGACGGCGCGCTGGGCTCGCGCGGCGCCGCGCTGCTGGAGGAGTACAGCGACGATTCGGGGAACCGCGGGCTACTGTTTGAATCTGATCGATCGCTGCTGGCGATGGTGGACAAGACTCTGGGGTGCGGACTGCAGGCGGCGATTCATGCGATTGGTGATCGCGCCAATCGTCAGGCCATCGACACCATCATTGCGGCGCAGAACCTTCATCCCGATAACCCGGGCAGGCATCGCATCGAACACGTCCAGATCATCCACCGCGACGACATTCCGCGGCTGGCCGGGGCCGGCATCATCGCCAGCATGCAGCCCACCCACGCCACCTCCGATATGCGTTGGGCCGAGGACCGGATCGGCGAGGAGCGCCTGTTTGGCGCCTACGCCTGGCAGCGTATTCGTCAGGCCGGCGCGCGGCTTGCGTTCGGATCGGATTTTCCGGTGGAAAAGGTCGATCCAATGCTGGGTCTGTACGCCGCGGTCACGCGTCAGGATCTGGACGGCGAACCGCCCGGTGGCTGGCTGCCGGACCAGCGCGTGACGATGAACGTGGCCGTGGCCGGCTTCACGCGCGAAGCCGCCTACGCGGCGTTCGCCGAAGAAGATCTGGGCAGTCTTGCGGTCGGCATGTTCGCCGATTTCGTCGTGCTGGACCAGCCGCTGTTTGAAATCGAGCCGGCCAAGATTTCCGAGACCGAAGTTCTGATGACCGTCGTGGGTGGCGAAATCGTCTACCAGGCCGAAAGCGCGTCGGTGGCTGAATGAATCGCTTGCGCAATCAATCGCCTGTCTCATCGGCGCAGACGCCTGGATTCGTGGTCGGGGTAGAACGCACCGCAATGCGAAAAGCTTCTAACAGCCAGCAAATTGAAATCCCAACGCCATTCGGGCACCAGACGACCCTATGACCACAGAATCCGATAGCCACCGACTTGTCCTGCGCCAGACGCAGTCAGACGACTACGACGATATCGCCGAAATCATGGAGCGCGTTTATCCCGGCGCGCTCGAGGGTGCCTGGACGCGCGAGCAGTTCGAGTCCCAGATTCGACGTTTCCCGGACGGGCAACTGAGCATCGAGGACAACGGAAAAGTCGTCGGCGCAGCGATTTCGTTGATCGTCAAATACAGCCGATGGGGGCACGAGCATCGGTACTGGGACATCGTCGGCGATGGCTATCTGACCACGCATGACCCCAAGGGCGACATCCTCTACGGCGTCGACGTGTTCGTTCACCCGGACTATCGCGATCTGCGCCTCGGGCGCCGTCTCTATGACGCGCGCAAGGAGTTGTGCGAGAAGCTCAATCTGCGCGGCATCGTGGTCGGCGGTCGGATTCCCGGCTATCAAAAGCACAAGGACGAGCTCTCGCCGCGCCAGTACGTGGCCAAGGTACGTGCCCGCGCGCTGGCCGATCCCATTCTGACGTTTCAGCTGGCCAATGACTTCCAGGTGCGCAAGATCGTCAAGAGCTACCTGCCCGACGACAAGCCCTCGGCCGGCTACGCGGTCCTGCTGGAATGGGTCAATATCTACTACGAAGAGCCCAGCGACGGCGTCATCGGCGGCAGGCCCTCGGACGTGCGAATCGGCGCCGTCCAGTGGCAGATGCGTCAGACCAGTACGCTGGAGGATCTTTTCGCGCAGATGGAGTATTTCGTCGATGCTGTTTCAGGCTACAAGGCCGACGTGGTGCTGTTTCCAGAGTTCTTCACCGGTCCGCTGATGGCGCCCTGGAACGACCAGGGTCCGGCCGAAGCGGTACGCCAGCTGGCAGGCTATACCGAGGCGGTGCGTGAGGAGATGTCGCGGCTGGCGGTTTCCTACAATATCAATATCATCGCCGGGTCCATGCCCGAAGTCGTCGGTGACCGGTTGCGCAACGTCTGTTTCCTGCTCAGGCGTGACGGCACCTGGGACAAGCAGTACAAAGTGCACGTGACCCCTGACGAAAAAAGCTACTGGGGGCTTTCCGGCGGCGACAAGGTCCAGGTGTTCGATACCGATTTCGGTCGCATCGGCATCCTGATCTGCTATGACGTCGAGTTCCCCGAACTGCCTCGGCTGATGGCTGAGCAGGGCATGAACATCCTGTTCGTGCCCTACTGGACCGACACCAAGAATGCTTACTTGAGAGTTCGTCTGTGCGCCCAGGCGCGCGCGGTGGAAAACGAATGCTATGTGGTCATTTCCGGGTCGGTCGGCAACCTGCCTCGGGTCGAGAACATGGACATCCAGTACTCGCAGGCTGCCGTGTTCACGCCGTCGGACTTCGCCTTCCCGCACGACGCCATCGCAGCGGAATCGACGGCCAATTCCGAAACCATGCTGATCGCCGACCTCGATCTGGACAACCTGCGGGAAATCCGATCGCACGGGTCGGTCAGGAACATGAAGGACCGCCGGCTGGATCTTTACGAGTTGAAGTGGAAATAAAAAACCCGGTTTCGGGTTTCGGGAACAAGAAATACTGAGCACGACTGCGTAGGAGCCTGCCCTGCAGGCGAATGAATCGCCCGGGCAGCTGTCCGATTTCCCTGTTCCCTGTTCCTTGTTCGCTTGCAGGGCAAGCTCCTACGCGGGCGCTGTCCGGGCATTTCCGTAAACCGTAAACCGGAAACCGGAAACCGTCACTTCTTCCTGAGTCTTTTCACCATGTCTTTCAGCGTTGCCTGGGTTTCCTCGCGGAACCAGAACGCCGCGAAGCCTTCGGCGTCCAGCGACTCGGGGTCGTCGAACAGCGCGCCGAGGTCGGCGCGGCACAGCGCGCGTGTGGCCTGCATCGAATGCTGCGGCAGGGCGAGGAGCGTGCGGCACCAGTCGACGGCGCGCGAAACGACCTGGTCGGCCGGCTGGACTTCGTCGATCAGGCCGATTTCAAGCGCTCGATCGACCCCGATCATCTGCCCGGCGACCAGGTGACGCTCTGCCCGGTAGGCGCCGATCAGCCGCACCAGCGCCTGGTGGATCACCGGGGGCACGACCAGCCCGACCTGTACTTCGTTGAGACCCAGCCTGAAATCGCCTTCGGCCTGGATGCGGTAGTCGCTGAACAGCGCGATCACGGTGCCGCCGGCCGGGCTGTGGCCGGTAATGGCGGTTGCGACCGGTATTGGCGAGCGCGCGAGCGCTTCGAGCACGCCGAACAGGCCGTTCCAGAAGCTGATCATGCCTGCTCGGTCGAGTGCCAGCAGCTCCGGCACATCAAGCCCGGCCGAGAACAGGCCCGGACTGCCTGATAGTACGAGTGCCCGTGTGCCGTCGGTCTGGGCCGATCGGACCGCCTCCAGCAGTGTCTCGACCATCTCCGTGTTAAGGGCGTTGACCGGCGGGCGCGCCAGGCGCAGTTCGCGGATCTCGTTGTCATGATTGCGGATGTCGAGCATGGATTCAGTCCTGGTTCAGGGGGCGATCACTAGAGTGTAACCGTCACCACAGACCAAGGAGGTTGACATGCAAGCCAGATGGTTCGCACTTCTGATTCCCGCCGCACTCGCGCTTGGTTTTGCCCACGACGCCGATGCCGGCGGTTACGGCAACAAGCATGGTTACTACGGCTATTCCAAGTCGCACAGTTATGCCTATGACGGCGTTCGCAGGTACAGCTATGCGCCAGCGTATCGGCACCATTACCGCGGCCATACTCGTGGCTACTACCGGCCCGGCTATCGTTCCGGTTACAGGAGCGACCGGCATGGATACCGCCATGGTTATCGCCATCATTATCGCTCGGCCTCGCCCGCGTATCGCCACGGTTACAGACGAGGCGGCCATCATGGATATCCGCGCAGCCATCGCGGCTATTGGCCGCATCGCTATCGCGGAGGCATCACGCTCCATTTCGGCTACTGAATTCTGATCGGCAACGCTCCTTGAGGCCCCGGAATGATTCGGGGCCCTTTTTTTTTGGACAGTATGCGGCCTTGGGCGTGACCCTCAGACCTCGACCTCTGCCATGTTGCCCTTGGTCTCCAGCCAGGCGCGGCGATCGGCCGAACGCTTGCGCGCCAGCAGCATGTCCATCAGCTCGTGGGTGCCGGCATCGTCGTCGATCGTCAGCTGAAGCAGTCGCCGTGAGTCCGGATCGATGGTCGACTCACGCAGCTGCAGCGGGTTCATTTCGCCCAGCCCCTTGAAGCGGGTCTCCGAAATCTTGCCCTTCATGCCCTCGGCCTGAACGCGGGCCAGAATGCCGTTGCGCTCGCCGCCGTCCAGTGCGTAAAAAGTCTGCTTGCCGACGTCGATACGGTACAGCGGCGGCATGGCGATGAACACCCGCCCGGCGTCGACCAGCGGCCGGAAATGGCGCAGGAACAGTGCCGAGAGCAGGGTGGCGATGTGCAGACCGTCCGAATCGGCGTCGGCCAGCACGATGACCTTGCCGTAGCGCAGCTTGCTCAGGTCGTCCGAACCCGGATCGACGCCGACTGCGATCGCCAGGTCGTGAACTTCCTGAGAGGCCAGCACCTGGCCGGGGTCGGTTTCCCAGGTGTTCAGGATCTTGCCTCGCAGCGGCATGATGGCCTGGAATTCGCGATTTCTGGCCTGCTTTGCGCTGCCCCCGGCAGAATCACCCTCGACCAGGAACAGTTCCGTTTCCTCCAGATCGGTAGATGCGCAATCGGCCAGCTTGCCCGGAAGCGCCGGACCGGCAGTCACCTTGCGCCGCGCCACCTGTTTGCGCTGCTTGGAGCGTTTTAGCGCGTTGTCAATCGCGAGTTTCGCAATCGCCTCGCCGTCGGCGGTGTTCTTGTTCAACCACAGGGAAAAGGCATCCTTGACCAGGCCTGAGACGAAGCTCGACGCCTCGCGCGACGACAGCCGCTCTTTCGTCTGGCCCGAGAACTGAGGTTCGCGCAGCTTGACCGAAAGCACGAAGCTCAATCGCTCCCAGCCATCTTCCGGCGCCAGCCGCACGCCTCTTGGAAGAAGGCTGCGGATGTCGCAGAATTCCCTGAGCGCCTCGATCAGGCCGGTGCGCAGGCCGTTGACGTGGGTCCCGCCCAGCGGGGTCGGTATCAGGTTGACGTAACTCTCCTGGATAAGCTCGCCTTCGGGCAGCCAGCACAGCGCCCAGGCCGCCTCGGTTCGGTCGCCGTTGAATTCGCCGCTGTATTCGCCGGTGAAGGGATCTGCCGGCAGACGCTCGAGGTCGTCGAGTTCGCCGGTCAGGTAGTCGGTCAGACCCTCCTCGAAGAACCACGTCTCGTGTTCGTCGCGCTCTTCGTCGGCCAGCGTGATGGTGAGTCCCGGGCACAAGATGGCCTTGGCTTTCAACAAATGCTTCAGCCGCGGCCGAGAAATATTGGGCGAATCGAAATATGACGAGTCCGGCCAGAATCGGATCCAGGTGCCGGTATTGCGCTTGCCCACCTCGGCGACCTGCTCGAGTGATTGCGCCGTATCGCCGTTTTCGAACGCCATCGCGTACTCGGCGCCGGAGCGCTTGATTCTGCACTCCAGGCGCTTGGAAAGGGCGTTGACTACCGAGACACCGACGCCGTGGAGTCCGCCGGAGAACGTGTAGTTCTTGCCCGAGAACTTGCCGCCGGCGTGCAATCGCGTCATGATCAGCTCGACCCCCGGCAGCTTGTGCTCGGGGTGTGGATCCACCGGCATGCCGCGCCCGTCGTCGGCCACCGACACCGACCCGTCGGCGTGCAGCGTGACATCGATTCGGCGCGCGTGGCCGGCGAGCGCCTCGTCGACCGAGTTGTCCACGACCTCGGCGGCCAGGTGGTTGGGCCGTGTCGTGTCGGTGTACATGCCGGGGCGCCGGCGCACGGGCTCCAACCCCTGCAGCACCTCGATATCGGCGGCTTCGTATTTACTCATTTAATTCCGTATTCCTGGTTTATTGTTTGGTTCGAGCCGACCGGCGCCGCATTGAGGAAGGCTGATCAAAAAAAGCGGTTGCACGAAGAGCACGAAGGAGGGCACGAAGGACACGAAGGAAAAGCAGATCAATGGCAGCGCAAACCAACAGATCATTCATTTCCTGCCGATCGATTCGTCTTCGCGTTTTTCTTCTTGCTCTTTTTTCGTGTCCTTGGTGCCATTCTTCGTGCTCTTCGTGCCCCGCTTTTTATTTTGCTTTTCAGCCCGGTCAATCACCCTTGATTATGCCCGGTCCTTTCCCCGCCGTCTTTTCGTAAACGCCCTTGCCGATCTTCTTGTACTGGGTAAATCCGGCCTTCTCGATATTGGATTCCTTGAGCTGGTGCGCCTTGCCCGACACCACGGTCGGCGGCGAGATCAGCCGTTTGACCGGCGAGCCGCACTCAGGGCAGGCCGCCAGGGGCGGCTCGCTCAGACGCTGCAAAATCGTGAAACGGTCTCGGCAGTGCTCACAGCCCGGGCCGGCTGCCTGAATGTATTCGTAGAACGGCATGGCAAGCGCAGTCGTCCAGGGTTGGCGATAATGTGGGCATGATGACGCTTTCGAGCAAGGAATGGTAGCCAATGAATGAGGCGACGGTCAGAAAGACCGCCCTGGTGACCGGTGCCGCCGGTGCGCTGGGCGGCGCGCTGGTCGAGCAGCTGATGCACGCCGGATGGGACTGCGTGGCGCTGGACCGCAATCGCAGGGGGCTCGAGCAGCTCCACGACCGCCTGGACGCGAGCGGCGATGCGCCGCTTGTCGTGCCGCTTGACCTGGCCGGTGCCGGACCCCAGCATTTCGAGGAACTGGCTGCATCACTGCAGGATCAGTTGGGCCGGCTCGATGCGCTGGTCCACGCGGCGGCGGAGTTCAAGGCGCTCACGCCGCTCGAGCATCAGCCGGCAGACGACTGGATGAAGACGCTGCAAGCCGGATTGACCGGGCCGTTCCTGCTGTCCCGTGCGCTGTTTCCGCTGATGCGCGCAATTCCGGGCAGTCGAATGGTGTGGGTCGCAGACGATCCTGAAGCGCGATGCAAGGCCTATTGGGGCGCCTACGGCGTGACCCAATCAGCAAGGGCTGCGCTGGCGCGAATCATGGCCGCCGAGTGTCGTCGCGACGGCCCGGAAATCGTGGAGATCGATCCCGGCCCGTTCTACAGTCCGCTCAGAAGCAAAGCCTGGCCGGTGGAGAATCCGCAAGACCTGCCGACGGCGGAACAGGCGGCGGAGAAGGTGATGGCGGCCTTGGCCGGGAGTCGGTAGTGGGAGCGGCTGCCACAGCCGGCGTCGCTTCGTCGTTTGGTCGCTTGGTCTTTTCGAAACGATGAAACGACCTATTCGCCATCGCGCCCGCCCTTTGCTATGGTTCCTGTATAACTTCAGCGCTGAAATTCAGGAGGCCCGCCATGTCCGAAGACCTGTTCGAG
>JGI12210J13797_11127321_pt1 | contig 10328 bp, 14 predicted proteins | sample ElkSlonscriptome_3_FD_13797 | JGI IMG/M metagenome (IMG submission 13797) | reverse complement strand
CGGCGCGGCCCGCGCCGCGCAGGGCGGCCATCAGGTCGGGCAGGACGGGGTCGATCGGCAGGGTGGTCATCTGTGTGCTTTGCCACAGGGCCCGCAAAAGAAAAACCCGCCTGCTGCGCAGACGGGTTCATCATGCATCATTTCAAAGACGACTAGGCGGCCGTCGCTTTGGTGATCTCTTTCTTGACCTTCAGCGCTGCTGGCGAAAGCTCGGCATCCTTGGCGCGTGCCATGAAGGCATCGAGGCCGCCACGGTGGTCGACGGTCCGCAGCGCGGCGCTGGAAACCTTGAATTTGAAGGTGCGGCCGAGAACGTCCGACTGCAGCGAGACATCCTGCAGGTTCGGCAGAAAACGGCGGCGGGTCTTGTTGTTGGCGTGGCTGACATTGTTGCCAGACATCGGGCCTTTTCCGGTCAGTTCGCAACGGCGCGACATGAGCTTTTTCCTTGTTTTGCGGCACATCCGAACCGGGTGTCCGGGGCCATGTTCCGTCGGTTCCAAACCCCGCAGCCGCAGGGTCGTGCATTCGATCCGCGCGGGATAGGCGGAATCCACGATCCCGTCAACCCGCTTTGGCCGCACATGGCCTGCGATATCGCACGGAGGAGGTGGAAGACCGCCTTGCGTCCGTCAGACCCTTGCCAGTTCCCATGTTTCCAGCAGCGCCCGCCCGTGGCGCGCATGGGCGGCGGCAAGCTTCTTGGCGGTCTTGTTGTCGGCCAGCAGTCGCGCGGGGGCGCTGTGCAGGGGAACCGCCATGTCCTCGGCATCGCCGGTCATGCCGTCGTCCTGCCCGTCGAGAACGGCGCATGCCATGGGGCCGGTATAAAGCGTTTCGGCAGGCGCGCCATTCGCCAGCACAACCTGATGCGTGTCGAGGATCAGGTGATGATACGACACCCCATCGATCTCGCGGTCCACGTCGATGCCGGGCAGCCCGGCAAGGCAGATCGCGGGCACCAGCACCTCATCCTGTCCGAAAAGCCGGCGCGCGATCCGCGAGGCGACCAGAACGCGGTGCTGGCGCGACACCAGCAGATCGCGTACCGGAAGTCCGCCGCCGAAAGCGCCCGCAGCGATACGGACGGGCCGGCGCCGCGTGTCGCGCAACAGATGGATCTCGCGCATGTGCTGCACCTGAACGGCGCGGATCGCGTGACTTTGACCGTCGGTTCCGAGAACCGTGTCACCGGCAACCAGCGTCTCGACAGCGACCTCGCCGTCCGCGGTGGCGATCGCGGTGCCCGCCGCAAAGCAAAGCACATCGAACAGGCCATCGTCGATACCGACCTCCACGACATCGAAGCCGCCGCCGCTGCCGTCACCGACAACGCCGATCGTGTCGACCGGCGTCAGGATCGTCAGAAAGCCCAGCGAGTCGTTCGAGAACGTGCCCGAGCTCGAGATGCCGCCGGACGAGGTGACGAAATGCGTGCCCGTGCCGCCCCCGACAATGGATGACGTGAATGTGGCCTGACCGTTGGTGATGAGGGTGTTGATATCCACCTGCGTCCCGTTGATCTCGACGAANTATTCCTCGCCGGGGTTGCTGCGGTCGAAGGTGAGGCTCAGGCCGGTCACGGGGATATCGAAATCGATCACCAGTTTCGGGGTGCCGTCCTCTTCGATTTCGGCGCCCTGATCGGTGTTCGGCGGGCTTACCGTCGCAACGCCGCTGGTGATGGTATAGCCCACGCTCTCGCCGTTGGCCGTGATGGTGCCGGTCACCCCCGTCGTGTAATCATCGATCCGGTCTGAAAACGCCATGACATCCCGCCATTACCACCACAAAACATTGCACGAAAATACGCGACTTCACCTCAAAGGCAAGCACGGCCGACCCAAGGCACAGTGGCATTTTTCACATCTGCTCAATCGTGCGGCGAGATCCGCGCCTTGAAGACCGCGATGACCTCGGCCGCCGCGGCTGTCGATTGCCGTTCGCCCGCGCGTACCGCGGCCCGCGCGGCTTGCAGGTCATCGGCCACCGCCGGATCCGCCTGCATCAGCGCAAGCAGGCCCTGCCGGACCTCTTCGTCGAACCAATAGCCTGCCTGACCTGCGCGCGTCCTGTCCCACACACCGGTCTCGCGCCGCCAGTCGCTCAGCGTCTGCATCTCTTCCCAGGCTTTCCCCAGCCCCTCGGTCTCGAGCGCCGAAATCGTCAGCGCTTTGGGAAATCCCTGCGGATCCTGCGGGCGTTTGCGCAAAAGCCGCAAGGCCCCCGCGTAATCAGCGCATGTCCGCATCGCCTGTGCCTTCAGATCGCCATCGGCCTTGTTGACAAGGATGATATCCGCCATTTCCATGATGCCGCGCTTCACACCCTGCAATTCGTCGCCCCCCGCAGGCGCCAGCAGCAGCACGAAAAGATCCGCCATCTGCGCGACCACGGTCTCGGATTGTCCGACGCCCACGGTCTCGATCAGCACGATATCAAAGCCCGCCGCTTCGCACAGCGCCACCGCCTCGCGCGACCGCCGCGCCACACCCCCAAGCTGGCTCTGGCTGGGCGAGGGGCGGATGAAGGCCCCCGGATCACGCGCCAGATGATCCATCCGCGTCTTGTCCCCGAGGATCGAGCCGCCCGACCGCGCCGAAGACGGATCGACGGCCAGCACCGCCACACGTTTGCCCATGCCGGTCAGCATCAGGCCGAAGCTTTCGATGAATGTCGATTTGCCCACCCCCGGCGTGCCCGACAGCCCGATACGCAGGGCCTGCCTGCCGGTGCCTATCGCATCCAGCAGCGCCAGCGCATCGGCGCGGTGGTCGGCACGGCCGCTCTCGACAAGCGTGATCGCCCGCGCGAGCGCGCGGCGTTCGCCCCTGCGCACCGCCTCGGCCAGTGCCGCGATATCGGTGGTCGTTGTCATGGCCCCTTCATAAGCGGGAGGCGGGAAAGGTCCAGCCCCGAGACATCAGATCAGGCTTGCGACCCAGTCGGGCACCGCTGCGGTGGCCGGCCCGTGAAGATGCGCGTCGAAGGCGTTGGCGCGGACCGACGGGGCAAGGTTGATCTCCAGCGTTGCGCCCCTTGCCAGTTCGACCAGACCCGCCGCCGGATAGACCTCGGCTGATGTGCCGATGGCAACGAAAAGGTCGGCCTCGGTCACCGCCAGCGACAGGGCATCCATATGATAGGGGATTTCACCGAACCAGACCACGTCGGGACGCGTCGCGGGGGCCGCACAGGCCGGGCAGGGGTCGGCGGCCTGCATCACCATGGGTGCGTCCCAGCGATGTCCGCATGCGGCGCAAAGCGCGCGCGTGATCTGTCCGTGCATATGGATGACGCCGGTGCTTCCGGCGCGTTCGTGCAGATCGTCGATATTCTGGGTAATCAAAGTCAGGTCGTGATCCGGGCTGCGGCCCAGTTCGGCCAGCGCGAGATGCGCGGCGTTGACCTCGGCCTCGGCCGTATTCCTGCGCCGTGCGTTGTAGAAATCCAGCACCAGCGCGGGATCGCGGGCAAAACCCTCGGGCGTTGCCACCTCGCGCAGGTCATACCGCGCCCAGAGCCCGTCTTCGTCGCGAAACGTGCCCAGCCCGCTTTCCGCCGAGACACCCGCACCGGTAAGAACCGCAATCTTCATGTCCGTATCATGCCCGGCTCCGGTCTATGCGCAAGCAGCTTGCCCGCAGAGCGCTTTCGGCCCTAGTCTGCGCGCAGTCATGTGGGCCGAAGGAGGAGGAGCCAATGGCCAGAACACCGGTTCACCTGTGGATCGTCGGCCTTTTGTCACTTGTCTGGAATGCGGGCGGGGCGATCGACTATGTGATGACGCGCATCGGCAGTGCGGCGTATCTGGCCGCGCAGCCGCCGGCGCGGTTGATGATGCTGGAACAGGCGCCCGTCTGGTTCGACGTCTCTTGGGCTGTGGGCGTGTGGTTCTCGGTCATCGGTTCGCTATTGCTGCTGTTGCGGTCGCGCTTCGCGGCGATTTCGTTCTTTGTGTCGCTCGCGGGTCTGCTGGTCTCGTCGGTCTATACCTACGGCATTGCGGCAGGTGGCGCGATGACGGCCGCATCGGGGACGGCGGCAGTCGTCTTCAGCATCGCGATCCCCGTGATCCTGCTGCTCTTGTGGGTTTATGCGCGGGCCATGGTGCGTAAGGGCGTGCTGCGCTGATGCGTGTGCTCTTCGTCTGTCTGGGCAATATCTGCCGCTCGCCCGCCGCCGAAGGCATCATGCGCAGTCTCGCCCCCGACTGGCAGATCGACAGCGCGGGGACCGGCGACTGGCACGTGGGCAAACCGCCCTATGATCCGATGCAGGCCGCGGCCCGTGCACGGGGGATCGACCTTGGCGACCTGCGTGCGCGGCAGTTCGCAAGCGCGGACTTCACGAGGTTCGACCTGATCGTCGCGATGGACCGGCAGAACCGGGCCGATATCGAGGCGCTGCGCCCCGCCGGATGCACCACGCCCGTCGTGCTCATGGCCGACAGGGATGTGCCAGACCCCTATTTCACGCGCGATTTCGATGCCGCGCTCGATATCATCGCGAAGGCTGCGGTCAGGTTACGGGACGACAGATCTGCTCGGCCAGATCGGTGAAGGCGCGATACCTGTCCCAGAAACGCTCGTCGCCGGGCCGGTCCGACTGGCGGGTATCCTGTGCCAGTTGGGGTTCGGCGAAAAACGCCGCCGCCCGCGCCTGATCCGCGCCCGACAGCGACTGGTTGGCCACCTGCTGGACGCAGGAACACAAGGCTGGCGAGGCGTCGCGCCTGTCGGCGCGGATACAGGCCTCTGAAATCGCCCCGTCGACCACGCGCCCGCCACCGCAGGCCGCTGCAGACGCCAAGGCCCCTGCCATCAAGAGATACCGCATGCCATCATCCTCTGCCCGGCCCCCGCGTTCCCTCGCGGGTGGTCCTGAATGTCGTGCCCCACGCTATTTATTATGGCGGGGGCGGGGGCGTCATGCAAACAGCGATTGAGGGTGCGGCGACGGAACAGCCGCAAAAATGCCCGTGGTCGGGCGCGGCGGCGGCGGTGCGATCCCGGCTTTGCGGCGCGCCCTGCCGCCTGCGTCACAATCCACATTGACGGGACCACAAAACCCTTCCATATCCCTGCCATGACAGAGCTTTCGCATATCCGCAATTTCTCGATCGTGGCCCATATCGACCACGGCAAATCGACGCTGGCCGACCGGCTGATCCAGTCGACGAACACCGTCACCGAACGCGAGATGAAGGAACAGCTTCTCGACGCGATGGATATCGAACGCGAGCGCGGGATCACCATCAAGGCGAACACTGTCCGGATCGAATATATCGCCGATGATGGCGAGACATACATCCTCAACCTGATCGACACCCCCGGCCACGTCGACTTCGCCTACGAGGTGTCGCGGTCGATGCGCGCGGTCGAGGGATCTTTGCTGGTCGTCGACAGCACCCAGGGGGTCGAGGCGCAGACGCTTGCCAATGTCTACCAGGCCATCGACGCCGACCACGAGATCGTCCCCGTCCTCAACAAGATCGACCTGCCTGCCGCCGAATGCGACCGTGTGGCCGAACAGATCGAGGACGTGATCGGCATCGACGCATCGGGTGCGATCCGCGTGTCGGCCAAGACCGGGGTCGGGATCAAGGAAACGCTCGAGGCGATCATCACCCGGCTTCCCGCGCCCACCGGCACACGCGACGCGCCGCTCAAGGCGATGCTGGTCGACAGCTGGTATGACAGCTACCTCGGCGTCATCGTTCTGGTCCGCGTCATCGACGGCGTGATGAAAAAGAACGACCGCGTCAAATTCATGTCGAACGGCACCGTGCACCAGATCGACAAGATCGGTGTCTTCCGCCCCAAGATGCAGGACGTGACCGACCTCGGCCCGGGCGAGATCGGCTTCATCACCGCCTCGATCAAGCAGGTCCGCGACACCCGCGTCGGCGACACCATCACGACCGAGAAGAAGGGCACCGAAACACCATTGCCCGGCTTCAAGCCGTCGCAGCCGGTGGTGTTCTGCGGGCTCTTCCCCGTGGACAGCTCGGAATTCGAGGACCTGCGCGATGCCATCGACAAGCTGGCGCTGAACGACGCGAGCTTCAGTCACGAAATCGAAACCTCGGCCGCGCTGGGCTTCGGCTTTCGCTGCGGCTTTCTCGGCCTCCTGCACCTCGAGGTCATCCGCGACCGGATCGAGCGTGAATACAACATCGAACTGATCACCACCGCGCCCTCCGTGGTCTATCACGTCTACCTGCGCGACGGCGAGATGATGGAACTGCACAACCCCGCCGACATGCCCGACGTGACCCTGATCGACCACGTCGAGGAACCGCGCATCAAGGCCACGATCCTCGTGCCCGACGACTACCTCGGCGATGTGCTGAAACTCTGTCAGGAACGGCGCGGCGTGCAGCTTGAACTGACCTACGCCGGCAGCCGCGCGATGACGGTCTACGACCTGCCATTGAACGAGGTCGTCTTCGATTTCTACGACCGCCTCAAATCGGTGACCAAGGGCTATGCCTCCTTCGACTACCAGCTGACGGGCTACAGCGCGGACAACCTCGTGAAGATGTCCGTCCTCGTGAACGAGGAACCTGTCGACGCCCTCTCGATGATGGTCCACCGCGACCGGGCCGAGATGCGCGGCCGCGCGATGGTCGAAAAGCTCAAAGACCTGATCCCCCGTCACATGTTCAAGATCCCGATCCAGGCCGCCATCGGCGGCAAGGTCATCGCCCGCGAGACGCTGAGCGGCCCTGCGCAAGGACGTCACCGCCAAATGCTACGGCGGGGACGCGACGCGGAAACGCAAACTGCTGGACAAGCAGAAGGCGGGGAAAAAGAAGATGCGCCAGTTCGGGAAGGTGGATATCCCGCAGGAGGCGTTCATTTCAGCACTCAAAATGGATTCCTAATCCATTTTGAGTGACGGTGGGCGAAAGCGTTTGGCGCAGCCAAATGCGGGCCCACTCGGTCGCAGTTCTGGGTGCCAACGAACAGCCAACTCTCCATTTTGGGCGATGATGAAAGACGGTGCGCGGCAGGGTCTTTTGCAAAGCAAAAGAGCCCGAGAGCGCACGTGGTGCAGGTAGGGTGCAACCCCCGTAGGTCGGGGTTCACCCCGACAATCCGCGATTTGAAGCATCGTGCGTCGGTCATGTCGGGCTGAACCCCGACCTAACGCTGGTCTTGCCGAGGCCCGCGCCCCGAAAACATCCCGCGTTTGACATACATCAACGACGCGGCCCTCTGGCGCGGCATAGTCTTGTCCCGACCCGAAACGCCCAAAAAGGAGGGGATCATGTTCCGCCTGGCATCAATGCTCTATTCAATCATCGGCACCACACTTGCCGGCAGTCTCATGGTGGCGGCCCTGACCGCAGGCTACGATACATTGATCCCGATCCTCGTGGCGGCATCCGTGGGTGCGGTGGTTGCCCTGCCTGTCACATGGCTCGTCGCACGCGCCATCGTCACGCAGCAGCGGACCTGACCGTCAGCCCCTCCGCCGCCGGTCGACGGGCGGCGGTGGAACCTCTTGCGGCCGTCCGGCGTTGTTCTCCCGAAAAGGAGAACAGCAATGGACCGTCTGTCTATCATCCTCACCCTGCCGATCGGTGCCGTGGTCTGCGGCGTCTTCGCCATCACCGCGTTCACGCTGGGCTATTACACATGGCCCGTCATCGTCGGGGGGCTTGTCATCGGCTACGCGCTGAGCTGGCCTGCCTCGTACTACATCTCGCGCCGGATCAAGCGTGACGATCCCGCCTTCGACCACACCAAGGTCGAAGACACGGGCACCTTGCCAGATCCCAAGGCGCGCGAGGTCTGATCGTCAGATCGCGCGGTCGAGCGTACGGCCCGCGTTGGTGATATCGCGGCCAGCGCCTTGAATGGTCTCGCAGGCGGCAAGGGCGAGAATGGCGGATATCAGGGCAATGCGGATCATCGGGTACCTCACGGGGTTTCGCTGCCGCTAAATTAGCGTGCCGCGCGCGGGGCGGCAAGTGACTGTCGCGCGCGCTGTTTTGCACGTCTTGACCCATATCAACGTCACCGGGACCGTTGCGCGTCATTCTGGCGGGCAACGAAAGGAGCAAACCCATGGACACCGACCAACAAAGAAAAATCCTGCTCGCACGGCGCGCCGACCTTCTGGGCGAGATGGCCCATATCGAGGACCAGCTCGACGACGAACCTTCCAAGGACTGGGAGGACCGCTCGGTCGAGCGTCAGGGCGACGAGGTGCTCGAAGCCTTGGGTCAGCACGATTCCGACGAAGTGCGCCGGATCGATGCCGCGCTGGGCCGGATCGCGGATGGCTCTTACGGAACCTGTGTCAAATGCGGCACCGAGATTTCCGAGGCGCGGCTCGCCCTGTTGCCCGATACGCCATTCTGCAAGGATTGCGCCGTCTGACGCGACGGGCGCACCGCGCGGGCGATGGTGCCATACGTTTGCCATACGTTTTGCCGACGTTTTGCAGACGCGGTCCAGACGCGGTTTTCAGCCCAGAAAGGCGCTGACGGCGGCGGCGAATTCGCGCGGCTTTTCGGCGTGAAGCCAATGGCCCGCCCCCGGTATTTTCGCGAATTTCGCCTCTGGAAACAACGCCTTGATCCGCGGTCGCGCATCGGCTTCCACATAGTCGGATGCCCCCCCCGACAGGAAAAGCGTCTCGCCCTCGAACCGCCCCGAAACCTGCGGAAAACCGATGATCCTGTCCATCTCCGCCTCGAGCACATCGAGGTTCAGACGCCAGCGTTTTTCTTTCATATCAAGGCTTTGCAGCAGAAAATCATCAACACCGGGCGGCAGTCCGGCCAGCTGTGATTTGGCCTCTGCGCGGCTGGTGATCTGATCGAGGTCGACACCGCGCATCGCCGTGATCGGCCCTGTCTGCGTGTGTTCATAAGTCACCGGGGCGATATCGGCGACGATCAGTTTCCGAACGATTTCAGGGCTTTGCAAGGCCAGCACCATCGCCGCCTTGCCCCCCATCGAGTGCCCCAGAACATCCATCGGCCCGTCCATGACCTCGGCCAGATCGTTTGCGAGGTCGTAATAGGAATGTGTGTCATACCAAGGACTTGCGGCATGGTTGCGCATATCCACCGCGATCACGGGCCGGTCCTCGGACAGGCGCCTGGCCAGCACCCCCCAGTTCCGTGCCGACCCGAACAGCCCGTGCGCGATCAACAGCGGCGTCGCCGGGGGCCCGTCATATCTGACCGTGTTCAACATGCATCTGTTGCTAACCATCCACGGCCACCAGCACCAGAGGGATTGAGCAAATCATTCGCCGGAAGTAGCGGACTGCTCATGATCGATACGCTCGAACACAAGGTAGCCGAAGTCCGCGCGGGCCTGCGTGAAAAGCTGGGCCTGCGCGGGAGCACGCTTGCAGCACAGCTGCGCCGCGGCGGGCGTCTTCTGCCGCGCTACGTGCGCCGTGATGCCACCTATCTGGCGCAGGTCGTCCCGCTGGCACGAAATCCCAAACTGCACCGCCTGATCGACCAGGAAAAGGTCATTCAGGCCCACCGCAACGTGCTTGCCCATCTGCAAACCATCGATCCTGTTGCGCAACGCCGCGAGACACTCCTCAACATCATCGCCGCGATCGCCTTCGCGATCTTCGCGACGGGTGTTCTGGTGATCGTCGTTATCTGGTGGAGAGGGCTCGCCTAGAGAGATAATCCCCGAGGATCAGACCCCCCATGATCCGGACTGGCGCAGCCCGCACCGTCGCATGCCTCCGGCGGGAGTTTTCCGGCCAAGATGAAGCAGCCGGTAGCGCAAGAAAGGCGGGCCGGCCGAAGGGCCGGCGCGCCGGATGCGTCAGAGGTCGGGATAGATCGGGAACTTGTCGCAGAGCGCCTCGACCTCGGCGCGGACCTTCGCCTCGACCGCCTGGTTTCCATCCTCGCCATTGGCGGCAAGTCCATCGACCACCTCGACGATCCAGTCGGCGATCTGGCGGAACTCGACTTCGGTGAACCCGCGCGTCGTGGCCGCGGGAGAGCCGAGCCGGATGCCCGAGGTCACCATCGGTTTTTCGGGATCGAAGGGGATGCCGTTCTTGTTGCAGGTGATATGTGCGCGGCCCAGGGCCTTTTCGGTGGCATTGCCCTTCACACCCTTGGGACGCAGATCGACCAGCATGACATGGGTGTCCGTGCCGCCGGTGACGATGTCCAAGCCGCCTTTCATCAACTGGTCGGCCAATGCCTGCGCATTCTTGACGACCTGTTCCTGATAGCTCTTGAATTCGGGGCGCAGTGCCTCGCCGAAGGCGACGGCCTTGCCCGCGATCACATGCATCAGCGGCCCGCCCTGAATGCCGGGGAAGAT
>JGI12210J13797_10205314_pt1 | contig 10330 bp, 5 predicted proteins | sample ElkSlonscriptome_3_FD_13797 | JGI IMG/M metagenome (IMG submission 13797) | reverse complement strand
GTCGATGGCGATCTTGAGGGCCTGTTGCAGGTTGCGGACCGCGGGCGCAATCGGCCCGAGCAATCGGTCCCAGGTCTTGCTGTCCCTGATGGCCCCGTCGGGCATGACCCAGGCGTCGAGCAGGCCGCTGGACTCCAAGGCGGCCTCGACACCTGCCCGCTTGTCGGCCGACAGGTCGTCGGCGAAATCCACTAGCTGCCAGAAGGGCGCGCCCGGCAGGTCGCGGCGGCTTTGCGGGTCCGTGGTGTACGGCAGCGGCGGTTCGGCAAGCTCGCCACGCTCGATGCGGCGCTGCTCGTCCTCGAGCTCGATGACCGCGGCCTGGGCCTCCGCGTGGTCGCGAGCGGCCGCCTCCTTGGCGCTGCGCAAACCGTCTCTGCTGCGGTTGTAGCTCTGCTGCAAGGCAAGCTGCGCCGGATTGTCGCCGGACAGGGTCTGGCACCAGTCATGCAGCGTCGCGAGCAGGGCATCCGGATCGTCGAGACGCAATTCGCGATTGGCCTGCAGGGCGCGACGCAGGGCAGAGGTCAAATCGGCGCCCTGCTGGTCGATGCCTTGGGCGGCCTGCGCACGGTCCTGGTCCAGATGCTCCATCTGCTCGATGGCCTGCTGGCGGCGGTCGCGGTGGCGTCTTTCCTCCTCGCTGGCTTGCTCCAGGGCTTGCAGCCGTCTGCGCACCTCGGCGATGGCCTCGGTGCGACGCTGAATCTGGGATTGGACCGCGTCGATGGCGTCGCCGATGGCTGGGCCCGAGCCCGAGCCCGAGCCCGAGCACGCACTCGCACCGCCATCGGGCAGGTCCAGCGGGGCGAGGGCGCGTTGATGGGCAGCGGCGATACCGGCCGTGCGCGCGGGGGCAAGCCAAACGCCCAGGTGTCGCTCCAGTGCATCGCTAGCGGCGCCGCAGGCCTGTTTTTCGCTGGCCAGTTGGGCCTCCTGGCGGTTGATTTCATCGCCCAGGCGCTGCAGCCCGGCCTGCAGCCGCTGGCAGAAAGCGCCGCGTTCCGCCGCGCGGTCCCTTGCTTGCTTGAGCCGATTGGCATCGCGCATCTCGGGGCTGTCGCGCAGGGTCTGCAATTGGATTCGGCGCTGCTTGAGTTCGCGCTCGAGCAGTTCCTGACGACCTTCACGCTCGGCCTTGGCTGTTTCGGCCTCGGTCAATGCCTGCGCGGTCTCACGCAATTCCGCACCGACCTTCTCCCAGGCGCTCTGTGCGTGGCGCAGCGCCTGAGCGCGGCGTCGCGCCGCCACGGCGCAGTAGCGGCGGTAGTGCTGCAAGAAGTCGCCGACGGAGGCGCGGGCCTCGTTCAGCCCATCCAAGGCCTTGCGCTCTTCTTCCAGGTTGCGGAAGGCATCCGCCACGTCGTTGAGCACGGCCTGGTCCAGCGGCGGCAACGCCTCGGTCAGGGCCGAGGACAGGGCCTTCTCGTCCGGACGCTTGGACAATTGCGGCTGGCGAAGTTGGATCAGCAGATTGAGCAACGCCTCGAAGCGGTGCGCGCCGAGTCGAAACAGCAGCTCATCGACCCGGCTGCGGTAGCGGGTCGAGCTGGTGTGTAGTTCGCCCCGATCGCCCAGTGCCTCCAGGAGCCTGTCGCGGGACAGGGCGCGACCGTTGCCGTCCACCAGCATCAGCTCGCGACGTACGCGCTGGGGGGTGATGAAGAACCAGCGCTCCGGTGCGCCGCGCCCGGCCACGGCGCGCATACCGCAGCCCAGGGTGCAGAACTCAGGCGTACCCGCGTTGTCCCGCCCGAACTCCATCCAGACGTAGCCCAAGCGCTCCTGATACTGGCCGCCGAGCAGCAGGTTCCATTCCATGCGCTTGCCGGGGTCGCCGTCGGGCTCGACGCGCGAGGGGATCAGTTGCCCGTCCAGCAGGAACGGCAGGGTCATGGCCAGCACCTTGGACTTGCCGGTGCCGTTGTTGCCACGCAAGAGCAGGTTGCCGTCTCGCAGCCAGATCTCCTCGTCGTCGTAATGGAACAGGTCGACGAGCCCAAGGCGCAGGGGTTGCCAGCGCGGCCGCAGGGGCAAAGGGGCGTCAGGGTTTAGGGTCATGGGGTCTTGCCGGCTCGGCTGATGCGCGGTGCGTCCAGCGCATAGCGGGCGATCGCCGGGAGCGGGCGCACGCCGTCGGCGGCGAGCCTGGCCAAGCCCAGGCTGGCGAGTCGCTCGGCGGCTTCCCGGCAGAAGGATTGCTCGGCATGGGCCTCCTTGGCTGCCTTCTTCCAGTAGCGTCCAAACTGCGCCACCCAGCCCCGATAGGCATCATGCAGGCCGGCCCAAGGTTCGACGTGGTCTTGCGCCAGGCGTGCCGCCAGATGACCGGCCATCAACAGCGTGATGTGCCCTTCCGTGCCCTCGGCGGGCATGCGCTGGTCGGCAAGCTCGCCGTCCGGGTCGACCATGGCGATGCCCTCGGCGCGCATCTCGGGCACCAGCCCGGTGGCCTCTTGGATGCGCTGCACGATGGCGTGGCGCTGGTTGAGCAAATAGGCGTTTTCGTCCTCGCTCAGGTCGGCGTAATAGAGCACCGGGTCGTCGAGCAGGCGTTCGGTCAGTCGCTGGCGCAGCTCCCTGTTACGCCCCTCCGGCGTGTCGGCCACGAAGCGGGCGGAGATGGCGCCGATGCGCTGATCTAGGTTCTCTGCCGGGCTCTCTATGGGGCTCTCTGCCGGGCACCCTACCGGTTGCGCCAAGGCGCCGACCAGGGATGGACCGCGCCTGGTCACCAGCAGAGCGGAGAGCACGTGGCGGTCGATGTCGTAGAGCACGTCTTGGGTCTCGTTCTTGATGAAGGCGTCCTCGCTGCCGGCCACCCGCGTCAGCACGCCGAGATTCAGCAACAGACGCACAATGGCCACCAGGTCCCGGCGGTCTTCCTGGGTGCGCAGCTCGAACACCAAGCCGCTGGCGATAATCGCCGGCTCCGCCGCCTGGTCCATGGCGGCCTTGCCCAAGCGGCCCAGGGTGCTCTGCATCTCACCGCGTTCCAGGCCCGCCAAGATGAGACACAACAGGGCGTAGCGGCGGCGGGTGAAATCGAGATCCTGCGGACGCTTGCCGGGGCGGGCGGCGCGGCTGCCATCGTCTTGCTCGGGGGCGGTCTTGGCCAGGCGGGCAAAATCGGCTTCCAGGCGCAGGTCCCAACGCGTCTCGCTCTGCAGCCAGTCCCTGAGCCAGTCGATATGCCGCTTCACCAGTGGGTAGGCCGAGTGATCGGCGTAGAGCAGCGGCTGCATCAGCAAGCCGCGCATGGCCCGGTGCCGTTCACTGGCCCGGAGTTGGGTTAGGCTGTCGCCCAGCGCCGCGCCGGACTCGCTCATGCGCCGACCTCATCGCGTGGCACTTGCTCGACCGCCGGCACCCTTGTAGGCGCTGGCTCGGGCCCTGGGCCGGGCATCGCTTCGGCGTCCAAGTCGGTGATGCGGACCAGGTAGTCCCGCCCGCCAAAATCCCCGGCAGGCGTCTTGATCAGGGCGTGGGTATCCGGCCCCAATGGTGCCAACGCAATGCCGATGGCGCCGTCGCCGGTTACGATTTCGACCGCGCGCTCCGGGTCTCGGGTGGCTGCCAGGGCCTCTCCAAGCAGACGCAGAAAGAGACTGAAGCTGGCGGGCTCAAGCCTGCCGATGCGGCTGAGCCGGGTCTCTTCGCCGGTTGCCAGACGGCGACGCGCATCGCGCGCCTGCAGGCTCTCCCGGTCCAGTTGCATCCTGAGCAGGTGCTTTTCCTTAGTGCGGTCACGGACCTTCGGCGGCACACCGCGTTTCGCATGGCTGCCGGTTTCCCGCAGACGCGGGCTGATCCGCAGCGGCGGGGCCTCCGCCCAGGGCCGGGACGGCGGTACCGGCTCTTCGGCGCGGGCCTGCAGGCTGTCGTTGTCGATGCCAAGATGTCGCGCCGGGGTCAGCCCGAAGGCGGCGCGCCAGAGCCGATGCGCCTCGGCATCGGTCTCGGCCTCCATAAACCAGGCCGCCAGGGTGCGATAGTCGGCGGAGCGATCGCTGCGCCCGAGCCGGCGCTCGTTGAGTTGGACCACGGCATCTACCAGATCGGAGATGGCGCGCCGAGCGCGCGAGCGCAGCAGTTCGGCTTGGGAGGTCTTGTCCGCCGAGCCGATAAACCAGGCCTCGAGCCCGGACCATCGCGCATGCCATTCATCCAGCATCTTCGCGCGGGCCAGGGCCGAGTCGAGCCGGGCGGGCTCGGCGCCGTCCGAATCGGGCGCCGGGGCCAGGTCCGCCGCATCGCGCTCGGCGATCTGTTCCAGCAGCGTTTGAAAGGCGGCATGCCCCTGGATGTCGAGGATCAGCCCGGCGATTTCGGCGGAGCGCGTCACCAGATCGCCGATGAATCGACGCAGATAGTCCAGCAGACGATCCTTGTAGTCGATAAAGGCCGCCCGCTCCGCGCGACGCAGATCGAGCCCCCTAGCCAGTGCCGCCATGAAGTCGCGGGCATTGTCGGCCAGATCGACAAACACCCGGGTGATGTCGCGCAACAGCAGGTGCGCCTTGGCGCTGTCCAGACCGGCCTTGCCCCCCGGGGCGTCCAGTAGCGCCTGCAGGGCACGTAGCTGGCTAGCAATGTCCGCCAGCGCCACCGACTGCAAGGCCCCCTGGTGTCCGAGCATGCGCTCATAGGTGGCCAGAGCGGCTTGCGCGGCCGCCCCGGGGCGCGTGATCTGATAGAGATAGCGAGCGCGATAGAAATCCTCTACCGTGGTGACCCGGCTGGTGTCGGGCTCCGCCTGGAGATTGCCCCACTCCACCAACTGACCAAGCGCTGCCTGGACGGCGTCAAGGTCAAGACGCAGACCGTCGCGCTCCACGCGCTCCAGCACGTCCTCCGGCCGCAGGTGGACCAGGAAATGCTCCTTCGCCTCCGAGAACGCCCGCATTAGTGTGCGATACAGGTCAGTCTTGTCGGCGGTGAGGTAGTTGAAGCTGGTGTCGGGCATCCTTTGCTGATCTTAATCGCTACCTGTTATTTGCTGACCGTACCATGGAGATAAGAAGGAGGACAGAAGCAGCGGTTGTGAGGCTCCACGCGCTTCCGTGCGGCATCCGCGGGCAACAGTCGGCGCCCAGCACGGCGACGCGGGCGGTCACGTCGCAGCGGGGGCGACTGCCCGACGCGTTGCCTGGCACGACGCCGGCGCCCGTCCAGAAGTGCGTGCCCCGCCTCCAGCGCCCAGGCCAGCAGGCCCAGCACCATACATAGCCCAGATGTGAAGAGGAGCAGGACAAACAGGTTGGCGATCGGTTCCATGGGAGTCTCCGGCGCTTTTGGTGATGACGCCGACAGGATGCGCTCCACGGTGACTCAAAAGCTGAGCCCGCGACCGAATGATGATCAAGACAATTTTCGGCCATGTTCATCGGTTCCGGCTCCGCCGGGAGTGGCGATTGCCGGAAAACCGCGTACCGAATGGGGCCAGACTGAGGTTCGGCTGCAGGGCGTAGCGGCCAGAGCGCGACAAGAGCGTGTCGGGGCCATGTGACTGCCGTGGCGACAACGAAGGCGGGCGTCGTCAAGACAAGCCAGCTGATACGAGAGTTGAAAGAAATCGCCTTAAGGGAACACACCAGGCCCCGTCGGTCTCTGAGACGTCAAACCGCTGGGGCCTAGTTCGCCTCGCAGCAGCAAGACACCCGCATTGGCGCTCGTATCGCTAGACTCTTTCGGGTTTGCGCTCAGCGCCTGCGGCAGCGCAGGCCTGAGGTCCAACGACCAATCCACAGCGCTGGCCGACGGAGGGAAAGCGTGGCCCGCTGCATCCAGCCGCAACCCCCGGAACCCAGCCTTGGACCGCGGCTCAGACCCGTGCGCGCGGGCTTGTTCGGACATCGACCCCGCCGTCGTGAACTGGGGCTGGGCGGACAGCACCGACGCTAACTCAGAGACCGTCTCCGGTACCGTTTTTGGCGCCTGATCCGGTGCCTGGACCGGAGCCTGATCCGATTCTGGCTCGCGGAACGCGATTCGATCCCGGTCCGCGGGTCGCTCCAGCGCCGCGAACAAGGGCTTATCGCGATTGTAGACGTCACGCCTGAAGCCGACCCGGCCCTGATCGTCCGCGACCGCCGTGAGATAGTACAGCAGCACCGGCAGGTGCTCGTCGAGGTGCACATAGCGAGTCTTACCGCGCTTCACCACACGATTGATCTCTGCTTGGTCCCAGTTGGGTTTGTTCAGCACGTGCTGGGCTAGGGTGAGCGGGTCCTTGACGCGGACACACCCGTGACTGTAAGCACGACGGCTGCGGGCAAACAGATGCCGCGAGGGCGTGTCATGCAGGTAGATGGCATGCCCGTTCGGGAACATGAACTTCACGCGCCCAAGCGCGTTCGACGGTCCCGCCGGCTGCACGATGCGATAACGTTTGTGATTGCTGGTGTCCACACCCGACACGCGGCGCCCGGTGCGCCGATCCACCACCTGGTAGCGACTGGAAACGCCGCCCATCTTTTTCTGGATCGATACCGGCACGGACCAGGTCGGGTTGAAGACGATGTGCTCCATCTCATCGCGGAACATCGGTGTCTGGGCATCGGTGGTGCCGACGACCACCGGCGACGTCCAGACCTGCTCATCGTGGCGCAGCAGGTGGACCCGAAATGCCGTGATGTCGACGAACAGATAATCCGGAGGCAGGTCATTGTAGAGCCAGCGCATTCGTTCCAAGTTGGCGCGAATGGCCAACAGACGGTCGTCAAGGGGTTGGTTCAACGCACGCAATGTTACCGGCCCCACCACGCCGTCCGCGGCCAAGCCGGAGCGCCGCTGAAAACCCTTGATCGCCTCGGCCAGCGCCTCATCGTAGCGCTCAGGATCGGCCGTCGCCCCCGATTTGTAGCCATCGAACACCTCGAGGTGTTCGCGAATCAGTGGCACCCGCGCATTCTTGCTGCCGATGGTCAGGTTGCCACCGGCAGGGATATCGCGCCAGCCGCCAAAGTCGGCAATCGCGAGATAGCGCTGATAGCCGAGCTTGAGGTTGCGATAAAACGACGGGTCTGGCAGCAGCGCCCTAACCTCGACGGCCAGGTCGGGCGCTGCCATCACCCGTCCCATATCCGCCTTCAGCGATTGCGCGTCGGCCCTGTCGACAAAGTTTTGGCCAGAATTGATCAAGCGCGGGTTGTATTTGCCAAAGCGGAAGTGGTGCACGTAGCGCAGCAAGGCGTCGCTCAGCAGGATGTCCGCGGCGGTGCGCTCCGCCTCCGACTCGGCACCGAGTTGGTCGGCATCGAGAACCCTGACGATGCCGTCCGCGTGGAAGTCCTCGGGGTCAAAGCCGTCTGCCCGACTCGACCTGGCGAGTGTCAGCATGGCGTTTGCGCGGGTATTGTCCCAGGCATTTTGGTAGTCGCGCTCGGCGTAGAACTCCGCCAGTAAACGCCCAGAGAACAGCGGCACATCGGCGATAGACAGCGCCTCGCTGTCGCGCAAGGCGGCGGCCTGTTGCTGCAAGGTCTCCGATTCGGCCGGCATTGCTAGCACCAACGCAACCGGCAATAGCAGGCGCGCGACCCATGTCGGGGCGGAAATCAGCCCAAGCGGAAAGCGGCGCATCAGCACTTCGGGGCCTCTGGATGTCAGGCAGTTATTAACGATCCGCTTCCTTCGGACCACGGGTGAGCCTGGAGGCGGGTGTGATTGTTTGGTTGATCGGTGATCGGGCACCCTTCCGTCAGGAAACGCCAAGGCAAAGCGGGTGCGTCAGGTTTCAAGACAAGGGCACGATCCAGACGCCACCTCACGCCTCGCCGATCAGTTGCACGCGCCCTTCCTCGTCGACCGACTCCAGCCGAACATCGAATCCCCATAGGCGACGGATGTGCAGCAGCATCTCGTCCGCGGAGTCACCGAGGGGGCGACGATTATGCCGGTAGTGGCGGAGCGTCATGGAACGGTCACCACGCAAGTCGACATCGTAGACCTGAATGTTGGGCTCACGACTACCAAGATTATATTGCTCCGCCAAGTATTGCCGCAGCTCGCGATAGCCTTTCTCGTCGTGAATGGCGGTGATTTCCAGGGTGTCTTCGCGATCGTCGTCGCATACGCCGAATAACCGAAAATCGCGGATCAGTTTCGGCGACAGGAATTGAGCAATGAAGCTTTCGTCTTTGAAGTTGCGCATCGCAAAGTCAAGCGTCTTGCGCCAGTCTTGCCCCGCGATGTCGGGAAACCAATAACGGTCTTCATCGGTCGGCTCCTCGCAGATGCGACGGATGTCGCGCATCATCGCGAAACCCAGGGCGTAGGGGTTGATGCCGTTGTAGTACGGCACGTCGAAGCTCGGCTGAAACACGACGTTGGTATGTGACTGCAAGACCTCGATCATGAAGCCGTCGTTGACGTAGCCCTCGTCGTAGAGCCGATTCAGCAGCGTGTAATGCCAGAACGTGGCCCAACCCTCATTCATGACCTGGGTCTGGCGCTGGGGATAGAAGTACTGACCCACCTTGCGCACGATGCGCACGATCTCCCGCTGCCAGGGCTCGAGCAGCGGGGCATTCTTCTCGATGAAGTAGAGCAGGTTTTCCTGCGGCTCTTCCGGGAAACGACGCGCGGTGCGGGAGGTCTCGCCCGCGCCCTGGTCGACCGGCAAGGTCCGCCACAGATCGTTGACCTGGAACTGTAGGTAGGTCTCACGCTCGTGCTGGCGCTTTTTCTCCTCGGCCATTGACAGTGGCGATGGGCGCTTGTAACGGTCGACACCATAGTTCATCAGCGCGTGGCAGGAATCGAGCAACAACTCGACCTCCTGATAACCATGGCGCTCCTCGCACTCGGCAATGTAGGCGCGGGCGAAAACTAGATAGTCGATGATGGCATCGGCGCTGGTCCAGGTTCGAAAGAGATAATTGCCCTTAAAAAAGCTGTTGTGCCCATAACAGGCATGCGCAATCACCAGCGCCTGCATGGGCAGCGTGTTCTCCTCCATGAGGTACGCGATGCAGGGATCGGAGTTGATGACGATCTCGTAAGCCAGACCCATTTGCCCGCGCCGGTAGGTCTGCTCGGTGGCGACGAACTGTTTTCCAAAGGACCAATGATGGTAGTTGATCGGCAGACCGACCGACGAATAGGCGTCGATCATCTGCTCCGAGGAGATGACCTCGATCTGATTCGCATAGGTATCGAGCCCGAACTCCTCGTGTGCGATGCGCCCGATCTCCTTGTCGAAGCGCTTCAGTAACGAAAAGCTCCATTCGGAGGAGTCAGAGATGAGGTTTCTGTTTGACATGGGCTATGGAAAAAATCTGACCTGAATGCCTGTCATGCGATGTCGTGGCAAGACTTTGTGCGTCTGCAAACATGTGGCGCCCTCAAACGACGAAATCTAGGCATCCTGCCGCTTGAACAACTCGCGAAATACCGGATAGATATCGTCGGCACCGCCGATTTCCTCCATCGCGAAGTGCGGATGCGCCGCGCGCACGTCCTGATAGGAAAACCATAGGCTCTGATGCTGCCGCGGCGTGATCTCGACATAGGCGTAGTAACGCATCAGCGGCATCAGCTTGCTGATCAGCAACTCGCGGCAGATGGTGGAATCCGAATCCCAGTTGTCCCCATCGGATGCCTGCGCGGCATAGATGTTCCAGGTATCGGAATCGTAACGCTCGGAGATCACGTCATGGGCCAGGTTCAACGCGCTAGAGACGACGGTGCCACCGGTTTCCCGAGAATAGAAGAACTCCTCTTCATCCACCTCCTGGGCAATGGTGTGGTGACGAATGAACACGACGTCGATCTTGTCGTAATTGCGCTGTAGAAACAGGTACAGCAGGATGAAGAAGCGCTTGGCCAGATTCTTGCGCACCTGATCCATCGAGCCGGACACGTCCATGATGCAGACCATCACGGCCTTGCTGGTCGGCTCCGGCAATTTGGTAAAAGACTGATAACGCAGGTCGAAGGTGTCGATGAACGGCAGCGCGGAAATGCGCGTCTTCAGCCTGTCGATCTCCTCGCGTAAGGCGACCACACGGACATCGGTCTCGGCAACGCCCGCTGCCGCCAATTCCGCAAGTTCCTGCTCGAGGGCGCGGATACGACCGCGATAGGGTGCACCCAACGCGGTACGCCGGGCGATCGCGCCTTTGAGCGAGCGCACGACATCGATATTGCTGGGGGAGCCCTCGGTGCTGTAGCCAGCGCGCACGGTCTTGAATTCGGTGGTGCCGACCAATTGATTGCGCACCAGATTGGGCAGTTCCAGGTCGTCGAACAACAGGTCGAGGAATTCGTCCCGCGACAATTCGAAGACGAAGTCGTCCTCGCCCTTGCCGCCCCTTCCCGCCTTACC
>JGI12210J13797_10162331_pt1 | contig 10330 bp, 6 predicted proteins | sample ElkSlonscriptome_3_FD_13797 | JGI IMG/M metagenome (IMG submission 13797) | reverse complement strand
TTCGAGGTGGACGCCCTGATCGAGTCGGGCGGCATGGGCAGCGTGTACCGTGCCTACGACCTGCAGGAGAACCGCCGGTCGATCGCGCTGAAGGTGATCCGCTCGGGCCTGTCGCCCAGCAACCTCGACCTCGGCTCCCAGCTCGGCACCGGCACGCCGCTGGACACCCAGCAGTTGCTCGACAGCTTCCAGCGCGAGGCGGAGCTGCTGGCCAACCTGCGGCACCCGTCGATCGTGAAGTACGTCTGCCACGGGCGCACCCGCAGCGGCGAGCCCTACCTGGCCATGGAGTGGGTGGAGGGCGAGGACCTCAAGAACATGCTGCGCCGGGGGCCGCTGTCGGTGCAAGACACCCTGCGGCTGGGGCTGCGGCTGGCCGAGGGCCTGGCCGCGGCGCATCGGGTGGGCGTGATCCACCGCGACATCAAGCCGAGCAACATCCTGCTGCCGGGCGGAGACGTGGGCCAGGCCAAGATCGCCGACTTCGGCATCGCCCAGTTCACCCAGTACGTGGTGGTGCCGGGCGGCACGCCGGGCTACATGGCGCCCGAGCTGCACCTCGAGCGCACCCACATCGACGCGCGGGCCGACGTGTACTCGCTGGGCCTGATGCTGTCGCGGTGTCTGTCGTCGGCCGAGTCGCAGGGCGGCGGTCGCAGCAGCGAAGAGCAGGCCACGGCCACGGTGGTCGACCAGAAGGGGTCGCCCGCGATCGACGGCACCACCCTGGGGCTGAGCGTGCCGGCCGAGCTCGACGAGCTGCTGCGCCGCATGCTCTCCACCGACCGCAACATGCGACCGGCCCACGGCGGGGTGGTGGCCTCGGCGCTGCAGGCGGTGTCGCTGCGCCTGGACTCGGGCGGCAAGTCGGTGCTGTCGGCCAAGGAGCAGCAGCTGGTCGCCATCATCCGGGTGCGCTTCGACGAGGGCAGCAACCCCGACCAGGAATCGATCTCCGAGATCCTCTCCCGCTTCGGCGCGGTGCGCCGCTCCACCGACGAGCGCGGGCTGGTCATCATGCTCGAGGGGCGCGTGTCCGAGGGCGACCACACCCTGCGGGCGGCCCTGTGCGCGGTGGAGGTGCGCCGGGTGTGCACCACGGCCGACCTCGCGCTGGTGCTGGGGCAGATGCCCCCGCAGACCGAGCGCACCATGGTGGCCGCGGCGGGGCGGCTGCTGCTGGCGGCCGACCGCGAGCAGGTGGAGGCGACGCCGGGCGATCGGCCGATCCTCATCGACCCGCGCTCGGCCAACCTCTTCGACGTGCGCTTCGATCTCGTGCGAGGCCAGCGGGTGTGCCGGCTGCTGCGGGCCCGGCGAGAGCTGGCCGCGGGGCGGCTGCTGCTGGGTCGGCCCAGCCCGTGGCTGGGTCGCGGCCCGCAGGTCGAGCGCATGCTGCTGGAGTACCTCGACGCGGTGGCCGTTCGAGAGCCGCGCGCGGTGCTGTTGCAGGCCGAGGCGGGCATGGGCAAGTCCCGGCTCGCGCAGGAGTTCATCAGCGGGCTGGAGAACGGCACGTCCCCGCCGCTGGTGTGGATCGCCCGCGGCGATCCGGTGAGCGCCGGGTCGCCGTTCTCGCTGCTGGCCCAGGTCATCCACGACATGGCCGGGATCGTGGCGGGGGAGAACGAGCGGGTGCGGCGGCAGAAGCTGCACCACTGCCTGTCCGACTACTTCAATGGCCCGCAGCTCTCTCGGTTGGAGGCGTTCCTCGGGGAGATCGCCCGCACCCCCTATCCCTCCGACTTCTGCCTGCCGCTGCTGGTCGCCCGCCAAGACCCGCAGTTCATGGCCGAGCAGACCCGGCAGGCCTGGGAGGACCTCATCGCGGTGGTCAGCTCCCATCGCGCGCTGGTGATCGTGCTCGACGACTGCCAGTGGGGCGACCTGGCGTCGCTGCGCTACTGCGACAACGTGCTGCGCTCGTCGAGCAGCCAGGCGCTGATGCTGGTGGCGCTCGCCCGCCCCGGCGCCTCGATGTGGGCCACGCCCGAGACCAGCTCGCGCTTCGTGAAGGTGCACCTCGACCGCCTCACCGACGAGTCGTGCGCCGCGTTCCTGCGCGAGGTGCTCGGCGAGCAGGTCGACCCGGGCTTGGTGAAGCGGCTGACCCGGCGCTCGGGCGGCAACCCGCTGCACCTCGAGGAGCTCGCCCGCGCGGTGGGCCAGAGCGGCAGCGAGCACGTCGAGGACACCATCTCCGCGATGATGCAGTCCCGCCTGCTGTCGCTGGGCTTCGACGCGCGGCAGATCCTGCGGGCGGCCAGCGTGTTCGGCCAGGTGTTCTGGCTGGAGGGCGTGGTGGCCCTGCGGCGCGAGGGGTCGTCGGCCACCCTGGTGCGGGAGTGGCTCGACGAGCTCATCGCCCAGGAGATCGTGGTGCGGAAGTCCTCCACCCGCTTCCCCGGGCAAGAGGAGTACGAGTTCCACCACCTGTCGATGCAGGAGGCGGCCTACGGCATGCTCACCTCCGACGACCGGCGAGCGGCCCACCGCACGGTCGCGCACTGGCTGGGCGCGCACGGCGAGAGCAACAGCTACATCCTGGCCGAGCACCACCGCCTGGGCGGCGACACCGAGGCGGCCGCGCGCTGCTACGGCGAGGCGGCCCGCCAGGCGCTGGCCCGCAACGAGTTCGAAGCGGTGCTCGACATCATCGAGCGGGGCCTGGCCTGCGCCACCTCCGAAGAGGAGCGCGGCGACTTCATCCTGGTGCGGGCCGAGGTCGAGGGCGTGTCGGGGCGTCACGCCGAGGCGGCGCGCTCGGCCTTCGAAGCGATGCGGCTGCTGCCCGAGACCTCGCCGCGGTGGCTGGCCGCGGCGGGAGAGGCCAGCATGGCCAGCGCCCGGGCGGGCGACTACGGCCGGGTGCAGGAGATCGTCGGGCTCATCGACGACATCGACCCCGTGATGATGGGGGGCGGCGTGGAGCTGCTGGGCCTCACCGCCGCCGCGGTGCCGCTGGCCGCGGCGGGCCACGGCAGCACCGCGGTCGCCCTGCTCGACTCGGTCGAGCGAGCGCTCTACCTGATGGCCGAGCGCAACTCCGACGCGTGGGGTCCGTTCCACTCCGCCCGCGCGCTGCGGGGCATGTGCACCGGCGAGCTGGCCACCGCGCTGTACGAGATGGAGGCGGCCGCGCGAGAGTTCGAATCGGCGGGCAGCCTGCGCAACGCGTGGGGCCACCGCGCGGGGGCGGGCTTCCTCTATCTCGAGCTGGGCATGCTCGCGCGCGGAGAGGAGCTGCTGCAGCAGATCATCAATGTCACCGAGGGCGTGGGGCTCGAGCACACCAACGCGGTGGCCAAGCACAACCTCGGGCGGCGGCTCGCCGAGGCCGGGCGGATCCAAGAGGGGCGGCGGCTCGAGCAGAGCGCCCTGGAGGCGTTCGAAGCCCACGACAACCGTCGCATGATGGGCCTGACGCACTCGTTCCTCGCGCGCATAGCGCTGAGAGACGGCGAGCTGGTGAAGGCGGGCGAGCACGCGCGGAAGGGAGTGCAGCTGCTCGAGAAGGAGTCCGGCTCCAAGATCATCGGGCTGGCAACGCTCGCGCAGGTGCTGCTTCGCGTCGACCAAGCCGAGGAGGCGCTGCTGGTCGCGCGCGAGGCCTACGAGCAGCTTCTTCAGCTCGATCTCGTGCAGGAGGGAGAATCCCTTACGCGACTCGCCTACGCGGAATCGCTGTGGGCGACCGGCCGAGTAGAGGAAGCCTTGAGCGCGATCGAGGAAGCCAAGCACAACCTCCTCGAGCGAGCCGAGCGCCTCGGAGCAGCGGATGCCCGACAGAGTTTTCTCGAACGGGTCCCCGAGAATGTGGCTATCCTCCGCCACGCCAGGGAGTGGCCGGATAGCATTCGATGACTCGGGACATCGAGCCATACACCATCTTCACCTTCAGTTCGGCGTGGGACGTGCCAGTTCCGACGGTCACCCCGTTCGGGGTCAAGCTGCTGACGTGGATGCGCATGCACGACCTCCCCTACCGGATCGAGGTCGAGGACAACCCCTCTCGCGGTCCCAAGGGCAAGTGCCCCTGGGCCATCGTCGACGGGGAGCCGATCGGAGACTCCCAGCTCATCATCGAGGCCATCCGCCGGCACCAGGGAATCGTGGAGGACGAGCACCTCGACGCCCGGCAGCGGGCGGTGGCCGTCGCGGTTCGCCTGATGCTCGAGGAGCACTACCACCAGGTGTGGGAGTACGAGGTGTTCATCCACGAGGGCGGCTGGAAGCGCTCTCAGGACTACTTCGACGTCCTGCCGCTGGGGTGGCTGGTGCGGCACCTCGCGCGCCGGAAGCTCGAGCGGCAGCTCATCGCGCGGGGGATGGGGCGCCACACCCACCCCGAGGTCGTGTCGATGGGGGTGATCGTGCTCGACGCCATCGACGAGCTGATGGGTGACGGCCCGTACCTGTTCGGGGAGGTGCCCACCAGCTTCGACGCCACCGTGTTCGGGTTCTTGTCGCTGACCAAGTGGGCGCCGGTGCAGAGCGAGCTATGGGACTACTTCGCCTCTCTGCCGCGCCTCAACGCCTACTGCGACCGCATCCGCGAGCTGTACTTCCCCGGCTAGTCGCCCGTGGTCTCACCCCAGGCTGCAAGCCGAGCGCGAGGTGGGGCGGCTCGTCCTCACGTCGCGTCGTCGGCCGTCGCCTGCGCTCGGCGCTTGGCGACCCGGAGGAACGCCTCGCAGTAGCGGCGGTAGAAGGTCTCGAAGTCCTCCCGGGACTTGTGGGCCATGTCGTTGAACCACACGCGGGTCACCCGGAGCCGGCGGCAGATGTAGACGACCATGAAGTTGAAGGCGATCACGCCCACGGGGACCAGGGGGCTGCGCGTGTAGGCGGTGCAGGCCAGCCCCGCCACGAGGACCGCGTTGAGGAAGCCCGAGATCCGGTTGGAGTTGGCGTTGATGAGCGACAGCGCCGGGCTGACGATGACCGCCGCGAGCAGCAGCAGCAGCACCGGCAGCGGGAACGGGATCGGCTGGGCCACGTAGAGCATCACCAGGCCCAGCACGATCATCCCCAGCGTCAGGACGAAGTTGGCGATCTGCGTCTTGGCCATCGCGTAGCCGCGGTGCTGCCGATGGATGTCGCGGACCAGCGTCGCCATCCCCTCGAGGGCGTAGGGGCCCCGCTGGCGGTACTTGCCCGGCACGTTGGGGAAGAAGTAGTGGATGGAGAGGTCCTCGAGGCTGCGGCAGTCGGTCACCCGCGGCTGGATGTGCATGAGGCGGGCGATGTCCTCGGTGTACTGGCCGTAGAACACCAGGTTGTCGGCCCCTCGGCGGACGCGGCTGGGGTAGTGCCGCGCGTTGTAGGCCTCGATCCTCGCGTCGATGTTGCGGGTGATCTCTCGCCGGAAGGGAGGGTCGGTGATCAGCTTGTGGGTGAGCAGGCACTGCATCTCGCTGATGTTGTTCAGCCCGCCCGTCATGGGCCGGGTGTGGCCCAGCAGGTACACGCCCGGTAGCTCGGGCGGGAGCATGCCCATGAAGCACTCGCGGTACTGGTACTGGAACCGGCGGCGAGGCTGGCCGGGGCGCTCGATGATGATCGGCGGCAGGTGGGGGGCCTCCTGGTCGCCGTCGATGATCTCGTCGTACTCGATCACCTCGTCCCCCCACCGGAGCACCGAGTGGTCTCGGTCCAGGGAGCACTCGGATCTCGGCCACAGCTCGACCAGGCCGTGCTCGACGAAGTAGGCGATGTCGTTGAGCAGATACCCGCGCTCGATGGATTCCTCCAGGGTGTCCTCGAACATCTCCCGGTAGACGTCGATCGGCCAGTACTTGATGACCTTGATCCCGTTGGGGATGATGGCGTCGAAGGGGCTGTCCCGGCGTACGTCGAGGGCCGGGGTCCGGTCGATGTCCCGAGCCGCCCGCGGGTGCTGCACGAAGAAGTTGGCGCCGAACCACGGCTTGCACGAGCGGGGTCGGCTGGCGGCCGCCAGCTGCCCCTGCGGCAGCCCCGCCTTGTAGATGTAGCCCGACAGCTGCCCGATGTTGTGCATCTCGATGTCGTCGAGGGCGTAGGCCACCCCGTCTTGCACGACCATCTTGTCGAGGCAGAAGAACCCGTCGTTGAGCAGGATGATGCGGTTGCCCCGGGGCAGCAGCTTGGACAGGATGAGGTTGGCCGAGTCGCCCATGTGGGCGAGCACGATGGTCTCGTCCTTCGCGCCCTCGAAGTCGAAATCGAAGATGGTGTCGCTGATCTTCCGCCGGAAGGCGGTGGCGAGCACCACGTGCTCGGCCTCGTAGACCCGGCCGCTGCGGGTGCGGACCACCGAGTGCGACGGGTGGTTGACGATCTCCGTGACCCAGTCGTCGATCACCCGCTCGCCGTAGCGTCTCTTGTACTTCGCGATGATCTCGTGGAATTCCCGGGACGTCGGGTACTCCGACTTGGTCCGCTGGCTGACGAGCTGCTCGAAGCTGAAGACGCTCGACATGTAGCTGCTGACCAGATCGAAGTCGAGACGACCCATGCGCTCCAGCTGGTCCCAGACGCTGCCTCCCGACGAGATGACGGTGTAGGGCCGGCCCTCCCGCTCCAGCTCGCGAATGAGGGGGATCGCGGTCAATCCGAAGCCGACGATGAGGGTTTCCGTTGCGATGCGTTCTTCAGTCATGGGAGCCGTCCTTGCAGGGCCGATCCAGCCCACCCCAGGGTCAGGGATAGTCTTACGGTGAGGGCATGCCCTCGAGGCATCGACCGAGGCCCGCTGGGACTACACGGGGTGCAGCCCGAACAAGGCGGCCTCGAGGCGGTCATAGACGTCGTCCTCGATCGTGTCGTGCGGTGCCTTGAGGTACGTCTTGATCGCGTTGTTGGCCGCGTCGCCGAAGCGCCGCAGGTAGTGGCTGAGCTTGTCGTCCGAGCCCTTCAGGAAGGCCAGGTCGGTCAGCATCATGTTCCGGATCGCCAGCAGTGGGATCGGGCTGCGTAGCGGGAGGAACTCTTGGTTGTGGAGGCCCCGCTTGTCGCACTCGGCGTGGAACTCCCCGATCATCAGGCCGCGCTCGGCGAAGATGAGCGCCATCTCTTCCTGCACCGCGTCGACCCACAGGCCCTCGAGGCTGGGGTAGAGCACCAAGATGGCCTTGAGCCCGGCCTTGTTGCCCAGCTGCGGCGGCCGCGACTCGAACTCGCGCATCGCGGAGCGCATCACCTCGTGCATCGTGGGGCGCGGATCGGCATCGAAGACGTGGCAGACCCCGGACCACAGCAGGTCCTCGCGCATCGCCACCTCGGTGTAGGGGCACACGTCACCGGTACGGCCGAGATTGGGGTGGGACTGGCACAGATAGTCCACCGTCCAGCGCGCGACCTCACCGAGAACCCCCAGGTCCGATGTATCGACCCCTTCGAGCTCGATGGTCCCACGAAGGGCTCGAAGCACGTCGCCCAACGCGACGAACGGAGTCAGCGAGGCGTTGTCCACTGCGGCTCAGCGCATCTCCAGCAAGGAACCTTACCACGACCGCTCCACGTGTCTCGGTGAGCGAGCCGCGAGGACCCAGGTGGGGACGCATCTCGGAGACGACGGTAGGACCGCTGCTAGCGCCAGATGGGCTCAAGGCGTCCCGAGCCGGGACGCGGGGCAGCAGTCGTCACCGTTCGAGCGCGGTAGATCGCCTCTCGGCTCCCCTTGGGGTTTCCCCGACATGCTCCGCGGCGGCGTTTCGTGCGAGGATCGAGCCACGACGATGCGTGTGTGTACGATCAACGGCTGTAGCGTGGCGCCCGACGACGTGGAGCGGGCGCGAGAGATCTTCATCCGCTATGAACAGGACATGAAGGCCAACGAGCCGGGCTGCCTGCTGCTGCGGGTCAACCAAGACGTGGCCGACCCCTGTCATTTCGTCGTCTACGCCGAATTCGCCGACCAGGCCGCCTACGACGCCCACCTCGCCTCGGACCACGTGGCGTGGCTGCGGAGCACCCTGCACCCGCTGATGGGCGATTCCCACCACAAGACCACCCTCCAGCCGATCGCATGACCCCGCCAGCGACCATCCCCGCCCACGCCAAGGTCCTCGTCATCGGAGGGGGCCCCGGCGGCTCGATGTCTGCCATCTTGCTCGCGCGCGAGGGCTTCGACGTCGTCGTGCTCGAGCGAGAGAAGTTCCCCCGCTACCACATCGGGGAGTCGCTGCTCACCTCGGCGATCTCGGTGCTGAAGTTCGTGGGTCTTTACGAGCGCATGCAGGCGCACGGCTTCAAGCGCAAGCACGGCGGGTTCTTCACCCTCAAGGATGGCGCCGCGCCCGGTCACATCGACTTCCGCGAGGTGAGCGAGCACAAGCACTCGTACCAGGTGATCCGCTCCGAATTCGACCACCTGCTGCTGCAGTACGCGGCCGAGATGGGCGCGCAGGTGTTCGAGGAGACCTCGGTCACGGGGGTTCAGCTCGAGGGCGACCGCCCGGTGCGCGCGCAGTGGCAGCGCGTCGACGGCACCAAGGGGGAGATCTCCTTCGACTTCGTCATCGACGCCTCCGGGGTCTCGGGGGTGATGGCCACCAAGGTCCTGCGCAACCGGCGGGTGCAGCCCGCGTTCACCAACGTGGCGGTGGGCAGCTACTGGCGCAACTACACCCCCTACGTCACGCCCGACGGCAAGCCGCAGGAGGGCGAGTTCTACATGGAGGCGCTGCGCGACGGCTCGGGCTGGGTGTGGACCGTGCCCCTGCACGACGACACGCTGAGCGTGGGGGTGGTGGTGCACACCGACCACTTCCAGCGCATGCGCGAGGAGGCGGGCGACCTCGAGGCCCTCTACGCGCTGGGGCTTTCGCGGGCCACCAACGTGTCGCAGATGCTCGCCGGGGCCGAGAAGGTGGAGCCGGTGAAGGTGTGGCGCGACTTCTCCTACACCTCCGACGCGTTCGGGGGCCCGGGCTTTCGGCTGGTGGGAGACGCGGCCGCGTTCATCGATCCCTTGTTCTCCACCGGGGTGCACCTGGCGTTCCTCGGGGCGCTGTCGGCCGCCGCCACCGTCGCCGGCCGGCTGCGGGGCGAGCTCTCCGAGGACGTCGCCGTCGCGTTCCACGACCAGTGCATCCGCAAGGCCTACGTGCGCTTCGCGGTGATCGTGTCGGGCATGTACAAGCAGATCCACCGCCAGGACGAGGTGGTGCTCTACGGCATCGACAAGCAGGACTTCCAGCACGCGTTCGGGGTGATCCTGCCGCTGGTCTCGGGCAGCGCCGACATGACCGCCACCGATCGCGAGGTCGGCCAGGACACGATCGGGCGCGCGGTCGACTTCGCGGTCGACATGATGCAGGAGCGGGCCCAGCTCGACACCGCCAACCCCGCCGCCAAGCTCTACATCGAGAAGGCGGGGGTCCACGAGGACCTCACCGCCGACATGCACGGCGCGGTGGGGGGCCGGTACATCCGGCTCGAGCACGGGCGGCTGGGCCTAGCCGAGGTCGACGAGGAGCAGCGCGAGAAGCTCGACCGAGATTCCCGGCAGATGTCGCAGCTGCTCGTCGACGCGGCCGGCGGCTGAGCTGGCCGCTCGGCGCGGGCACCCCGGGTCGTTGGTCGCTACTCTCGGTTGCCGGACCAGTGGCTGTCGTAGCGGTGGGACCACGAGACCGAGCCGTCGGGCGCGTAGGACAGCACCAGCCCCTCGAAGCTGTCGATCTGCCCGAAGGGATAGGTGTGGTTGGCGCGGAAGATCTGGGTCTCGGTGGAGGCCACCACGTAGCAGTTGGCGGCCCGGGCGATCTCGCTGATGAAGAGGTTGCCGTCGGAGGGCTGCCCGGCGTCTTGAATGAAGCCCGGCTTGCATGCGGTCAGCCAGATCTTGTCGATCTTGTCGCGCCAGCGGCCGAACCACCCCACGTTGGAGCGCGCCAGGCCGCCCACCCCCATCTGGAGGTAGCCGGGGGCGCCGTGGCAGTTGATGACCAGGTTGCGGAGCTTGCCGCGGGCCGAGCCCTCGGCGACCGAGCGGACCCATTCGAAGATGTGGTCGACGGTCTCGGAGGCCGAGAGGTTCCACGTGTTCCACATCTGATAGCGCCGGCTGATGTCGGCGGCGTTGAGGGCCATGGCTTCTTGGTCGATGGTGATCATGGGTCGATGCTCCAGGAGCGCGCGGCCGTGGCCGGCGGGGTGGGGGCACCCGGGCTGCGCTCGAAGAGATGGAGGCGCCAGGGGTGGAGCTGTGACGCCGGAATCGTCCCGAGCCCTGGATCCGCCGCACGAACGAGGTTCCAGGGGACTAGCAGCCTGTGGTGAAACCCTCGCGCGGCCATAACACCGCCCCCGCGGCTCGTGCCTTCGTTGCTCATCGGTTATT
>JGI12210J13797_10527721_pt1 | contig 10332 bp, 10 predicted proteins | sample ElkSlonscriptome_3_FD_13797 | JGI IMG/M metagenome (IMG submission 13797) | reverse complement strand
ATCGGCTGCCCGTGCCGGTCCCGTGTAGGAACGACGGCGTTCCTGTCACAGGTTGGCATCGCTTGGGTGGTGGTGGACGTTCCCTGCTGACCAACCCCGCCGCTTTGACTAGACTGGTGGACATGCAACCCCAGTACGGTCCCGCCTCACCCAAGTGGCCCGACGAGCTCGACCCCCTCGTGCGAGCGACTCAGGGGCTGCAGCCCTGGCGCCGGGCGTTCCACGCCCTGAGCGGGCTCGCCATGGCCCTCCTGCCCTGGGCCCTGGGTTGGTCCCAGGCCAGAACGGTGGCGGTCCTGGCCGTCTTGCTGGTCATCGCCACAGGGCTGGATCTGGTCCGGCTGAACGTCCCTTCGGTGAATCGGTCCTTCTTCCGGCTCCTGAGGCCCCTGGCATCGGCCCGTGAGGCAGCCGGGATCGCCTCATCGACCTGGTACCTCGTCGGAGGCATCCTCAGCTACCTCCTCTTCACTCCGCAGGCCGCCACGCTGTCGATCCTCGTGCTCGCCATCGCGGACCCGGCAGCGGCGGTGGTGGGACAGCGGTTCGGGGGTCGCCGGATCGGGACCGGTTCCGCCTCGGGTACCCTTACCTTCTTCGCTCTCGCCACGGCAATCCTCTTCGTCGGGGTCGGTCGGCTGGAGGTCGCCTTCGTCGCCTTGGGTGTGGCCCTCCTGGAGACCGTTCCTGGAATCGGCGACGACAACCTCGTCATCCCCCTCTCCACCGGCATCCTCCTCACGGCCCTGCTGGCGGCCCTGGGGGTCGGTTGAGGCGGCGCGAAGCCCCTTTACCCGGGGAGCCCCGTGGGGGAGGTTGAGGGGCCCTGTCACCCCTCACAGATCAGGACCATGCGCGATCATCGAATCGAGAAGGACTCCCTCGGCGAGGTCCGGGTCCCCGTCGACGCCCTCTACGGCGCTCAGACCCAACGAGCACTCGAGAACTTCCCCGTCAGCGGCCAGCGGTTCAGCCCGGACTTCATCCGGGCGTTGGGCCTGGTGAAGCGGGCCGCCGCCGAGACGAACGGAGCCATGGGACACCTCGCCCCGAAGGTCGCCGACGCGGTGGCCACCGCCGCCGGCGAGGTTGTGGACGGCCGCTGGAACGACCAGTTCGTTCTGGACATCTACCAGACCGGGTCCGGGACCTCCACGAACATGAATGCGAACGAGGTGATCGCTCACCGGGCTACACAGCTCCTGGAGGGAGGAGGGCGGGTCCACCCGAATGATCACGTCAACTTCGGCCAGTCCTCCAACGACGTCATCCCCACCACCATGCACGTGGCGGCCCGGAGTGCTCTCTCTGGAGATCTGATTCCGGCTCTGGAGGGTCTGGCCGAGGCGCTCGAAGAGAAGGCCGGGGCCTTCGACGACATTGTGAAGTCGGGACGCACCCATCTCATGGATGCCACCCCGGTCCGGCTGGGCCAGGAGTTCGCCGGGTATGCCCACCAGGTCCGCCAGGGCATTCGCCGGATCGCCGCCGTGGCTCCCGAGTTGGAGGAGCTCGCCCTCGGCGGCACGGCCACCGGGACGGGCATCAATACCCACCCCGACTTCCCCCGCCGGGCCATCGAGCGGATCGCGGAGGCGACGGGGATCCCCTTCAGGGAGGCGACCAACCACTTCGAGGCTCAGAGCGCCAAGGATGCGGTGGTGAATGCCTCGGGCTGCCTGAACACGGTGGCGACCAGCCTCATGAAGATCGCCGACGACGTACGTTGGCTCGCCTCGGGCCCCACCTCGGGTCTCCACGAGATCTCGCTGCCGGCGATCCAGCCCGGCAGCTCCATCATGCCCGGGAAGGTGAACCCGGTGCTGAGCGAGGCAACGATGATGGTGTGCGCCCGGGTGACGGGGAACCACACGACCATCACGGTGGCGGGACAGCGGGGGAACTTCGAGCTCAACGTGATGATGCCGGTGATGGCCCACAGCCTCCTGGAGTCCATCGCGATCCTGGCCGGTGTGTGCCGGACCTTCACGGAGCGCTGTGTGCGAGGGATCACGGCCAATGAGGAGCGCTGCAGGGAGCTCCTGGAGAAGAACCCCTCCATCGCCACCGCCCTGAACCTCCATATCGGCTACGACCGGGCCTCGGAGGTCGCCAAGCAGGCGGCCCGGGAGAACCGGTCGGTGCGGGACGTAGTGTTGGAGCAGGAGCTGCTTCCGGCCGACGAGGTGGATGCCGCCCTGGACGTGCGCTCCATGACGGAGCCGGGGCTCCCGGAGAGCTGAGGCTCCCGGAGAGCTGAGGGTCCCGAGCGTCAGGTTGGCCCAGGAGGCCTCGCGACGGGAAGCACGAGAGGGGCCCGGCGCTATGCCGGACCCCCCTGTGCCGTGTGTCGAGGACCCCTCGATGGGAACCGGAACCTCGACTCACCATCCCACGGGGCCGCGTTCGGCCGTGCCTCGACGGTCGTGTCCCCGTCGGCTACGCCGTCTTGAGATCGAGAGAAGGAATGGTCTCGTAGCTCCCCGCAGGCACACCGCCCGGGGGGATCACGCGGGTCACGCCGCCGTCGAGGTAGAGCGGGAATTCCCGGTCGCCGTAGAAGACGACCTGGATGAGCTCTGGAACCTCGCCGTCCGCTGGGGGGAGAACCGGCTGCGTGATGTCCCGCCACACTCGATCGACCAGGTTCATACGCTCCTGGACGGAGTCGGCCCAACGAGCCAGACGAATCCGGCGTCGGTGGTTGGTGGTCAGGGGACGCACGATCTTCCGGTGGCCCGGGAAGGAGTGGCTGAGGAGGAAGAAGACCGCCTCGTCTTCGGGGCTGGGCTCGACCTCTTTCTGAACGATTCCGGGAGTCCGGACTCGTCGGGGGTCTCTGAGGTCGATGTAGCCGTCGGCATGGATGCGCATGGTGTTACTCCGCTGGTTGGATCCGGACACGTCGTCGGGACCACATCAGTTCTCAAGCTCCATGCCGCCGCGTGCCACCCCCTGACCAGGGGAGTGCAAGAAACGCGCAAGTTGCTGCGGATCAGATGTTTACAGTCCCGGTTCGGGAAGGCTGCGAACTCCCGGGCCAGGGCCTGCAGAGGGACATTTCTTCCGCCTTCGGACAGGATTTCCGCCCCCGGTGCCAGGGAAGGAGCATTCTTGCGTTGTCAACTCACCCCACGAGGAACAAACCGTGACAGGAGCTGGACTTGAGACGGAGAGCGGGGAAGTGACCCGGCCCGCGCGCGACGAGCTGGGCGCCCACGTCTCGGCGGCGGGTGGCACACCGAGGGCCCCGGAGAGGGCGGCCCGTCTCGACGCCGGTGTGCTTCAGCTCTTCACCAAGCAGCCCAATCGCTGGGCTGAGCCCGTGCTGAGTCCGGATGTGGGCAAGGTGTTCCGGGAAGAGAGGGAGCGACACCGGATCCGCAGCGTCGTGAGCCACGACTCCTACCTGATCAACCTCTCGTCCCCTGATCCGTCGCTCTGGGAGCGGTCTCTGGCGAGCTTCGTCGCCGAGCTACGGCGATGCCAGGTCATCGGCGTGGATCACCTCGTCACCCACCCCGGGAACGCCACGGACGGCGACCCGGAGGCGGGCCTTGCGCGGAATGCTCGGGGGATCGCCGAAGCGGTCGCCGCCGTGCCGGGGTCAACCCGGGTCCTCCTGGAGTTGACCGCAGGGAGTGGAACCAGCGTAGGGGGCAGCTTCGAAGGCCTGGCTGCGATCATCGACCAGCTTCCCGTCGAGGCCGCGGACCGGGTCGGCGTCTGCGTCGATACCTGTCACGCCTGGGCTGCAGGGTACGAATGGCTGGACGACTACGAGGGGGTGTGGGAGCACTTCGACGACGTCCTGGGCCTCTCCCGGCTGGAGCTCTTCCACCTGAACGACTCCCAACACCCGAAGGGCTCCAGAAAGGACCGCCACGCCGGCATCGGACAAGGGATGATCGGGGAGGAGCCATTCCGCCGGATCATGAACGATCCACGTTTCACCGACGTGCCCAAGATCCTGGAGACACCCAAGGGCGATGACGACGTGACCGAGGACCGCCGCAACCTCTCGTTGCTCCGGAGCTTTCGGGGCGGTTGAGTGCTCACGCCTCGCGGCGTGCCCGCCGGGGAACGAGAAGGGGGCCCCGGCAACGACCGGGACCCCCTTCTCTGCTTTGTGCTTCCGCCTCCTGAAGGAGGCTGCCGACAGGATCCGTCAGGTGACCGGAGCCGGAACCACCGTCACCACCAGGTCGGCGGTGCTGAAGTCGGAGTGGCCGGAGCCCACCTCACCGTGCATCAGGCGGAACTCCATGACCGTGCTCCCGGCGGTCTCGCCGTGGATGTGCCCGCCGAACTCCCCAGGCGTGTCCTGCTCGAACTCTGCGATGGAGTCGTCTCCTACCGCGACCTCGAGATAGGTGTCGGCTTCCAGGGGGATGACGTCCCCGTCCTCGGCGACGAACTCGACGTCGATGTGGTCGGTTTCTTCACCCACTTCAATAGAGACCGGGGTGCTCCAGGTCCTTGTGTCGCCATCGTAGCGGGACAACTCGGCCCCGTTCAGGGTGAGCACCAGGCCATCCACATCGTCGTTGTGATCATCATCTGCGCCCGTCGGGTCGTCATCACAGGCGCCCAGGGCGATCGCCCCGGCGAGAGCGAGGACGACAGGTGTCTTCTTGAGCCAACGATTCATGACTTCTTCCTCGGGTGTTGAGCGGTGTTCAGGAGGCCCGCGCCTGCCCCCCACCGTTCCTCAGAATACGACGCGGTACGTGACACTCAGACCTCTCCCGGCCTCGGGCATGATCTCCTTCACCCGGGAGAGGTGGTTTCGGTATTCCTGGTCTGTGAGGTTTTCCACGGTGGCTGTGATGATGTGCCGCCGCCCCCCCAGGGTGAGGCGGACACCAGCGGCGACCTCGAAAATCGCGTAGCCATCCGTAGCGGTTTCGAACTCCCCAAGGCGGTCCTGCTCGGCAGCGAGGACCGTCTCGCCCCGGACGAACCAGCTCTCGGGCTCCCAGGCCACGGCCAGCCGCCCCTGGATCGGGGGGATGAGGGGCAGGGGCTCACCGGTCCCACTCAGCGTTCCGCGGACTGCCGCCGCCGTACCCTCGAAGTGAAGGTCCGACCAGGGCGTCCAGTCCGCACCGAGCTCCCACCCCTGCAGCACGGCGTCCTCTCCCTCGAACTGGAAGACCGGGAGCCGGACCCGGCTCGTGTCGCCGGTCTCCCGGGGGTAGACGTAGCCGGAGATGTCGTTGTAGAAGAGGGTGGCTTCGCCTCGGAAGCGTTCCCCGCCGAAGCGGACGAAGGCATCGACCCCGGTGCCGATCTCGGTGCCGAGCTGCGGGTTCCCCACCTCGAAGGCGTAGGCCGCCAGGTGGGGGCCTTCGGAGTAGAGCTCGTTCACGTCGGGGGTGCGGAAGGCCCGAGCCGCGTTCACCCCCAGGGTGACGGAGCTGGTGGCATCGAAGAGGAAGCCCAGGGAGCCCGATGCGGCGGAGAACGTCCGTCGCTCCACCACACCGATGTCCGAGTCGGGATCGGGCTCCAGTGGATCGGCTTCGGCCCAGTCGTAGCGGAGCCCCGCCTCCACCCGGAAGGCGTCGAACTGGATCTCCTGGAAGGTGAAGGCGGCCAGGGACAGGCGGCGAGAATCCGGGGTGAAGAGGGCACCGCCGAACTGGAACGCCTCCCGAGCCGCCCGCACGCCGACCGCACCCGAGGTGAATGGCCCCCAACCATCATGACGGGCCAGGACGTTCCCCGCCAAGGTCTGGAGTCGGAAGAGGGTGCCCAGGATATCCGGCGGTTCGATCTCCTGATGCCGGTACCAGGTGTAGGTCCCTCGAGCTTCAACGGAGGCGAAGGGACCGTTGTCGAACCGGTACAACCCCTGGAGCTTCGACGAGTACCGCTCCATCTCGATGTTGACGCCGTTGACGTGGCCCCCGACGAAGCCCCCCGGGATGCCGTAGTCGTTCCGGTAGACCCGGAATGCCGCTCCGATGTGGCCGTCGTCGCCGACGTACGACGTTCCGACCCCGGCATTCCAGCTCCCGATGTCGGTATTCTCCAGCGGGCCCGCCGGAGTCTGGAGGTCACCGGCGGTCCGACCCCCGATCTCCACGCGAAGGGGAATCTTGTCCGTGATCCCGACCTGGGTCTGTGCATTGGAGGCGAGAGCTCCGTTCACGGAGCGACCCTGTACCGTCACGGCTCCGGTGACGTGGTGGGGGACCTCGGTGGGGATCTCGTCGCGGATCACATTGACCACCCCGCCCAGGGCGTTGGCCCCGTAGAGGATCGAGGCGGGGCCCCGCACGACCTCGATGCGTCGTGCCGACGCGGGATCCAGCGCGGTGGCGTGATCGGCACCGGAGTTGGAGACGTCGCCCACCCGCACCCCGTCCTCCAGTAAGAGGACACGGTCGCCGCTCAGGCCCCGAATGACGGGTCGGGCCGCGGCCGGACCCATGCTGGTGGCCGTCACCCCCGGCTCCGAGGCCAGGGTAGCGGCGACGGTCTCCTGGAGTCGACGCTGAAGCTCCTCGCCCCGGAGCACATTCGTGGACTGGAGGACCTCCTGTTGATTCCTCTCGGTGACCCCTGCGGAGACGACGAAGCCATCGATGTTCAACGGGGCCGGCTCCATCCGGAGGATTACCCGATCCCCTTCGCCCACGACCTGCACCTCCAACTCCAACAACGCGTACCCCAGGAGCTCAGCCCGCAGCGTGTACGCGCCAGGGGGGACCTCCCGGAGGTGGAAGGTGCCGTCTCCGTGAGTCAGAGCGGTGCGGGCAAGCGCCGGCAAGGTCACCGACACGCCAGCGAGAGGGCGGCCGGTGTCGTCGGAAAGGACGACGCCTTCCAGCTCTCGCAGGTGTGGTCGCTCCTGGGCGTGGAGCGCACGGTCCCCGGCCAGAGCCCCCAGGATGGGGAGGCTCAGGGACAGGAACAGGGCGTGTTTGAGGGGTCGTTTGATCGGCATGACGCTACGGAAGGGGACCGGTCCGGGTCTGATCCCGGGCCCCTCTCCCGCGCGGGAGAAAGGGACCGTAGAGCTGAAGGCGCAGCGAACGGTCGATGCGCCGACCTGGAGGAGGCCGCTGAGGAGGATTGCTCCGGCGAGCGCCGGGGCAGATCAGGCCTGGGGAGGGGCCCGTGAGGAGTGACGGTCCTGAAGCCAGGGGGACCGGCTTCCGAGAAGGCGCGGTGCTGGGCGCGGGGAGGAGGCCGCTTCCGGCCAGAGGACGTCCAGCGGGGGCAAGGTCACCCGCCGATGTCCCTCCACTACAGTTCGGACCACCTGACAGAAGTGGTGATCGTGGTGGAGTGCGCAATCCTCACTCGCCTCGGATTCCACGTGGACCACCAGGCCCCCGGAGTCCGCGTCCCGGATCGCCTCCATGGCCGACACGGCCGCAGGGAGGCCCAGCTGCAGAAGCAGCAGGACCAATCCCAACCAACGGGAGCCCTTGGAGCGGTGACGGGAGGAAAGCATCTCAGCACATCTTGAGGACGAATTCTCAGGAAGTATGTGCTAGATAGCGCCGAAGGTCCAGTAAGGTTCCCGCCGCTGGTTGCGCCTCAGCACGCGGGGCCATACCATTCCTCGGCGCATCGGGGGGCTCGTTAATTGAGCCAACATTTGCGAAGCCGGGACTGACTTCCGGGATCGACGCAACGCCGTTCCGACGGACTGCGGACACCCTGGGGAAGTCACCTCAAATTCCGACCCGGGCTTCAATCTGCACCCTCTGATGTGTCTTGGGCCGGGGGCGTTTCGACGTCCCCGGCTCTTTTCGTGTTCAACGTTCCCACCCCAGGGCTCAGGCCGGTCGGATCCATCTCAAGCGGCCTGGGTAGGCAGCCGTTCTGATCCCCCCTGGAGCCCCACTCATGCCTCGTGTCCGCGTTACTCGTCGGGTCCACTGGAACTCCGCCCACCGGCTCTTTCGACCGGAATGGAGCGACGAGCGGAACACCGAAGTCTTCGGCGCCTGCAGCAACCCCAACTGGCACGGCCACAACTACGAGATGGATGTGACGGTGGCCGGTCCCGTGGACCCGGACACCGGCTACGTGCTGGACTTGAAGGTGCTGAAGGATCTGCTCGAGGAACGCGTTGTCTCTCACCTGGATCACAGGAACCTCAACCTCGAGGTGTCGTGGCTGGACGGGCTGGTGCCCACCACCGAGAACGTCGTGGTCGCCATCTGGAACCGGATTCACGACCGGCTCCCGGACGGACTCGCTCTGGAGCGGATCGTCCTCTGGGAGACCCCACGCAACTCCGTCGAATACACCGGCGGTTGACCACCGGAGCGATCCGGCGGATCGATTCTGCCTGAAGAGCCTGGAAGGAGCCTTGATGAGTGACCCCAGCCGAGCCCCGTTGACCGACGTCCCGTTCACCGACCTGGTGGCGGAGATGATCCGCCGTCTCGGTGACGACCCCGACCGTGAGGGGATGTCCAAGACTCCCGAGCGGGTCGAGAAGGCGATGAAGTTCCTGACCCACGGATACACGGCCTCGCCCCAGGCGATGATCGGTGACGCGCTCTTCGAGGAGCGGCATCACAATATGATCCTGGTCAAGGACATCGAGATGTACTCCCTGTGCGAACATCATCTCCTGCCCTTCTTCGGCAAGGTACACATCGCCTACATCCCCGACGGGAAGATCATGGGGCTCTCGAAGGCGGCTCGGCTGGTCGAAGTATTCAGTCGGCGCTTCCAGGTGCAGGAGCGCATCACCGAGCAGATCGCACAGGCGCTGTGGGACATCGTTCAGCCCCAGGGAGTCGGGGTCGTGATCGAGGCGGCTCACCTGTGCATGATGATGCGGGGTGTGCAGAAGCAGAACTCCATGACCATCACCTCGGCGATGCGTGGGGCCTTCCTCGAGGATCCGGCGACCCGGGACGAGTTTCTGCGTCTGTCCACGGCCTCGCACCGGCCGCTGCGCTGAGACGGCGCCACCGGACTCTCCGTCGTCGCCGGGTTTCCTTCACACCACACCGAGCTTGAACCACCGCACCCACCTTTCCGGACGGACCGCGCTGGTCTCGGGCGCCTCCAAGGGGATCGGTCGGGCCATCGCGGAGAGGTTGGCAGAGCAGGATGTTCGAGTGCACCTCTGGGCCCGGAACCCCGAGCCGGTTCAGGCGCTGGCCCAGGGGACCGGCGGGCGTGGCTGGGCCGTCGATGTCTCCGATGACGGAGCGGTGTGGCAAGCCGTGGACGAGCTCCTCGAGTCGGAGGGGCCCCCTGCCATCGTGGTCGCCTGCGCCGGCGCCTTCGCTCTGGCGGCCCTGGCCGAGACCTCGGTTCAGGAGTTCGATCGCCTCCTGTCAGTGAACCTCAGGGGCACCTTCCTGCTGTACAGGGCACTCCTCCCCGCCATGCTCGAGGCGGGGCGGGGAGATCTGGTCACGATCGGGTCGGCGGCGGGCCGCAGGGCCTTCGCAACCAACGGGGCCTACGCCGCGAGCAAGTACGGCCAGAGGGGCCTCCACGAGGTTCTGGCGGAGGAGCTGCGGGGTTCTGCCGTGCGGTGTACCCTGGTGGAGCCTGCGGCCACGGACACGCCGCTGTGGGATCCCATCGACCCCGATGCACGCCCCGATCTACCGGCGAGGGCCGAGATGCTTCATCCTGAAGATGTGGCGGAGGCGGTCCTCTTCAGCGTGACCCGTCCTGCCCACGTGCGCATCCCCCTCCTCCAGATCGAGCCCGGATAGAGCCATGTTCGTCGTCAGCGCCCAGGCCCACTACGACGCCGCCCACTTCCTGGAGGGGTACGAGGGGAAGTGCTCACGGATGCACGGGCACCGGTACGTCGTGGAGGCGGCGGTGGCCGCGGAGTCGTTGAACGCCCAGGGAATCGCCTTCGACTTTGCGGACCTCAAACGCGAGCTCCGGGCCCTGGCCGAAGAGCTCGACCACGTGTGCCTCAACGACCTTCCGGTCTTCCAGGGCGTCCCCACCAGCGCCGAGAACCAGGCGAAGCACTTCTTCGACGCTCTGTCGACCCGGCTTCCCGGAGAGCTCGCCGAAGGCCTCCTCTACTGCAGGATCTGGGAGACGCCGACCCAGTGGGCCCTCTATGGACCGGCACCCCACCTGGCCCCGGCGCCCTCTCGCACTCCGAGCCTGGAGGCCGGTGGTTGAGTCGTGCACCTGCTCCTCACTGATCGGCTGATCTGCCCACGATGCGGTCCGGGCTTCGGGCTGATCCTCCGGGCCGACACTCTGCAGGACCGCTGGGTGGAGGCGGGGGGGCTCGGCTGTCCCAACTGCCGCGAGGTCTACCCGGTGGTGGGCGGGGTCGGCGACCTGCGTCCCCCGCCCCGGGATCCAGGG
>JGI12210J13797_10004062_pt1 | contig 10332 bp, 10 predicted proteins | sample ElkSlonscriptome_3_FD_13797 | JGI IMG/M metagenome (IMG submission 13797) | reverse complement strand
GCCCGCGCATAATACCCCTGCGCTAAGAAAAACTCGCCCCGTTTCATATAATTCGAGGCTGTGGCGGGGTACTGCGCAATGGCCGTGTCTAGGTTTGCCAGTTGCTGCCGATACGCCTGCAACACATTCTGGCCCAACAGCGTGAAGCGGACAGCGTCCCATAAACCGATGGGACGCAATCGCAAGTGCTCCTCACTCACCCCAGAAGCCCGGACCACGTTCCCTGCCCGGCGGTGTAACTCAGAGGCCGTGGGGACACGCGGCATTGGCTTGGGTTCGCCCGCTGGGGCCAGCGTCTCATTCGTCATACGACGTTGGGCTAATCACCCGCCGGGGCCGGTTCGGCCTCAGCATCGGCCTCATCCGTCGCCTCAATCGCTCGCTGGTTAGCATACGCCTCGAACTCGTCAGGGAAGTTCTCAATCGTCGCCAAAACCGGGTTCGCAGCAAATGCGCCCAACGCGCACAGCGTCGTGCCCGTCATGTTGCCAGCGATGTCATAGATGTTGTCCACATCGCGCTGCGTGGCCTTGCCTGCGATGACTCGGTCGAGCACCTTGTCCAACCAGTAGGTTCCCTCACGGCAGGGCGTGCATTTGCCGCAGCTCTCGTGCTTGAAGAACTTCGTCATCTTAGACGCCGCCCACACAATATCGCGGGTGTCATCCAGCAAAATGAACGACGCAGACCCTAGCACAGTTCCCATCTCGGCAAAAGCCTCGTAGGTCATCTCTGTGTCTAGCACCTCGTCCGTCAGCGGCACAATCGGCCCAGAAGCACCACTCGGCAGCAACGCCTTGAACTCGCGCCCCTCCTTTGGCCCACCGACATGCTCTTCGAGTAGTTCACGGACTGTCGCGCCCAGCGGCAACTCGTAATTGCCTGGCTTCGCCACATCGCCGCTCACACAGAAGATCTTGGTGCCGCTGCTTTTCTCCGTGCCAACGGCCTTGAACGCCTCCGGCCCCTCATTGATGATGAACGGCACATTTGCCAGCGTCTCAACATTATTCACAACCGTCGGCTCTGCGTAGAGGCCGCCGCCCTTCTGCGCCGGGAAAGGTGGTCGCACACGCGGCTGGCCCAGCTTACCTTCGAGACTGTTCAGCAACGCGCTCTCCTCACCACAGATGTAAGCGCCCGCGCCCAGGTGGGTGTACACCTCGCAGTCCCAGCCGCTACCCTGGATGTCCTCGCCGATCAAGCCCTCTGCGCGGCACTTCTCAATGCACCGATCAAGCTGCTCGGCAATTTCCCAGTACTCGCCCCGCAAATAGATATAAACCGCAGGGGCCTTAATCGCCCACGCACAAATCAGCGATCCTTCGATCAACTGATAGGGGTTCGTCTCCATAATCTCACGGTCTTTGAACGTCCCCGGCTCGGACTCGTCCGCGTTAACCGCCACATACTTGATCGGTTCGTTTTGCGGAATAAAGCTCCACTTCACGCCCGTTGGGAAGCCCGCGCCGCCTCGTCCACGCAGGTTAGAGGCCTTCACCGTGTCGATGACCTCTTTTTGCGACATCCCCAACGTCGTCTTCAGCGCATCGAAGCCGCCATTCTCCACGTACACATCGTACTTGTGGATGTCCGGGATTTCTCTTCCGCGCAACAAAATATTCTGTGTCATAGGTGTTTGCTCCGGTCAGTTTTCTTCGCTAGCAATAAATCGGTGGCTTGGCGTCAGTGGTCTGCACTAATTGGCTTCCCGCTCAGAAACGGTGTCGCCGCCGTCGGTAGGCTGTAAGGCCGCGTTTACGTCTTCGCGCCACTTCGCCATCAAGTCCCGCATAATGTCCATGTCCAGGTTCTCATGGAACCGGAAGTTGGCCTGCAACATTGGCGCACGGTCACACGCGCCCAAGCACATCACATGCTCTGCCGTGAACATGCCGTCCTCGGTCGTCCCGCCGTCCTCAATGTCCAGTTCTTCCAGCAGGTCGTCGTAGAACTCCATCGCCCCGCGCAACGCACACGGCAGGTCGGTACACACATGCAACCACACATCGCCCTTCGGCTTCTCACGATACATCGTGTAGAAACCGGCAATCGAACGCACCTGCGTCGGGTCCATGTCCAAAATTTCGGCGATGTCTTCCACACCGTCATCGTTCACATACCCGTAATGCTCCTGTGCGATGTACAGCAACGGCATCACGGCGGAGCGGCTCTGGTCATCAGGATATTTGGACAGGTGGTAGTCAATCTGTTCTTTGTAATTTTCTAGTAACGCATTCTGCATAATAGGTTTCCGTAGTCTCCCGGTTATCTTCGTGTCACAATCGGGCGGGGCTGTGGCCCCGCCCTGTGATCTGTGTTAGCGGTCGCTGTCGCCCAGCACAAAGTCCATGCTGCCGATGATCCCAACCAGGTCTGCCACCATGTGCCCGCTAGACACATGCTTCAGCGCTTGGATGTGCATCAGCGAGGGCGTCTTGAAGTGCACTCGGCGCGGCTTATTGCCGCCCGTCCCGTGCAGGTAGCAACCGATCTCTCCACGTGGGGACTCAATCGCCACATAAACTTCTTCGTCTGCCAGGCTAAAGCCCTCTGTCCACAGCTTAAAGTGGTGGATGACCGCTTCCATGCTCTGGCCGAGTTCGCTGCGCTTCGGCGGCACAAACTTACGGTTCTCGCTGCGGAAGGGGCCGTCTGGCAAGCTGTCCTTGGCCTGCTCAATAATCCGCAGTGCCTGGCGCATCTCGTGCATACGGATGATGTAGCGATCGTACACATCGCCGTGCTCGCCCAGCGGCACTTCAAACTCGTACTTCTCGTAGCCCATGTACGGCTCGGCCTTGCGTATATCGTAGTTAATGCCGCTACCGCGTAGTGCTGCGCCCGTCAGGCCCATGCTCAGCGCGTCTTCCGGCTCGATAACGCCGATGCCCAATGTGCGATCCTTCCAGATCGGGTTATTGGTCAGCAGCCGCTCGTAATCATCAACCTTCTCGTACATGTAAGGAATGAATTCGTCCAGCGCCGGCATAAACTCCGGCGGCAGGTCACGCCACACACCACCTGGGCGAATGTAGCTGCCCATCAGCCGCTGCCCACTCAGCATCTCGAACATCTCTAGCACGCGCTCCCGCTCCCGGAAGCAGTACAAGAAGACGCTCATCGCGCCCATGTCCAGCGCGTGCGTACCCAACCACACACAGTGGCTAGCAATCCGCTGCAATTCCAGGCAAATCACCCGAATCGTCTGCGCCCGCTCCGGCACATCCAGATCAGCCATCTTCTCAATCGCCATGCTGAAGACGGTGTTGTTAGACATCGGCGAGAGGTAATCCATACGATCCGTCAGCGTGACGGCCTTCTCATAGGATTTGCTCTCGATGTTCTTCTCAATACCAGTGTGCAAGAAACCGATGTCCGGCAGGCAAGTCACAATTTCCTCGCCGTCCAGCTCCAGCAGCAAGCGCAGCACACCGTGCGTGCTGGGGTGGTGCGGCCCCATGTTTAGCAGCATGGTCTCGCCCGTCATGGCGCGCTCAGTCACCAGCCCGCGCAACTGCTCGACATTCCCCTCCCACTGCTCAACCTGCTGTTCTTTCTCCGGCGGTCTCGATACGACCATTGGGTTACGTCCTCTCACTCAAATGCAAATAACAAACTATTCTTCGGCGAACGGCTTATGCTCGGCAATCTCGTCCGCGTTGAACGAAAATTGAATGGTCTCGTAGCCCAGCGGATAGTCTCGGCGGTGCGGATGCCCGTCCCAGTCGTCCGGCATCAGCAGGCGGCGCGGGTCTGGGTGTCCCTCAAAGCGAACGCCCATCATGTCCGCAATCTCGCGCTCCAACCAGTCCGCGCCCACCCATAGGTCGATCACAGACGGCACAACCGGGTCTTCTTCCATCGCGTAGGTCTTTAAACGTAAGCGTCGGTTGTAAAGCATCGAATAAAGATGATAGGCCACCCCGAACCGCTCTGGGCGAAAGTCGCTTTCCTCACCGTCATAGTGGTCGCCGTAGTCGTTCGGGTAATAATCGACCGCGCTGATGTCGGATAGGAAGTTGTAGGTTAGACCCGCCGCTGACTTCAAAAAGCGCAGCACATCCGGCACATTCTCCGGGGAAACAACAAGCGTCGTTTCGCCGGCAAATGTCTTCACATGCAAAATATCATCGCCGAAGCGTTCTTTGGCTTTCTCTACCGGGTCGGCAGCCGGGGCGATGTTCACCATCACATTGTCCTCTCTTTAGTAGACAGCAACAGCAGCGAGCGGAGCGCCCACTGCCGTCTTCAAAGTACTTAAGCCCAGTCAGACCAGTTGTCGTTCTTAACCTTCTCATGCAGCGTCAGAATGCCGTGCATAAGTTGCTCTGGGCGGGGTGGGCACCCGGCCACATACACATCCACCGGGATAATTTCATCGACGCCCTGCACCACTGCGTAGTTGTTATACACACCGCCGCAAGAGGCACAGTCACCCATGCTAATTACCCACTTCGGATCCGCCATCTGGTCGTAAAGCTGCCGCACCACAGGTGACATTTTTCGCGTCACCCGCCCGGCCACAATCAATAAGTCGCTCTGGCGGGGGCTAGCACGATTCAACTCCATGCCGAAACGAGACAGGTCATAATTACCCGCCTGCGTCGCCATCATCTCAATCGCACAACATGCCAAACCAAACAGCAACGGCCACATCGCGCCCGTCCGTGCCCAGTTAATCGCCGCATCCAGCGAGGTTGTTACAACCCCGAGGTTGCCTAGCTTCTGGCTAACTGTCGCGCCCTGCTTCGGGCCTTCCATTACTCCCATTCTAGCGCACCTTTCTTCCACTCATACAAAAAGCCTACGATAAGTACAAAGGTAAAGACCCCCATCGCCGCCAGGCCATACCAACCCAGCCCACGCATACTCACGGCCCACGGCAGGAAGAACACCACCTCGATGTCAAACAGAATGAACAACACCGCAATCAGATAGAACTTGACTGGAACCTGGCGGGTCCCTTGGCCCAACGGCTTCATTCCACTCTCGTAAGGGGCCGTCTTGCGGATGGTCGGCTTGTTGGGGCCGAACAGCCGAGAGAGAAAAATGATGATGATCGAAACGACAATCGACAAAATAACGATTGCGCTAATAGGTGCAAATTCCTGAAGTGCCATGTTTGCTTTTCTCCGCTTTTGTCGGCTGTTCCGCACCGAACAGCCGCATTTTCAGGCTATCAAATGCCATAAGCGCGGTCAAATGACCCAGCGCTTAGAAAAGCGAGTATAACACGCAACTTGTGATTTCTTGTACAATGATTTTACCAATCGACAGCATCTATGTCTAGCAAGAGATGTCATCCACTCAGTAAGAAATCATTTTTTCCTTAGCTTATCGGTTTTCCTTTCACAAGCTGTGCCTCCCCATGACGCTCCATTTAGATACGTTCCTGCTAGCACTTGCCGCAATCGCGGCCACGATGCTACCTGACCCATATCGCAAAACGATCCTCATGGATTTCGCTCCAAATTAGACCGAAGCATAGCCATAATTTAGTGTAGACTAAAGCTATAGGTGCTTTTTTCGCTTGTGTTAGCATATTGCTGGGGAATCTGAGATGTTCAACACACTGATCGTCTTCGTTATCCAAGTATGGGTGTTAAGCGCACTAGCCATCGGCCTACATGCCCTGAGCAAACGATACGGGGTGTCACTTATTTTGATGTACGCGGCAGCCCTGGCTTCTGTCGTCACTTATGCTAACCCCGTCAATGTCTTTGTGGAGCCGGTACCCGGTTTTCTTTTTTCCCTACCCTCAGACGTCATTATCCCCACCATTCTGATTGTTGTGCTCATTCTTTACATCCTAAATGGAACGAGCGTTGCCCAGCTCATTATCTTTGGTATTACCCTCATTCAACTGATTATTGCCATCGTCTTTGTCATCATCAGCCTTAGCGTCAGTGCCTCGAATGTGGTCACGTCTACCCTAAACTTCACAGATGTCCTCAACGTAGACCTTCAGCTTATGCTCGCTGGGGTTCTGGCTTTTGTCGCCAATATGCTTATCGCCGCCATCGTCTACCAGGGAATACATAACCAACTTAAACGCTACAACGTCGCCATATCCACAATCGCTGCTTTGTTAAGCGCCCTGTGGACAGACGCCCTCGTCTTTGGCGCACTTTCGAATATTGGCCAGGGCGGCTTCGCCGAGTATCTCCCCGGTGATCTCGCCAGCAAAACGCTTTCCGGCCTGGTGGTCGCCCCGGTGGTCATCCTCTACGTCAGGCATCAGCTTCACAACCGCAGTAGCCTCACCCTCCCCCGCTACCGCCCCGCCTTCGATATCGTCAACGACATTTTCGGGCGGTTGCAGAAACGCGTCTTCCAATTAGAGGCCGAACTGCGCGAGCAAGAGGTCGATACCCACCAGCTTATCCAGCATATCGATGCCATCTACTGGATGGCCGATCAGCGGGACCAAAATGCTTACTTCGTCAGCCCCGCCTTCGAGAATATTTCAGGCACTTCGCGCAGCCGTTATTACCTAAACCCAGAGTCGGTCTTCGAGAACGTGCACGAAGAAGACCTGCCAAAAGTGAGCCAGCGATGGCTTACCTACACACGCGGAGACACGGAGTTAATATTCCGTCTCAACCATAAAGATAACGGCCTTCGATGGCTGAAAGACCGTGTCTATCACGTCGAGGATCAGCAGCTTGGTATAGACCGGGTTATCGGCATCACCGAGGACATCACCGCAGAACGAGAACGCGAAGCCTTGGAAACACAGATTTCCACAGAGCGTGAGAAGATCAACCTGCTTCACGATTTACTCAGCGAATATAACCACGATCTCAAATCGCCCATTACCTCCATCGGGCTAAAGATCGACCTAGCGAAGCGCTCGCACGCCGCGCCGGACCAGCAACAAGATTATCTCAGCCAACTCAAACAACAGACCCATCACCTAGAGCGCATGCTTGAGTATCTTTTCACGCTCATGCGTGTGGAAATTCACGGGGGCGCTTATAAGCAGGAGCCTGTCTCGCTCAATGCTTTGTGTAAAGAGGTTTACCTGGATTTTCAGCCCATCGCTTCCAAAAATAATCTTGCCCTGCAAACATCGCTGACGGACGAAGCGACACTTGTAAGCCTGCATTCAGTGGACATGCGCCGAGCTATTGACAATGTCGTCAGCAACGCTATTCGCTACACACCTGCGGGGGGTAGCGTTCGAATTGACACACAAATAGACGAAAAGCGCGTTCTGCTCATTGTGGCAGATACTGGAATTGGCATTGCTGAGGACGACCTACCGCACATCTTCGAGCGCACCTTCCGCGCCCAAAACGCACGCAGCTTCGATGGCTCCGGACTTGGCCTGCATATCACCATGCGCGTGGTAGAGCAGCACCAGGGCCATATTAGCGTCGAGAGCGAGCTTGGCGTCGGCACCACTGTCCAAATTGACTTGCCAGCTGCGCTATCTTGAGGGGTGCCCCCTACCGTAGATACGACCTGTTTTTTGCATGTCGTAGGCCTGTTCGTGCAACTGCAAAATGTCTAGCAACACGCACTCGCGGCTCTGTGAATGTTGATAGACACCCTCTACCCCTCGTTCTGCACTCTCGACGCTCTCCGCCACGCTAAACATATAGTGAGACCCCGGCACCACCCGCATGTGCGGCACGGGGAACTCCAAATGCCCCAATAAGTCGATCATGCTGTTCAGGTCGACCAGGTTATCCTTGTGGCCCAAAATGACCCGGAATGTCTCGAAGTCATGCGCGATCTCGTCGTCGCGCAGCAACCCCATTGCCCGGAAGGTCGCCCCCGTAATGCCCCGGGGCGTCTCTTGATACTGGCGTGTGTGCACGCGCTTCACGAACTCACTTGCACCGTTGCACAGCGTCTCAATCATGCGCGGCTTCACCGCCCGCTCCACAAACTCCAACATCGGCAACCGCTCCAGCAGGCTAATGCCCGTCCCTAACGTGGTGTAGAAGCGCTGATGCACTTCGTCTTCCAGCAAAAGCGCGGGCGCACACGCATAGCGCGTCATTTCGCCATAATTCCACAGAACCGGGTTCAGGTAGAAAAGGGTCGCCCCGCCCATGCTATGACCGATGAAGTTCACCACCTTGGGCTTAGGATTGCCAGGTTGTCGCCGTAGCTTCATCAAGTCCACGAAAGCCTGTAATGTCCGCATGGCGGCTGGCGGGTTGCAATTTTCGACAGGCGGTAGGTTCTCCTTGAAGCGTGAATGTCCAAACCCATTATGGTCAATCGACATCGACACCAGACGTGGATTGCGCTCCACAAGCATACTCGGCAGCCGCTCCCAAATACGATAATTGCCCGTCCAACCGTGGACAAAAACCGCAAATCCTTCCGCTTGGTTCAAGTGCTGCTCAAGCATCTCGTCAGACATATCGTGGTCTGCCGCCCAGGTAAGCTGGAACTCAAAGTCAACCAGCCCACTTTTATTTAGAAAGGTCTTCCCCGCTCGCATATCCAGTAGGCCCCGGTCAATCAGATTCGCCACCCGATACGATGCGGTTTGCGTGTGCGGCATCTCGCCAGCACCACGCTGGTAGTGCCCCCGTGCCCAACCAAACTGCTCAGCCATAAATAACTCCTTGCCCTCAAAAGAAACACCGTGCAGTGTACTATTCGGACATAGTTTAACCCAAAATAGCAGCCTGGCTACTGAATACGAATCTCTAGCAGATTGGCCTTGCTAAAGCCGCTACTCCTATAGAAAGCTCTCGCTTGGTCATTGGCGCGTTTGCCATTCACAATCAAACTGCGCAGGTTAAGCTCTGTGGACCGTTGCATCACAGCTTCCATCAGTGCTGCCCCCACCCCCCGCCGCTGGAACTGTGGCAGCACGGCCATATCGTTAATCAGACCTGTAGATTGCGTTAGTGAGCGGGCAATCGAAAGCGTCACCACACCAATCAAAATCGGTGGCTGCTGCCGCGCCTCCGCCACGTATACCTGTAGGCTATCGACTTCCTGGAAGCGCTGCATAATCTGCATCCAAGCCTCCCGCTCAATGTTTCGGTTTGCCGGAATAAGCTGCAACAACGCCCCAATCTCGTTCATATCCCGCTTGCTGGCCGCCCGAATGATAAAATCATCCTCCACCACCAGGTTGCTTGTCACCCGCCGATTGGGCGGCTGTTCTTGCCACTCAAGCCACTCTGCGACCATCTCCCGATGCGTGCGAAAGGGAATCTTCGGCATATCCGCCGCTGTAAAAACTTTCACCTCATCCGCGTCGTCGCCTGCTTGCAACTGGCCGCCTACCGGCTTCATTCGGAAGAAAATCATAATCCCGCTGGTGGGTGGTCCTTCGGGGAAGGAATTGACCGCGGCCAACTCCACAATTTCTACCTTCAGCCCCGTTTCTTCCTCCGCCTCCCGGATAGCCGCCTCTTGCGCGCTCTCGTCTAACTCAACAAAGCCGCTGGGAAGCGTCCAGCGGCCTTTGTGGGGAGCGTGCCCGCGCCTAATAAGCGCCAGGCCGCCGTCAATCTCAATCAGCATGCCCACGCCCGGAACCGGGTTCATGTAGTGGACATAGCCACAATTCTCACAGGCGGGCCGCGGTCGCCCGCCTATCTCCTGTCTGCTTAATCGCTCGCCACAAACCGGGCAAAAAATCGGCCTATTCGCCATCGTCAACCTTCCGACATTTACGTGTGATTGCGCCTAAACCATATTCCACACAGCAGCATTTCACAAACCAGCCAGGCCCGGTTGCTCAGGTAAATTCGAATGTGTAGCTAAGTCCGCCGGACGGATTGCCCGGCTCAGAGGGGGGGAGGAAAAGCTAGGCGCGCAGTGGCACTACCACCAGCGCGGCATCTCGAACAGCGGTGTACGGTGCCGCTCTGCGGCAATTTCCAAGCGAATCCGCTTTAGCAAGCCCGTCAGGTAATCATGATCGATATGCAAATTCTCTAACATCACGTCATCAACATTGTCGCGCCGGGCGCGGGTTAGTTCCAGCAGCAGCATCTCTGTGGCGTGCAATTTTTGCTCCACAGCCTCAACTACCGTCTCTTGCATCACTGCCAACGGTATCAGATCAGCTACGATGGCATATCGCCGCTGGTATTCCTCATGCAGGTCGGGTCGCTTATCCATTTCAATACGATCCAACTCCAGCACGATATTCTCTTGCTCCGTATGGAGCAATTGTGTCGTCGCGTTCACTCGCGGCATCTCCTCGATTATCTCGTTTAGCGTGACGTCATCGTACCACAGTTTACGCGGATTTGGAACAGGTTACCCAAAGGTTCATTGGGCAACCTGCACAACATATGTTGTATGTCTCTTATTGCAAGTGCTACAAAACCAGCTAGAGTTCTA
>JGI12210J13797_11098826_pt1 | contig 10334 bp, 10 predicted proteins | sample ElkSlonscriptome_3_FD_13797 | JGI IMG/M metagenome (IMG submission 13797) | reverse complement strand
CCGGGATGCGATCTTCGAAATGAGTTCTTCCCGGTGAGGGCTGTGGGGAAGAACGGAAAAGGTGAGCGCCGCGTCCAGGGCCAGCAGATCTTCAGCGATCGTTCGATCATATCCCACATCATCAATGATAATCGCCACCTGCGGGGTGCCTTCCGCCTTTCGAATCGCTTCACCGGGAATCTCCTTGGAAGGCATCAGGATGTCGGGTGAATAGACCTCGTAGACCGGCCGTCCCCGGTCCGGCGGAATGGTGTCGACTTCGGTTCGATAACCGGCCGTCGGGTTCGATGAACACCCGGCCGCCGCCAGGAGTACCCCTAAGAAAAGCCCGGCCGCCCCGATCCATCCGAATCGGGCGGCCGAACCGTTTTTTATTTGCGCCGGGAGCGGTATTTGCATCGGTCTTCAATCGGCCCGGCGGGATAGGCCGAAAAAATCAACCCCGGGCATCGGAAAAAATCTGGTAACCCCGAAGAATTTCGAGGGCCCGCATCACCTGATTGTCCGATTCGAGATTTTCCATAGTCAAGGGGCCGTACCGGTTCTGGGATCTCCGTTTGCGCTCTTTTTGGCGGTTCGATCGGTCGCCGGAGGATTCGACGTCTTCCGCCTCCTCTTCGGCCCCGTCCTCTTCTTCGATCAGGGGCAGGGCGTCCAGGTGGTTTCTCAGGTCTTTTTCTTTGAGCATTCGAACCGGCTCTTCCTCTTCCTCATCCGTTACATACCGGTGTTTGACGATGATATCGGGGACGATGCCCTGGGCCTGAATGGAGCGTCCGCTGGGGGTGTAATAGCGCGCGATGGTGAACTTCAGGCCGTATCCGTCCCGCAGGCTCTCCACCGTCTGAACCGAGCCCTTGCCAAAGGAGGTGGTGCCCAGAATGACCGCCCGCTTGTGGTCCTGAAGCGCCCCGGAAACGATTTCCGAGGCGCTGGCGCTGCCGCCGTTGATCAGCACCACCATGGGGAACCGGGCGTCATCCCGGTCGGCATGGGCCTTGAATATTTTGGTATGTCGTTTCTGGCGACCCTTGATGGAGACGATGTCTCCGTCCTGAAGGAATGCGTCGGACACACTGATGGCCTGGTCCAGCAGGCCGCCCGGATTGTCCCGAAGATCTAGTACCAGGCCATTCAAGGGGGTGCCGCCCTTTTTCAGTTTCGACAGGGCCGCCTGAAGGTCGTCGGTGGTGGATTCCTGAAAATTGGTGATGCGGATGTAGCCGTATCCCGGTTGAAGGGCCAGGTATTTGACGCTCTCGATGGGAATAATATCCCGGACCAGCGTGAATTCAATGGGTTCGGCTTCTCCTTCCCGCAGCACCGTAATGACCACCGCCTCCCCTTTGGGGCCCCGCATCTTTTTGACCGCCTCCCACAGCATCATGTCTTTGGTGGTTTCTCCGTCCACCTCGATGATGACGTCGCCGGCTTCGACTCCGGCTTCCTGGGCCGGGGTCCCCTCGATGGGGGAGATGACCGTCAGCAGCCCTTTTTGCATGGTGATCACGATGCCGATGCCGCCGAACTCGCCTTTGGTGTCGATGCGAAGCTCTTCATGGGCCTCGGGCGGCAGCAGTTGAGAATGGGGGTCGAGGCTGCCGACCATCCCCTGGATCGCCTTTTGGATCAGGTCTTTGGTATCCACCGGGTCGACATAGTTTTTTTCCACCAGGTCGATGACGTCGGCGAATATTTTAAGGCCCTGATAGGTTTCTTCCTCGCCGGCCGACAGGGTGTGGTAAAACCCGGAGCCGATGATTCCGCACAGGGCGGCGGCGATGATCGCCAGAAAAAATGTCAGTCTCGTGTATCCCTCGGTTTTGTGAAACATTCATTAAACTCCTTTTATCCTTTTTTGAGCCATTCCAGCGGGTCTACCGGCTTTCCGTGGTGTCGCACCTCGAAATGGAGCCCCGGGCCGGAAATCGAGCCGGTATCTCCCACGCTTGCAATGGTTTCTCCGGTTTTCACCGGCTCACCTTTCGATTTGAACAGTTCTTCGGCATGGGCATAGAGGGTATAGTAATGGTTTCCATGATCGATTATAATCATATTTCCGTAACCTTTGAACCAATTGGAAAAGATGATCTCTCCGGGCGCAACCGAATGAATCGGTTTTCCCCTGTCCGCTGCGATTTGAATGCCGCTTTGAAAATTGAGGGTATCGAATTCGGTGTTTTTGTAAGGTCCGAAAAATGAAGTTATTTTACCCCTTACCGGCATATTAAGCAAGCCTTTTAACGCGGCGAACCGACCCTGGGCGGTCTCCGCCGGTTCTTTCGGCCGGGGTTCCTGCTGAAGGGCTTTGAGTTTTTGATCCAGCTTGTCGGCCGATCGCTTGAGAGCGAAAAGAGAGGCCCGGGCCAAGGACTTTCGGGTGCGGATCTGCTCCAGCAGGGCCGCCCGCCGGGTCTTTTGCCGTGTCAGTTCCCGCATCCGGCTGTCGTATTCCGATTGTAGCCGGCTTCGGGCCTCTTTTTTTTTGCGAAGGTGTTCGGCCAAGTCCTGGAGCTCGGCCTGCTGTTTTTTAAGGGTTGCCAGCAGCTGTTCATCATGGGAGAGAATCCGCTCCAGTGCGTTTTTCCGCTGAAAAAAATCATTCATGGAGTCGGCCCCGGCCAGTATGTGAATCTTGCCCAGGCTGTTCAATTTATAGAGGCCGACCACCCGCCGTGAGGCCGTCGTTTCGGTCTGATCGATTTTCTCCATGAGCCCCTTGAGCCGGGTTCCGGTCGCTTCAATCTGAGTCGACAGGTCCGCCAGTTCCTTTTCGGATGCGGAGACCTGTTTTTGAACCCGGTTGAGGGATTTGTCAATCTCGTTGAGGCGCTCGACCGTTTCCAGCTCCTTTCGGGTGAATTTACGGACCGCTTTTTGCCGGGTCTCGATTTTGTCCTTGACCGCGGAGGCTTCCTGCTCGATCCGTTCCTTCTCCGATGCCGGCGACTCCTCGGGCGGGGTTTCCGAGAGGCCGTATCGGCCGCCCGCAAGAAGAATAATGATCCCGACCGCCAGGCCCGAAATCAGGTTCTTAAAAACTGTCTGAGAGAAATAAAACATCCCAACCATCCGACAAACATGCTTCCCAGAAGAATTGCCATGGAGATTCGAAAGGGCAGAAATATCAGCTGAAAGGAGACCGTCGAAAACTCCGCCGCCACATTGGCGGCGATAAACCGGTACAGAAAATAGAGGATGGCGATTCCGAGGAGCCCCCCGAGGGTTCCCATAATCAGATTTTGAATATAAAAGGGGTCTTTGACAAACCCCTCGGACGCCCCCACCAGACGCATGATTTCCACCTCGTCCCGCCGGGAGTAAAGCACCAGCCGGACGGTATTGGCTACAAAAAAGACGGCGGCTCCGAAAAACAGCCCCCCCAGGGCATACCCGGCCACCCGGATCAGGTTCAGCACATGAATGAATCGCCCCACCCACTGCTGGCCGTATTCGACCTCTTCCACCCCGGTGAGGGCCTCGATCTCTCGGGCCACCGGCTCGATGTTCCGCCACCCCCGGGCCGTGATGTCCATGCGGACCTCAAACGATTCCGGAAGCGGATTCTCCCCAAGCCCGTCCAAAAGCGAGGATTGGCGTTTGAGCTGGTCACGGAATCGGTCCATGGCCCGGGATTTGGAAATGAATTCCGCCTCCCGAACCCCGGGCAGGGATTGGATGCGGGATTTCATTCGGTCGACAGCCTCGGGTCGAACGCCCGGCTTCAGGTATGCCATGATCCGCATGTCGGCGATCCAGTGGCGCAGAAATCCGTCGGCATTCACAAAAAAAAGCATAAAGGCGCTGAAAATCAAGACCGACAGGGCGATCGTGATGACCGTCACGGTATTTAAAAACAGATTGGCCCGAAGGTCCCGAACCGCCTTCTGAAAATAGAGAATCATGAAGCCCTGGTGGGAAGATGGGCGGCGGCATCCACACGGCCTTCCTTGAGCAGGATCACGCGGCCGCCGGTGCTGCGGATCAGTTCGGTGTCATGGGTGGCGATCATCACCGTGGCCCCGCGTTGATGATATTGGATCAGCAGGTTGAGAATGATTTCCGCGGAATCATGGTCCAGGCTGCTGGTGGGCTCGTCCGCCACGATAATCTTGGGATCGCCGGCGATCGCCCGGGCCACCGCCACCCGCTGCTGTTCTCCGCCGGAGAGGCTGAGGGGAAGCGCCCGCCACCGGTCCTCCATCCCCACCGTTCTCAGCAGGCTCATGACCGTTTTACGGATCAATTGGCGTCTGGTTCCCACCGCTTCCACCACCAGGGCGATGTTGTCGAAGACGGACCGGCTCGGGATCAACCGATAATCCTGAAAAATAATTCCGAATTTGCGCCGAAGAAACGGGACCCGCCGGCGAGCGATTCGGGAGAGATTCAGCCCGTCCACCACGATCTGACCGGTAGTCGCGGGTTCCCCCATGTACAGCAACCGAAGCAGGGTGGTCTTGCCCGCCCCGCTGGGCCCGCTGACAAACACGAATTCATTGTCGGCAACCTCCAGGGAAATATCGACCAGGGCCGCTTTGGCGCTGTAGCGCTTGGAAACATGGAACATCTGAATGATGGCGCTGGGTTTTTCGAAGACTTCCAAAAGGAATGTCGCTCCTGAGTCCGCGCCCGGGTGGAAACCCGAGTGGTAACCTGCCTGAGTTTAAAATTGACCTCACCGGTTTTTATTGGTATGAGAAACGGATGCGCGCGGGGAGTGCCGTCTCCGGTTTTCCTCGCCTAAAGCCTCCACTGAATCCCATTAGCAATGCTTCTTCCATACCAGTGGAGGCTTTTTTATCGGAAGATTGCTTTAAAATCAAGTGCTTCTTATATAAGACTTCACTCCGGCGGGGATTTTCAAGATTCCGCATACGCCGGGAAAGAACGACCCGGACCGGATGTCCGTCGAATAAAAGGATAATCGGAAAAATGGTAAATGAACCGGAATCAGAGTTGAAGCCCGAACTGATCGCCATGCTGTGCGACAAATCCTTCAAATATACCCGAGAGCCTTCTTTTAAGCTGGTCTCCGGGCGAATGAGCCGGTTTTACGTCAACTGCAAACCGACCACCCTGAGCCCTCGAGGCATGTATCTGGCAGGGCACCTGGTATTTGAGGCGATTCGAGACGCCGCCGTCAGCGGGGTAGGGGGGCTGACCTTCGGGGCCGATCCCATCGCGGTGGCCGCGGCATTCGCCTCCGAACTGAAGGGGCGGCCGGTGAAGGCGTTTTCCATTCGAAAGACCCAAAAGGACCACGGTATCGTCAAGTGGATCGAAGGGGATATGACCCTTGAAGAACGGGTGGCGATTATCGATGATGTGGCCACCACCGGCGGGTCTACCATCAAGGCCATCGAACGGGCCCGGGCCGAAGGCTTGAATGTAGTCAAAGCGGTCATCCTGGTGGACCGGCAGGAGGGCGGGCTCGACAATATCCGGAACTATGTGGCGGACGTCACCGCTGTGATTTCCCGGGACGAACTGCTGAAGCGGTGGTCTGAAACGGGGGGGGCGGTTTAGGCGGGTCTGTGTGTACTATTCAGGTATATAAGCGGCGCAGGCGTCATCCGATTCCCAGGCCGTAACCCGGGTCACCCGGATTCCCGGTTCGGTGATTCTGGTTTCCAGTTCCCTGCCGATATACCAGGCGATATGCTCCGATGACGGGGGCGCGCCGTCTTTGAAAAACTCGAGTTCATTCAAAAACTTGTGGTCGAGGGTCTTCATGATGTCGGCTACCTGGGTTTTGATGTCGCCGAAGTCCATCAGCACCCCGGCCGAATTCAGTTGATCTCCCCCCACATAGACCTCGATCTTCCAGTTGTGGCCGTGAAGGTTTTCACATTTTTCTCCCACCATTTTGAGCTGATGGGCCGCGGCGAACCGGGTCGTCACCTTTAATTCAAACATAATCCGTATCCGTTTCTAAGCCGCCCCGGGTTATTGAGCGGCTCTCGACTGGTTTCCGCCCTTGAACATGTTCTTCAGTTTGGTGCTGAACTTTTTGGATTCGAGGCTGGCGAATTCTTTCAGCAGGCTCTCCTGTTTTTTGGAGAGATTGGTGGGGGTTTTGACGTTCACCTGAATGATCTGGTCTCCCCGTCTGCCGAACCGAAGCGAGGGGATGCCTTCTCCGTGAAACCGAAAAATATCTCCCGGCTGGGTCCCTTTGGGTATTTCCAGGGTCTTTTCTCCGTTGAGTGTCGGCACCTCGATCTCATCCCCCAGAGCGGCCTGAACAAAGCTGATGGGTATCTGACAGATGACGTGGTCTCCGTCCCGCTGAAAATAGTCGTGGGCCTTGACGTGAATGAATACATAGAGGTCCCCTGAAGGGCCTCCGTTGCCGCCGGGTTCGCCTTCTCCGGTGAGTCGAAGCCGGGAACCGGTATCCACCCCGCCGGGAATTTTGACCGCCACCTTCTTTTTAGCCTTGATTTTACCGGCCCCGCGACAGGCGGTGCAGGGGTTGGGGATGCTTTTGCCGGTGCCGCGGCAGTGGGGGCAGGCGGTCCGAACCGTGAAAAAGCCCTGGGACCGGGAGATCTGACCGGCCCCGCCGCATTGAGAGCAGGTCTCCGGCTGGGTGCCCGGGGTGCAGCCGCTTCCGTTGCAATCCAGGCAGGTCTCCAGTTTTTCGACATCAATATGGGTTTCGGTGCCGAAGGCGGCATCCATGAAATTGAGCTGCATGTCATAGCGAAGATCGGCCCCGCGCTGGGTCCTGGCCCGGCCGCGCCGGCCCCCGAACCCGAAAAAATCTTCAAATATGTCGCCGAAGCTTGAAAAAATGTCCTCGAAACCGCCGAAATTCGAAGAAAAACCGGAACCCTCAAGCCCGGCGTGGCCGAACTGGTCATAGATGCTTCGCTTCTGAGGGTCCCGAAGCACGTCATAGGCCTCGGCGGCCTCCCTGAAGTTTTCTTCGGCCGATTTGTCCCCCGGGTTTCGGTCCGGATGAAACTGCATGGCGAGTTTTCGGTATTTCGCCTTGATTTCACGGTCATCCGCGTCGCGGCTCAGTCCGAGTGTTTCGTAGTAACATCTTTTGGTTGTCATGAATGGCCCCTAACTCACTCCTCTGAAATGGAAATTGGAAACGGCAATACTTTTTGAAAAAAAAATGACTTGAAATTTTGGTTAAAATAAGGCCGAAATCAGGCTTGTCAACGCGATTCAGTGGTTGGAGGGACCCGCTCGCGAGTATGATTTATCCCATGATCGGACGTCGAATCAGGGTGTCGTTGGACCACCGATTGTCGTCCCGGTAAGGGTAGCGGATGTTGTAATGCAGGCCCCGACTTTCCTTGCGGTGAAGGGCGCTTTTGATGATGAGTTCGGCGACCATGGCGATGTTGCGCAGTTCCACCAGGTCCGGAGAAAGCTTGAAGTCCCAGTAGTATTCCTGGATCTCGCTCTGGATGATTTCGATTCGCCGCTGGGCCCGGGCCAGGCGCTTGTCGGAGCGGACGATGCCCACGTAGTTCCACATGCACCGGCGGATTTCGTCCCAGTTGTGGGCTACGATAATGGCCTCGTCGCTGTCGGAGGTGCCCACCTCGTCCCACAGCGGAAGATCGGGAACGCCCTCGGTCTTCAGAAGCTTCAGTTCCTCGGCCGCTTCCCGGGCCGCCTCATGTCCGTAGACCAGGGCCTCCAGAAGCGAGTTGCTGGCCAGCCGGTTGGCCCCGTGAAGGCCGGTGCAGGCGGTTTCGCCGATGGCGTAAAGCCGATGCACGTCGCTGCGCCCGGCCAGATCGGTGGCCACCCCGCCGCACATGTAGTGGGCGGCCGGCACCACCGGAATCGGCTCCCGGGTCATGTCGATGCCGAATGAAAGGCATTTTTCATGGAGGTTGGGGAATCGTTCCCGAATAAAATCCGGGGAGCGCATGGATATGTCCAGAAAGACCGAATCGGCCCCGCTCCGTTTCATTTCCGCATCGATGGCCCGGGCCACCACATCCCGGCAGGCGAGGTCCTTCCGGGGGTCGTATTTTTCCATGAAGGCGTTTCCCGTCTTGTCGATGAGCACCCCGCCTTCTCCCCGGACCGCCTCGGAGATGAGAAAGTTTTTGGCGTCGGGGTGATACAGGCAGGTGGGGTGAAACTGAACGAATTCCAGGTTGGCCACCGTGGCCCCGGCCCGGTAAGCCATGGCGATGCCGTCGCCGGTGGCGATATCGGGATTGGAGGTATACAGATAGACCTTACCCGCCCCGCCGCAGGCCAGAATGGTGATGCCGGCGCTGAAGGTCTCCACCTTCTGGCTCTCCCGATTGAGGATGTAGGCCCCGCAGCAGTAGGCGTCTTGGGCGGTGGTGATCAGCCCCCGCTTCATTCGGGTGGAGTAGGTGATGAGATCGACGGCGATGTGGTTTTCAAACAGGCGGATGTTCGGATGGGACCGGGCTTTTTCCACCAGCACCCGCTCCACCTCCCGGCCGGTCATGTCGAGGGCGTGGACGATTCTGTTTTTGGAGTGGCCTCCTTCCCGGCCCAGATCCAGGTGGTCGGCGTCTTCCGCCGGTTCCGATCCGTCAGAATCGGTGGTGTTGAAGTGGACCCCCAGATCGATCAGTTCCCGAATCCGGTCCGGGCCGTTTTGGACCACCTGCTCCACCACCTCCCGATTGCAGATTCCGTCTCCGGAAGCCAGGGTGTCTTGAATATGAAGATCGAACGAATCGAGTTTATCGAACACCGAGGCGATCCCCCCCTGGGCCAGGGCGGTGTTGCTGTCGGGGGTTTCCTTTTTGGTGACCACCGCGACCCGTCCCTGCGCCGCGGCTCTGAGAGCGAAGGTGAGCCCCGCGACGCCGCTGCCGATGACCAAAAAATCGGTTTCATGTTTCATGGGTGACTCCTGTGCTGTGCCGGTTCATCGACATTCCATGGCCGGTCAGCGGCCCGGGGAAGGATATCCCGGAAACTCCCTACAGGTAGGGAGAGCGCCGGCGTTTTCCTTTTTCATTGAAGCCGCCGATGATGAATCCCAGCAGAAAGACCCCGGCGCCGCTCAGAAACCACATCACATTGCGTTTCCATTCCAGCTTTGAAACCCGCGCGGTCATGACTTCCGCCTTTTCCCGCTGGGTTTTCAGTTCGGTGAATGCTTCCTCGTAGGCGGTCTTGACGTTCAGGTAGTCGGCCGACTCCGATTTTAAATTGGAATAGGATTCGGACAGTTGCTCCAGGTCCTGGCGGGTCGACTCGGTCTGAGACAGCAGTCGCTGGTTTTCTTCCTGAAGTTCCTCATTCTCCTGAATCAGGGAATCGGCTTTCCCCGACAATTGTTCATACTCCTCTTCGATCTGCCGCAGCCGAACCTCATTCGGTTTTTTACCGGTGAGAAAGCGGCTCAAGGCCCACCCCTCTTTCCCGTCGGGAAGCCGCACCCTGGACCAGTCGGGGTTCCGCTCCAGCACCTGCACCGTTTCCCCCGACTGGAGCATGGCGATGACCTTATGATCGATGCCCGGGCCTGTTCGCATGGTGATCTTGATTACGTCGTTTACATACATGGTGTTTTGGGCATAGGATGCGGAAGCCAGAAGCAGGAGGAAAATTCCAATGGCTGCACTTAACCGTTTCATCAGCGATATCTCTCCGTAAACTATTGTCGATTTTTGTTAAAAGACCTTATATTGTGTCTAATTAAAATAATCTGTCAAATAATTTCTTTAAAAATGTTTAGGAATGTGATAATTTGACCAAAAAGAGTTATTTCCAACCGAGGTGGTTCGTGTATGATCGTGTTTGACTTGCAATGTGGACAAGGGCATCGATTCGAGGGATGGTTCGAAGACAGCCGGGGGTACGAGGATCAACAGGCAAAATCCCTGATCTCCTGCCCGGTCTGTGAGAGCACCGAGGTTACCAAGGCGCTCAGCACTTTCGGTATCAAATCTTCCTCTCCGAAGCCGCCCGCGGGCGCCGGGAATTCGGAGCAGGTGACGGCGCTGCGGCGGCAGTTTTCGGAATTTCTGGATACCCATTTCGACGATGTGGGGTGCGATTTCGCCAAGGAGGCCCTAAAAATTCACTATGGGGCGGCCGAACCGCGCAATATCCGGGGGAAGAGCACCTCCGACGAAGAGAAGGTGCTGAAAGAGGAAGGGGTCGAGTATCTCAAGTTCCCCGTGGAGTCCAAGCCCGAATCGGATTCCTAGATCAGACTTCGGTAGACCCGCCTTCACTATATCCCCCTTCACCGGACCGCCTTCAGGAACGCCTCCAGACCGGGAAGGTCGTTGACGTTGTATATCTCGCAGGGGTAATCCCGGTCCACTATTTTTTTGACCAGTCCGGTGAGCACCTTCCCC
>JGI12210J13797_10035045_pt1 | contig 10335 bp, 11 predicted proteins | sample ElkSlonscriptome_3_FD_13797 | JGI IMG/M metagenome (IMG submission 13797) | reverse complement strand
CGAGCATCGACCAGTTCATCATCGCTTTCAGATCGGTGGTCGAGCGTGCGAAAGCGGGCGATGAAACGTTGAAGCAGGCACCGTATTACGCGCCGCGCCGGCGGCTGGACGAAACCGCCGCTGCGCGCAAGCCGAAGCTTTCGTGGACACAGGCCGAGGAGTGATCGCGTCCGGCGCTGATGCCGCTCGGATCGAACGCTGCCCTTTCGCTGGCGGCTGATCAGCCGATCCGCCGGTCGTCCGCTGCGCTCGCATCCCGGGCGATTGGGTCGAGGGCGGGGCTTTCTACTGCCTCCTCTTCGACGACGAAGCGCAACTCGCGCGAGTTCACGATTGCGACGTAGAACCCGATTACGGCGAGCGAGCTTGAACCCAGCACGGCGAATGCCGCGCCTTTCGCGCCGTTCCAGTCGATCGCGGTATCGAGCAGGACCAGCGCCAGCAACGTCGGGACGGCCCGCACGATGAAGGCGACATGCGCTCTCCCGGCCGATACCAGCAGCGATTCAAGACTGGCCCCCACCAGTTCCACGGCCCCGGCAATGGCGAGGATGACCATCGCCCAGTAAAACACGCGAAATTCGTAACCCGCGATTGCCTCGATGCCCCAGCGGCCGAACACCAGGGCCATCAGCACGGCGACCACCCCGCCGACCAGCGCGATATTGGCCATGCGCCGCGCGATCTCCAGCGCATTGTCGCGCGCATGGACCAGTTCGGGCAGGATCGCTTTCGACACGGTCTGAGCCAATGCGACGAGCGCCTGGCCGAGCTGGCTGGCCACCCGAAAACCGCCGAGCAGGGCCGCGCCGCCGAACGTGCCGACGAGCAGGATCATCATCTGTTTGCCCGCAATCGTCAGCGAGCCGGAAAGATTGGTCGAAACCACGAACCGCCAGGCCTCGCGGTGACGCCGCGGAATCTGAGTGAGGCTGAGCGCGCGCAGGTCGATCCGCTCGGTCCGGGCGGCCGCGATCCACAGCGCCAGAGCCACCGCCAGTTCCGACACGGCATAGGCGAGGACGAACCCGGCCACCGTCGGCATGAACAGCCACGCCAGAACCGCCCCGCCAGCGCGGATGATCGGCTGCACCGCCTCCGCCGCGGTGGCGGTTGCGAACGCGAAATTAAGCCGCAACAGCCCGGTCGGGGTCGAGCGGATGGAGATCAGCGATACGACGCAATATCCGAATGTCAGCCACAACAGGTCTTGCGGCAAGGGCAGCCACAAAGGCACCGACAGGACCAGCAATGCGGACAGCACGATCCCGAGCAGGACCGAGAGGATGTCCAGTGCGATCGCGAAGCCGGTCGCCTGCGCGGTGGCGCTGTCGATCGGGCCCCCGCGAGACGCATCAACACCCGATGCCGCACTGTCCGATGCCGCATCAACCGGCGTCCCGCTCGCTCCCCAGCGCACGATGAACTGCCATGTCTGGAAATTGGCGATCCCGGTGACCGTCTGGCCCAGCGCGACAATGGCTGCAAAATAGCCGAACCCTTCGAGCCCGAGGGTGCGGGTCGCGAGCGCGAGATAGACGAGGCTGAGCACCGCATTGATACCGCGCCCGCCAAGCAGCCAGCCCATGTTCTTTAAAAGGCGCCTCATGCGCGTATGCCCGGGCTCCGACCAGCGTCAGCCAACCGGTGTCGCCGGTTCGCGCTCTTTCAGTATGCGCTCTGTCACGTTCAGGGTCCGCTGATTGTCGACGTCGATGGCATAATGCCCGTCGGACAAGGTCACCGGCACCAGCTTGACACCGAACCGCTGCGAGATCTGCTGAAACAGCGTTTCCTTGGAACCCCAGCCAAGGCGAAACCGGATCAGGTTCACGAACCCGAACGCCTTGATGATGCGTGACGGGTATTTCACGAATTGCCCGCCTTCGCGCATGATTTCCGCAGCGCCCAGTGCCTGCTCGCTGCCCAGCCAGTACATGTTGCAATTGGAATAGTCGCCGTCGCGAAACTGGTAGAACTTTTTCTGCCCCACCGGATCGGCCGCGATCACGTCCTCCTTGCGAGCAAGGCCCGCCGCTCCACCTGCATCGGCGGCGAAGCACTTGGTCACGAATTCGGAATAGCCCTCCGGCGTGACCAGGCAATTGTCGGCGGTCGTGATGAGCACCGGGAATTGTGCCCCCTGCGCACCGGAAAAAACGCTGTCGACAATGTTGAAGCGGCCATCGGCAAAGGTCAGGCGGCCTTCTTCCAGCAGCCGCGATATTGTCGGAAGCGCGGACATTTCCTGCGTTTCGTGCGCCACGATGCGAATATCCGCCACGTGCTCGCAGGCCGCGACCTGCCGGACGACGCGCTCTATCATCGGCACGCCGTGAACGGGCACGACCGCTTTCTGCGCCACGCCAGCGCGTTCGGCCAGGGGATCGAGTTCGCCCGATCTCTTGCCCGCCATGATGAGCGCCGTAACCTTGGGTTGCTGTGTCATTGCGCGAGCCTGTAGCGCCATTCTCGATTGCGCGCAAAGCAAGTACGCTTGTCCTGCGAGGCGCGTCGATGCAGGGGCAGGGGCATGCGAATAATTCTGTCCCGCAAGGGGTTCGACAGCAGTTCGGGCGGTGGCCCGTCACCGATCCTCGCCGGCCGCCCGATCAGCCTGCCGATACCCGACACGAAAGGGTTGTCACGCACGACCTATGGCGACCTCGGCCTTGGCGATCTTGCCGCGCGCGCGAGCCGGGGGCGAATCGGCCCGGCCGACCCGTGCCACCACGATCCGATGTTTCGGGCAGACGGCACCTGCCTGTTCGGCCAGTGCGGCGCGGCACAGACGCATCTCGAACGCCAGGGCGTGCGGGTCGGGGACGTGTTCGTGTTCTTTGGCCTGTTTGCCGAAGAGGAGGGCGGGGAGCGCCATCACCGCATCTTCGGTTATCTGCGAGTGCGAAACCTCGTTCGATTGGCGGACGGCGTCCCGGGCGAACTGGTGGAGGCGGGCCACCCCCACGCGATCGGATTGCATGCGGGCAACGACGTGATCTGGCAGGGCGAGGGCCGCGAGGCGCAGACCGCCGACCCGGCGCTGCGACTGAGCTTGCCGGGCGGCCCGCCCAGCCTGTGGCGAAGGCCGGACTGGCTGAAACGCGGCGGCCTGTCCTATCACGATCGCGGCGATCGCTGGCTAAGGGGCGGACGGCTGAAAAGCGTATCGCGCGGCCAGGAATTCGTCGCCGATATCGGCCGGCGAAAGCGCCCGCGCGAATGGCTCGACCGAGTTATCGACCGGATTACAGCGTCCTGATAATGCCGGAGAAATCGAGCGCGCCGTGCTCCTCGGCGAATCCCTCGTAGATCTCGCGCGCATGCTTGCCCAACGGCGTGCTCGCATCGGCGGTCCGTGCCGCTTCCATGGCCAAACGCAGATCCTTGACCATCAAGGCGGTCGCGAACCCGCCCTTGTAATCATTGTCCGACGGGCTTTTGGGGCCGACACCGGGGACCGGGCAATAGCTCGTCATCGACCAGCACTGGCCGCTGGAAACGCTGGAAATGTCGTAGAAGGTCTGCGGGTCGAGCCCCAGCTTTTCGGCCATGGTGAAGGCTTCGGCCGTGCCGATCATCTGAATCGCGAGCAGCATGTTGTTGCAGATCTTCGCCGCCTGCCCGTTCCCTGCATCGCCCGCATGGATCACCGCCTTGCCCATGGCGTCGAGGACCGGTTCGGCAGCATCGAACGCGTGGCGTTCACCGCCTACCATGAAGGTCAGCGTCCCCGCATCCGCCGCTGCAATCCCGCCGGAAACCGGCGCGTCGACCATCTTGTATCCTTGGGCGTGGGCGGCGTCCGCCACTTCGCGGGCGGTGGCGACGTCGATGGTCGAACAATCGATGAGGGTCGCCGTATGCGGTGCGTGGCCGATGACGTCGCCGGTATAGACCTGATTGACGATATCCCCGTTGGGCAGCATCGAAACGACGGCATCGACATGCTCGACTGCTTCGCGCACGTTCGCAAACGTCTCGCACCCGGCATCCTTCGCCTTTTCGAGCGCGTCTTCGCTGAGGTCGAAAGCGCGCACAGCGTGGCCTGCCTTCACGAGGTTCGCGGCCATCCCGCCGCCCATGTTGCCAAGGCCGATGAAGGCGATTTTCATGCTTCTTTCTCCTTCAAACGAGTTGATCGAAAAGGATCGACGCACCCAATACGGCCGCTAGGAGGCCCCCGATCCCGTATGTCCAACCCTCAAACGATTCGCTGATTGCGAAAAGCTGGTTTTTGCTCGGCTGCCTCATCTGCCAGAACGCAATTGCAGTCGAACCAATCCCTCCCAGGAGAAGGACCAAGCCAGCCATTACCGCCCCTTCCACTGCCCCTCGCGCTTCTCGATGAAGGCCGCCATGCCCTCCGCCTTGTCCTCGGATGCGGTGAGGATCTGGAAGATGCGGCGTTCCATGATCAGTCCCTGATCGAGCGTCGTTTCGAAGGCGGCGTTGACCATTTCCTTGTTCGCGATCGCGGCCATGGGCGGCATTCCGGCGATCGTCTTGGCGGTTTTCATCGCTTCGGCGATCAGGTCCTCATGCGGCACGACGCGTACGACGAGGTTGGCGCGCTCGGCTTCCTCGGCGCCCATCATCCGGCCCGTCAGGCACATTTCCATGATTTCGCCTTGCCGATGGCGCGGGTCAGGCGCTGCGATCCGCCCATGCCGGGCGCAACGCCCAGCTTGATCTCAGGCTGTCCGAACTTCGCTTGATCCGACGCAACGATGAAATCCGCCATCATGGCCAATTCGCACCCGCCGCCCAATGCAAAGCCGTTGACCGCCGCGATCCACGGCTTGCGCGTTTTCTTCACGATCTCGCTGGTCCAGGGCGAGAAGAAATCCTTGAGGTAGAAATCCGCCGCCGACTGGTCGTGCATTTCCTTGATATCGGCGCCCGCGGCGAACGCCTTGTCGCCTGAACCGGTGATCACCGCGCAAAGTTGGCTGTCATCGTCCTGATAGGCGGCGAACGCCTCGATCAATTCGGCCAGAACCGTGGTGTTGAGCGCGTTCAGCGCCTTGGGCCGGTTCAGCGTCATCAGGGTGACGCCAGTGTTCCCGTGCGCGTCTTTCTCGACGGTGATGGTTTCGTATTCGCTCATAAGGGCTTCCATTCCTCTTCGGGCGGCAGGGGGGCAAAGATCGAATCGAGCAATTCCTCGCTCACTCCCTCCGGCGTTGGCGGATCCCATTTGGGATCGTTGGTCTTGTCCACGATCACGGCGCGCACGCCCTCGGCGAAATCCGGCCGGGTGATGACGCGGCTGGCGATGCGGTATTCCATCGCCATGTTGTCGGCGAAACTGTCCAGTTCCTGGCTGGTCGCAAGCTGGCGCAGTGCGACCATGCAGGTCTGCGGGCTTTTCGTGCCGAGCCGGTCGCGCTCCTTTTGCGCCCAGTCATCGCCCTCGTCCGCCGCCTTTTCGAGATTCGCGAGGATCGTTTCGTAATCGTCGCTGGCGAAATGCTTGGCTATTTTCAGGGCATTGCCCTCGATCTTGGCAGGCGGGCGCGTGCCCACCGGCTCCGACAGGATACCCGAAATCCGGCCCGGGCGTTCGATGATCCGCGCCTTGATGTCCTCCAGCATTTCGCTGGGCACGTAATGCGTGGCGAGGCCGGTCCACACCGCTTCCGCCCCATCGAGGCGCGCGCCGGTAAGCGCGAGGAACTGACCGAGCCGTCCGCCTATGCGCGACAGGTGCCAGCCGCCGCCGACGTCGGGGAACAGTCCGATTCCGGTCTCCGGCATGGCGAACCGGGTGTTTTCGGTCGCGACGCGATATTTCGCGGGCAGGGCGATCCCCACGCCGCCGCCCATTGTCACCCCGTCCATGAACGCGATGATCGGCTTGGGATAGGTGAAGAGCTGGTGATTGAGCTGGTATTCGTCGTGGAAGAACCTGCGCCCGGTCGCGCCATTGTCGTTCAGGGCGGAATCGCGCAGCATCGCGATATCGCCGCCCGCGCAGAACCCGCGACCCTGCGCGTGGTCGATCATGACCGCTTCGACCGTGTCGTCGTCCTGCCATTCAGACAGGGCCGCCGACATTGCGTGACACATTTCCAGCGTCAGCGCATGCAAGGCCTTGGGGCGGTTGAGCGAAATTCGGCCGATCGGCCCCTCGATCCGGGTAAGGACATCGTCCGTCATATCATTGCATCCTTACTGGCGCAGGAGGTCGCGGCCGACCACCATGCGCATGATCTGGTTCGTGCCCTCGAGGATCGAGTGGACGCGCAAATCGCGCCAGAATCGCTCGATCGGGTAATCCTGAAGATAGCCGTATCCGCCGTGCAATTGCAGTGCACGATCGACCACGCTCGACCCGTTATCCGTCGCCAGCCGCTTGGCCATGGCCGAAAAGCGGGTCTTGTCGGGCGCGTTCTCGGTGACCTTGGCCGCGGCGAGGTAGAGCAGGATGCGCGCCGCTTCAAGGTCGGTTGCCATGTCGGCGAGCGTGAATTGCGTGTTCTGGAATTCGGCCACCGGCTGGCCGAATTGCTGGCGTTCCTTGGTGTAGCGGATCGATTCGTCGAGGCAGCGCTGCGCCCCGCCGAGCGAACAGGCCCCGATATTGAGCCGGCCGCCGTCGAGGCCCTGCATCGCGATGCGGAACCCTTCGCCTTCGCTGCCGACGAGGTTCTCGGCCGGAACGCGAACGTCCTCGAACACGAGCTGGGCGGTGGGTTGCGAATGCCAGCCAAGCTTTTTCTCGTTGGCGCCAAAGGACAGGCCCGGCATGTCCTTTTCGACGACCATCGCGCTGATGCCCTTCGGCCCGTCCTCTCCGGTGCGAACCATGGCGACATAGACCTCGTTCTCCCCCGCGCCCGAAATGAACTGCTTCGTGCCGTTGAGGATGTAATCGTCGCCGTCGCGGCGCGCCGTGGTCTTCAGCGCGGCGGCATCGGAGCCGCTCGCAGGCTCGGTCAGGCAATAGCTCGCCATGTGCTCCATCGTGACGAGCTGCGGCAGGTATTTCGATTTCACCGCATCGCTGCCAAAGCTGTCGATCATCCACGCGGCCATGTTGTGGATCGAGATGAAGGCGCTGGTCGATGGGCAGCCATAGGCCATCGCCTCCATGATGAGCGCGGCTTCGAGCCGGCCGAGGCCGATCCCGCCGCTGTCTTCCGACACGTAGATCGAGCCGAAGCCGAGTTCGGCGCTCTGTTTGATGACATCGCGCGGGAAGATGTGCTTTTCATCCCATTCGGCGGCATCGGGGGTGATGTTGTCGGCGGTGAATCGCATCGCCAGTTCGCGGATCGCGACCTGGTCTTCGGTAAGTTGAAATTGTCCTGTCATGACGCAGGCATTAGCTCCAAGCCTTGGGCTAGGGAAGGGCAGCGATGCAGGGAAATTTCTCGGGCTGGCCCTCCCGTCGGGTGGCTCCCTGGCGAAAGACCTGACACAGCATGTCGATGTCCACCGATCGCCGCACTCTCGTCATGGTCTACAATGCCGATAGCGGGCTGCTGAACGCAGTGCGCGACAGTTTCTGGAAGACCTTCGCTCCGGGCAGCTATCCATGCGCATTGTGCGTGCTGGCCTTCGGATTTTTCACAATGCACCGCGAATGGAAGGCATACCTTGCGCGCGTCCCGCTCGAACGGATCGAACTGCACCGCGACGATTATCGCGAGCGGCTGCCCGATTTCGCGGGAAAGCTGCCGGTCATCCTGTTGAGCGAAGATGGCGCGGACGCACGGGGCGTGTTTGCGGGACCATACCGCATCGTCGTTTCGGCGGACGAAATGAACGCGATGGACGACCTCGATCAACTGATCGGCCTGGCCGAGCGTCGGCTGGCGGGGACTGGCCGGGCGCGCGCCTAGGGATCGCAGCGCCGGCGCGGGATCGCATCGTCGGCGTCCGCGCCTCCGGCATCCTCAGATCTCAATGTTGCACGGTTGTCGGAGAGGGACAGCATCAGCGTGTTCTCCCAGCTTTCGCCTTCGCCTTCCATGTCCAGCTCGACGCTCACCGCATTCTCGCCCTGCGGCCGCACGCTTTCGACCGTGCCGACCGATTCGTAGAAGGTGATGCGCTGCGCTTCGATTTCCATCAGCAGTTCGGATCCGGGATCGCATTCGCCATCGCCATCGGAATAATCCCACACGCCGAGGAAGGGCTGCGGTATTCCCGGCAGCGCCTGCGCGACGCGGGTGGGGCCGGTCTGCGTCTCGTCGGCGAGGCTGCGTTCGCCCGGCAGCGTCTGTTCATCGTCCAGCCCGCTGGTGGGCGACACCTCGCTGTCTACCGGCCCGGCCTCCTGCTGGTCGCAGGCGGCCAGCGCCAATAGCGGCGCGAAGGCGATCGAAAGCATCGCGAAACCTGTAAATCTATGCGTCATCGCCTGCCTTGTCGTCCGTTTCCTCCTCGACCGCTTCGTCCGGTTCATCGATCCCCGCCCGGCTGAGCGCAGCGGCCAGTTTCACGAAACGAAGCCGCGATCCGGCCATAAAAACCAGCGGCCCATGTTCGCGCGAAAGGCCCAGTTCGTCGGCCTCGTCTGCGGCGCTTCCTTCGAGCCGGGGATAGAAGAAGTCCCAGTTGAGCTGCGCCTCGCGAGCGAAGATTTCGGCCCCGACCTCACCCACGCCCTTGGCGTCTTGCAGCTTTTCGAGCACCTCGCCGACGTCGGCGTTTTCTTCGCGGAGCCGCCGCAGATCGCCATCGAGATCGTCGCGGACCCACTTCGCACTGGTCCGGATATAGTCGGTCGCGACCTCGCGATAGCGTTTGTAACCGTTCTCGCCCAGCGTATGGATCATCGTGCTTTCATCGGCATCGAGCACGCCGTCTATCGTCATCAGCCCGGCATCGTTGAGCGCGCGCCCGGCGCGGATCGCCAGCTTGTGGGAAATCCGCTTGGACAGAAGGATCGTGCCGACAAGCCATTTGAAATTCGTCTCGGCCGTATCCTGCGCAAGATCGATGCCCATCTCGCTTGAAAACAGCGTGCCCTGTTCCTCGATCAAGGCATCGACGATATCCTGCTGGCTCATCGGTACGTGTGTCCTGCGATTATCCCATCGTCGGAATGACGAACGCATTGGCTCCGTCGGACGTCCCGTCGGGCCAACGTTGCGTGACCTTCTTGAGCTTGGTCCAGAATCTCAGCCCCTCGGTCCCGTACTGGTCGATGTCGCCAAAGCCCGATCGTTTCCATCCACCGAAGCTGTGATAGCTTACCGGCACCGGGATCGGCACGTTGATGCCCACCATGCCGACATTCACGCGGTGCGCGAATTCTCGCGCGGCATGGCCGTTGCGGGTGAAGATCGCAACGCCGTTGCCGTATTGGTGCTCGCTCGGCAGGCGCACGGCGTGTTCGAAATCGTCGGCGCGCACGATCTGGAGAACGGGGCCGAAGATCTCTTCCTGATAGCTCGCCATTTTTGGCGTCACGCGGTCGATCAGGGTCGGGCCGACGAAGAAGCCGTCCTCGTGCCCCTGCAGCGAGAAGCCGCGCCCGTCGACGACGATCTCGGCTCCTTCCTGTTCGGCGGTATCGATCCAGCCTTCGATCCGGGCCTTGTGCTCCGGTGTCACGACCGGGCCGTAATTCGCATCCGGATCGCTGGAGACCCCGATGCGAAGCGCGTTGATCGCCGGGATGAGCTTGTCCCTCAGTCGCTGCGCCGTATCCTCGCCCACGGGAACGACCACGGGCAGGGCCATGCAGCGTTCCCCGGCGGAGCCGAAGGCGGCGCCCGCCAGATCGTTCACCACCTGATCGAGATCGGCATCGGGCATGACAATGCCGTGATTCTTTGCGCCGCCCATGGCCTGCACCCGCTTGCCCGCCGCGACGCCGCGCTTGTAGACATAATGCGCGATGTCCGACGATCCCACGAAGCTGACGGCGGAGATCGCTTCGTGGTCGAGGATCGCGTCGACCATCTCCTTGTCGCCGTGGACGACCTGCAACAGCCCCTCGGGCGCGCCCGCCTCGACGAACAGTTCCGCAAGGCGCACCGGCACGCTGGGATCGCGTTCGGAGGGCTTGAGAATGAAGGCATTGCCCGCCGCGATCGCCATGCCGAACATCCACATCGGGATCATCGCGGGAAAGTTGAACGGCGTGATCCCCGCCCCGATGCCGAGCGGCTGGCGCATGGAATAGACGTCGATGCCCGGTCCTGCGCCTTGCGTGTATTCGCCCTTCGACGCTTGCGGAATGCCGCAGGCATATTCGATGACTTCGAGCCCGCGCTGCACATCGCCCTTGGCATCGTCGATCACCTTGCCGTGCTCGCTAGACAGCAATTCGGCGAGGTCCTGCATGTTCGCCTCGATCAGTTCCTTGTAACGGAA
>JGI12210J13797_10372079_pt1 | contig 10336 bp, 9 predicted proteins | sample ElkSlonscriptome_3_FD_13797 | JGI IMG/M metagenome (IMG submission 13797) | reverse complement strand
GATCGTAAGTTTTAATTCGACGATATCTGATGCCTCGGGAGCCGATCCTCCATCATCCGGATCGGCGGGGTTTCCTCCCTGACCGACTTCATCGCCGTCATTTGTATTATCACCGTCCGAGTCCGCCGTACCCGGATCAGTGTTATGCTGATATTCTTCGTAGAGGCTTAACCCGTCATTATCGCCGTCATAGTTCACATCATCCCAAACCCATGGATCGGAAGCATCCCATTCATATTCAATTCCGTCCGGCAGCGTGTCCCCGTCGGAATCCCATTTATCCAAAGATGTGCCGATTGCAATTTCAACGCTATTGCTGATCCCGTCCCGGTCATAATCCCAGTCGGAGGGATCATTGGGATCGAGGAACGGATACGTTACGGTTTCCTGAAAATCGGTCATTCCGTCGAAATCGGTATCAGGCTCGGACGGGTCGGAGCGAAACCGGACTTCAGGATCGTAAAATCCCGGATAGCCGGGAATCAGCAACATCTCCTGCGTGTTGACCAGTCCGTCGCCGTCAAAATCCCCGTAGGGCTGCGGAGCCGTACTGCCAAATAGGGTGATTTCATAAAAGTCCAGCATGCCGTCAGAGTCGACATCGATTTCATCAAAGCTCTGGGGATCAGTTTTGGAGATGAACCGCTCCCTTAAATCGGTGTACCCGTCGCCGTCGGAATCAGTGGAATCTGAAAGATCCGCGTCTGACAGGATATAAAACCCGGCCGGCTGATTTGAGGAACCCACATCCGTCCACTCGATCTGTGACTGCCCGGCCACCGCCATGCGGTTTTCTGCTACACTCCAGGGAACATATTTCAGGTTCGTGGTTTTAAAGATTTCCGCATGGTTCCAGAACCCCTCCGGCAGACTGAAAGTGAAGACCACATCCCCGCTGTTTGTGACCGTTGATGCTGTACCCGTTACATTCGTCGAAACATTGGTCCCGCCGGGCATGGGAACCGACATACTCACGGCCGTCGGCTCGGCAGAAACTGCCAATTGTGCTTCATATTCCGCATTCACGTAATCGACATAAAATATATCCTCAACGAGAAGAAAATTGGCCGCAACTTTTGCGCTGTCCAGCCGCAGGACCTCGTCAATACTGATTCCCTCAAACGAATCGACTGCGGACAATCCATACGACCAGCGGAGATAGGCATACGGATCGCGAAGCGGATCTACATCCATTCTCCAGAGTTCTGAAAAACCGGCGGTATCATAAATCACCACCTGCCGGGTATACGGATCCTCCACCAGAGTAGTCTCATACGTCACCACGCCGAATTCCGAAATTTTCCCATTGAGCCGCTTCGTAAATTTCCGCGGAAATCCGGACACATTGAACGGAACCGTCAGGCCGAAATCCTGAAACAGGATCATCGACCCCGGCAGAGAAATAGGGACCCAGTAATCCTGATGCTCATAAAACAGCGTCCGGAGTTCCTCCAGATCCTCCACGACCGCACCATTGCCGGTGTCCGCCGAAACAAAATATGAACACCCGAAAACGAAAACCCCCAAACCAATCCTGATTTTACCCCACATACCCGACTCCCTTAGTTAATACACCCCGGTATAAAAGAGCCGCGACCTCTAACACTCTTCGGTCAGGCACCGCCAAGCGCCATCAACGGGGAATGCCGAAGCCGCGCCCGAGCAGGCGCGCCTCGTGCATTTGTCCCGTTGTAAAGATTGGCGGTTTCGACCGAAACAAATTGCGCAATACGCAAAATCAATATTCAAATATTTTTGTAAGATACTCTTTTACTTCATGCTGTCAAAGATTCTCCTTGCAGGGAAATTTCCTACACGCAGTTATCGGATTTTCAGGGTCGCAATACCGATGAGGGCAAAAATGATAGAGAGAATCCAGAAACGGGTGACGATGACGGTTTCGACTAGTTCCGGTGTGCGATTCTCATCCATGGCCCGTTCTTTTTCGACGAATTCAAAGTGATGGTGCAGGGGCGCGCATTTAAAGACACGCTGCCCTTCGCCATATTTTTTTCGGGTATATTTAAACCATCCGCTCTGAATCACCACGCTCGTGGCTTCCATCACAAATACGCCCCCCACAATCACCAGCAGGAGTTCCTGTTTAATCAAAATCGCCAGCATGGCAATGGCTCCGCCAAGGGCCAGCGAGCCGGTATCGCCCATAAAAATTTTGGCGGGATGACAGTTATACCAGAGAAAACCGAGCCCGGAGCCGAGCAATGCCCCGCAAAAGACCGTCAGCTCCCCGCTACCCTTCACAAACGGTACCTGGAGATATTCAGCAAAATTAAAATGACCGGCCATGTAGGTCAGCACTAGATAGGCCACCGCCACGGAGTTGGAGCAACCGATGGCCAGACCATCGAGACCGTCCGTCAAATTAACCGCGTTGGATGCGCCTACGAGTACAACAACCATAAAGAGGAAGGCCGGAATCAGCGACATCTGAAAAATCGGATTCTTAAAAAACGGCACCATAAAATCCGTCACGCGTTCGCGCGTTTCCGGCACCGCCCAGAGCACACCGAAAACCAGTATCGTCCAGACCAGCTGCGCCCCGAACTTCATTTTCACGCTCAACCCGTTTCGGCGCTTGATCTTCAGTAGATCATCCGCAAAACCAATCATGCCCATCAGCACAAAAGTGCCCAACGAAATCAATACATAGGTGTTGGTGGGAATCGCCCAAAGCAAGGTGGCTGCAGATGTGGAAAGAATAATCAGCAGGCCGCCCATGGTGGGTGTGCCGACCTTCTTTCTTTTGTCCAACCCCTCTACCCGCTCGTCTTCGACCAACTCGCCAAAATTGATGATTTTCAGCCGTTTGATCAACGCCGGCGCAATCAACAGGGAAACGATAAATGCAGTGGAGGCGGCCCCGAGGGTCCGGAAAGTAATATATTGAAAGAGGCGAAGCTCTGAGAATATCTCCTCCAACATGGACAGGTAGTACAGCATTACAGTTTTCCTTTAAATGGGTAAAAGCACTCCGGCCTACCGTTCTATTCATCATTGAGCCTTTTTAACGAAAGGCCCCATCACATGTTCCAACTGCTCGCCCCGGGAGGCTTTCAGCAGCACCCGGTCGCCAGCCTTCAACCGCTCTTTCAAAAAGGTCGAAGCCTCGGCGGGCGTTCCACATTGCTGAACGTCCTGCGCTCCATGGCAAACAATCTCATGGCCAAGTTCGCCTACCAGAATGACGCCGTCAAGACCGAGTCCGTCAATAAATTCTCCCAGCGCCCGGTGTTCCTCTTCTGCAACAGTTCCGAGCTCGCGCATACCGCCGACCACGGCCCATTTTTTTCCGGACTCTGGAAGCTCAGAAAAAGTTTTCAAACTCGCTCGCATCGAGAGCGGGTTGGCATTATACGCATCGTTAATAAAGTGAATTCCGTCGATCTCCGTTTCCTGCCAACGCATCGGCGGCGGCGCAAACCGGGCCAGCCCTTCACGTATTTCTGCCGGAGTCATGCCCATCTCCAGGCCGAGTGCAATCGCCCGAAGCGCATTCCGCATAATATGCTCCCCGGGCAACGGCATGGAATAATCAAACCCATTCACTTTCATCACACGCTCATTGACGCGGCGACCAATATAATCCGCTACCCCTTCAAATGAAACCGTCACCACGGAGGCAAGTGTATGTTGACGCATCAGGGCATACCACTCGGAATCGCGGTCGAGGATCACAAATCCAGATGGCGCCACATGTTCCACAAGCTTCATTTTTTCATGCGCGATTTCTTCCAGCGAATGAAATGCCTCGCGGTGGGCATTGCAGATGTCGGTCATAATCCCGATTTGAGGTTGCAGCATGTCCGAGAGCGGTCCGATCTCGCCGGGATGATTCATCCCGATTTCAAAAACGCCGTAGCGCATCGCCTGAGGCATCGAAAGCATGGTGAGCGGCAGGCCGATATGATTGTTATAATTGCCCGCCGTACGATGGGTATCAGCGCGAACTGAAAGTACATCGGCACACATCTCTTTGACCGTTGTTTTCCCTACGCTTCCCGTAATCCCAATTGCGGTACCGATCCATTTTTTGCGATACCCCACCGCCAGATCCTGCAATCCTTTTAGTGTACTGTGCACGGGAAGTATCGGCTTTTCCGACCATTGGAACGCATCATCAACCAATGCCCCGACGGCCCCTTTTGCAAACGCATCCTGAATAAAGGCATGCCCATCAAAATGGTCCCCTCGAATGGCCACATACAAATCCCCAGGTTTGAGCGTACGGGTATCGTGCGAGATCCCGGTGATATTCTCTTCCGGCATCCCATTTTTCCAAAGTCTGGAAACCCACTGCGATAATTCGCCGGCTCGAAAAGTGCACATGATTAAAACAGCTCCTTCACGATTTCCCGATCATCGAATGGAATCACAATCCCATCAAATTCCTGATAGGTTTCATGCCCTTTTCCAGCAATAAGCAAAACATCTTTTCGGCCCATCATCGCCACGGCTTTTTCAATGGCTTCCCGGCGGTCCAGCACCACTTCAAACTGATCCTGATTTTCGTAACCTTTAACAATATCCGACACGATGGCGGCTGGCTCTTCTTTGCGCGGATTATCCGATGTGACGATGCTGTAGTCCGCCAGCTCAGCCGCCACCCGACCCATTTTGATCCGCTTTCCCTGATCCCGATTACCACCGCATCCAAACGTAACCAAAAGCCGGCCTTTACAGATTTCGCGCAACGTGGTCAGCACGTTTTTCAGCGCATCATCCGTATGGGCATAATCCACAAAAATTTTTCGGTGCTTCCGATTTTTCACCAGTTCCAGCCGGCCCGGAACGGTTGCAATTTTACCCAGTGTTTTAACCATGGCTTTCAGATCAAGCCCCAGCGATCCTCCAACCGCAAGGGCCGCCAGCGCATTATGAACATTAAACCGGCCCAGCAACTGAAGATTAACATCTGCACTTCCCCACGGAGTATCGATTTTAAAATGAGTTCCCGCCGCATCAATGGTGGCAGCGTAAGCGCGTACAATCGCCTGTTCGTTAAACCCGTACGTAATGATCTCGGCCTTAGTTTCTTTATCACCGATCAACTTTCTACCCCACGGATCATCGATATTGATCACCGCAGACCGGTCCGTTTTTTTCAATTGCTCAAAAAGCCGGGCCTTTACATCAAAATAGGTTTCCATGTCCTTGTGATAATCAAGGTGGTCCTGCGTCAGGTTCGTAAACACAGCAACATCATAATCGATGGTATGCACCCGCTGCAACTCAAGTGCGTGCGATGAAACCTCCATCACCACCGAGTCACACCCAGCTTCGGACATCTGCTCAAACATGGAATGAATTTCCGGGGCTTCCGGTGTCGTGCGCGACGCCGGAATCACGCGTTCGCCGACTTCATACGCCACCGTACCCAACAGACCGGGTCGCCGACCCGCATCGCGCAATAGGTCTCGGATCATATACGTTGTCGTAGTTTTTCCGTTGGTCCCCGTGACGCCAACCACGCTCAATCTTTTAGAACTTTTACCGTGCAGAACATGTGCAATTTCCGCCATGGCCTTGCGAGCGCAGGACACCTGAATATGCGCCACCCCCGAGCCCATGTTCAGCGAACTTTCGGAAACCACCGCCACCGCTCCGTTTGAAACAGCCTGGGTAATAAATTCCGAGCCATCAATCTGATGACCGGAAACCGCAACAAAAAGCCAGCCTTCCTTCACCTGTCGCGAGTCATAGGCCATGCCTTTGACCTTCACATTGTCAGGACCGGTGAGTTCGAGCACATCCATCGATTTAAGAAGTTTTCTCAGCTTCATTCGTCAGGCCCCGCAACATAGATTCGGTTACCCTCAGGCGCGATGCGCAAATAACGCACCGCAAATTCGGCAATCTCTTTGAATGCCGGGCCGCAAACTGTTCCGCCGTAATATTTAATTTTACGACCGGAGTCCGTGTATTCCCCGGGATCGTCCGCGACAACAATTATGGCAATCTCCGGACTTTCCACTGGAAGGAAACCGACAAAGGAGGAGGTGAAGTTTTTCTGGTAATATCCGCCGCCCTCTTCGCGTGGTCTGATTTTCTGGGCCGTACCCGTTTTCCCTGCAACGGTATACCCTTCCACCCGCGCCTTGCTGCCGGTGCCGCCCTCTTCCATCACCACTCGGGCCAACATCTGCTGCATACGCCGCGCCGTTGCCGGCTTGAGCGGCCGTCCCAAAACCTCCGGTTTATTTTCCTCTATCACCGTACCATCCGGGGCCGTCACTTTTTTAATCAACATCGGCTGCATCTGCACCCCGTTGTAAGCAATGGCGCTCATCATGGATACAATCTGCAACGCCGTCACCCCGATCTCATGGCCCATGCCGATACGGGTGATGGAAATTTTCGACCAGTGTTTCGGCGAATAAAAAATGCCGCCCTCTTCGCCGGGAATCCCAATATTCAGCCGATTGCCAAACTGAAATTTTTTCAGGCTGTCGTAGACCAGCTGATTCCCCATTTCGAGGGCAATTTTTGCCGTTCCGATATTACTGGAAACTTTAATGATATCCGCCACGGAAAGTTCGCCTTCGCCGTGACTGTCGCGCAGCGATTTTCCGCCATAGACCCAATAGCCATTCTCACAATCAAAAACATCATCTTCTTTGACGATGTTCTGATCGAGTGCGGAGGCCACCACAGCCGCCTTCATGGTGGAACCCGGCTCATAGTTAAAACTGATGGCACGGTTGCGCCGCCATTCCACCGGTGCTTTGGCGTAGCGATTCAAGTCATAAGTCGGAAATGAGGCCATCGCCAGAATTTCGCCGGTTCGCACATGCTGCACCACCGCCCAGGCGGCTTTAGCATTAAAGTCGCGGCACGTTTTTTCCACCGTTTTTTCCACAACATATTGCAGTTGCTGATCGAGCGTCAGCATCACGGTTGCTCCATCTTCCGGCTGAATATCGACGATTCGTGCACTGTAAATTTCATGCCGGCGGCCATCTTTTTTGCTGATCAAATGCCCTTCCTTACCCCGGAGCACTTCATCCATCCGCTGTTCAATGCCCGCTGAGCCTTGACCCTCCTGATTCGCAAATCCAACCACATGCGCCATGAGCGGCCCTTTAGGATAGTTACGAATTGGCGCCTCTTCCAGCCCGACGCCCCGCAGATAGACATTGGTTTCCGACCCTTCAATCGGATCTGGGACTGTATATTCCACACCGAAGGCCCGACGTTTAAAACGTTTCAACCGATGGCCGGGAACAAACTTTTTGACACGAACATACTGCCGATTGGTCTGACTCAGCTTATCTTCGATTTCAATTTCCGGAATCCGGAACTCATCAGAAAGATAATGGCTTACTTCAGCGGCATCGCCGTGTTCTGAAATATATTTCGGGTCAACGTAAACATGATAAGCCGCAAGATCCATGGCGAGAATTTCGCCGTTGCGGTCGACAATGCGCCCCCGGCTGCCCATCGGTTTGGTTTCAAACATCCGCCCCTCTTCAATGGGCTCCAGCACCCATTCGGCCGGTTTGAGATGCAGAAAGGCGAGGCGGATTCCAATGCCCGTAAAAACCAGCACGACAACCGAAACCAAAAGTATGATCCGGCCTTTGAACCGCACCTCAGCCATGATTTACATTTTCTCCTTCAGACCCGCAAAACCCGCAATGGGCAGAAGCCGCATTACGGGAAAGTGTTAATTCAAGAAAAGCTCCGGCGAGCGTCTGCATACCCCAGGCAGACGACGCACGGAACGTTGCGGCTGACTAATGGGCGGCAGCAAACGAACGCTCCGTCTGCGATACCTCTTTGATCAACCACTGGTAAAGGTCGAAGTCCAGCTGAACCCGAATGGCCTTACCGTTTTCATCGTACAGTACATTGACTTTTTCCGTTTCCATTTTTCTGCTCCTTGTTTACTTAAAAAATTCCAACCATTGGAAACCGCCGCCCCGAGACGGCCGGTCATTTATTGCATCGCCGTCCGGCCCACACCATTCCAGTTTCCGACTTCGACCACGCGTTTATTTTCCGGCATCGCCATGTTCAGGCTGTGGCGCTTAATGGCCCGTTTCAAGTTGGCCGGCGAGGTGATCGTGGACCAGCGGTCCTGCTCGTTCACCAGTCGCTTCTGGGCCATCGCCAGCTCGGCTTCTTTGGTTTTGATGTCTTTACCCAGCGCATCGCAGCGCGAACAAAGCCACATATAGCTCAGCCCCATGACAGCAACCAGAACCAGAACATTAGCGAGCAGCACCGGGAACGGCACCTGCACCTGATTTTTCTTCATCGGTTTCTTTTTGGTCGTTTTACGTTTTGCTGCCATTTTTATACTCCCACTTCCACGGCGCGCAATTTTGCTGAGCGCGAACGCGGATTTACGGCCATTTCTTCATCCGTTGCCGTCAACGGTTTTTTCCAAATCCATTTCACGGCGGGTTCTTCATAAATCCGTCTCACCCCGCCCTGCTGCAATGATTCCTCCCGTGGAACATGCCGCCCAAAAAACTTTTTAACCATTCGGTCTTCCAGACTATGGAACGTCAGAATCACCATGCGTCCACCTTCCACCATCCGTTCAACCATCGTTTCCAAAACCCGCTCAATCCCACCCAGCTCATCATTCACCGCGATGCGCAGCGCCTGAAACGTCTTCGTGGCCGGATGGGTCTTCTTTCCTTTACGCCCGCCTTTGGCTCGCTCAACAATCGCGGCCAGCTCCAGCGTCGTGCGGATTTCCTGTTTTCCGCGTGCATCAACAATCGCCCGGGCAATGCGCCGCGAAGCTTTATCTTCGCCGTAGCGATAAATAAGGTCTGCCAACTCCGTTTCCGAAGCCGTATTCACCAGCTCGCCGGCGGTCTGCCCCTGTGTCTGATCCATCCGCATATCGATCGGAGCATCCTGCTGAAAACTGAATCCGCGCTCGGCGATATCGAGCTGGAAGGAACTGACGCCGAGATCAAGCAGCAGACCATCCACCTTTTCAACTCCAAGGCGGTCCAGTTGCTCGGCCATGTTGGCGTAATTATCGTGAACCAGTTCCACAGTCTTTCCTTCGCTGCTAAACAGCTTTTCTTTCACCCGGTCAATCGCATCCATATCCCGGTCAAATCCAATCAGTGTTCCGCCTACTTCAAGTCGTTTCAGGATTTCGCCTGAATGTCCGCCGTTGCCCAACGTACCATCCACATAGATCCCCTTCGGATCCGTGATGAGCGCCTCCAGGCACTCATTGATCATGACGGGAATGTGCACTAAATATCTTCTTTCACAGTTGAGATCTGCTCTCGCCCAAAGCACCAGTGCTTACGGTCGCCATGGAGACAGGAAAAAAGATGACCGGAATGGACCATCTTTAGGTTGAAAATGCGCTCACCGTCCTTCGAGTTGTCGATCGAACGCGAATAACTCAGATATTTTGCCACATCCAACATACTCATCCCTTGTCTCCAGTTGTCTTCTGCATGAACTTAATATCCACCAAAAAATACATTCTCTGCCGCGGACGATTCCTGTGGAAGGGCCAGATCAAAATTCTCTGAACTCCACAGCTCGATGCGTGTCAGTGCTCCCACCAGAACGATCTGGTCCTTCACCTCAATATGCGCCAGCAGATTTTCCCCAATCCGAATCCGGCCCTGTGCATCCCACACCAACAGTTCGGCACCGGCCGTGATCGACCGAATAGCCTGCTGATCATTGGCATCGATGGAGCCACTGGTTCGGAGTTCGTCAATACGACGCATCATTTCTGCGGCGGTATAGAGGTAGAGGCACTTATCTTCCGGGTGCGGAAAAGCAAAGAGCTGATTCGATTCGCCGGCTAGGTTGCGCCAGCTCGACGGGAAAATCATACGCCGCTTAGCATCAAGAGCATGCGTGAATGACCCCACGAACAGCGACGGTGTATTTTGTTGTGTATTCATCCCTTACTCTCCACTTTGCTCCCTTTCATGGGATTTTATGCCACCATTACACACCCTACGTCAAAAGATATTATGCATTATTTTCGAATAAATTTTCCAATGTATGGAACTCGCGCGGGATTTTTCCCTATCATTATAAGCTCTGGGTCATCCCTCCACCCTGCTCCCCGGCATATCCCGACCCATCCGGTTATTTATATAAGGCAACGAGTGCTCAGATCAGAGCGATCGAAATCGCTAATAAAATATCGATTAAACGAGTAATGCGCCCCGTAATTTCCAATGATTGGAAAATTTCCGGTACTCTTTGGTCGCGCCCTTTATTTTTTGTCGAAAATCCGGGCAATGAAGTGCTAAAAAACAGCATGGTCGTTTTTTGATGAAAACTTTAAATTTACTAGCAAAAACGCCTTTTTAAA
>JGI12210J13797_10369732_pt1 | contig 10340 bp, 4 predicted proteins | sample ElkSlonscriptome_3_FD_13797 | JGI IMG/M metagenome (IMG submission 13797) | reverse complement strand
CGTCCCAGGGCTCGCCGTCGTGGAGCTGGCGCAAGTCGACCAGGTCACGCAGGGCTACGGTGTACGAGCACATGGTGCAGGGTGGTAGGAAGGGTGAGGTCTGCTGGTACTCGCGCAAGGCGGTCACCTCATCCAGCGACAGGTACAGCGCCTCGACGCCCTCTCGGTTGAATCGTCCCCCTCGGATTGCGGCGCCTGCACCGCTGATGGGACGGCTGGCCCACGGCGGGGTATGCGCCCGGAACAACGTGGTGCCGGGAGGCAGGTCGCACAGGATCATCCGACGAACCCGGCGCTGATCGACTCCAGGTAGCCGATCGCATCCTCAGTTCGCCCTTCTTGAATCAGTTGCAACAGAGTCTTGTGACGAAACGCGGGAATGGGCTCGTTCTTGACTAGGAAAATGGCGCGTTGCGGGTCCGGCTGTACCGCCGTGGCGGCCGAAAACACGCGCATCAGATCTCGTAGTGCGGATTGCAGTCTTGGCGATTCCGGATGGGTGCGCAGGGTGTTGCGATGGACCCCTGCCAGTTCGGCCAGATCCTGTTGTTGCAGGCCGAGGATGTCGGCAACGCCCGATGCCGAAAACCGCGACGTGCCCGGCTCCCGTGTCGATTCGAGCACGTCTGCGAAGATGGCGGCCATGAGGTTTCTCCTAGGGTATACAGAAACGCACATTCTACGCACAGTAGAGGCATAGCTCCAGTTGCCGTCGATCCCTGTATGTAGCCGCTCCGAGCCCCCAGGCAGCCTCTTCGAGTGTCAGCTGCATGCCCGACTGCGGTCACGTAATCTTTCCCGCTGACTGACCGCTACGGGTCGTTTCCGGTCCTGGGTGGGCTCTCGACGCTCGCGCGCCGCCTTGACTGCCGTATAGTGGCGCTGTGAATCGGCGACAGCATTAACGGGAGACTACGATGCAGAAAGTTTTCCTTCGGTCAATGATCCTCGCTGCAATGCTCTCCGCCGCAGTAGCGGTGGACGCCGCAGAGTTGGTCAAGAAAGTGGACAATCGAGACCTGCGGACGCTGACTGGTGACGGCGACACGGTTCAGAAGGCCTGTCCGGACAATACCTTCCTCTGTTACACATCATGCTGTACCAACTCGGAGGAGTGTTGCACGACGACGAAGGGATGTGTGGCGGTGGGTGGCTGCGCTCCCTCATCTCCGCAGTCCATCAAGCAGTTCGAAAAGCTTCAACGTTGACAACGCGATCGCGCCTCGCTTGAAGGCGGCGAGATTCCCTTCTATTCGGTGTAGATCGAGAGGTAGGCATGCGCTTCGCTGACCGTCTCATTTGGGCGTTGCTCATCGTCACCTTGGACACCGCTGCCTTCGCGATCCCTTTCACAGCGCTCGTGCTCGCGTACATCCTGCTCTCCCGCCCACCGTGGTTCCGGCGCTGGGTAGAGGTGCTCTACCGCGAGGTTCCTCGATAGTCAGTGCCTCTCGACATTAAGACCTACGCTTGGGCTGGCCACCGCTCAGCGGGAGCACACCGAAGCCGGAGTTGCGCGCTGCCTTGGCGCTGTCATCAAGACGGTCTGGCCGTTCGGCCATGTGATGACGAAATCCGACCAGTCGCACCACGCCGAGCTTCTGGCAGCAACGCGGCTTGTGCTCCCGCAGACCGTGAAGGCATCATCTTGGGTTAGGGGTGCACATTGCCTGGGCGGGTTGCATCGATAGACAAGTGTCGGCCACCAGGGGACGTTGGCCGCCGCTGTAGCGAGTGTCAGGATTCGGCCAACAGCTGCCAGTTGCCGAAGCTCAGGGACAGGAAGCACCGGAAAGGGACAAGTCGAACTCCGGCCGAAGGCCGCGTCTCTTTCGCGCATGAAACTCGTGAACGGTCTGGCTCGCACGAAATGCCCGTATCCTAGGCCAACGCAAAACGCGTCTCGACGACTAAAATGCCATCGAAAAGCGTATCCCGCCGCCGTAGATCCGCGTGTCACTGGCGAACTTGCCGAATCCTTCGAGACCCAGCTGCCAGTTATCCTGCGAGAACACATCGAGACGCATCTCCATGTCCAATGAGGTCTGGTCCATATCGCTCTCGACCTGAAACGGTGCGGTGCTCGCCGGGCTACTGACGAACCTTGCCTCCATCGAGGGTGTCTTGTTGCCCAGGTACTGTGTCACGCCCACCTGCAGATTGGGCTGAAGCAGCAGCCCGTTCTTCGCTTCGAAAAGCCCGCCAAACTCAATCGCCGGGCGAACGTTGAAGTAGGTCTCGCCGTCCATCTTGATCTGCAGGGCAAGAGCGCCCCCGTTGTTTTCATCGACGTCGTCGCTGTCGAGATAGTCGACGCCGAGATCAATGCGCGGACGTAGATACCAGTCGTCTTGTTCTAGGCTTTTCGAAAAACCCACCTGCGCCGCCAGAAAATGAATAGCCTGCTTGCCCTTACTGCGAACACCCGACATAATCGACCGGCTGACGTCATAGTCCGTGAGCCCGCCAGACAATGACGCTGAAATCACTACGTCCTGATAGTGGCGCTTGGCGACGATTCCGGCCGCGTACTGTTTGCCCTGGCTGCGGGTGTCATCATTTCCGGTCAAATCCCGCGATTCATAGGCAAAAGCGGCGCCGACGGTCCATTGGTCGTGGAGCCTGAGCTGACCACCGCCGGCGAGCTGCTGGCTGCTTTCATCAAAACCTTGGCGTTCACTTGTCGCGTCGTATTTCAAGCGATGGCCTTGGACGTTGACCCATCCGCATCGGCCAGGCTCAGCAAACCGTTGCTCGGCTTGGCGCTGACCGCAACTAAGGAGCGCGTCGCTGAACAACGACAGCGAATACAAGGTGGACAGCTGATTGAACCCGTAGAGCTCAGGGCTCATGCGATCGAGCGCCGCTGCGTAAGAAGCCACGTCCGGGTAGTCAACCAGTGACGCGAGTTCGTCCCCCAGCGCACCGCTCAAGAAGATGCTATTGATGTGATTGGCGATACTGAACTGGTTGCTGTTCGTCCCGGCCGCAACGACATCGTTGGCAAAATCGACCTGGTAGTGCAGCGCGATCTCGTCGTCGAAGACGTCCAGTTCGTGCTGTGCCACCGCCGAAGGCTGAATCGTCAGGTTCTGACGCGTTGCCTTGGAGACGCCTTCCGATGCCGTCAGAAAGACGCTCCGGACGGCGCCGTTATTGCCTGCTTGAAAATCGATGTACGAGGGTACGACCTTGCCCGCTAATTCCGCCTTTCCTTGAATGACTAAGGCGTCAGTGCTGCGCTCACTTCCGGTTGCACCCAAGTCGACATCCACCGACATCATACCTTGATCGGATTGCAGCAGATCACCGTTAAGCACTGTGGAACCAATGCGACCGCTGCCACCAATGCTTAGGATGCCGTCGTTCTGGAACTGGTCGACGTCCAAAAACGGCCCGCTGTTGAAGTGCCCTCCCTGTTGGTTCTGCACGGCGATGTATTCCGATGCCGCAAGAGCTTGCGCAGTGTTCACTGGGGTTCCCGTGACAGTGCAATCGCCGCTGTTACCCTTGCAGACATTGCCGGTAATGGTCCCGGCGTTCTTCACGGTGACAGTGCCGTTCACGGCGGCAATCGCATTGCCGCTGCTTCCGGCGAGGATGCTCCCGGCATTTTGAATCTCGTTGCTGTCGTTTCCATCCATAATAACGATGGCATGACCAGGGTTGGCATTAGCAACGTCGCTCTTCGCGTTTCCCCCACCACTTACGGTCGCCCCCGAAGCCACGCTGACGGTTACCTTCCCGTTGCCCTCAAGGCCTTCACTTTGAGCAAGGATGCCATGAGATCCGCTCCCTGACGCGGCAATGTTACCGTTAACGGTGATCTTCACATTTCCAGCGTTACCAGAGTAACCATTCCCTGTATCACCGCCGATACTCTGCGCAAAGATCCCGTGCGCGTAGTTACCACTCGTCTTGATCGTTCCCGACGCCGTCACAGTCACGTCACCACCGGTGCCCGGGTCGCCATTCCCACCAGACCACCAACCGTCGAAATCTGCGGAGATCGGCTGCACTTGGCCTTTCACACCGCCACCGCCGCCAACACTCTGAGCGTAGATTGCGATTGACCCGTCACCTGTGGTCGCAATGTTTCCCCCAGCAGTGACTGAGATGCTGCCGCCGTTTCCGCCATTTCCACCGCCGCCGCCGATGGGGAAACCAGCGCCAAGGTTGATCCAGTCGGCAAGCTGGACTTTGCCGCCATGGCCGCCGCCACCACCGATACTCTGGGCGAAAATGCCAAACGACGCATCGGCGACGCCCTGCGACGAATCACCCGCTGTGCTGATTGAGCCGCCATTGAATTTAATCGTGATGTTACCGCCATCGCCCGAAGCCTTCGATTTCCCTCCGACACCGATCCCGGTGTTGTAGCCGAGCGAAACATTGCCGCCGCATTGTTTGCCCGAGTCACAGCTCGTTAAGCCGGCAGCATTGGCTCGACCACCGCCGCCTCCAATGCTTTGGGCATAGATCGCTGAAGCACCTAAACCGGTTGTCGTGATATCCCCACTAGCATGCGTGATTGTAATCGCGCCACCGCTACCACTGCTGCCGTTGCTTCCCCCGACATCAATGCTCAGATTGGTGTAGAAGTCACTCAGCGAGGTCGGCGGCAGCGAGGGAATCACAGACCCGACATCACCGCCATAGCCACCGCCGCCTCCGATGCTCTGAGCTAGGATGCCAGTGGAACCCTGACCAGACGTGTTAATGTCGCTCGCACTTGTGATCGTAACGGTGCCTCCATCACCGGCTGCGGATCCCTGGCCGCCCACGCCGATGTAAAGATTTACTTCGGAGCCGCTCTGCCCTGGAATAGGCGACGTCAAGTTATAGGTGGTCGCATGGCCACCTTCGCCGCCACCACCCCCGGTACTTTGGGCAAAGATGCCGTGGGCGTCACTCCCGACCGTCGTAATCCCGCCGATACTTTCGGTGACGCTGTTGTAAATGCTGACATCGCCGCCGTTGCCGCCTTTCCCGCCCGTACCACCTACCGCTACATGCGCATTGATATTGAACGCACCCTTAAGGGAAATTCCAGATTCAAGGGTTAGCGCAAGGCTGCTCCCACCCGAGCCTCCGCCACCGCCGATACTCTGGGCGAAAAGGCCATCGGAACTGGTGCCTGTCGTGCTGATATCCCCGCGGTTCATGACGTAGACGGTATCGGCATTCCCGCCATTACCGCCCTGGCCGCCGATCGAGACATCAAAGTTGGCGTTTGGCACCTCTGCGACCGAGCTCAATAGATTCAGCGTGGCGGCGACGCTAGAGCCGCCATAACCGCCGCCACCACCGATGCTCTGGGCGACGACCGCATCGGCCCGGTCGCCGCTCGTCGAAATGTTTCCGCCCGGCACACCTCCGTAGCACGGCGATTCATCGACAAGTTTGGTGCCGTTACACACGGTCACCGTGCTCGCGCTTCCGCCGGACTTCCCGGCACCGCCCACCGAGACGCCAACACTCGGACCGAACTGAGTGATCGTGCCAGAAAGGCTGCTACCGCCCGCACCGCCCCCTCCGCCAACGCTTTGCGCAACGACGCCGGGTGCGTCGGCGCCAAAGGTGTCAATCCGAGCATCGGTCAAAACGCTGACGCCAGCGCCGTTTCCTGCGCTCTCTCCGTCACCCCCAAACGAAAGGTCAGCCGCTAGCGCAATCGTGCTGTCAAATGACAGGGCATTACCGCCGGAGCCCCCACCGCCACCAATACTCTGGGCGTAAAACCCATAAGATCGGTCACCTGATGTGCTAACGGCGGTTTTAGACGGACCGTCATCATTCCAAGTGCCGATAGCTATGGCGCCCCCGTCTCCACCTGCACCGCCATCGCCGCCAATCGCTACACCGACGCCCGTATCAGCCACCAGCGCTCCGGCAAAACTCCCATTGCCACCGCCACCACCGATACTCTGTGCATGCAGACCGTGGGAATGAAATCCTGAAGTGCTGAGTTTTGTCGTCACTGAAGCGTCAAGGAAGCTGTTCAAGTCGATAGTGACCGCATTTCCCGCTCCGCCATGACTCCCGGTTCCGCCGATCGCCATGGCTGCTCCAATACCGACACTCAACGCTCCTCCGGCGTTGCCCCCACCACCGCCGATACTTTGGGCCTGGATAGCGCTCGATCGATCCAGTGCGGTCGTCATGGTGACCCCTTCGCTGTTTATGGTCACGGACCCGCCATCACCGCCCTTTCCAGCAGAAGCCCCGATACTAAACCAGCCTACTGAAGATCCGCCATGACCGCCTCCGCCACCGATGCTCTGGGCAAGAATTGCGGGTGAACAGCCCACGCCACAGATGGGCTCACCGTCTGAAGCCGCACTGCCAGGCGCGAGTCCGGTCTTGATATCTGCGTGATTGAATACCTCCACATCGCCGCCGTTCGCGCCGTTTCCCCCGCGACCACCCAAGGCTGAAATGATCGAGCCCGCTGATCCGCCGTCTCCGCCCGTTCCACCAATGCTTTGCGCCAAGATGCCAATCGCGTCATGGCCCGACAGAGTTAGAGCCCCCTGGTTGGTGACGACCACGTCGCCGCCAGCACCGCCGTTACTCCCTTCCCCTTTGCCCGCGTAGAACGCGCCGAAACCATCCCCACCACTACCTCCCCCACCACCGATGCTATGCGCTTTGATACCAGTCGACTGCGCGCCGTTCGTCGTAATCGTCGCCTTGTTCGTCAGCGTGACATCACCGCCATTGGAGCTGCTGCCGCCGTCCGCCGCAAAAGTCACCAGGCCCGCCGATGAGCCGCTATCGCCGGCATGCCCGCCGATACTCTGCGCAACAATGCCCGGCGAATTTATTCCCTCCGTGCTGATACCGTCGCCGGCCTGATCGACCGTTAACGATATCTCACCCCCACTGCCGGTGCTCCCGCCAGAGCCGCCACTGTTCCAAAAGTCACCGCCTGCGCCTTCGCCACCGGTTCCACCAAGGCTATATAAATTGATGGCCGCGGATTGATCACCGCCGGTCTGAATGTTCCAACCGCCGGCAACGGTAATATCGCCGGCAGTGCCACTATCGCCACCATCGCCTCCGGGATTAGCGCCGTCGCCTCCTTTCCCGCCAACACTTCTAACAAGAAAGCCTGGCGACTGACTGCCGAACGTGGTGATGGTTCGTATTCGCTCACCGACCTGAATTGCACTGGCATCACCACCTCCACCACCATTACCACCACCCCCACCGTTGTGGCCTGACCCTCCAACTGCACCGTTTCCCCCGATACTCAATAGCGAAAAACCAGGTGCATTTGCTGCCGGGTTGGAGTCCGAACCGGTGGTTACCTTCCAGTCACCGGCTGTCATTGCGCCAGGCTCAGCACCAATATCAAGTGCGACAATATCACCAGCGAGCACGCTGCCCCCATCTCCGCCGTCGCCACCACTGTGGTCCAGATTCTCGCCACTTACGTCCGAGTCTGAACAAAACGCATTGCTATCGTCGACGGCGCTATGACCCCGCCCACAATGACCAGCCTGTCCGCGTGCTTGAACGACGACACCGGGACCATTCGATACAACTGATGCGCCGCCTGAAAACAACGACACGCCAGACGCATTTCCTCCACTACCCCCTGCCCCCAGATTATCATCAGAGCCCCTGTCTCCACCCGCACCACCCACTCCACCAATGCTGTGAAGCAGGATTCCTGGAGCCGCGCCGGTGGTTATCCTTGTAGACGACTGAATGTTGGCTTCGACAACGCCGCCAACCCCGCCACGCCCGCCGGTGTGGTTGTTGCCTCCCTTGTGACCCTCGCCACCTTGGCTAATAATCTGAATACCTCCGGCATTGGAATTAATCTCACTGCTATAGTTTATCTTGATATTGCCGCCGGTATGGCCCGCGTCACCATCGTCGTGTGCATCCCCTCCGACACTAGAGACCTGGACGGACGCTGTAACTGGTTTCCCACCTGGATTGACGATAAATTGTCCAGTGATAGCTGAGTTTTCAATCGATGTATTGCCGTTTACGTCCAAGGTGTATGGGACTGCGCCATTATCTGGCGTGTCCCATAGGATGCCGTACCCCTGTCCTTCGATTGCTCCTGCATTGGTAACCGTAACGCCTAAGCCGCCGGCAGAGGGCACCGGTCCTTCGGTATTGACGTTCACGCCTTGCGATTGGTCCCCCTGGCAAGTCAACCAATTCGATTGGCTATCCATCGTACACGCGTCCGGCGCACTCCATGCTGCCCCACAACTTGACATTATTGCAATAAAAGCAATTGTTCTAAGGGTTCTATTTTTTAACGGAACGCAGTGTCCAATCGGGCGATCGTAAGAGAGAACAGCGCCTTGCTCGTTGAGGAACATCGTAATATCGGCCTTCTTTAAGTATTGCCTTTAGCTGCAGTTCGTGTACCACACAACGCCGTAACCAACACATGGTCCAGCGATCCCGCGTCGGGCCGCCTGTAGTGCAAGACGCAAGTGTGGACCGGAGTGAGAAGCGCGTCGGAGGAATTAATGCCAAAGGCCAATACTTTAGTCTGGGTCGCGGCAAAAGCCAAACGCGGTGCGGAGAGGTAAAAATAGTGACAGATTCGCGAACAGACGCGACGGGTGGAACGACCGCTTCGGGGGCGCTATGTAAAGCTTTACATATTGCGCCAGGCAAAGCCTGGAAGAGAGGAAGATCGCCGAACGGAAGGAGGCAATCGGAAATCTCTTATCGCGACCCGTCGGGTGCAAGTCCCGAGCCGGCAAGGATTGGCCATCCACCGGAACCGAGTGTTGCGTGGTGCGGGGGTGACCTCGCCTGCGAAGCGTACACAGGGGGCCTGCAGGCCGTGTGATTGAGCCTCGAAAGGCTATCTTGCGGAGCCGACGTCGTTATGTAGGCGGAAGGCAACAGCGGGCGTATCGAACGGGCCTGATACGCACGCTCCGCCGGGGTCTGAGAGCAGGGCATGTAGGCAAGGGTCGCCCAGGAACCTGGGAGGGCTCATTCGTTCCTTGCCAAGTGAGGCGGTGCGGGCGCCGCGGTAGAAGCAGCCCAGGCCCGCCGGAGCGGTGTCCGACCGGCGGGAGCAAAGAGGACCGCAGGCAAGGTAGCGCCAAGCGAAGGCAACGAAGTGCGGCGCGATGGCGGGTGAGCAATCGGAGTCGGCTGATAGTACCGCTGAGCGCGGGGAACTCGCCCCAGAGGACCCGTGGTAGGGAAGCGGCCGACCGGTCTAAACACCTTTTGGAGGGACAGATGCCGCGAACATTGGATCGCGAAGCCATCTCAACGAAACAACAGAAGATCGCGACATTGGCGAGAGAGGCACCGCAGATGGTGCTGTTAACGCTGGCGCACCACATCGACTTGGTGTGGATGGAGGAGGCGTACCGGCGCACCCGCAAGGACGGCGCGGTGGGGGTGGACGGCGTCACCGCCGAGGCGTACGAGCAAGACCTGCAGGCGAACCTGAGCGACCTGCTCGAGCGGTTCAAGAGCGGGTGCTATCGAGCGCCGCCGGTCAGACGCGTGCACATCCCCAAGGACGGGACGAAGAAGACCCGGCCTATCGGCATTCCCACGCTGGAGGACAAGATTCTCCAGCGCGCGGTGCTGATGGTGCTGGAGCCGGTCTACGAGCAGGACTTTCTCAACTGCTCGTATGGCTTCCGCCCAGGGCGCAGCGCCCATCAGGCGCTCGAAGCGCTGTGGCGTGGACTGATGCGCATCGGCGGCGGCTGGGTGATCGACCTCGACATCCAGGCCTTCTTCGACAGCATGGACAGGAAACACCTCGCCGCCTTTCTCGACCACCGGGTACGTGACGGCGTGATCCGTCGCGCGTTAGGTAAGTGGATGCAAGCCGGGGTCATGGAGGACGGGGCGATCAGCTATCCCGAGCGGGGCAGCCCGCAAGGGGGTGTGATCAGCCCGCTGTTGTCGAACATCTACCTGCACGAAGTGCTCGACCAATGGTTCGAGCGCGAGGTCACGCCACGTCTACGGGGCCGGGCCTTAATGGTCCGGTTCGCCGATGATGCCTTGCTGGCCTTCGAGCGGGAAGAGGATGCACGGCGGGTCTTGGCAGTGCTGGCGAAGCGCTTCGCGCGCTTTGGGTTGACACTGCACCCCGAGAAGACCCGATTGGTGGACTTTCGTCGTCCGTCAGCACAGAGGGACAGCGGCCCGCAGCGCGGGCGCAGTTTCGACCTGCTCGGCTTCACCCATTATTGGGGGCGCTCCCGCAAGGGACGTTGGGTGGTGCAACGCAAGACGGCCAGGAACCGCTTCAGCCGCGCCGTACGGCAAGTGGGGCACTGGTGCCGCCGCTATCGCCACCTCCCAGTGGCGGAGCAACAGCA
>JGI12210J13797_10889568_pt1 | contig 10343 bp, 10 predicted proteins | sample ElkSlonscriptome_3_FD_13797 | JGI IMG/M metagenome (IMG submission 13797) | reverse complement strand
CGCATCGAGTCCTGAGCACTGCGCGCCGGTCGCCGCCAGGGGGCGACGGCGCGTCCTTTTTTCCGCCACAATTTCAAATCGGCTGTTTGGCTACAGAATGACGTCGGCGGTAACAGGGGGTGCGGGGCCATGGGGCAAGAAAGGTTCAGCCAGGGTGCGCGAGTGCCCTAGATGGCCGTTGCCGCCAGACTGGTCGCACCCGCACCCCGGTCGGAACAGCTTCCCGAGCGGCCCAGCGGCCCGCGGCGCGACGCTGGCGCGTCGTGCCAGAGAGCGACAAACCAGAGTCTGCTTCGTCACAATCAGAACCAAAAAAATGACAACAATAATGTAGCGCTAAATAATTGTAGTGCTACACTCAGAATTCCATGCACTGGCGATTGGAGGCTGACATGCCCTGTTTCGATAGAGCCCAGGAGTCCACCCGACTCTGGGAGCAATTCCGCGCCGAGCGCAACCTGCTGATGCTCGCCCCGCGGCGGATCGGCAAGACCGTGCTGTTGAACCACCTGCGCGAGACCGCGGGCGCGGAAGGCTTCCGCGCCATCGTGCTCGATGTTGAGGGCCTGCCCGACGAGAAGGCGTTCTTCCGCGAGTGCTGCGCCTCGATCCAAGAGGAGCTGAGCACCGGCAAGGCGGTCATGTCGAGCTTCGGCCACCGGCTGTCCCAGCTGTTGCGGGGTTCGGACGTCCCCGCCGGCGACTGGCGCCAATGGCTTGCGGCTACCGACTGGCAGGACTTCGCCGACCACCTGTTTTCGCACCTCGATGACCACCAGGACGACCCACCCTGGCTGATCCTGGTGGACGAGCTGCCGGTGTTTATCCAAAAGCTGCAGACGCGCGACGGGCCAGGCGCGATCCAGGCGTTTCTCTACTGGCTGCGGGGCATGCGTCAGAAGCATCGGCGCATCCGCTGGCTCTATGCCGGCTCCATCGGGCTCGACAGTGTGGCCCGGCGCAATCAGGTGGAGGGCGCGCTGAACGACCTGGAGCCGTTTACGCTCGGACCCTTCGACACGGACACCGCCCGGCGCTTCATCGACGATCTGGCCCGGCGTCGGGGTCATCGCATCGAAGATGCCGCCGCGCAGCGCATCATCGAGCGCCTGGGTTGGCTCTCGCCGTACTATTTGGAGCGCATCGCCGAGGACGCCTGTGCCCGCGCCGACGCCGCCGCCCCCATCGACCTGACCGTTGCCGAGCTCGCCACCGACAGCCTGCTGGACCTGGACAAGCGCCTGTACTGGGCGAGCTGGCGCGAGCATCTGGACCGCAACTTTACCGAACCGGACCGCTCCCGGCTCTACAAGATCCTGGAGACCGTCGCCAAGGCCGGCACCCGGGGCGCGGACGCAAGTCTGCTGCTGTCCGCGCTGAACCAGCGCGACCAGAGCGTCGGCGACTTGGCGCTGCGCGATCTGGTGGACACGCTGGTCGCCGACGGCTACCTGGTGCGCAGTGCCGACGGACGCTGGCGTTTCCTGATGCAGCTGCTCCGCGAGTGGTGGCTGCGCTACGTGGTGCTTTAGCGGGGGTCCGAGATGGGAGAACTCATGGAGCTGGCCGTCTACAATCCGGCCATCCTAGACGACGAGACCTTCATCAAGGGCTTCGTCGCCCGGCGCGCGCTGGCGGAGCGACTACTTGATCGCCTGCGCGAGGTCGGCCCGAACGACCTCGCCGCCCACCACCTGATCCTGGGTCAGCGCGGCATGGGCAAGACCAGCCTGCTGCGGCGGCTGGCCATCGGCATCCGCGACGACCCCAAGCTCAGCACGGTGCTGCTGCCGTTGAGCTTTCGCGAGGAGCAATACAACGTCCACAACCTGCGCGTCTTCTGGCTCAACTGCCTGGACGCCCTGGGCGACTGGTTCGAACACAGCGGCGAGCCCGACAAGGCGGACGCGCTGGATCGGGACGTCGCCCGCCTCAGCGCCCGGCCAGCGGACCCCGAGGGCGAGGATGCCCTCGGCCGTCTGCTCGACTGGGCCAGACGCGAGGGACGCCGCCCGCTGCTGCTGCTGGACAACCTGGACATCATCCTCAATGGTCTCAGCAAGCAGCAATGGGCCCTGCGGCGGGTCTTGCAGAAGGCCGGCGGCATCGTCGTCGTCGGCGCCTCCGCCGGCTGGCTGGAGGCCACCATGAATCGCGAGGCGGCCTTCTACGACTTCTTCCAGGTCACGGTCCTCGAACCCCTGGCCCCGGATGCGCTGATCCGCTGCCTGCGTCGGCTCGCCGAGGCCCGCGGCGAGCGTGGCCGGCCGGTGCGCCGGCTGCTGGTCGCCGACCCCGGCCGCATCCGCGCCCTGCACGACCTCACCGGCGGCAACCCCCGCACCCTGACGCTGCTCTATCTGCTGCTGGAGATGGACAGCGGCGGCGACGTGCTGAGCGATCTGGAGCGGCTGCTGGACCAGGTGAGCGTGCTCTACAAGGCGCGGGTCGAAGACCTGGCGCCCCAGGCGCGGGTGGTGCTCGATGCGGTGGCGCTGGCCTGGGACCCGGTCATCGCCGCCGAGGTCGCCGGCATCACCGGCCTGGCGAAGACCACGGTCTCGACCCAGCTCGACCGGCTCCAGCGCGACGGCCTGGTGCAGAAGGTCGACATCGCCCGCAGCAAGCGCGCCGCCTACCAGCTCGGGGAGCGCTTCTTCAACATCTGGTACCTGATGCGCCACGGCCCGCGCCGCCAGCGCGCCCGGCTGCGTTGGCTCAGCGCCTTCCTGCGCGGTTTCTACACCCCGGCGCAATTGCGCGAGCGCGCCTACGCGCTGCTGGGCGAGAACGGGCATGGCGGCGACGGGCTCGGTCACGGCCAATACCTGCTGGCCCTGGGCGATGCCCTGCAACACCCGGCCCTACAACAGGCGCTGGCGGCGAAGGCCGAGCGGGCAATCAACGACTACCTGGCCCGCAGCGGCAAGCGCCTCGATCAGATCGGCGACCTGTCCGATCTGCCCCGACCGGAGAATGCCGAGGATTGGGACCTGCACGGGCAGATCCTGCATCGGCACATGGGCCGGCTGGAGGAGGCCGAGGCGGCCTATCGGCGGGCGTTGGAGCTGGAGCCGGGCTTTGGGCGGTGCTGGCAACACCTGGGTGACCTGCTTCGTGATCGGGGGCGGGCGGAGGCGGCGGACGAGGCCTACCTTGCCGCAATCAATGCCGGCTGGGCAAGGTACTCCTGGCCGTTGCGCGCCGAGCTGCTGCTGCGTACCGGGCACTTCGACGATGTTGAGCAGACCTACCGTGACGTGATCGCGGCGGACCCCAAGGAAGCACTCGCCTGGGCGTCTCTGGCGGGCCTGCTGGCCAACGATGCTGCTCGTTGGCCCGAGGCCGAGACGGCCTACCTTCGGGCGATCGAGATTGAGCCGACAATGGTTACGTCGCAGCTAGGTCTGTTTGAGTTGCTGGTGCAACAGGGCCGCATCGACGAGGCCGAAGCGCTGCTTGTTGCAACATCCGCCAAGGCCCCGCAAGACGCCCGGGTGTGGAACAAGCTAGGCTATGTCCGCCTCTATTTCAGGGATCACATCTCAGAGGCTGCGGCGGTCTACGAGAAAGCCAGCGCCATGGCGCCCGACGATATCGTCTTACAAAGCAACCGCCTGGCCATCAACCTGCTGCGCGCGGGCCCGGAGCTCCGCGATGACGCCGCCTTCGACGCCGTCGCCTGCCGCCACCCGGAGCACGGCGCCGCGCTGCTGCGGACCATCCGGGCCCTGATCCAGGAAAACATCGGCGACGCCGCGGACCAGTTCGAACGGGCGCTGACCTTCGATCCCGGCGAAGTGCTGATCATCTACCAAGGCTTCGTCCTGCTGATACTGCGCGAGGCTGCCCGCCGCGGTTTCGGCGAGCGGCTGCTCCAGACCCTCGCCGAGCGCGGCATCGCCGACCGTCATTGGCCGCTGCACGCGGCCTTCGACGCCTACCTGCACGGCGAGCAGCGGCTCAGCAACGTGAATCCGGAGGTCCGCGGCGCGGCGCGGCGGATCTTCGCCTGGCTGGATGCGCCGCGGGCCGGCGCCGGAGGGACGCCTTCGACCTGATCAACTCCTCGCGCTCGCGCGGCCCGGCCTCGCCATTGCGGCCGGGCAACGCATGAGGCGGGCGCGAATCGAAGAAGAAAAGGGAAGAAAAGCGGCCAGGCTCAATTTAAAGTGGCAAGTTGCCCTGCCCCGGATGGTCTGCTCAGGCCTCTTCGTCCCGTTTGCGTGGTCTGCCGCGTTTGCGCAGTTCCCGGCGTTGGCCGGTCATCGCTTCGATCTCCCGATAGAAGCGGTCGTTGCCGATCGGCTGATCCTGTTGAGGGCCAGCCGCAAGTCGCTGAGCGGTTTGTCGTTGAGTGCGCCACGGAACAGTTCCCGATCGGCACGGCAGCGCGCGTCGTCGTCGGCGACAAGGGCGAGGTCAAGCGGCTGCGGCGACAGCAGCGGATCGGGCGCGCCGAGGCCGTTGGCGCGATCGCTGGAGCGGCGATCATCGGCGGCATCGGTCGCCATAACAGCGCGGATGGGGTTCAGCTCAATGTAGCGCTGGCACAGCAGCAGATAGGTCTCGGCCTGTACCAACGGTGATTCGTAGGGACCGTGCCAAAGCGTACCGGTGCGGCCATTGTTGTGGTTGATGTATTGCACATAACGACGGCCCACCGAGATCAGCACCTGCGGCACGCGCTCGGCTTGTTCCGGCCTGAGCAGCAGATGAAAGTGGTTGCTCATCAGGACGTAGGCGAGCAGCGCTCGCGCTCCAGCGCTTCACGCAGCCAGCCAAGCAAAGCGAGCCGGTCTTGGTCGTCGAAGAAGCACGTCGCGCGATGTACCCGCGCTGGAAGATGTGCAGTGGCAGGCCGTTGATGTGCATGCGCGGGGTCCAGGCGCGGGCCGAGTCGCGGCTGGAAGCCGCTCCCACAAAGCGGTCCCATCGCGCACTAAGTGAATGACATTGGGCAATGGCCTGTGGCAGACGGACCGGGGAGATCAGATCAATGAACCCACCCGGCATCCTAATGATGAACTCTGAAGCCAACCGCAGGAGAAGACCCGTGAGACTTTCTGCACTGACCCTGGCGCTCGCCGTCGGTCTGAGCGTTCCCGTGTCCGCATCAGCGCAGCTCGCCGACGACAACCTCAGCGAAATGATGGAGGCGCGCGAGATTCCCGTCACCATCGACAACTTCGCGCGGGCCGCGAGTGACATCGAGTCACCATCGATGCGATGGGCTGTCAGGTGAAGATCGCCGAGCAGATCATCGACCAGGGCGGTGACTACGTGCTGGCGCTCAAGGGCAACCAAGAGGCACTGGCTGCTGAGGTTGAGGAGGCCTTCATCGACGCCGACGCCAAGGACTACGCCGACATGCCCTCGGACTACGTCGAAACGCTCGAACTAAGGTCACGGTCGGCGCGAGACCCGTCGCTATCGCACGCTGGGTGATCTCGACGGTGTCGCTCACAGTCCCTTGTGGAAGGCCATGAACATGATCGGCATGGTCGAATCCGAACGCGAGCTCAACGGCAAAATCACCTGCGAGACGCGCTTGTTCATCGGCAGCATCGGCACCGATGCGGCGACCTTTGCCCGCGCGGTGCGCGCGCACTGGGGGATCGAGAACAGCCGGCATTGGAGTCTGGATATGGCCTTCCGCGAGGATGACTCGCGCGTGCGTGACGACCGCGCCCGCGAGAACCTCGCCGTCCTTCGCCACATCGCCCTGAATCGACTGAAGAACGACGACACTAAACTCGGTATCCAAAACAAACGCCTGCGCGCGGGGTGGGACGAAACCTACTTGGCTCAACTGCTCTTCGAACCGCCCAACCTGCCCAGGAAACATCCTGCATCAACCACCGCGAATATTAGCCGGCGTTGATGCGATTGCCCTGCCGAAAGTGCCGATCGCTCCGATTGCGCCACTTTCGGCAGCGGCTGAGCCAGATGCTATGCGGGTAGGACGCCGATGCTAATCTTGGGAATCCGCTGTAGTACCAACGACTATACCTATGCCGTGCTTCAGGGTGACATCGACGAGCCAGTTTTAGCAGAAACGCAAACGATTCCATGCCCTGCCAACTACTCGCAACCAGAGAAGCTCAAATGGCTCTTGGATGAGCTAAATAGCCTGAATCTAGTGGTGTGGTATGAAAATCCTGATGTAGCCGCTGAGCGATTACCCTCAAGCCCGAGCGCCATAGCGCCCTCGGCGCGGCATCGAGCCGCGCCGAGGGCGAGCCGGCTGGAAGCCGGCGGTCCCAGTGGGCTTGCCCCAGGTGCCGCTAGATGCCGGGCCGAGGGGCGTACTGACCCTAAACCTGCTGCGGTGATGTCAACCGAGCACGCTGACCAGATGGCGCGGTTCGGCAGCGTGTACGGCATGCAGCGGCATGCCGCGATCCAGCGTGACCAGCCGACCGTCTTGATGGACCGCCAGGGGGAGGAGATAGAGATCGGTCAATTGGCGCGGCCCCAGCACATGGTGCCAGTCGAGGGTTCCGGTCGCGATGAGGCTTAGGTCGTCCGGCCAAAAGGCGTGCCATTCGGTCACGGTGGCGTCACGCAAACGTCGGGCAATGGCCCCAGGCGGCTCGGCACCGGGGTAGCTCGGTTGCGACAGGATACGCACGCAACCGTTCTGCGTGATCGGGCAGGACCCCCAGCCTTGGGCGATATTCGCATCCAACCAGGCCCGTGCCGCGGCGTGGTGCTGATGCGCCGCGTCCAGCAGCGCGATCAGGACATTGACGTCGCGCAGGGCGCGCATCAGGTGCCCGGATCAAATACCCAGATCGTCGCGCAGACGCTCTACGGTCTCGTCGCTGACGACGCGGCCATTGGCGGGCAGTGGGCGGAAGCCGTAGAAGCCGGTCTGCTCTGAGTCCGTTGCCGTGCCTCGGGTGAGCGCCAGCCGAGCCAAGTCGGAGAGCACGGCGCCGGCGGAGCGATGCTCCCGCCGAGCACGCTCCTTCACGGCTTCGATGATGTCGGCGTCGATGTCGAGGGTTGTGCGCATGGGGTTGATGGGTTGATTGCCGCTTGATGCAGTGATGCTACTAGCGCACCATGCCTGTTGCGGCCAAGGTGCAGAAGAGGAAAGACTGATGTCAAAGAAACTCTTACTGATCGGCTGGGATGCCGCCGACTGGAAGACCATCGACCGCCTGATGGACCAGGGCGACATGCCCCTCATGAAGGGCCTGGTGGAGCGCGGCACCCGCGGCAATCTGACCACGCTGCATCCGGTGCTCTCGCCGATGCTCTGGACCAGCATCGCCACCGGCAAGCGGCCGTTCAAGCATGGCATCCACGGCTTCGCGGAGCCGGACCCGGCGGGCGGCGCGCGCGCCATCAGCAACCTCGGGCGCAGCACCAAGGCGGTCTGGAGCATCCTGAAGCAGAACGGCCTGCGCTCGAATGTGATCGGCTGGTGGCCGAGCCACCCGGTGGAGCCCATCAACGGGGTCATGGACCTGGAGGAATGGGACTTCATGGCCGTCTACCATGACGCCATCGACCACTTCGGCCACGGTTTCATGAAGTACCACCACCCGCGCCAGGACTGGATTCCGGAGCGGGACTTCGAGCTGTACTCGAACATCATCGACATGGGCTACCGGTTCCATGACCTGATGCTGGGCCAGACCCTGAGCAAAATCGACCTCAATCAGACCACCGTGGTGATCTGCTCCGACCACGGCTTCCACCCGGATCACCTGCGCCCCCGCGCCATCCCCAAGGAGCCCGCCGGCCCCGCCGTGGAGCACCGCGAGCATGGCGTGTTCCTGATCGCCGGCCCCGGCATCAAGCGCGATGCCCTGGTCCACGGGGCGACCCTGCTGGACGTGACGCCGACGGTGCTGACCCTGTTCGGGCTGCCCGTGGGCGAGGACATGGACGGCGAGCCGCTGACCGAGTGCTTTGAGCCCCAGGGGGAACAGCTGCCGGAGGTGCAGTGGGTCGAGAGCTGGGACGCCATCGACCTGCTGGAGCGGCTCTGGAGCGACTGGCCCATGGAGCACCGGTTTGGGGTCCGATTGGCCTACTGCGCGCAGATGCTGGGCCAGACCGGCTTCCAGCGGCAGATCGCCGAGGCCCTGGCGGTGCTGGCCAAGGCCGAGCAGGCGAGCCCGAAGTCCGTGCGACTGCTGACCCTGATCGGGCGGGTCTACCTGGAGATGAAGCGACCGGAGGACGCCGAGCAGAGCTTCCAGAAGGTCATCGGCTTCGACCCGCTGCACCCGGATGCGCACCTGGGCCTGACTCGGGTCGCGCTGGCCCGCGGCCAGTTCCAGCGCGCGGCCCGGCTCGGGCTCAAGACCGTCGGCCTGCGTTACCACTTCCCGTGGGCGCATCATTATCTGGGCGTCGCGCTTGAGGGGCTGAAGCGCTACCGGCAGGCGGCGCAGGCCTTCGAGGTGGCGGTATCGCAGAACCCGAACCTGCTGGAGGCCCATCGCCGGCTGGAGCACCTGTATTCACACGTCCTGGGCGGCTCGCCGGCGGCGCGGGCCAAGGCCGAGGAGCACACCCGCGCCATCGCCGAGATCGGCAGCCGCATCGAGGCGCGCCGGGCGCGGCGCGCCGGCGCGGTGCCGCAGGTGGACGGCGGCGCCGACGTGAAGCCCGTCGAGCTCGACGACCCCAATGCCCCCAAGCCCGATGACCCGGTGCTCGCCCAGGCCCCCTGCGAGATCGTCGTCGTCTCCGGCCTGCCGCGCTCCGGCACCTCCATGATGATGCAGATGCTCGAGGCCGGCGGCATCGCGCCGCTGACCGACGTCGAGCGCACGGCGGACGGCGATAACCCCAAGGGCTACTACGAGTATGAGCCCGCCAAGCGCCTGATGACCGATCGCACCTGGCTGCCCGAGGCGGACGGCAAGGCGGTGAAGGTCATCGCGCAGTTGTTGCCCTACCTCCCGCCGAAGCCGCACCAGTTCCGCGTCATCTTCATGGAGCGTGACCTGGGCGAGGTGGCCGCCTCCCAGGCCCGGATGCTGGAGAACCTGGATAAGCAGGGCGCCCGGCTGCCCGAGGACAAGCTCAAGCACGCCTACGCCCAGCAGATCGCGGCGCTCAAGCGCCTGCTGGGCCAGCACGGCAGCGTCACCAGGCTATGGCTGGCGCATGCCGACGTACTCGCCGAGCCTGAGAAGATGGCGCGGCGCGTGGCGCTGTTCCTGGGGCGGGACATGGACGAGCAGGCCATGGCCGCGGTGGTGGACCCGAGCCTGCATCGGCAGCGGGGCGACGCTTTGGCGGAGGCCGACGGATAGGAACTCCAACCGCCCTGCGAGGGAAGGCGGCGTTGGAACTGCACCGGCAGACAGGTCGGCGGCCGAGCGTTCAGTCTTGCATCTGGGCTGATCCGCTGGCACCGGCGCCACAGGTCGTGCGCCGGGGGCATCGAGCCCCCGCCCCACGAAGCCGGCTGGAAGCCGGCGGTCCCAGCCAGCCCCGGCTCTCGGTCTCAGGCTGTGCGCTGGTGACACCGCTGAGCGGTGTCGCGAGATCGAACGACTGTTCGCTTACCTGCGGTGGGCGCTCGAGATGATTGGTGGCACGTCCCTGATTTCCGCCGCTGCGTGGCTCAATCGCGCCGCGACGCCCGCCGCAGCGTCCGCAGTCCGAGCAGCCCCCCCGCGAGCAGCAGGGCCGTGGCCGGTGCGGGCGCGGGGGTAGGGCCCTCGCTGATGTTGAAGGACTTGAGCTGCGACAGCCCGGAGGGTGCTTGAGTGCTGAGCGTGTGGGTCAGGGTATAGGCTTGCCCGGCGGTGAGGTACGGGATGCTGCCCATGTCGAACGTGAAGGTGCCTGTGCTGCTCATGTCGTTGAGACCGCTGGTGCCGTTCGCGCCAGCGAGCTGGAAGCCCCCTGTCACTGAGTCCTGGGTAAAGCCCACCGTGTACTGATCGATCAGCGTATTGGTGTCGAAGACGATGCTGAAGCTCCCTGCCCCCAGGGGGTCTGCGTTGTCGTCAACCAACCAAATGCCGTCCTCGTCGACTTTCACTTCGTTACCTGAACCTAAGGCCAGGACATCGCCAAAGGTCAGCACAATGCTGCCGTCGGTGGCGGTGTCGCCATCGTTGAGTCGGTCATCGCTGAAATCCGGGTTGCTGGTGTCGAGCGGCACCAGCGCGGCACCGGCGGGGCCGGCGGCGAACAACAACGCGGCGGCCCAGAGCGCTCCGCGCAGGGCGGGAAAGCGAAGCGCATCCCGCGTGTGACCGGCATGCTAGTCGGCTAGCTGGTGCAAGTCCAGTCATGGCCCTTGGAAGAGGGGAACATGTAGGCGAAGGCAAGGGTGCCCGAAGAAACTGCCCTGCGCTCTT
>JGI12210J13797_10666451_pt1 | contig 10344 bp, 12 predicted proteins | sample ElkSlonscriptome_3_FD_13797 | JGI IMG/M metagenome (IMG submission 13797) | reverse complement strand
TAAAAATATTCTAATGGTAAGTTATTATTTTCATATATTAACAAACTACCTACCTTATGATGACGTGCTGGCTTATTGATGACAATGAGATTGACTTACTTATCACTCACAAACTGTTACAAACCTGGGAGCCATCCCTATCTATTCGCGAATTCACCGATGGAAGAGAAGTACTTACTCAACTGAGTCAACCTGAGGTTGAACCACCTCAATTTATTTTTTTGGATTTGTTTATGCCTAAGTTTAGTGGATGGAATTTTCTAGAAGAATATCAATTCGCCAACAATAAAAGTACACTTATCTACGTGCTTTCTTCTTCAATAGACAGGTTTGATATTGACCGAGTTCAGAACTACCCAGGAGTGCAAGGGTACATCTCCAAACCGGTGACGAAGGAAAGCATGCAACGAGCAATAGCGGCTTATCAGCAACAATTGGTTGAAAGTTAGAAGGGCAATGGCTCTATCAACTCCTGATTAAGCTGCCGAAATTGGTCAATAATTTTAGGTAGAATCCGAAAGCTCGAATCATTTTCTATTAAACGGCCATCAATCTCTTTTACGGCAGTTAGCTCTCCCATGGTACCTGTTGCAAAAACTTCGTCTGCGGTATAGAAATCAGTGAGTGAAAGATTCTTCTCTTGTGTTGGAATATCCAGTGATTGGGCAATTTCTAATACCAGGCCCCGAGTAATGCCCGGCAGACACGCATCAGCGTGCGGAGTAAATAACTGCCCACTTTTCACCATAAATAGGTTAGTGTCGTTCAATTCAGCTACAAAACCATAAGCATCTAGCATAACAGCCGCATCTACTCCCGCTACATTTGCCTGAATTTTGGCTAGAATGTTATTAAGTAGATTATTATGGTGGATTTTAGAATCCAGATGTTGAGGTGAGTTTCGGGCTACGCTGGAAGTAATCACTCGGATACCCCGATCATTATCATACACCGGAGGTTTCCATTCAGCTAGTACAATTAAGCAGCAGCCCGCTTGGTTAAGTCGCGGATCCATACCCGATGTGATCTTCTCACCGCGGGTGAGCGTTAACCGAATGTGCGTATCGCTTCGCATCTCATTAGCTTCTAATGTCTGGAAGACTGCTCTTTTGATGCTATCTAGCGAGGGAATGTTTGCAAAGCGAAGTGCTTTTGCTGAATCTCTTAGCCGAGAAAGGTGGCGATCTAGACAGAAAATACCGCCTTCATATACTCGTAATCCTTCCCACACCGCGTCGCCCCCTTGTACTGAACTATCAAATACTGATACTTTAGCTTCAGATCGAGGGTACAATTGATCACCAACGTATACTTTAATACGTTCATTACGCGGATTGAATTTCTGTAGCATATTAGGCTTGGATAGAGTTTTCGTAAAGTTTATTATAAAATGGTAGAGCAGTTTGATAGAGCTCTTCTAATTGTGAAGGTAGAGGGCGATCACTGGTAGGTTGTTGAGAGAACCCTGTGGACTGATGCACATTACGGTACCAATATCTAGCCCAAATACCATCTTCGGGTAATGGCTTTGGTTCCCATGAGAGCATTGGCTTTTCAAACGGGATATCCAGTGCTGCACATAATTTTTGTAATACTCCTGGTGGATCCTTTAATAGCTCGCCCGAATCTAACACAACGGATGAAATTCCTAGGTTCTGCAAAAACTGGTACATTTTATACTGGCGATAAGAGCCAATATCTTCCATGGTGGGTGTCTGTATTTTTTGAGCAATAGAGCTAATTAATTGCTTCGGATTACGAATAAAAAACAGGTTAGTAAGCTGGATAGCAAATCGGTAATCCAAATCAACCAAGTGGTGCGCCATATTCTTAATGAATAACACCGGGCGGTCGTAATTACCAAAAACTATATCATCCAAAACAGCTTGGGCGTTAGTTCTCATATTAGCGAGAATTTCTTCTCCTCCTGGATGGTTTACATCGGGCCGCTGGGTCAGATAATAACCGTAAAAGGGTTCATCAACCACTTGTGTATCCGATCGCTGGGCGAAGGCGTACATTAGGGCGGTAGATAAGTTGCGAGGATTGGAAATCAGGTGGATACGTTTCATACAAATCAGGGATGAGCGGATACCCAAACTTCACCGTCATTGAAAACCTCCTTCTTCCAAATGGGTACGGTTTGTTTGAGTGTGTCGATCGTGAATTTACAGGCTTCAAAAGCGGCTTGCCGATGGGGAGTAGCTACCGCGATAATAACCGCAATATCGCCAATGTACAGTGTGCCTTTACGATGGTGAATGGCAATTTTTTCTACTGGCCACTGTTCGCAAGCTCGGATAGCCAGCTTTTCCATTTCCTTCACCGCCATTGGGTCGTAGGCTTCAAAGTCTAAACGTTCTACTGTTCGCTTTCGGGTATTATTACGCACGGTACCCACAAAAATATCTACGGCTCCTGCCCCATCAGACTGTACCAAATTGAGCACAGTATCAACCTGAAGTTGCTTATCAGTTAGCGAAATAGATATTTTATCGTTTGAATACATTGATTTGTAGAGGCTAGATACCGGATACTGTACATCATCCTCCACTTACTGGGGGAATCAGGGCAATTTCATCGCTTTCGTGCAACTCTTGTTGTTTCTGTCCATACTCGTTATTGACAGCTACCAACACTGAATCTAAATCATGCAATTTTGGATAACTTTTCTTTAATTGTTCTACTAAGTCTGGCACAGTGGCCCCTTGAGGCATTTTGTAACGCAACTTCTGCTGCCCTACAATATCTTTAGTGATTCCAAAAAGTAAGATGTTCAATTCCATACTCGGCAAGATACGTATTTCGCTAAGCAATATACGATATGCAATTACAGTCTTATCATAAAAGCGAGTTCGTCATTTTAGTAAGCAAGAAAATGTTGTGCACTCTACTGGGTATTAAGCACGCCTCTTTCCTCACTTTTTAGTATTTTAGGCGTTTGTACTAAAAATGCATTTGATGTCTTCTGATATAAGACGCACACCTACCTTTGTTGAATCGGCTATTCCAATCGCTTTTCTGCTTCCCCTGTTAGCAATTAATGTGTTTGTATATGATAGCGATTCTACTTACGGTCCCAATCAAATAGCGCTGATTCTCTCGGCAGCCGTAGCCGCTTTAATCGCGCTACGTACCGGTGTCACCTGGCCTACCTTACAAGATGGTATCGTAAAAAGTATTAGCTCGGCTATGTCGGCTATGCTAATTCTGTTGCTGATTGGCTCTCTGGCAGGAACCTGGATGCTGAGCGGTATTGTGCCTGCCATGATTTACTACGGCTTGCAGATTCTAAATCCGACTATTTTTCTGTTTGCTGCTTGTATCGTGTGTGCCATTGTTTCGGTGGCAACGGGCAGCAGTTGGTCAACCGTAGCTACGGTAGGTATTGCACTGCTCGGTATTGGAACCACATTGGGATTATCACCGGGAGTAATTGGTGGAGCCATTATTTCGGGAGCATATTTCGGTGATAAAATGTCGCCTCTTTCGGATACAACAAACTTAGCTCCCGCTATGGCCGGAACGGATTTGTTTACCCATATCCGCTACATGACTTACACGACCATTCCATCTATCACCATTTCGCTGATTATCTTTTTGGTAATTGGCTTTACCGCAGAAGATAATATGACGGATAGCGGTACCCAAGAAGTACTAACCGCTTTGGACAAGGCTTTTAATATCAATGGCTTATTGTTCATCGTTCCGGTGGTAGTGATCGGAATGATTATAAAAAAAGTGCCCGCGCTACCTGCGCTACTGGCCGGAACGTTACTGGGAGGGCTATTTGCGATTATTTTTCAGCCCCAGGCCATTGCTCAAATAAGCGGCCTAGCTGGAGGGTTAGGTACCTATATGGCCGTTATGAAAGCTATGTATACTGAAGTTAGTATCACTACTGAAAATGAAATGGTGAATGGTCTACTATCTACCGGAGGTATGGCCGGAATGCTTAATACGATCTGGCTTATTATCTGCGCCATGATTTTTGGGGGAGTGATGGAGTCAGCCGGAATGCTAAAGCGTATTACGCAATCAATTATTCAGTTTGCCCACTCTACTGGCTCATTGATTGCTTCTACTGCTGCTACGTCGATATTCTTTAATGTTACTGCTTCAGACCAGTATTTAGCTATTGTGGTACCGGGCCGAATGTTCTCTCAAATCTATCGTGAGCGAGGGCTAAAGCCTCAGGTTCTTAGCCGAACTTTAGAAGATTCGGGTACGGTGACATCAGTACTCATTCCGTGGAACACCTGCGGAGCCACTCAGGCGGCGGTACTAGGAGTCGCTACATTATCGTACGCTCCATTCACGTTTTTCTGTATTCTTAGTCCGATTATGACGATTCTCTTTGGTTTTCTGAATTTTAAAATTGCCCGCTATCAACCAGATGAGTTGGAAGAGGCGAGCCAAGAAACGATTGCAGCATGATGTTTCCTAAGCATATTACCAAAGAGGAAATCAACGAGTTACCCCTTCGCAAGTACGAAGGAAGAATCGTACTGGTTACCGATCCGGATAGACAGGAGGAAGTATTTGAGGAATTGCGGGAACACGCTGTAGTAGGATTTGATACGGAAGCTCGCCCTGCCTTCAAACGAGGCGTACACTATGATACTTCGTTAATTCAGCTATCGGTTCCTAGTAAAACGTATCTAATTCGCCTAAATTATACTGGAATCAGCTCAGCATTTACGGACTTCTTTGCTAATCCTTTGATTAAAAAAGTAGGAATTAGCATTAAAGATGATCTTAAAGATTTACGAAAACTATGTTCTAAGCACCATCTTGTTTTCTCTCCTGATAATGTACTGGATCTAAACGATGCGGCTAAGCGCCTTGATGTTCACCACGCTGGGGTGCGGAAGCTGACCGGAATCTTCTTAGGCTTTCGGGTTTCTAAAGCCCAACAAACTTCTAATTGGGAGAATCCGAAGTTAACCGAACCCCAAATGCGCTACGCGGCTACCGATGCCTGGGTCTGTTTAGAAATCTATCAGCGACTAGCTTATCTTGGCTATGTTTAATGTAAGAACACGATTAATCATGTTCTTACGGTAATCACTCATTAAACCACCTCGTATTCGCTAATATCGGAGAGATCAAAAGTATTCATGAAGGCGGTGGTGAAGTTACCCTCCTGAAACTTGGGATCATCCATTAGCTTAATATGGAATGGAATAGTGGTTTTGATACCCTCAATGACGAACTCGCCTAATGCTCGCTTCATGCGAGTAATCGCTTCTATACGGGTTTGACCGCTGACAATCACTTTGGCAATCATGGAATCGTAGTTGGGGGGAATGCTATAGCCGGCGTAAATATGACTGTCTATTCTTACTCCGTGGCCTCCGGGCATGTGCAAGTTAGTAATCCTTCCGGGGCTGGGTCGGAAGCCATTAGCCGGATCTTCCGCATTAATTCGGCATTCAATCGCGTGTAGCATAGGGTAGTAATTCTTACCCGACAGTTCAATACCCGCTGCTACTTTGATCTGTTCTTTAATCAGATCGAAGCTGGTTACCTCTTCAGTAATAGGGTGTTCTACCTGGATTCGGGTGTTCATCTCCATAAAGTAGAAGTTCCGGTGCTTATCAACTAAAAACTCAATGGTTCCAGCACCCTCGTAGCCAATGGCTTCGGCTCCTTTAATAGCGGCTAATCCCATCTTCTCCCGTAGCTCATCGGTCATAAATGGCGAGGGGGTTTCCTCCAGTAGCTTTTGATGGCGGCGTTGAATAGAACAGTCCCGCTCCGATAGGTGGCAGGCTTTCCCGTTTTGGTCGCCTACAATCTGAATCTCAATATGGCGAGGCTCTTCCACAAATTTCTCCAAATAGAGGGCATCATTACCAAAAGATGCGCCTGATTCACGGCGGGCGTCGTCCCAAGCTTTCTTAAATCCGCTTTTATCCTCAACAATCCGCATTCCTTTTCCACCACCGCCTGCAGTCGCTTTTAGTATAACTGGATAACCAATTTCTTCGGCTATTTTTATCCCTTCGTCAATACTACTTAGTAAGCCGTCTGAACCAGGCACAGTAGGTACTCCAGCCTCCTGCATAGTAGCTTTGGCGGTGGCTTTATCGCCCATCTTGCCAATCATCTTGGGCGAAGCACCAATAAATTTGATACCGTACTCTTCACATACCCTTGAAAACTCCGCATTTTCTGATAAAAATCCGTAGCCGGGATGAATCGCATCAGCGTTAGTAATTTCAGCCGCTGCAATCAGATTGGGGATGCTAAGATAAGAAGCATTGCTAGCCGGTGGGCCAATACACACCGCTTCGTCGGCAAAGCGAACATGGAGGCTATCTTTGTCGGCAGTGGAGTATACTGCAACGGTACTAATACCCATTTCGCGACAGCTCCGAATAACTCGCAAGGCAATTTCACCTCGATTAGCAATAAGAATTTTTTTAAACATGTACTAGAGTGTTGAAGGACTAAAGTGCTAGGGTGCTGGTGCTTTATTACTTAGCGTAAAGTTCAACGATAATACTTGAGCACTCTACCACTTTAACACAGTGTTTTTAGGCTGGGTCAATTAGGAATAGTGGCTGGTCAAACTCAACTGGAGACGAATCTTCTATCAGAATTTCCGTAATTATTCCGGCTTGTTCGGCTTCAATTTCATTAAATAATTTCATAGCCTCAACAATGCAGACGGTTTGCCCTTTAGAAATCTTATCACCCACCTGTACAAATGGACCCGATTCTGGATTCGGCGACTCGTAAAAAGTGCCAATCATCGGCGATTTAATCGCAACATAATTGCTCTTATCTTTTGACTCGGCTGATTCTTTAGGTTCTTCCGACACGGAAGTAGTATCTGGCGTAGTGGATGATGGTGAATTCGGTTGGGAAGGTACCGCTACCAACCCCGTAGCATCACTGGGCATGGAAGAAGTACCCGGAGAATGAATGATGTTTTGGTGGACTTCTGGGGAGCTATTTTTTTTAATTTTTAGCTTAATATCGTCGGTTTCTAGCTCCACTTCATCTAAGCCAGCACTGGCGATGAAGTCTAAGAGGTTGCGGATTTCACTGATTTTCATAACGTTTATTTTACCCGTTCGGAATAGGACTTGGTACGTGTATCTACTTTGATTTTCTCGTCTTGATTAATGAACAACGGCACTTGGATCGTAGCTCCAGTCTCTAGCTCAGCAGACTTAGTAGTGTTGGTCGCTGTATCACCTTTGATTCCTGGCTCAGTATAGGTAATAGTGAGTTCTACAAAAGCAGGTAATTCACAACCTAGTATAGTTTCGGTTTCGTCGTGTACAATAACATCTACCTGCTGCCCATCGGAAATAAATTCCGGGGCATCGATCTGCTCTTCTTGGATTATTACCTGCTCAAAGGTATTACTATCCATGAAATGATACCCCATGTCATCTTTATAAATAAACTGATGCGGACGGCGCTCGATGCGAGCAGTGGTAATTTTTACTCCAGAATTGAAGGTGTTCTCTAGTACTTTGCCAGTACGTATGCTCTTGAGTTTTGTCCGTACGAAAGCAGGCCCTTTACCCGGCTTCACGTGCTGGAACTCAACGATGGTATAAAGATCGTTGTTATACTCAATGCAGAGACCATTGCGGAAATCTGCGGTGGTTGCCATAGGTTGTTTTTAGTTAAGTATTACTAGATAAATGCAAATTTAGATAAAAAGTTTATTTCGTCTATTTATCCGTCGTATCCCCATTTAACGTAAGTAGCACCCCAGGTGAAGCCTCCTCCGAATGCGGCTAATACCAGATTATCGCCTTTTTTCAGCTGTGATTCATATTCCCAGAGGTTGAGCGGTATGGTAGCGCTAGTGGTATTACCGTACTTATGAATGGTATACATTACCCGTTCTTGGTCTAGTCCCATCCGGTTAGCAGTAGCATCAATAATGCGTTTGTTCGCTTGGTGAGGTACCAGCCAAGCTACATTTTCTGACGATAGCTGATTACGCTTCATAATCGTTGCTGCTACGTCGGCCATGTGTTTTACTGCATACTTGAACACAGCACCCCCTTCTTGATACACAAAATGCTCTTTCGCCATAACAGTCTCGATGGTAGCGGGACGCCGACTTCCTCCGGCTTTTAGATGTAAGTGTTGAGCACCCGATCCATCAGAGCGGAGAACGGAGTCTATTACTCCATAAGGCTCTTCAGTGGCTTCCAACATAACCGCTCCGGCTCCATCACCGAAAATAATACAGGTAGTTCGATCTTCGTAGTTGATGATGGATGACATCTTATCAGCTCCAACTACTAACACTTTTTGATACGTTCCGGCTTCTATGAATTGAGCAGCGGTAGTTAGTGCGTATAGGAAACCAGAACAGGCAGCTTGCAAATCGTAGCCAAAAGAATTTACTGCCCCAATCTCATTCGCAATGAGGTTGGCTGTAGCTGGAAAAATCATATCTGGGGTAGTCGTAGCACAAATAAGTAACTCTACCTCCGCTGGGTCTGTACTCGTTTTTCTTAATACTGCTTTGGCTGCTTTGGCTCCCATTACGGATGTTCCCTGATCTTCACCCCGCAAAATACGGCGTTCTTTGATACCGGTACGGGTGATAATCCATTCATCGGACGTATCCACCATTTTTTCAATATCATGATTGGTGAGAATGTCTTCCGGAACGTATCCGCCAACTCCCGTAATTACGGCTTTGCGTGTACTCATACGTTATTCTTTATCAGAAAGCTGATCCTGAAAAGCAGCTCTAATTTTATGATATATGTCGGACTTTGCCATATTGAAGGCTTGCATAATCATGTTTTTTATGGCTAATGCACTGGAAGATCCATGACCAATAACTACGTTACCATTTATACCCAAAATGGGACTTCCCCCTATGGCTTCGTAATTCAGGTTATCAAAAAATGGATCGTGGTAGTCTCGACTTTTTAGCAGGTCATAAACCGACTCAGCCATCTTCAGCACAACGTTACCCACGTAACCGTTACAAACCATTACATCGGCCTTATCGCGAAAGATATCCCGCCCTTCAATGTTACCAATAAAGTGGATGTGATTCTGTTCCTTAAAGAGTTGATACGCTGCTTGAGTAACTACTGTACCTTTTTGCTCTTCTTCTCCCAAGTTGAGTAACCCCACCTTGGGGCGGTCGATGCCAAAAACGTGTTGAGCGTAGAGCGAACCAATTTCACCGAACTGTACTAGAATCTCGGGTTTTACATCGGCATTTGCCCCCACGTCAATCAGTACTCCATAGCTGCCGTCTTCGCGAGGAGCAAAACCAGCCAATGCCGGTCGGATCACCCCTTCGCAGGGCTTTACCGAGAACATAGCACCCACCGACATAGCTCCGGTGTTGCCGGCACTACAAAAAGCATCAACCTTCTCCTCTTTTAAAAGGTGAAACCCGATACTGATGCTAGACTTTTTTTTCTGGCTAAATGCTTTGGTAGGGTGCTCGTGCATACCGATTACTTCTTCGGCATGAACAATTTCTACCATTGATTCGGGAAATTCGTACTGGGCTAGATGCTCTCTTATTGTTTCTTGCTGTCCAACTAATACCAAGCGATCATCTTGGGAAAATTCGCGAATAGCGAGAGTAGCTCCTTCCAAACAGGTTTTGGGCGCAAAGTCACCACCCATAGCATCGAGCGCAATCCTCATAAATTACGCTATGTCTTCTTTCTCCATCACTACCTTACCTCGGTAGTAAAGCTTGCCCTCGTACCAGTGAGCTCGGTGAAACAAATGGGGTTCGCCCGTAGTAGGATCAATTGCAATGTTCCGAGGGGTAAGGCCCAAGTGCGTTCTTCGTTTATCTCTTCTTGATTTGGAAATCTTCCGTTTGGGATGTGCCATACTATTTTTAGTTTTTACTAATTTCTATTAATTCTTAAGATTACGCAATTTTTGCCACCGAGGGTCAACTTCTTCCTCTTCTTCTGCTCCTGATTTCTCTGACTCTGAGCTAAATATAATTTCGCCTTCTACCCAAGGATCTTCTTCTTCAGCCAACGAGGGGTGTAGCCGCTTCATTGGTAGGGCTAATCCAATAAACTCGTATAGCAAATGAGCAATATTGATCTTTTGAGTTCCGGTAGTAATCGTATAAATATCCTCAGAAACTTCCTCTTCTTCTGACCCGTACTGATAAATAATCATCCTATCTACCGCTAAAGAATGATCGAAAAGCTCTAAGCTACGGTCGCACTCTAACTGTACTGTACCCTTAATCTGAAAGCTTGCGGTAATCAATGTAGATTGTTTATCCAGTGTTACCTCTGCCTGAAGATTACCCTTTTCTAACAAATTGCTGTCAAACAATTGAAAGAAAGAGTCTCCCAAGTG
>JGI12210J13797_10997164_pt1 | contig 10345 bp, 9 predicted proteins | sample ElkSlonscriptome_3_FD_13797 | JGI IMG/M metagenome (IMG submission 13797) | reverse complement strand
CGCAGCCGCTCCGCGAGCACCTGAGAGAGCAAGAAACGCCGGTCGTCGCTGTCGGGCGTCTCGGTCGGGCGGTCGCCGTTCAGATCCCACGTGCCCGAGTCTCGCGCGTGGCGCGCGAGCTCCTCCACGAAGAGCGGGTGGCCGGCTGCCTCCTTGGCGATGCGCTCGGCGATGGCCGGGTTGTTGGTCGCTAGGATGCGCCCCGCGAGGTCGGCGCTCGCCTCTGCGCGAAGGGGCGCAAGGGCGATCCGTGAGACCGGCAGCGAGGGATCGCCGTCCAAGCGCTCGAGGAGCGCTCGGGGAAAGGGGCTGGAGCGCTCTTCGCTTCGCATGGCGAGCAGCCAGAGCACCGGCGGCGCCGCCGCTCCCCGCAGTTGGTCGAGCAGGATCTCTGCGCTCTGTGGGTCCCCCCACTGCACGTCATCCACGAACGCCACGATCGGTCGCTCCCGGCCGAGGCGGAAGAGCAGCTCTCGGAGCGCACGGAAGCCGCGTCGGCGGGCTGCGACCGGGTCGCCCAAGAGTTCGTTCCCCGGAAACTCCGCGGCCTGCAACACCGCCGAGAAGACCGGGAAGAGGCGCGCCAGCTCGGGGGCATTCGGCGGCAGCAGCGTCCGCAGCTGCGGGCCGGCGATGCGGCCGAGGTGGTCGCAGAGCTCATCGACCAGGGCGTCCATCGCTTTGTAGGGAACGAAGTCCTGCTCGTAGCAGCGGCCGGGAAGCAGCAGTGCGCCCTCCGCGGCGACCGCGTCGAGGAAGGTCTCGACGAGGGCGGACTTCCCCATCCCCGACTCTCCCTCGAGGAGCACCAGGTGCGGCTCGGCGTGCTGCGTGATCCCGTCGAACGCGGTGTGCAGTCGCTGCAGCTCGTCCTCCCGACCCACCACCGAGAACGCCTGGTTCTTTGGGGTCTTCATCCGCGGTGCCCGTCCGCCGAGACCGCGGGCCACGTGGGCCGCGTCGGGGCGCGCCTGTGGCTGCACGGCCAGGAGCGCGTCGCAGAGATTCGCCAGCCGGGGTGGGACCCGCGGGTTCAGCTCCTTGACCTTAGGCGCTCCGCCGCGAACTTTCCGCCACAGCAGGGTCACCAGGTTGGGGTGCTCGTAGGGCAGTCGGCCGGTGAGCACTTCGTAGAGGATCACGCCGAGGGCGTAGAGGTCGCTCGGCGGGCCGACCTCTCGGCCCGTGGCTTGCTCGGGGGCCATGTAGTTGGGCGTACCGATGACCATCCCGGTGCGCTCCCCGGCGCCTCGCGCATCGAGCTCGGTCACCAGGCCGAAGTCGAGCACCACCGGCCGTCCGGCGCTGCTCACCAGCACGTTGTGCGGCTTCAGGTCTCGGTGCAGCATCCCGGCGGAATGGAGAGCCGCGAGGGCGTCGGCGACGTCCCCGAAGACCCGCGCGATCGTGGACCAGTCGAGGTCGACGGGGTTGGGCTCGGGCGGCCCATCGAGCTCGATCTCCCCGAGAGTCTGCGCGAGCGCCGCGTCGTCGTTGCTCTCGTCCAGCGGCGTGGGCTGTGGGTCGAATTGGGTCGCGTCGCTCTCCGAGCTGATCGAGTGGTCGAGCGATGGCTCCACCGGAGCGATCTCGTCGACCAACATGGTCTGCATCAGGCTGGCCCCCGGCGGGATCGTGGGCAGCGGGCCGTTCGGCCGCAGGTTCTCGGTGATCGGCGAACCTTCGATCAGCTCCATCGCCAGGTACCAGGAGCCCTCTTCCACGAAGAGCTCGTAGAGGGCGACCAGGTTCGGGTGACTGAGCCGCGCCAGTGATCGGAACTCGCGCTTGAATCGGTAGAGCCCGCGCGCGTCGGCGCGGTGAAGGCGCTTGAGCGCGACCTCGGTGCCGCGGACCGTATCGATGGCCGAGAAGACCTCGCCATAGCTACCGGAGCCGAGGAGACGCTCGATCCGATAGCGTCGACCAACGATCGCTGTCGCCGAAGGAGCCCCCGCCATGGTGCCGACTCTAGTACATGCACCCGGAACACTGGTCCGCTTTCCGTGGCGCCTCGACGCCGACGGGGCGAGTCGGGCCGACTTCCCCGTCGCGGTCCGGTAGGGTCGTACCAGTGGGGAAGATCAGCGATGGGCTCTGGGGTCGGCTGCAGTCATGGGTACCGCCGAGCGAGCGGCGTTCCCGTGAGGCGATCCTGCGCGCGGGGATGCCGCCGCCGTGGCCCGAGCCACCGCTCCGCCAAGTGCGTCGCTGGGCCTCGGACATGGACGGGCTCCTCGGCGAGGCCGCCGCCACGGGGAGTGCGTGGACCTTTGACTTCTGGCGGCAGGGCCGAATGGCGGTCTTCACCTCGGAGTCTGCCCGTCGGCAGGTGCTCGCCGCCGGCCCCGAAGAGCTCGGCCACGCCAACGATCTCGCCGGACTCTTCGTCGGCCCCCATTCGCTCTTGCTCCGCAACGGCGAGGACCATCGGCGGGCGCGGCGGCGCACGCTCGGGCTGGTCGGTGCCGAGCGGCTCCCGGTCTATGGCCAGACCATGCTGGACGTGACTCGCGAATGGCTGGCGACCCTCCGTCCTGGTGACGAGATCGAGGTGCTCGACGCCTGCCAGCGCATGACCTTGGACATCATCCTGCGAACGGTGCTCGGCGTGCCCCGCGGACCTGACTACGACGCGCTCCATGCATCCGCGCGGGCGTTCATGAGCAGCGGTCGATCGGTCGCGGGAAACCTCGCGGCGCTCCTGCTGCCCACCGATTCCCTCCGCGGCGCGGTGCTCGGACCGGAGGCGGGCGCGGGGGTCTCACCGGTGCTCGGCGCCATCGGGAGCACGCTTCCGGGGGCGGCGGAGGGGCGCTCGCTGGTCTCGCGACTCCGGACCTCGATCGCCGAGCGTCGGCGAGCGCCGGAGGGCGACGACGTCCTCACGCGCCTCGTGCAGGAGGGGGAGCTGAGCGACGCGGAGATCCTCGACGAGATCGCCACGCTGCTCCTCGCTGGCCACGACACCACCGCGGTCACGCTCGGATGGATGCTCTATCGGATCGGACGGCAGCCGACGCTCTGGGGCGAGCTGCGCTCGGAGCTGCGCGAGCACGTGGGGAGCGGTCCGCTCGACCCGGCGAAGTTGCCGCGCCGCGGCCTGCTCGGCGCCTGCGTCATGGAGAGTCTCCGGCTGGATGGGCTCACGCTCGGCGTGGTCCGCCGCGCGCGCCAGCCGGTGACGATCGACGGCTACCGAATCCCCGCCGGCACAATGATCAACGCCCTCTTTCGACCCAGCCACATCGACCGCGAGCGGTGGGACGATCCCGAGCGCTTCGCCCCGGAGCGGATGCTCTCGGCCAAGCCCGCTCCGCACGAGTTCGCACCTTTTGGCGGCGGCTACCGGCGCTGCGTGGGGGCGTCCTTCGCGACCTACGAGATGCAGATCGTCCTCGCTGGGATCGCCGACTCGATCGAGCTGCACACGCCACCCACGGTCGTGGTCGACCGGGTGCAGTACGGCCCTTTCCCCGGACCGAGCAACCCCATCCCCATGCGGGTGGTCGCCAATTGAAAGAGGCCACTCCGTTTGCCGGAGTGGCCTCTTCGCTTCGCTCGAGAGCGGCTAACCAGGGCCGCCGATCGAGCCGGTCTTGTTGGTCACGAACTGGAGGTTGCTGAACTCCGTCTGACCGAGCGTGTAGATGACCTCGGAGAGGGTGCGGAAGGGCGTCCGCTCGTCGGCCACGATCTGTACTGCGCCCTTGAAGGGACGAGAGGGCGAGCGCTGCTCGATGAGCTTCTGCAGGTCCCGAATGCGTCCCATCTCTCGGAAGAGCGGGGTGATCAGGAAGCCGGTGCCGCCGCCCTGCTTCTGGCTGGGGTCCACCAGACCGTTACGGAGCTCGAGGATCGTGTCGCCGTCGACGACGATGCCGTTGCGCGAGATCTGGATCAGGGTGGCTTCCCCCATCTCGATTTCGCTGGTGGAGTAGGGGATCCGGAGCTCTTCCGACTGGGTGATCGCGGCCGCCGACGACGACGCGAACTGCATGACCATGAAGACGAGCAGAATCGTCATCATGTCCATCATCGGATAGATGTTCAGGCCGTGCCCTTCGGGCTCCGGGTGTTTGGCGATGCGGCGACGAATCTCCCGCTTCACCGCGCCCATCGATGCTTGTTCTTCTTCCTCGGCCATGGCGTTACCTCACACCCGCTGAGATGAGCACATCGGGGAAAAGTTCCTGACCTTCTTCCTCGCGGACGGCGTCCATCGCCGACACCAGGTCCTGGAACTCGACCAGGTTATCCGCGGACACGGTCACTCGGGTCTCGTCCGGGAACTCGCCCTTGACGGTGGAGACGCAGCTGCGGAGGCCCTCCCAGTCGTAGTCGCCGCCCCGCTTGGGAACGGTGAGCACGTCACCGGTCGAGGTCGTCGCACACCCCGGGGCGAGCTTGCCGCCCGAGCCCGTCACGGTGATGCCGTTCTGAGTCACGAAGACGCTCAGGTTGAGCTGGGGCTCGTCCGAGGCCCGCCGTCCCACACCCCCGCTCGAGTACGTCGGGAGCGACGCCTCCAGCTGGGAGTAGAAGGCGATCGCGCTCGTGATCATGAGCAAGAACATGATCAAGTTCACGACGATGTCGAGGAACGGGATGATGTTCAGCTCGTCATCGGTCTCGTCCGGCCCAGGCTCCTCGTACTTCGAGTGCTTCCGGATGAAGGCGCGCTGTTGTGCACTGAACTGAGGCATGGGACGAGCCGCGTCAGCCCTTCGGGCGGAGCGTCAGCAGGTTCTCCAGCTTCGTCGCCGCCTTCTCCATCTCGGTCTTCTGCTTCTTGGCCATGCCGTGGAGAATGAGGTGGGCGGTCATGCAGATGACGGCGATCAGGAGGCCGAGGAAGGTGTTCCACATGGCCTCGGCGATACCCGCCGACAGGATCTTGGACTTCTCGCCCGGGTCGTCGATCTCACCGACGGCCTTGAAGGCGGTGATGAGGCCCTTGATCGTGCCGAGTAGACCGATGAGCGTCGCGATGTTCGCGAGCGTCCAGAGAGCGCCGATGCGCTTCTCCAGCCGCGGGAGCTCTTCGCTCATCCGCTCGTCCATCGACGCGATGATGGCTTCCTCGCCCCGGTTCACCTGGGTGAGGCCCGCCTTGCAGACCTGCAGCAGCGGCAGTGGCGCCGCTTCGCAGAGCTTGATCGCGCGGTCGATGTTGCCCGCCTGCACGAGCTTTCGGATCTGCCCCATGAACTCCGTCGTGTTGACCCGGTACTTGGTCAGGATGAACACGAAGCGCTCCGCGATGATCGCGAGAGCGAGGGCCAGCACTCCGATGTTGATGAACGAGAACGGAGCTCCCTCCAACAACGCATGCCAGACTTCTTCCATCAGATAGGCTCCTATGGGTGGTTCGGCTCGGCGAGCCGAATCGCCGTCCCCCCCGAAGGCCCCGCTCGCGTCTGCGAACGACCTTGGTCGGACGGAATCCCTTGAAATCGTTGAACTATGACGGCCCTGAAGCCGCTTTCTCAGTGGCGAAGCTACCGCAGCGCCGCTCGGGTTGTCAACGGCTTCGCAGTGACATGCTGAACCCCCCGCCGACGAGGCCGTGATCCACGGTGGGAACTTTTTCGCGCGGCCGGCCTCTCAGCCTCCACGTCAGCGGAGTCCTGGAGCGGACAATCGCCCCGCCCGTCGGATCCCCGTTGACTTGTGGGCACCACTCTGTATCATCGCCCTCGCTCGAGCCCATCCGTCCCAAATTGGTTGGTATTTCGGGTTTATTTCAAGATTTCGCAAGGTTCTGACGAGGACCCGACGCGGGACCGCATGGAGCGGGCCGCGGCTCTGGTCCGAGGTTTTCCAGGAGGCAGTCTGATATGTCGGCAATCGCAACCCATTTCGACGAAGGCGGATGGGCGATGTACGTCATCCTTTTCTGGCTCGTGATGGCGATTGGTTTCGCCATCGAGCGTTCCGTCTATCTCTATAAGGCGAGCATCAATAAGGATGTATTCCTCGCGACGATGCAGAAGTGCATCCTCGCCGGCGACATCGGTCGCGCCATCAAGCTCTGCAGCGCCGCGAACGCGCCGCTCGCGCGCATCGTCAAGGCTGGCCTGATGAAGGTGAACCGGCCGGACGCCGAGGTGCAGGCCGCGATGGACGAGTCGGCGCTCCGCGAGCTCCCCAAGATCGAGAAGCGCACGCCGTTCCTCGGTCTCTTCGCCAACCTCGCCATGCTCTCGGGCCTCTTCGGCACCGTGCTCGGTCTCATCGGCGCGTTCGCCGCGGTGGCCGGCGCCGACCAGGCGTCGAAGGCGACGATGCTCGCCAAGGGCATTTCCGAGGCCATGAACTGCACGGCTTTCGGTCTCCTCTCGGCCATCATCGCTCTGATGAGCATGGCGGTTCTGAACGGTAAGACCCAGGGTCTGCTCGACGACATCAACGCCGCGACCGTGCAGGTGATGAACCTTGTGGTGAACAACCGCTCCAAGGTGAACCTGCAGGGCCTCGAGCAGGGCGCCTGAGGGCGCGCTGACGACACGGACACCTAGGAGGCACTGAGCATGGGCGGTATTGACACCGGTGGCGGACACGGCGGGAAGAAGAACGTGGACCAGGAGATTCCCCTGATCCCGTTCATCGACCTCCTGTTCTGCTGCATCATGTTCCTGCTCGCCACGGCCGTTTGGAACCAGCTGGCCCGCATCGCGGCCAACCAGCAGACTCCCGGCCAGGCGCCCAGCGACGATCAGCCCCCGCCCGAAGAACGGGTGAAGCTCATCCTCCAGGTGCAGAACTCCGGCTACAAGCTGGCGTCCACCGCAGGCGACGACTTGCCGATCCCCAAGAACGGCGACGAGTACGACGTGGAGGAGCTCCGGAACAAACTGCAGGAGCGCAAGCGCCTGGAGCCCAACCGGCAGGACATCATCGTCGCGCCGGAGGACGGGGTTCGCTACGAGGACGTGGTCACGGCCATGGACCTGGTGGTGGGCGAAGGCTTCCCGCAGATGACGCTGAGCGACGGCGCCACGCTCTAAGGACGGATACTCATGACCGTACACACACCCGGACCGGTTCTGCTCCACCACATCCCGCTCAAGTTCGTGCGGGACAAGGTCGGCGGTGGAGGCAAGAAGAGCGTCGATCAGTCACTGCCGCTGATCCCGTTCATCGACTTCCTCATCGTGTTGATCGTGTTCCTCATCATGAACTTCGCGGCTTCCGGTGAGCTCCTCGCGCAGAAGGCGTCCATTCGGATGCCGAACGCCTCGAACACCGAGACCCTCGAGATCTCGCCGGTCATCGCCATCGACGACCGCGTCGTCACCCTCGACGGTGACCGCGTCGCCGATGCCAACACGCTGGCGCAGTCCCCACAGCTCGATCGGATCGAGGCGCTGGTCCAGAACCTCGAGACCCAGAAGCGCAACTGGGGCATTCTCCACCCGGCGGAGCCCTTCCCGGGGGCGATCATCCTCCAGGCTGATGTCGACGTGGACTTCCGCGTCATCAAGAAGGTCATGTTCTCGGCCGCTCAGGCGGGCTACGCGAACGTGAACTTCGCGGTCAACAAGAGCGGCGGCGAGTAGCGCCGACCCGCTTCGAGAAACGAGGCGCGTTCCTTCGGGAATGCGCCTCTTTTCTTTGTGTCGGTAGCAGCGATACTTCCCGCCCATGCGCTTCCTGCACCCCGAACGCGACGAGCACCTCGAGCTGGCGCTCGAAGACGTCTTCATCGTCCCCGATCTCTTCGACGGCGGCTCACGCTTGGACGTCGATCTGACCCCCGACGACTTCGGCGGGGCGAGCCACCCGATCGTGTCCGCAAACATGAACGCGGTGACCGGCAAGCGGATGGCGGAGACGATGGCGCGGCTCGGCGGGCTCGGTGTGCTCCCCCAGGACATGACGATCGCGACCGTTCGCCGGATCGCCCAACACGTTCACCAGGCTCACGTTCGCTTCGACACGCCGCTGGTCGTGGGTCCGGAAGCGACCCTTCGCGACGTCCAAGGGCTGATCCACAAGCGGGCCCACGACATGGTCATCGTGGTGCAGGACGAGCGTCCGCTCGGCATCCTGACCCAAGCCGACTTGCAGGACCGTGACCAGTACACCCTCGCGGCCAACGCGATGTCCCCGGACGTGATCACCCTCCAGGCGTCGGACGACGCGCGCTCGATGTACGAGAAGATGCGGTCGAGTCGCGTGAGCTCGGCCCCGGTGGTCGACTCCGATGGCCGCCTCGTCGGAATCGTCGGCCGCTGGGACCCGGTGCGCCAGTCGATCCTCGAGCCCGCCCTCGGTGCCGCGGGGAAGCTTCAAGTAGCGGGCGCCGTGGGCATCAGCGGCGAGAGCGCGGATCGAGCCGCGGCCCTCGTCGAGGTCGGCGTCGACTGCGTGGTCGTCGACACCGCCCATGGACATCAGCGCCGGATGCTTGTGACCCTCGAGGCCGTGCGCTCGGCCACCGGCGGCAAGGTGCCGATCATCGCCGGCAACGTGTGCACCCGCGCGGGGACGGCGGCGCTCCTCGATGCAGGTGCGGACATCGTGAAGGTGAACGTCGGACCAGGCGCGATGTGCACGACCCGCATGCAGACCGGGGTAGGGCGCCCGAGCTTCAGCTCGGTGCTCGCCTGTGCCCGTGAGGCGCACGCGCGCGGCGCGAAGGTCTGGGCCGATGGAGGCGTGCGACACCCTCGCGACGTCGCGCTCTACCTCGCCGCCGGCGCCTCCCGAGTGATGGTCGGAACCGCGCTCGCCGGCACCTACGAGAGCCCCGGCGATCTGCGCACCGACCCCGAGGGGCGCCGCTACAAGGAGAACTACGGCATGGCCTCCGCCCGCGCGGTCAGCGATCGGACCGAGAAGGACGACGCCTTCACCCGGGCCCGGAAGGCCTTCTTCCGCGAAGGGATCAGCACCTCGAAGATCTACCTCCGCCCGGGCTTCGAGAGTGTGGGTGACATCGTCGTCGACATGATCAGCGGTGTGCGGAGCACCTTCACCTACGTGGGCGCGAAGAGCCTGCAAGAGCTCCGGGAGAAGGTGGTCGTGGGTGTGCAGACGCCGCACGGCTACGGCGAGGGCACCCCCCACGGCCGCGAGCGCTGAGCCGGCGCTCGGTCGCGTGTCGCCCTCGAGGGGACCTGTGGGTTCTCGAGCAGCGTGCGGGACGTCAAGGGCACCCGGCCGCCGACCCCCACGCCGAATCACCGCGCGGGCTTGAGTCCACCGCCCTCTGCCCGCACTGTTCTTCCGTTGGCCCCCGCACCCGAGACGCCGGTCGACCGAGCCCTCGGTCAGTCGATGGACATGCGCAAGGATCCGCTTGCCTTCCTGTGGCGGCTCGCTTCCGAGCACGCCGAGGCGGGCATCGCGCCGCTGCGGCTGGGCCCCGTCGATGGCTACCTCGTGTTCGATCCGTCGATGGTCGAGCAGGTGCTTCGCTCGTCGATGCGGAGCTTCAATCGCCAGACCCCCGTCTACCAAACGCTCACGCGCTTTCTCGGCAAGGGCATCCTGACCTCGGAAGGCGAGACGTGGCGCAAGCACCGGCGAGTGGTGCAGCCGGCGTTCCACCGTCGGCGGCTCCGAGGTTTCGCGAGCGCCATGGTCCGTCTCGCGGACGAGGCCATCGATCGCTGGGACGAGAGCATCGATCTGGGCGATGAGATGATGGGCCTGACCCTCTCGATCGTGGGCGAGACGCTCTTCGGAACCGACATGCGCTGGATGGCGTCCGAGCTCACTCCGGCCCTCGACACCGCGCAGCGGCATACCGAGCGGGTGATCGCGGGCCTCATCCCCGCGGACGAGTCCAACACCTCGCGGCGTGGTCGTCGCTTCGAGGGTGCGGTGCAGACGCTCGACCAGCTCGCCTACCGATTGATCGACGAGCGCCGCGCGGCCGGCGTCGAGGGCGACGACGTCCTGGGCATGCTCTTGGCGGCCCGCGACGAGAAGGGCCAGACGCTTCCGCGGCGGCAGGTGCGCGACGAGGTCCTGACACTGGTCAGCGCCGGTCACGAGACGACCGCGAACGCGCTCAGCTGGACCCTGGTTCGGTTGAGCCGGCACCGGTCGGTCTGGGAGCGCATGAGCGCCGAGGTCGACGCGCTCGGCGGTCGACAGCCCACCATCGAGGATCTCGACGCGCTCGGCACCGTCCGCCGGGTGCTGGACGAGTCCATGCGCCTGCACCCACCGGTATGGACACTCGGCCGCATCGCCGACGAGCCGGTGCGCCTGGGTGAGCAGGCGACCGTCGCTCCAGGCGAGCTGGTCTTGCTCAGCCCCTGGGTCACCCATCGGCTGCCGAGTCTCTGGGAGGACCCGGAGCGCTTCGATCCGGGTCGCTGGACTCGGG
>JGI12210J13797_10014712_pt1 | contig 10346 bp, 6 predicted proteins | sample ElkSlonscriptome_3_FD_13797 | JGI IMG/M metagenome (IMG submission 13797) | reverse complement strand
GGTTGGCCTCAGGGCGTGGCGGGAGCCGGAGCCTTGGGCGCGGCGGGAGCCGGAGCCTTGGGCGCGGCGGGAGCCGGAGCCTTGGGTGCGGCGGGAACCGGAGCCTTGGGCGCACCGGGCGCCTCCGGCTTCTTCTCGTCCTCGCCTTCCTTCTCCTCGGCGACTTCCTTGGCCTTGGGGCCGCCCTCTTCCTCGACGAGCTTCTGGATCCCCTTGATGTCACCGGGGTTCTGGACGCGCTTGGTGTTCACGAGCATCGTCGGGGTACCCGACACGCCGATCGCACCGCCGAGCTTCTTGTCGGCCTCGACGGCCTCCTTGAAGGCGCCGTCGTCGAGCTGCTTCTTGAACTTCGCCATGTCGAGGCCGATCTCGGCCGCGATCTTGTCGATGGTCTCACGCGACAGGTTGCGCGAGTTCTCGAAGAGCTTGTCGTGCATCGCCCAGAACTTGCCCTGGGCATGCGCGGCCAGCGAGGCCTCGGCCGCGATCTGCGCGTTCTTGTGCATCGGCAGCGGGAACTGCCGGAACACGACGCGAACGCCCTCGGGGTAGGCCTTCTTGAGCGCGTCGACCGTCTGTGCGGCCCGGGCGCAGTAAGGACACTCGAAGTCCGAGAACTCGACGATGGTGACCTTGGCGTCCTTGGGCCCGTAGGCGGGGACGTCGCCAGCGGCCAGCTTCTTGGCCTGCTCCGCGCTCAACGGCTTGTTCTTCATTTCCTGCTGCTGCAGCTGCTTGAGAACCTGGTCGTAGTTCTCGAGCATCTTGGTGCACTGAGCCGCTGGGAACTGCGGGGTCTTCTCCGTGACCAGCTTGCAGCTCTGGCTATCGGAACCAAGGGCCTTGCAGAGGTCGGCTACGAGCTTGTCGCAGTCCTTCCGCGCCGACTGGAGCTTGGCCACGGTAGCGCCGATGTCGCTGATGCCAGTGGTGCAGGTCTTGTCGCTGAGGAAGCTCGAGGCCTGCTTGGCCTGGGCACAGACGGGGCTGGTGGCGCCAAGCTTCTCGCAAAGCGCGTCCGCGTAGGCCTGGCAGGGGCCGCCCTTGCCGTTGGTGCCCGTCGCGGTGGAAACCGCAGCCGCGGTGTCCTGGCTGGCGTCGACCGTTCCTTCGCCGCCGCCTTGCGACTTGCCGATGAGGAAGCCACCGCCGAGCCCAGCGACCAGTCCGATGATGGCCGGCACCATCGAGCCGCCGCCACCAGAGGACTCCGAAGAGGACGCTGCCGGTGAGCGGCGGTCTTCGTCGCCGTCGTCATCGTCATCGTCGTCGTCGGCGGGCTTGGCCGCCGCCACCGCAGCCTTGGCTGCCTTCTTCTTCCGACGCTTCTTCTTCCCGCGCTTCTGGGTCGAGGCAGCCTTCTCGTCGTCGTCGCTGGCCTTCGCGTCGTCGTCGCTGTCGTCGTCGTCGCTGGCCTTCGCGTCGTCGTCGCTGTCGTCGTCGTCGCTGTCGTCGGCGTCGCTGGCCTTGTCGTCGTCGTCGTCGCTGGCCTTTGCGTCGTCGTCGCTGGCCTTGTCGTCGTCGGCGTCGCTGGCCTTTGCGTCCTCATCGCCGTCGTCGTCGGCGTCGTCATCCACGGAGTAGGCCGGCTTCTTCTTGGCCTCCTCGTCGTAGTCGTCGGACTCGCTGTCGCGCCCTTCCTCGTCGAGGTCGTCGCGCTCTTCTTTTTCCTCGTCAGTCACGTGCTCTCCTTGTGGGTCGCTCACGCGGCGCCGCCCCCCCGGGGGTTTGTGTACGTCGCCGTCGTGAAACCACGACCGACGACGAAAGGAAGAGCGTCTGCGTGACGGTATATCTGACCCTACGGTACTTTTGGGGCTTCCGTCGAAACGCACCATAGAGCCGATTGTGTGCTCATGCCAGCCGTGTGCTCACCCGACTGAATTTCTTCTCTGGCGACTGTTCATCGCCGGGGGGGTCCGGCAGGCTTCCGCCATGTCGGAACGTGCGGTCGCGCTCATCGCCCATGACGAGAAGAAGGGCGCCCTCGTCGCCTTTTGCCGAGCGCACCGGGACGAGCTGAGCCGCTACCGCCTCGTGGCCACGGGGACGACGGGCAAGCGGATCATCGAGGAGGTGGGGCTCGAGGTCACCCCACTGCTCTCGGGGCCGCTCGGTGGGGACCAGCAGATCGGGGCCAGCGTTGCGGAAGGGCGAATCGTGGCCGTCATCTTCTTTCGGGATCCACTGACCGCGCAGCCCCACGAGCCGGACGTCTCGGCCCTCATGCGGATCTGCGACGTGCACGACGTGCCGCTCGTCACGAACCGAGCGGCAGCCGAGGCGATATGCCACTGGCTCGGTGAAGCCTCGCCCTGAGGCCCCCCTGCCGGTGAAGCCCAACGGGAGAGCCCAGCGAGAAAGCCCACCGAGACATCGTGGGCAATGTCACTCTACGGTCACGGTCTTCGCGAGGTTTCGCGGCTGGTCGACGTCGAGACCCTTCTTGCTCGCCACGTAGTACGAAAGCAGCTGGAGGGGCACGACCGTGAGCATCGGCAGGGTCAGAGGATGGGCGTCAGGTAGCCACAGGATGTGGTGGGCCAGGTCGTGCATGGCCTCGTCGCCCTTGGTTGCGATGGCGATGACCTGCCCGTCTCGTGCGCGCACCTCGTTGAGGTTGCCCAGCGTTTTGTCGTAGCTCGGGTCCTTCGGGCACAGAATGACGACCGGGAGACCTTCGTCGATGAGCGCGATCGGCCCGTGCTTCATCTCCCCGGCAGCGTAGCCCTCAGCATGGATGTAGCTGATCTCCTTGAGCTTGAGGGCCCCCTCGAGCGCGATGGGGAAGCTATAGCCACGACCGAGGAAGAGCACGTCGGTCGCGTGGGTCATGTGCATGGCCACACTCCGCACGTAGTCACGGTCGCCGAGGAGCTCGTTCATCTGTGCCGGCACCTCGGTGAGCGCTTGGAGCACCTCGCCGGCCTTCGTCGCCGTGAGCGTGCCGCGGCGACGCCCGAGATAGACCGCCACCAGGAGCAGCGCGGCGAGCTGGGCGGTGAAGCACTTGGTCGAGGCCACGCCGATCTCGGGTCCGGCGCGCGTGTAGAGCGCGCCGTCCGACATGCGCGGAATGGCCGAGTCCATCACGTTCGAGATGGCGAGGATCTTGGCGCCGGCGGCCTTGGCCTTCTTCACCGCCCCGATCGTGTCGAAGGTCTCGCCCGACTGCGAGACGGCGATGAGGAGATCGTCTTCGAAGAAGACGGTGTCACGGTTGGCGGTCTCACTGCCGAGCTCGATGAAGCAGGGGACCTTGGCCAGCTCCTCGAGCCAATAGCGACCGATCTGACCGGCGTGGGCGCTGGTTCCGCAGGCCACGATGTAGACCCGTCGACAGCCCGTCGCGAGCTCGGGGGTGAGGCCGATCTCTTCACCGAAGACGTCGCCCTGCTCGAGGTCGATCCTTGCGAGCACCGTTTGCGCGATCGCGTCGGGCTGCTCGTGGATCTCCTTGAGCATGAAGTGCTTGTAGCCGCCCTTCTCGGCCATGACCGGGCTCCAGTCGATGCGCTTCTTGGGGCGCTCGACGGAGTGGCCGGCAAGCGTCTGGATGGTGCACCGCCCCGGCGACAGCTCGGCCAGATCGCCATCCTCGAGGAAGATCATGTCGCGGGTGTGCGAGAGCACGGCGGGGATGTCGCTGCCGCAGAGCATGGCATCCTCCCCAAAGCCCACCACCAACGGTGAGCCATGCCGTGCGGCGACGATCTTGTCGGGGTGCTCGTCCCAAAGGACGGCGAGCGCGTAGGCGCCCTCGACGCGCTGCAGAGCGGCGCGGGTTGCCTCCATGAGGGTCTTGGCTCCGTCCTTCAGGGCGTGCTCGATCAGGTGGGCGACGATCTCCGTATCGGTGTCGCTCGAGAAGGTGACCCCCTTCTCTTGCAGCTCGCGCCGGAGGCTGGTGTGGTTCTCGATGATGCCGTTGTGCACGACCGCTACGCCGCCGGCGACGTGAGGGTGGGCGTTCTCCTCGCTCGGACGACCGTGGGTTGCCCATCGCGTATGACCGATGCCCACGCTCCCCTCGAGCGGCTTCTTCCCGAGGGCCTCGTCGAGCGCGCGGAGCTTCCCCATGGCGCGCACGACCTCGATCTTGTCGCCATCGTGAATGGCGACTCCCGCGGAGTCATAGCCGCGATATTCCAGCTTCCGCAGGCCATCGACGATGATGGGCGCGGCGGTTTCTGAACCGATGTAACCGACGATTCCACACATGAGTTTTCCGTAGAAGGCGCGAGTATAGTTGGGAGCGGGGGGACGATGTCACCTATCGCGGCGATGTCGCCGAAGGTACCGCTTTCAGCTTCACGCCCGCGTCGTCGCTGAGCCCGGTCGCGGTCGCCGCGGGTGGAGCTCTCGGCGGTGCCGAAGTCCGCGCGGGGGGAGGTGCAGGGGCCGGGTAGATGCCTCCTCGCCGTCGCCCCAGAGCGGCGAGGCGACTCAGCAGGCGCGCGACCTCCGAAGAGGGGAGGGTGACGTCGGCGTGGACGCGCCGGTCCTCGCTTCGCAGCCGGATGGCGTCGAGCAGTCCCCCCAGGCCCACGAGTCGCAGGGCAATACTGCTGGAGGCTTTTCGACGCCGAGCCTCGAAGTCGTCTGCGAGGGCCTTGGCCGCCTCGGGGGCATCGCAGCGGAGAACGGCGGAGACGCTGACCTGCCCGTCGCCCGCCGGGGCGCCCTCGGCGGCGGCGGACGCGACGATCCTGAGACTCACCGCTGCGTCGCGGAGGCCGCGGAGGGGCGATGCCGTGGCCCCTTGGACCCTCAACTCATCCAGGAGCGTCGCGCGCTGGGTCTCGCTGAGAACGGCGGTGATCACCATCACGCCCGGCGGCACCAGGCCCTGGAGCTTCTCGTGCGGTCCCCCCGCGGCTGAGGTGTCCGGGCTCACGGCCAGGCTTGGCGTGAGGTAGGCGGGCTCGGTGAGGAGCAGAGGGCCCCCGTCGGCTACCGCGAGGCGTGCCCCCTCGGGGGTCTGGCTGGCGTCGGCGAGTACCTCGAAAGCTCCCTGCCGTTGACGCTGAGGCTTGCCGCCGCGTTGCTCGAGGATCTTGGCCGCGCAGCCGAGCAAGGCCTCGCGATCGATGTCACCGGTGGCGAAGAGTCCAAACCCGACGCCCGCGAGCTCGGGGACGGAGAGGGCCATCCGCTGCACGCCGTCCAATGGATCGGACCCGCAGAGCTTCTGGATCTCACCCAGACCCGCGATGGCCCGCCCCTCACCCAGGAGCTGAGCGCCGACCGGCGTCTTGCGGAGAGCCGTGACGTCGATCTCGGCCACGAGGAGCGGACCGGCCGGGATGTGCCGGAGCGTGCCGGCCTCGCTCGCGGCTACGTCGTCGCCACCACTGCGCGTCGACGCGACGAAGGCGATCAGACCGGCGAGGCAGACCCCGAGAACGATGAGACCCGTTCGACCGAGCCCGTGGCGTCGTGGGGAAGCGGCCATGTCAGTCCTCGTCGGACGTGAAGAGCCCCCCGAGCGCCTCCCCTACCCGTGGTGCCCACGTGAAGGACACGATGCAGAAGAAGAAGATCACCACGAGCAACACCTCGTTCGGTGTCGCCTCGCCAAGGATCATGCGCACATACTCCCACATGGCCGCAGCACTCTAGGCCACCTCGGGCCCTGCGTCGAAGCGCCAGTGACGGCGGTGCGGAATCTGGCGCCACGGCGACCGGTCCGGCTAGACTGGTCGTAGGGCGCGCTCGTGCGGCGCCCGAGTCCCCATGCGCGGACGGGAGCAGAGCTAGACCAGTCGTGATCACCGACGAGAGCGACCGAGGGATGGCCTCGGAACGTCACGTGGTCCTCGTCGCCGATCGAGGGCCCGAGGCGGAGCCCATTGCCGAAGCCCTGCGGCGGGCCGACCTCTCCGTGGTGACCTGCGACGTGGTCGCCCTGCCCGAGCGCGTCACCCGCATCGTCCCCATCGCCGTGCTCGTCGACGCCGAGCAGCCGCACGCGGAGACGGTACTGGAGCGACTCGTGGCGCAGGAGGGACTGCCCGCGCTGCCGGCCATGGCCATGGTCGGGGCGCCCGACAACGGACCCCGTTTGGGGCTGCCCATGGGCACCCGCGTGCGTTGGTGGGCGCGGCCGGTCGAGCCCTCCGAGGTCGTCGCCTTTCTCCTCGACCGCGTCAGCCGTGCCCTCGGCGAGGCCACGGACACTCCGTCCAGCGTGGGGTCGATGCCGCTGGCGAACGAGAGCGATGCCTTCTTGATGTCGGACTTTCCGGCCCTCGCCGGACTGCCCGAGGTCGAGTCGATTCTTCCCGAGTTGACCCACGGAGGCCCGGCGAGCTCGCGGGCGGGGGCCCTCAGTCCGGAGATCGAGGCGATGCTCGACGCCGCGACCCAGCGCGTCGACGAGCAGCCCGGAGAGCCGCTGGAGGTGGGGGAAGAGGCGCGCATCATGGTTCCTCCCGAGATGATGTCGGGCGTGGAAGACCTCCTCGTGGGGGACGACGAGAGCCCGGCCACGCGAGGCGGTATGCGCCTCGCCCACTTGCTCGATCCGGTCGCTGGCGTCGACGACGACGCCCGCGAGGCGAAGACCGCCTCTGAGATCCCTGCGAGCACACGACATGAGGCGGCGTCGGATGCGCCGCAGGGCACCCACGCGCAGGAGCCGCGGACGAACAACCAAGAGCAGCAGACGACCATCAAGGGGGACTCGGACACCATCTTCAAGGTAGACGGCCCCCCGCAGTTTCCCCCGCCGACCCGGCCCGAGGAGCCGCCGGCGCCAGAAGTCGACTCTGGGCGCGCATCCGTCGGCTCGCGGCCGCCCGATGTGCCCACGGCTTTGCGGTCCGAGCCGACCCAAGCGAGGCCGCCGGTACCTTATCCGCGGTCGCCTTCGGCTCCACCTGACGCCGGCACGGGCCCACGGTCCCGGGCGGGGCCGGGGGTCAGGTTCACGCCTCGAGCCGATGTGCCCGACCCATCATCGGCGCGGGACGCATCGCAGACCACGCCTCCGCCCGTTACGGCCTCAGGAAACCGCTTTTCCACCCGGCCTCCCGCGCCGCAGCGGCAAGAGCCGTCGCCCCCGGTGGCCGGTCAGCCCGTGTCCTCGAGGGTCTCGCCGATGACACGACCCGCCATCAGCGAGCCGCCCCCCCGCACGACCCTCGGAGGACCCTTCTCGGGCCCAGAGCGGCAGCCGAGTTCGGGTCGAACCGACCAGGGCGACCCCTTCCTCATACTGGCGCGGGCGGTTCGCGAGCGGGCCACCGGTGCCCTCGCGTTCGACGATGGCGACGAGCGGTGGTCGCGGCGCATCCTGCTTCGCGAAGGCGACCTCACCAATGCGGCATCCGACGAAGCGGACGACGCTCTCGTGCGCTACCTGGTCTCGCGCGGGGATCTCGCGCCGGAGGTGGCGCGGGCCGGACCCAAGCTGCCGCAGTCGGGGCGACACGCGGCGGCTGCCCTCATCGCTCGGGGGATCCTCGAGCAGGACGAGCTCTGGTCCTCGCTGCGGGCACACGCCGAATGGCTCGTCGCTCGGATCCTTCAGTCTGGGCCCAAGGCGGTGCGCCTCGAGTCCGCTCCGCCCGAGCGTCTCCGCGCCGAACCCAACGTATTCGGCGGCGCGGCAGGAGCCGAGATCTACGTCGATGCGGTGCGGCGGGTGCTGACGCCAGAGGCCGCGCTTCAGCGGTTGGGGGGCCTCGGGGTGCGGGTGTCCGGAGGGCCACGGCTGGAGCTCATGGTGGAGACTGCGCTCGGCGAGTCGGACACGGCGACCATTCGCAACGCCGACGGCAAGACGGTCGGCGACCTCCTGGCTGCACGTGGTCCGGACTTCGGTTCGTTGCTCTACGCTCTCGTGTGTCTAGAGGTCGCAAAGCTCGACTCCATTCCGGGGCCACGCGCCGCCGCACAACCCGAGCCGACCTTCGATCCCCTGGATGCCGAGGCCGTCCGGCAGCGCGTCCAAGCGCGTCTGGCGCTCGTGGAGGAGGCGGACTACTTCACGCTGCTCGGGCTTACATCAGCCGCCACAACTTACGAGATCAAAAGAGCTTTCGTCGATCTGAGGCGGAGTTTCGAGCCGTCGCGACTGCTCACCCCCGCCACGGCGGACCTGTCGGATGAGGTCAACCTCATCCTCGAGGTCCTCGAGGAGGCCTACGAGGTGCTTCGCGAGCCGTGTCGGCGTCGTCGATATCAGCGGGCTCTGGAGGCCGTCGCCCCCACGGGGTGAGCACCGACGGTACAGTCTGCGCACGAGTCCGACATGCCTCCCGAAAAGAACACCTGGGCATGTGGATGGTCAGGAGCGCCAAACATCCAGTTCATGTCCGCTGTAAATATACGACATGGCAGGAGTCCTCCGAGGGGACTGAATCTTGCTATACTTCTTGCGGGTAGAATTTGATGCGACATCAAGCTTGGATTTGGGTGCTGATCTCGTCTCTCATCGCGGCGGTCGTCGGCGCGGCGTGTAGCGGTGAAGGCGAAGTCACGGAGACGACGACGACCACGGGCGGCAGTGGTGGCAGCTCCGGACAGGGGGGCGACCTCTTCGGCACCGGCGGCATCGTCAACCAGATGCTGGTGCTCGAGCCGGCCAACGGGACCATCGTCGTCGACGACGGCACCTCCACGCCGTTGCAGATGACCGCGTCGATCAACGGAGCCGAAGTCTTCCCCAGCACCTGGTCGGTCGACCGGGGCACCGTCGCCAACGTCGACGCGCAGGGACTCCTCACCGCGACCAACGAGCGCGGAGGGCTGGTCGAAGTCCGGGCCGAACTCGACGGCCTCGTCGGCACGGCGACGGTGACGGTCCAGTTCAACCAAACCATCGACGATGTCGGCCTATCACAGGCCGACCAAGACCTCCTGCGGAACGCGACCAATCCCGACAGCCAGGTCACATGGCACTACCCCTACGATGGCACCGTCTGGCCCCAGGGCTTGCTCGCCCCGGAGCTCATGTGGGAGGGCAGTCAGGCGGGCGACGTCTTCTACGTTCACATGGTGGGCGACTTCGTCGACGTCGAGCTCTTCACCACCGCCGACCCCCCGTCGCGACTCCCCATCGGTGCCCCCCAGTGGGTCGCGGTCAATGAGAGTGGGAGCAACACCGGCGAGATCGACGTCGACGTGGCTCGCCTCAACAGCGGCGTCGCCACCGTGGTCGCCGACCATGGCTGGAAGATGGCCAGCGCACCGCTGCGTGGGACCGTCTACTACTGGGCGAACAACCTCGGCCGCATCGTGCGGATCAAGCCCGGCGAGTCGGCCCCGGACGACTTCCTACAGAACGCTGGCGTCACCGGGTGCACCGCCTGCCACACCGTGTCGGCCGACGGTCACACCCTGGCCATCGGCGGTGACGTGGCGACCTCGACCTACGACCTGGTCAACGACCAGCCCATCCTCTCCCTCGGCTCGGTCGGCAAGGCCGTCCGCAACTGGGCCATGCCGGCGGTGTCTCCCGACGGTCGCTTCATCGTCGAGAACAACGCGCCTCTGCCCGGCCCCCCCGGCGGCTCGGATGGCCTGTGGGATGCGGTCACCGGCGTGAAGCTCTCGGGCAGCGGCCTCGACGGCGTACAGCTCGACATGCCGGCCTTCGGGCCCAAGGGCCACAAGCTCGCCTACGTCTCCAACCAGGCTCCTCACGACCTCCGATCCTACGACTTCGACTTGATGAACGGCACCGCCTCCAATCCGCAGCTCCTGGTGGCGGCGGGGAGCGACTCGGCGCTCGAAGGGATCTGCTTCCCGAGCGTCTCGCCCACGGTTTCGGACGGAAACACCGAGTCGACCTATGTCATCTACCACCGCGGGACGCGTCCGGGCTCGCTCGACACTCGCAACGGCCCCGGACACCTCTACATGGCAAGCGCCGACCAGCCGGGCGTCGAGTGGCGCCTCGAGAATGCCAACGGCGACAACTACCCGTTCGCGGTAGGCAATCGCGACCGCGGCAACAACTACGAGCCCACGTTCGCGCCCGCGGCGACGGGCGGGTACATGTGGGTGGTCTTCACAAGCCGCCGGACCTACGGCAACCGCCTCACCGGTGGCGCCAACTCCGTCAAGCAGCTGTGGATGGTGGCCGTCAACCCGTTCCCGCAGCCGGGGCAAGACCCCAGCTACCCCGCCTTCTGGTTGCCGGGTCAGGACCTGCAGACCCTCAACATGCGCGGCTACTGGGCCCTCGACCCCTGCATCCAGCCCGGGGGAATGTGCACCGACTCGGGCGAGTGTTGCGACGGCCAACCCTGCACCGACGGCATCTGTGGTGGCGGAGAAAACTGCTCCGAATACGGCGAGTACTGCGACGGGGCCGGCGACTGCTGCGACCCGGA
>JGI12210J13797_10172300_pt1 | contig 10348 bp, 11 predicted proteins | sample ElkSlonscriptome_3_FD_13797 | JGI IMG/M metagenome (IMG submission 13797) | reverse complement strand
CGCGGGGGGAGACCGTGCGAACCAGCGCTCTCGGCGAGAGCGCGCCACCAGTTCCATCTACGCGCGGGGGGAGACCCTGCGAACCGGCGCTCTCGGCGAGAGCGCGCCACCAGTTCCTCTACGCGCGGGGGGAGACCACTGCGTGGCGGAAGGTGGAACGTGTTTCTGGGCCCGATACCGTTTTGAATGGTCGCGGGGCGATCGAAGTTTAGGCCGCTTCGATTAAGCGATCTTCAAGCTTCTTCTCAAGTGCGATGAATTTCGAAGTCTGGCCATGATCATCCAGCACGGGAGTGATGGAGATGCGGACCCAGTAAGGATCACCGTTTTTGTGATAATTGATCAGCTCTTCGACGCAACCGTAACCGCCGTGAACGGCGCGGCGCATACTGGTGCTCGCTTCACGATCGGTCAATTGGCCTTGAAGAAAAGAACCTGGTTTTTTGCCGACCACCTCGGTGAGGTCGTAGCCGCAAAGATCGGTGAATTGGTCGTTCACCCACAAAATCTTTCCTTCACGGTCGGTCACCACCATGCCATCGGTTGTCGATTCTTCGAGCACTCCAGAAGAATTCCGGCGGCTGTCGATGGTGGAAATGATACGGTCGAACAAATCGTCTCGAACCGGCGCGGTTTCGTCGCGGAACGGTTGAACGGGTGAGACTCGCATGAGGGCGGCACTCACCTCGTGCAAGTCGCTGACGAGCTCGGAAAGCTCCGAATTATGTTCGATGCTTTCTTCAAAGTTCAACAAATCCCGACTTTCAAGATCGCCGAGCACGTAAGATGCTGCTTGCAATTGTTTTAGTTCATCCATGGTATTTTTATATGCCTCCGTTAGCTAAGAATACGGCAACAACTGCCCATCGGTTGCAGTTAACTGCCCAAAAACTGCGATGGATGCGTTAAAAAAAGCAGAAACAGCTCCTGTGTCAACGGCTGCTCTGAGTAAAATTCATGATTCTTTAACAGGGGCAGGCTTTTTTGGGGCTGATAAGCAATTCAGGCTATTCCCTGATCATCCGGAGAGGTCAGCTTGAAAATGGATGGTGAGCCAAGAGAAGCAGGCGTGATGCGATGGGCGACAGTTGGTCGGTCCGCTGGAGTTCTGTGGAAAGGTCTTGATCGGTATGGGCCGGTAAGATACGCACGCCGTTTCCACTGATAACCGTATGTACGAAAAGACCGACTGGTGTGCCATCGTTCCGTTGGCCAATGAAGAAGCTGATTTTGATCCGTTCGTGAAAGCGCTCGGTGACGTGATGGAGATTACCGAAGGAGGGAAGGTCTATTTTGTGGTCGATACCGTTTCCAAAGATCGAACTCGGGAATTGTGCGATGAGCTGGCTGCCCGGGATTCGCGGTTTCAGACTGTTTGGTCGCCGGACAATCGCAATGTGGTCGATGCCTATCTAGCAGGATTCCGGGCCGCGTTGCAGGGCGGGCATGAGATTATTATCGAGATGGATGCGGGGCTTTCTCACGATCCTAGAGCGATCCCGATGTTTTTGCGTGTGCTGAACGAAGGCAATGAATGTGCGTTTGGAAGCCGGTTCATTAATGGGGGATCCGTCACAGATTCGTCCTGGAAACGCTGGTTTCTTTCGCGGGTGGGGACGCTTTTGGCCAATGGAATGCTCGGCACCCGGCTGAAAGATATGACTTCGGGGTATCAAGGCTTTCATCGGGAGACGTTACAGAAGCTCGTCGACTATTCCTTGCTTTCGAAAGCCCATTTTTATCAGACCGAAGTTCGGTTTCTTCTGCGCAAACGTCGGTTGATGGAGGTGCCGATCCATTATCAGGCGCCTTCGCCGAGGGTTTCGCAGAATGCCATCGCGGATTCCTTTCGCGTGCTCTTTCATTATTTCCGGTTGCGCTTGGCATTACGGGCGCCCAGCATTTGACTCTTATGACCGACTCTTCTGCCCGCGGCGCCATCGTCGTGACTTCGATCGCTTCGCCGAACGCCGTTCTTCAAGCCCTTGCTGAGGGCGCGCGGGAACATGATCTGCCGTTTATCGTGGTGGGAGATACCAAAAGCCCCGCCCATTTTCAATTGGACGGCTGCCGGTTCTATGATCTCGATCAGCAGGTAGCCACGGGATGGCGCTATGCCGCGCTCTGTCCGACCCGAAGTTATACCCGGAAGAATATCGGGTATCTGCTGGCCATGCGGGAAGGACTCGATTGGATCGCTGAGACGGATGACGATAATTTTCCTCGAGCCGATTTCTGGAAAGAGCGGACGCGCCAGGTGGAAGGGGAACTGGCTTCCAGCGAGGTGAAGCCTGGGTGGTGTAATGTGTATGAGTATTTCAGCAGCCAATTCATTTACCCGCGCGGGTATCCATTGGAGTTGCTTCGGCAGAAACAGAGCGAGATCCGATGCTCGCCGTGGCAAGGAGCTTCGCCCATTCAGCAAGGGTTAGCTGACGAAAATCCGGATGTCGATGCGGTCTATCGGATGTTATATCCGTTACCGGTCAGTTTCGATCAGCGGGCGCCACTCGTGCTCGACCACGGATGTTGGTGTCCGTTCAATAGCCAGAATACGACCTTTTTCCAGGAAGTCTTTCCGCTCCTTTATTTGCCGGCCTATTGCAGTTTCCGAATGACCGATATTTGGCGAAGTTACGTGGCGCAACGCGTTCTCCGGACCTGTGACTGGCGATTGATGTTTCATGCCTCGACCGTCTGGCAGGAACGGAATGAGCATGATTTACTGCGTGATTTTGAAGACGAAATCCCGGGCTATTTAAATAATCGTAAAATTGTCGAAACCCTGGAAGCTCTTGAACTTCCCGCCGGTCCGCAGGCCATGGGTGAAAATCTTTTGAGCTGTTACCGAGCCCTGATCGAACTGGGCGTGGTGGGTGCGGAGGAAGAACGGCTTTTGACGGCTTGGCTCGAGGATCTGCGGGATTTCAAATAGTGCGGCGTGACCGCACAATCAATTTTCAACCACGGAGAGGCTGGGACGAACAGGAGGCGGAGGTTTGAATGGCGATGCGTTTAACCGGTGCTTGGTTGAGTTCGATGAGAAAGGGCCGCTCGCAGAGCTTCTTCAAGGACTCTAGCGCGAGAGCGGGGTCAGCGCATCGGCATAACCGGTCATTTCCAGATAGCCTCGACCGCGAAAGGGTTGGTCTTTGCGTTTCCCTTCAAATGTGACAGCGCCTTCCCAGTAACGCACCGGGTCGAGGCGCAACTCCTGGTCTTTCAACGCCGCCCGCACTTGAAATTCCATGGATTCACCTGGAATCGTCACTTGCCAGGCGATCGGGTAACGCGCTTTGCCATCGTCGCTTTTCCACCATTCCAAGGGTTCCAATCGGTAAGCTGGGTATTTTAAAACTTTAGGGTCGCCCTCTGTTGGCCACCATAATCCTTTGCTGTAAGGATCGGTGGCACCCTCTTTTTTACGTAACTGATAGAGCATGAGATCGCTGCCATCCTCGGCTTGCAGACTGAACCAATCCCAACCGGCCTGATCTTCAGCTAGTTGATTGCTGGCCCATTCCCGATCAAGCCAGCTCAGGCCGGTAACGGTCTCCACTTGGTCGCCGATTCGGATCGTTCCTTCGGTGCGAAGCCTTGGGATGGAGTAATACATCGAGGCTTGGTGCGCTCCAGCCGCTTTCTGGCTGTAACCTGATTTCCCTTGTAAGACAGGGCCTCGTTCCGTGATCAGGGTCAAGTCGTAACCAAAAGAATCCGCCTCGGCAGCGATTCGCCAATGGCCGTCATCCAGGCGCTCGACCACCGCGTTCTCGATCCGAGCGACCAGTTGACCGGCTGCGGGAAACTGCGCTTCACCGAACCCGCCGCGGACAATGGTCTGATCATGCCAATATTGTTTGCCGCTCAAATTGCTCAATGCGTAATGAGCAAAGGCAAACCAATCCCGCACGAATTTCGACTGGCTCGGTTCACTGCCAGGGGGACGGACGCCACGCCGGAATAAGGTCAATTGATAACCGAACCGCTGGCCTTTGGCATTCTCCAGGTTGCCGACGAAATACCACCATTCCGTGCGAAACCCTTCGTGCACATAATGGTCGCGGGGAAAGGTGATTGTTCGGTCGGGGGCTGCCGTATGCCATGGATCCCCGGCTGCCTCGGGAACGAAGAGAGCCGCGATGAAAAGGGGCAAACTCAACGGAAACAGAATTTTCATCGACTCTATTGGAGCGCTCTTAAAATGGCCGACACGATACGGCCAGGGCTGAGCAGGGAAGTATCGACCTTAAGATCGGCGATCGATTGATACAATGGGTCGCGCTGCAGAAGGAGCTCTTGCACGGTCTTGGCGGGGTCGGCCGTTTGCACGAGCGGACGATTACGATTGCGGAGCACCCGTTCGAGAATCGCCTCCTGGGAGGCGGTCAACCAGACCACGAATCCGTTGTCAGCAATAAGACGACGATTGGTTTCGCGTTGGATGATACCGCCTCCCGTGGCGATTACCCGGTTGGAATGATGGACTAAATCCGCCAAAGTCTCCGTCTCGAGATCACGAAAAGCCTCTTCACCGTGGAGAGCGAAGATTTCGGGAATAGATAACCCGGCCGCTTCGACGACTTCGTGATCAGAATCGATAAACGACCAATCGAGTCGTTTACTTAATCCATGTCCGATGGTGCTTTTTCCGGTGCCCATGAACCCCACTAAAATGAGGTTGTTGGGCAAAGATCGGGCTGGCACTACCGGGTGGGATTGGATCGATTAAGATTAAGTCTGAGATTAAAGGCGGACAACTGCTCGGGCTTTAGCTCCTTTTTCGTCGTGATAAAGTTCGTATTCCACTTCGTCCCCTTCATGCAAGGTCTTAAAACCATCTGCCTGAATTGCGGAGAAATGAACGAATATATCGGAATCCACTGCAGGATCGACGATGAAGCCGAACCCCTTCTTTTCGTTGAACCACTTGACTGTGCCTCGTGACATGTTTTGAGTTTGTTGAGTCATATTACTTGCCGCTTCCGATGATTGAACCATCCACCCCTTTCACTCACCTTCAATCTTATCCGAGAGGACGGACTGTTGTGGACGTATCCAATTGTCTTCAGCTACAATTCTTTACGACAAGTCAAAAGGAGCAGATGCTCTAAATCCTGCCTGTGAGTGCCACGAATCCGCCCGCTATTGCCCTTTTTTATTCCACGGATGCTGAAGAGGATCTTTTAAAAGAGACCGCTGAGCAGCTCCGGCCCCTCTACCTCTCGGCCGATTGGTTTCCCCTCGAGTCCAGCCCCGACTGGAAGCGACTCGCTCAAGAAGTTGATGACGGCAATCGTCGTGCGGTGGTGGCTTTTGGCGGTAGCAGCCAATCCCCGGCCGCGAGGCTGGCGGCCCATATCCAGTTGCCCGTCCTCGCGCTGCCTCCCATCACTGGGCGCAATTCACTCGTGCGGGTGCAGCAAGCCATGAAAACCTCACGCGACGCTGCGCCCGTCGCCACGTTCGCTCTCGGCCGGGCCGGCGCCCGTAATGCCGCCCTCTTCGCGGCAGCCATCATCGCTAATCAAGATCAAGTCGGTGCGGCTGCCCTGCGTAAATTTCGCGAACAACAGACCTCCCAAGTGCTCGCGGCGACGCTGGATTGATCGGGCCTTTTCTTTACCCGGTCGTTTCTATGCAATCGTTTTCCACCCGTCTGTTGCCCGCTGATCATGCCGGGATCGGTGCCGCCGCCGGGTTGTTGCGAGAAGGCCAAATCGTGGGGGTTCCAACGGAAACCGTTTATGGACTGGCGGCGCTGGCTGATTGTGACCGCGCCGTGGCAGCCATCTTTGAAGCCAAGGAACGGCCCGCATTTGATCCGTTGATCGTTCATTTGGCCGACCCCCAGCAGTTGGAGACCGTGGCGGCAACTCCCGAGCCCCATCGCGCTCTGATGGATCAGTTGATCGAACGATATTGGCCCGGACCCTTGACATTCGTTTTACCCAGGAAACCAGGCGTCTCCGATCTGGTCACCAGCGGATTAGCGACCGTGGCAGTTCGCTGCACCGCCCATCCCGTGTTGCAAGCCATCATTCGCGAGGCTGGCCCGGTCGCGGCTCCGAGTGCCAATCGGTTCGGCCGGATCAGTCCGACCACAGCCCAAGCTGTCATGAGCGAATTGGATCATCGACTGCCGTTAGTGCTCGATGGCGGCCCTTGTCAGCATGGCGTCGAATCGACCATCGTCCGATTTACCACCGAGGGACTCGAAGTGTTACGGCCCGGACCGGTGACGTTAGAGGCGTTGCGGGAACTGGCTCCCGTCGTGCTGGCTCGACGTGGAGCCACCGAGCCGCTCGACGCCCCCGGTTCTTTGCTGCAGCATTACGCCCCGCTGAAACCGCTCCTGCTGCAATCGTTCGCGGATCCTTTACCTGCAGCGATTGCGCAATGCGGGTTGCTCGCCTGGCAAACCGTGCCGCCCGAGTTGTCGCAGCGGGCAGCGGAAATTCGTATCCTGAGCGCAGCCGGACAGGTGGGGGAGGCTGCAGCCAATCTTTTTCGGTGCCTCAGGGAATTAGATACTTCAGCGGCGAGCCATCTGGTGGCCGAACCGATGCCGGAAACGGGGTTGGGCCTCGCGATTATGGATCGGTTACGTCGTGCCTCGGCTGGTTCAGGAGGTGTGAAGCATGAGTGACGAACAAAGTCAGCAACCGATTCAACAGAAGGATGCGGCTGGGACCACCACTCGTGGTGCCATGATCATCAGCGCCGCGGTGGCCTTGAGCCGGGTGCTGGGTTTGGCGCGTGAGATGGTGTTTTCGACATTGTTCGGCGCCAGTGCGGTCATGTCGGCGTTTGTGGTTGGGTTTCGGATTCCGAATTTGTTGCGCGACCTTTTCGCGGAGGGCGCGTTGTCGACCGCGTTTGTCACCGTTTTTTCGAAGCAGACCGAAAAGCATGGTCAGGAAGCGGCCTGGGCGTTGGCGAATAAGATGCGCTCGATGGTGGCCGTCTGTATGGGATTGATCGTCATGCTTGGGGTCATTTTCGCGCCGGTGCTGGTCAGTTTATTGGCTCCCGATTGGGAAGGGGATCAGCGGCAGATGACGATTCTCCTTACGAGAATCATGTTTCCGTTCATCGGCCTAGTTTCGATGGCGGCCTTGGTAATGGGCATGTTGAATGCGTGCAAAGCGTTCACCATGCCAGCGTTGGCGAGTTGTTTCTTCAATCTCGGATCGATATTAGGCGGGGTCACGCTTGCCTGGCTGATCGATCCATCTTTTGGTCCGATCTCGATCGTCGGGATGGCGCTCGGCACTTTGATCGGTGGCTTTCTTCAACTCGCGATTCAATTGCCGATGACGCACAAGCTCGGTTACCGGCCGCGGATGGATTTTCATTGGCGCGATAGTGGGGTGGCGCATGTCTTGCGCCTCATGGGACCGGCGATCCTCGCTTCCAGCGCTGTGCAGGTCAATGTGATGGTCAATACCATCTTCGCCACGTATGTGAGTGAACAGGCCCCGGCCTTGCTCAACTATGCCTTTCGATTAATGCAACTGCCGCTCGGCATGTTTGGGGTCGCCATCGCGACGGTCACTTTACCGCTCGTCTCGCGGAGTGCCGCCAATGAAAACTTCGAAGAATTCCGCGACATCCTCGCGCGCGGCATCCGATTTGCCCTCTTTCTCGCGGTGCCCTCAGCGCTCGGGTTGATCGTCTTGGGCGAACCGATCGTCAGTCTCATTTATGAACGGGGCGAGTTCACGGCTGCGGATGTTCCGGAAACCGCCGCGGCGCTCAGTTTTTATGCGCTCGGGTTGCTCGGTTATTCCGCTTTGAAAGTGGTGACGCCCACGTTCTATGCGCTGGAACATCGATTTATTCCCATGATCGTTGGCCTTATCAGCATCGGGGTGAATGCCGGTTTGAATTACTACTTCATCTTCGAACTGAAGCTGGGCGTGGTTGGGTTGGCGCTCTCGACGAGTCTTCTCGCGATGATCAATTTTCTGGTGCTCTACTTTTGGATGGGCGGGATTTTGAAAGGATTGGAGAGCGGCAAACTACTGGCAGGCCTGGCCAAGCTGGCTGTCGCAGGCGCCGCCCTTGCCGCCGCCGCTTGGTTGGGCGATTACTATCTAATCGAGCCTTTTTGGGAAACGAATCTGTTGATACGCATCCTCGTGTTACTCACAACGGTCGGTGTCTCCGCAGGGCTCTTCTTCCTGGTCGCTTACCTGCTTCACATGGATGAGGTCCATCAAGTCGTGAAGTTAGTGAAACGGAAGCTGAATAAGGTGAAAAAATAGAATCGCGCCGATGGCACGCCTTGAGCGCGATTGACCGAAAGTGGCTAAGGCTGAGCTCTCGATGGTGAGCTCAATCCTCGTCGCTGGCTTGCAGGACGAAGGTATGGCTGCCGAGGGTCTCGCCGAAATCGACCTGATATTCTCCGGGGAGGATAGCATATTCCCCGGCGTTTTTTCCAGCTTCCGGCAGGCGTAGCGCCCGGCCCATACATCCGGTGATCACGATGTCACCAGCCTCAATCGTTTTATCCCGACGCGCGAGTTCTTCGACGGCAAACTTCAGAGCGTCCCACAGATGCGTCTTCGAGTCTGGGAGAACTTTTTTCGGGTCGAAGAGCACTTCGGTGCCGTCCGGTTTCGTCAGGATTACTTCGAGAGCATTCAAGTCTCCAGTTTCCGCTAACGGCACCCAATCGAAGAGGACTAACCGTTTGGCCAGGACATTATGGGCAATGAAGTTGAGGCCGTGAATTGCATCAGGATCTTCATAAGCCAAATCCGGGATTTCAATGCACCCGGCGACGGATTCCACGGCTGCGCGGATTTCTTCAATCGTGGCCGCTTTGGAGACTGCTTTGGAGAAGCGAAAAGCGAGTTCGACTTCCAGAATGGGATTGTGAAAGTCGGCTAAAGCAAGGGCTTGGCCCGGCGCTACAAGTTGTGAATCGAAGAGGCTGCCCAGCAATGGCGCGTCGGCTCCTGGCGGATTTTGGCCGCCGGTGAATCCGAGTTTATATCCAAGCGGTTCATCGTTGTTCGCGAGGTGAGCATCGGAGAAAGCCTCCTGGAAACGGTAAGCTTCCGTGTGATCCGCATCGGGATGGGCACCAACAAAGTTCAGGAAGGAACCCTCTGTTTGGTAGTGGTCGTAATGCTGCACGGCCTCTTCGTGATAATCGGGTTCGGCGGCAGGTGAGAGGGTGGATCCAAGGAGAGCTAGGGATCCTAGCCATAGAGATGTGGAACGGGACATTCCGTAAAGATGACGAGTTCAGGTCGGTAACTCAACCAATTAGCTCAAGGCAGGTCTCGCTTGAGAAGATGGAGCAAAGCCGTCAACCGGCCAGCAGACCGATCACGCCTGCCACCGCCAATACAGAGCCGAATAAGGCGCGGCGGGTCATTCGGTCCCCATCGAGCGCCAAGGTCAAGGGCATGACCATGATCGGGGTGGTGGCCACGACTGCGAGGACCGGTCCACTCGGAGCGACGGAGAGCGCATATTGATAGGCAATCACCCCGAGGAACGGACCGGCCATCGCATTGACCAACAGCCAGGGGGCGCTTCGTCGGAGGGTGGTGGTTTCCATCGGCTTCATGCCTCGCGTCACAGCGACCCAGACGATTAGAAAGAGGAAGCCGGTTCCGAGCCGGATGAACGTGATGGCGATCGGTTCGATCGGGAGATTTTCGGTTTGCAACACCTCGTAAGCGCGCCGGCTCAATACCGCGCCGCCCCCTTGACCGATCGCTGCGATGCAGCCGAGAAGCAGGCCCGCGAGCAGTCGTTTAGGTGGGAGATGAGGATTATCTTTTGGAGCTAACGCCAGGAGAACACCTAGTAGAATGACGGAAATACAACCGAGATCACCAATCGCGAGCGTGGTCCCCATCCAAACCCATTCCGTGATGATTGCCATGGGAACGGCCAAACATTGGCAGAGCAGGACCGCCAGGCGTGGTCCAATTTTCTCGTAAGCATGGTAGAGCGCCAAATCGCCAGCGCCGAAACCGATCGCGCCGCTGATCATCAAAATAATCAGGGCAGCGGAGGCCGCCGGGATCTTGGAACCTGAGAACACAACCGCGGCTGCGAGCAGGGCAACCGCGATTCCGGTCCGATAAAAAGAGGCGCGCAGCCCGCCCAGCATCCGACTGATTCGTCCGCCCGAGAAACCGGAGCAGGCGAAGAAGAAAGTGGTAATCAGGGCGGCGAGCATAAGAAAGGCAGTCGTCGACCATGAAGAGCGCTCGTGATGATGGGAAGGTCGAAACCGAAGAGACGCCTTCGAGCCTAACCGGAACGATTCAAGACCGCACGCTGGCCGTTACTCGAGCCGACAGGCTTTGCTATCGGG
>JGI12210J13797_10780812_pt1 | contig 10350 bp, 7 predicted proteins | sample ElkSlonscriptome_3_FD_13797 | JGI IMG/M metagenome (IMG submission 13797) | reverse complement strand
TTCAACAGGTTTACCCTTCCTGTAAATACCAGCACTCTGGAAACAAGAGTATTGAGGTCCTGCTCTGTGGTGGTCTTCATTGCCTCAAGCGTCAGGAGAATATATTGCGCCTGAAGTTGAATGGATCTGGCAAAATCGTCGTCTCTGAATTGCTGCTGACGCCGATCTCTCCACTCCCTGAATTCAGATTCTTTTTTGCCTTTTTGCTTGAAGTCCAAATTTTCAATCGCATCCAAATAGAGATCAAGGGCTTCGTCTGGATCGCCTGCAGCCCGTTGAAGGATCTGAAGGACAGAGGAGTGGTTCTGCTGCATGTGTTGAAAGGCGGCGGCTTCAAGTTCGGCTGCCCTTTCCAACAAATATTTCTGCTGGGCCGGATTGAGTGTGATCGCTTGGGCCGACAATAGATCAGGTTGAAAAAGAAGGCCCAGGCAAACAAAAGTAGAAAAACAAAAGATTTTATTCATAAAATAATATAAGTTTGGCGTTACTAATTGTCCTACTCCGGATAGATCCCATGTGAAATCAACTTGCCGGAAGGACTGAATCGGAGCGAAAGATAATAAGGTCCACCCCAAAAAGGAGCTTGTAGGAGAATTCTGTCTGGGTGAGGTCTCTCCATACTGAGTATGTCAACAGCATCTTGGGAATTCTGAATAAGTCCGGAGGCGATTTGCTCATCCAGATCCTTACTCATCCTGTAAAGAGTTTTGCGGTCCCCGGCCCTGTACGCATCCCTCCACCCCTCTTTATCAAATTCGAGAGGAGAGGAGATATACCAACAAAACACAAAACCAAGCACGGCGATTGAAAGGAAAAGAACCACAGGATTTTTAGTGAATAGATTCATAGGAGTTTAAAAGGGTCCCGGGAACTGCATGCCAGCCAAGACATACAAGGGCGAGGCCCATTCCGTTCGGTCGGTTATTTTGGTGTAAATTGTTTGCGGAGCATTTTCAAAAACAAATGGGTGTCATGTAGAGGGCGAATATGACTTTTTTCATCCCCGTAAACCGCGGCGATCGGCACAGACCCCATCCGAATATCAATTTCATCCAATTTGAGTAAAATTTCTGATTCCGCAGCAAATCCATCGGTTTCCGGAATCACCATGCTCACCACATCCGTCTGATAAAGCCGGAATCCGTTTTGAGTGTCGGGGATATACTGATTCATCTTACGATTGAGCAAACGGGACATCCCCCGATTGGTCCAGCGTCGGATCCACGGCATCCGTGCGCGGTCATGCATCCGATTTCCAACCAAAACCGGTATGCCGGTGCGGTCATACGTGTCAAAAAAACGGGTGACATCCGCCGGATCGTGCTGTCCGTCCGCATCCATGGTCACCAGGGCATCATAGCCCTCCCTGGCCGCATAATCATACCCTTTGGCAAGTGACGTTCCTTTGCCCAAATTTCGTTCATGCCGAATCACCTCCGCCCCGGCTGCCTGGGCGAGATCTCCGGTTCCATCTGTGGATCCGTCGTCCACCACCAAGACATTCAAATACATCGACCGCAGCGTGGTCACCAAATCGGAAATATGCTCAGCCTCGTTCCAGGCCGGTATCACCACCAGATAATTCTGGGACGTAAACCGGTCGAGTTCCGGTTGCGGGAAACTCTGAAAACCGGTTTCGGATTTTTCAGCCCGCCACATGGGAAGCCTGCCCTTCGCGCCAATTTAACATTTCCGCATAGAGAGTTTCCGCTTTATAGGAGGAGCGGACAAACGGACCTGACGCCACCGCCTGAAATCCGATTTCCCGGGCTTTTTCTTCATAGCGGGCAAATTCATCAGGGTGCACAAAACGGTGGACCGGTTCATGATCCTTGCTGGGCCGTAAATATTGCCCGATGGTCAGCATAGCGGCGCCGTTTTCACGAAGATCAACCAGGGTTTCAAGGACCTGTTCCTCGGTTTCCCCCAGTCCGACCATGATGCCGCTTTTCACTTCCAATGTCGGGTACCACTCCGAAGCTTTCCGCAGAGCCCACATCGATCGTCCGTAATTCGCCTGCGGTCGAATCTGCGCCTGCAGATGCCTCACCGTCTCAATATTATGAGAAAAAATTTCCGGAGCGGCTTCCAAAACCAAATTCAGACTTTCCTCCCGCCCTTCAAAATCGGGTGTCAATACTTCCACTGTGATCCCGGGGACGGCCTCTTTTACCGCCAAAATCGTTTCGCCGAAAATATCCGCTCCGCCATTTAACTGATCATCGCGGTTCACCGAGGTAATCACAATATGTTTCAACGCCATTTCCGCCGCCGCCGCGGCTACCCGTTTGGGCTCCAGACGGTCTAATTCCGGCGGACGTCCGGATTTTACCGAACAAAACCGGCAACTCCGTGTGCAGGTATCCCCGAGAATCATCACCGTAGCCGTGCCCGAACTCCAGCATTCATGACGGTTCGGGCATTTCGCCTCTTCACACACGGTATGCAGGCGAAGGTTGTTCACCAAACCGTGCACTTTATTAAATTTCTGATTGGTTTGCAGGGATTTACGAATCCAAGGGGGAAGTCTTTGCTGTTCCATGCTGTTCCCATACCCCATTCCAAGCCGCTTGTCATTCCCGGAGTGCTATAAGATTGGCGAGATCAAAGCTCAAAAAAGCCTTTTTTCGATTGAGATTGACCCTTTAGGCACTAGTTTATTATAAAGTCGGCTCTCTTAACCCCGTATCCCACAGCAAAATGCCTGAAAAGATTTTAGATCTCTCCAAACCCGTTCCCGAAAACTTCGAACACGTGGAACACATAAAAGAAGCCAGTAACTATCTGCGTGGCACCATTGTCGAAGGTCTCAAAGACCCTCTGACCGGTGCAATTGCGTCCGATGATACTCAGCTGACCAAGTTTCACGGCTCCTACATGCAGGACGACCGGGAACTCCGCAACGAACGCCGTCACTCCAAACTGGAGCCGGCCTACAGTTTTATGATCCGGGTGCGAGTTCCCGGCGGCATTTGCTCTGCTTCTGAATATCTGGATATGGACCGCATTGCCAACACCCTGGCCAACGGCACCATCAAGCTGACCACCCGTCAGGCCTTTCAGTTTCATGGGGTTCTAAAAAGAAACCTCAAAGAAACCATGCAGGAGATCATTAAATCTTCTCTGGATTCCATTGCGGCTTGCGGAGACGTGAACCGGAATGTGATGTGCAATCCCAATCCTTATCAATCCGAGGTACATCAGGAAGTCTACAAAGCCTGCTGTGACATTTCCGATCATTTAACCCCAAACACCTCCGCTTATTACGAAATCTGGATGGACGGGGAAAAAGTGGAGCATACGCCAAAGTTCCGTACTGAAACGGGCAATGACGAAGAACCCATTTACACCAAACGCTACCTGCCGCGGAAATTTAAAATTGCCGCCGCCCTCCCTCCCTACAATGATGTGGATATCTTCGCCAATGATATTGGACTCATCGCCATCGAAGAAGGCGGCAAGCTGGCAGGCTTCAATGTTGCGGTAGGTGGAGGCATGGGCATGACCCACGGCATGCCGGAAACTTATCCGCGTCTGGCATCTGTGATCGGTTTTGTTCCCACAGATAAAATCGTGGACACCTGCGAAAAGATTATGACCATTCAGCGCGATTATGGATGCCGCGATAATCGGAAACACGCCCGTTTTAAATATACCATTGATGATCACGGCCTCGACTTCATCAAAGAGGAACTCAACAAACGCTGCGGATACGACATTCAGGACGCCAAAGAATTCACCTTCGAACGCAATGGCGACACCTACGGATGGACAAAGGGGACCAATGATAAATGGTACCTCACACTCTTCATTGAAGGCGGACGCATCAAAGACACCAAGACCTCCAAAATGATGACGGCCCTTCGCGAAATTGGAGAAAAAGTGACCGACGCGGACTTCCGTCTTTCCGGCAACCAGAACATGCTGATTGGCAACGTCAGTGATAAAGAAAAAGAAGTCGTCGACAGCATTCTCGCCAATTACAAGGTCGGAGAATACGCCGGACTCAGCGGTTTGCGCAAAAATTCCATCGCCTGCGTGGCTCTTCCCACCTGCGGTCTGGCCATGGCTGAATCCGAACGATATCTCCCCAGCCTGATTACCAAGATCGAAGAAATCACCGAAGAGGTCGGACTGCGCGATGACGAAATCGTAATTCGGATGACCGGATGCCCCAACGGCTGCGGACGTCCCTATCTGGGTGAGATTGGTTTTGTCGGCAAAGCACCAGGCAAATATAATTTGTATCTCGGTGCCGGCTTCTCCGGAGAGCGTCTCAATAAAATGTACAGAGAAAATATTGGCGAGGAGGAAATCCTGTCCGAACTCAAACCCATTCTCAGTGCCTACGCCAAAGAGCGTGAAGAAGGCGAGCGGTTTGGAGACTTCACCATCCGCAAAGGCTACATCAAAGCCACCGTGGAAGGTAAAGATTTCCATGAATGAAGACCCTCTTCCCCCTCCCTCCTTTGACACCCATGCGGGCATGGTTGCAGTGGTGGGAGCCGCCAATGCGGGAAAATCTTCTTTAATCAACCGCCTGACCGGCGAAAAAATCTCCATTGTCAGTCCGGTGGCTCAAACCACTCGTAATATCGTAAGAGCCATCCTCACCGAGCCTCGCGGACAAGTGGTATTTCTCGATACTCCCGGCGTACACCGCAGCGGCAGAAAGCAGCTGAACCAGCACATGAATAAAATGGCCCGGGGATCTACCGAAGGGATGGACGTGGTGATGTTGGTGATGGACCGCTCCTCCAAACCCAAGCTCGAAGTCGAAGGATGGATGCAGCGTCTGGTGAATGTACATGAGGTCACCCTTCTTTTCCTGCTCAACAAATCCGACCGTGAAGACCGCAGCGGATCCGCCTTCCGGAAAATGTGGGAAGAAATCAGTTCAGAAGCCGAGAACCCTCCCCAACCCGAGTGGATAGAGGTCTCTGCAGAAACGGGCGAAAATGTGGATCTCCTTCGCGACAGACTCATGGAAGCGATGCCCGAAGGCCCGCTCCTTTTCCCCGAAGACATGGTCTCCGACTTTCCAAAAAAACTCGCGATCGGTGATTTCATCCGCGAGAAATTTCTCCTTCGGCTGAGGGAAGAACTCCCCCACTCCATCGCGGTCTGGGTGGAACGTCTGGTGGAGACCGAAAACAAGTGGAAAATCGAGGCGCATGTGCTGGTGCGTCAAAACTCTCAAAAAGGCATGGTCATCGGCAACAAAGGCCGCGTACTCAAAGCCGTTCGCGGAGAAGCCGCCACCGAATTAAATGAAATCTACGGCGTCCGCATCGACCTCACACTCATCGTAAAAGTGGAAAAAGACTGGGACAAAAACTTCTGGATTCTCAGAAAACTCGGGTACGCGTGACACAAACCCTTCTGACAGTGACAGCGAAAGACACCCGCCTTTCCTCCGCCCCTTTCTGGTAAAACGGCCTCCACTCCATCCCCCATACTTCAAAATGAGCACCCACAACCCCCATCCCTACCGTGGACGCCTCGCCCCCACCCCCACAGGCGAACTCCACCTCGGCCACGCCCGGACTTTTTATCAGGCCTGGAAACGGGCGCGGGAGGCAAATGGAAAACTCCTCCTGAGAATGGAAGATCTCGATACCCAACGCTGCAAACCCGAATACGCCACTCAAGTCCTCGAAGATTTACAATGGCTCGGCCTGGACTGGGACGGAGAGATTGAATACCAATCCCAAACCCCCTCCCGTTTTCTCGAAACCTGGCGACAACTCAAAGACGACGGATATATCTATCCCTGCACCAGATCCAGAAAAGAAATTCGGGCCCTCCGTCCCCCATATGATCCGGATGAACAGGACACCGAAGCGATCTTTCCGATCGAATGGCGACCTGAACCCGGAGCGGAAAAGGCTTTTGATTCCCCGGAGGGTGTCACCTGGCGTTTCCGAGTCTCGGAAGGAGAGGTGATACGTGTTTCCGATGTTCGGAAAGGTGAGGTGTCTTATACGGCCGGGGTGGATTTTGGCGACTTCAGTATCTGGCGACGGGATAATATCCCGGCCTACGACTTTTCCGTCGTGGTGGATGATTTTCACCAGAAGATTACCGAAGTGGTGCGCGGGGAGGATCTTCTCCGCTCTACTGCCCGACAGCTATTGCTCTACCGCGCCTTAAATGCGAACCCGCCAACCTGGTGTCACGAACCCCTCGTCCGAGACAAAGAGGGGCATCGCCTCGCAAAACGCTTTCATTCCCTTTCCATACGTGAATTACGGGAACGCGGAGAACCCCCTGCCGGGGTGCTTGAACTGGCCGAAGCCAATTCCATCTGAAATTCATTCCGATTACTGAATGGGATCTGCGGTGGACGGTCAAGAGTCACTTCAATTAACCCATGACACTCACGGATATGACGGTTACAAATCATTTTCATCACTGTGAAACTCAATCCTCCCGAAATCATCGACCCAATAATCGGCACATATCGGGCAGCTTGTTTGGCGGTGACTCGAACCCCCATTTTCTTTAACACTTGTATCACAACCCGTTTGGTAATGCTTCGACCCGCCAAATCGGTACCCATTCGCGAAATCAGATTGAACATCATCATCTTAGTCTGGGCATCGTATTCATCGATTTGCGAAGGCGCGATCCCGAATTTTCGATTGATGTCAGGCAGCAATTGAAGCAACAGCCCCATATCAGCCGCAACATCCACACCCGGGATCGGAACCGCCGCCGCTCCTGCAGACAGCAAGGCACGTTTGTGGACCATCTGTTTGCACTCGATCACAGTTCGGTCCAGTTCTTCTGTCGTTTGAGGTATCATGAACAAAATTTAGCACAAAGAGACCCATCTATAAAGATGTTCTTTTCATGACGTCGGTAACCTTCATTGAAATACCTTTAAGGACATCACGTAGCCCACTTTAATTTCCTTGGCTTTTAGCGTGACCCCGCCGAAATTCATGACATAAGACAATGCCCCCATTTTTAAAAGGAAAAGAATATGAAACGTACCCATACTTGTGGCGAATTATCGCAGGACCAGATCGGTGAAACTACCACCCTTTGCGGCTGGGTGGACACCGTTCGCGACCATGGCGGCATCCTGTTTATCGATTTACGGGACCGTTATGGCATCACCCAGGTGGTATGCGACCCGGATGACAGTGTCGAAGCCGCAGAAGTTGCGAAATCAACCCGTCCGGAATTTGTGATCCAGGTGAACGGCACCGTTCGCGGACGTCCGGCTGATATGGTGAACGATCGTTTGAGTACCGGCGGCATCGAAATTGTCGGTCAAAAAGTGACCGTACTGAATAAAAGCAAAACCCCTCCCTTCCCTCTCGAAGAAGAAAAAGCCAACAAAGTAAGCGAAGAGCTCCGGATGGAATCCCGTTTCCTGGATCTGCGCCGCCCTTCCGTGCAGGAACGCCTTCGTAAACGTCATAAGATGTCTATTGCGATCCGTCAGTTTATGGATGCGCAGGAGTTCGTAGAAGTGGAAACCCCGATTTTGACCAAAAGCACCCCCGAAGGAGCCCGTGACTATCTGGTGCCCAACCGCATAACTCCCGGAACGTTTTACGCTCTTCCTCAGGCACCTCAGCAGTACAAACAATTATTGATGATGGGCGGTATGGACCGTTATTTTCAGATGGCCCGCTGTTTCCGCGACGAAGATCTGCGTGCAGACCGACAGCCGGAATTCACTCAGATTGACGTGGAAATGTCTTTCGTGGATGCCGAAGATATTTATGGGATCATCGACGGACTGCTGGCCTCTGTGATGGAAGCTTCCGGACACCCGGTGCCGGAACTCCCTTTACCCCGCATAACCTGGCATGAATCGATGGACCGCTTTGGGTCCGACAAGCCCGATCTGCGTTTCGGGTGGGAATTAAAAGACCTCGCTCCGGTTTTCCAGGGCACCAAATTTAAAGTGTTCGGAAAAGTAATTGAAAACGGCGGAGCCGTGAAAGCAATCAACGCCAAAGGCCTGGCCGGTGTCCCCATCCGTCAGATCGATGAATGGACGGAACTGGCCAAATCCCACGGCATGGGCGGACTGGCCTACATCCGGGTTCAGGAAGATGGCTCTTGGAAATCCCCCATCGTGAAATTCTTTTCCGACGAAGAAATCGAAGGACTCACCTCCAAACTGGAAATCGAAGTCGGCGACTTGATTCTCTTCGCAGCTTCCGACACCACCCTGGTGGTCAATGAATTCCTCGGACGCCTTCGAGTGGAAACCGCAACCCAGGCGGGAATTATTCCGGAAAACGAGTTCAAATTCACCTGGGTCACCGAATTCCCTCTTTTCGAAAGTAACGAAGCCGGCCGCCTGGTCCCTATGCACCACCCCTTCACGTCTCCGCTTCCCGAAGATGCACATCTACTGGAGACCGATCCGGCAAAAGCCCGGGCGGTTGCCTATGATATCGTGCTCAACGGCGTGGAATTAGGTTCAGGTTCGATTCGGATTCATGATCCGGAACGTCAGAGTCAAATGTTCGATTTGCTCAAGATCTCTGAAGAAGAAAAACAGAGCCGGTTCGGACATCTGCTGAGTGCATTAGCTTTCGGCGCACCTCCCCATGGAGGCATTGCTCTCGGCTTCGACCGTCTGGCCCAACTCATGGCGGGAGGAAACACCATCCGGGACGTGATCGCTTTCCCCAAAAACCACAAAGGGATCGACTTAATGATGGAGGCCCCTTCCACTGTGGGTGCCAAGCAATTGCATGACGTGCATATTCAACTGGATCTCCCTCCCGAGACGGAAGGCTGATCCATCCGGAATCGGTACCGGTATTTTAAGAAATCATATGACCCGCGACCTTTCCCACATCCGAAATTTTTCGATTATTGCCCATATTGACCATGGGAAATCGACGCTTGCAGACCGTATACTGCAGTTGACCAAAGCGGTGGATGAACGGGACATGACCGAACAATTGCTCGACGACATGGATCTGGAGCGTGAGCGTGGCATTACCATCAAAGCCCATCCCGTTTCGATGTTCTATGATGCAAGCGACGGGAAACAATATCAGTTTAATCTCATCGATACTCCCGGACATGTCGACTTCTCCTATGAAGTCACCCGCTCTCTCGCAGGATGTGAAGGCGCGATTCTGGTGGTCGACGCTGCCCAGGGGGTGGAAGCACAAACTGTGGCAAATGTAATGCTCGCCATGGAGCAGGACCTGGAAATCATTCCTGTGATCAATAAGATCGATCTGCCCAATGCGGATATCCCCGCCGTGAAACGACAAGTCGAGGAACTTCTCGCCATTCCCATGGAAGATGCGATCCCGGTGAGCGCAAAAACCGGTGAAAACATTGAAGCCGTGTTGGAAGCCATTGTGACAAAAGTGCCTCCGCCCACCACCGACGAATCCGAAGGGACCCGGGCCCTGGTCTTTGACTCCTTTTACGATGCGTACCGGGGTGTGGTAACCTACGTGCGGATGTTTGATGGAGACATCCTCCCCCGCACCAAAATTCAGTTAATGGCCACCGGCAAAGAGTTTGAAGTAAAAGAGGTCGGTGTGTTCTCACCGGCCATGCGCAAACTCGATAAATTGTCCGCAGGCGAAACCGGGTATATTATCGCCAACATTAAAGAATCATCCGATATCAAGATCGGAGACACCATTACCCGAAAAGACCAGCCCGCGGCCCATGCCCTGGAAGGATTCCAGGAGGTTCACCCCATGGTCTTCTGCGGGGTGTATCCGGTGGATGGCTCCGAGTATGAAAAACTCAAATACGCCATCGAAAAATTATCGCTGAACGACGCCTCCTTCTCTTCCATTGCCGAATCGTCGGTTGCCCTGGGTTTCGGATTCCGTTGCGGATTTCTGGGACTCCTGCACATGGAGATTATCCAGGAGCGTCTCCGACGGGAATACGATGTGGATATCATTTCCACCTACCCGGGTGTGGTCTATGAAGTTTTTCTACTGAATGGCGAAAAACAGATTATTGACAATCCGGTTCATTTACCGGATCCCACCACTATTGATCATATCGAAGAGCCTTTTCTTCGCTGCACCCTCATTTGTCCCAACGAGATGATTGGCGATTTGATGAACCTGATCCGGGATCGCCGGGGCGACATTTCCCAAACCGAGACGGTTGACGGCGGACGGCTTATTCTTACCGCCCACTTGCCTCTGAATGAAATCGTAATCGATTTTTATGATAAACTCAAAAGTCTCAGCCGGGGCTACGCCAGTTTTGATTATGAATACGAGGGCTATAAAGAAAACGATCTCGTGAAAATGGAAATCCTCGTGCACGGTGAACCCGTAGATGCCTTTGCGGCCATCGTTCACCGGGAGAAAGCCGCATTTATAG
>JGI12210J13797_10382531_pt1 | contig 10350 bp, 9 predicted proteins | sample ElkSlonscriptome_3_FD_13797 | JGI IMG/M metagenome (IMG submission 13797) | reverse complement strand
CTCGATCGGCCCGACCTGGCCGGCGCCACCCTGCCCGCCGACGACGTGCGGGCCCGGATCTACACCCTGCTGGTCGCCACCTACGATCACTGTCGCCGCGGGGTCACCTTCCTCCGCTGGGGTCGCCGCGATCTACAGTGGTTCCTGCCGCCGCTGTTTCCCCCGCGATCCTCGCTCCTGCTCGAGGCGGCCGCGCCTCCGATCGATCCCTGGCCCTCCCTCGCCTCGGGCCGGCCGGCGCGGCCGCCCAGCTTGGTCGACACCGTGACCGCCCTGTGACCGGCGCCCGAGCATCGGGCCCTCGTGCGCCCGCGCTGGCTCGATGCCAGCGCGGGCGCAGCTGCGTTCGCGCCGCTCCACGTTCCTTCCCATCTCGATCGCGAGGATCCGAGATTCGCGTGCAACGGCGGCGCGTCGGGGTCGATGGGAGAGCTGCATGTCCCCCCACATCGCGCCTCTCCCCGCTCCCCTCTCCCTCGCTCCTCTCTCCGACGCGCCCCTCTCTCCCGCTCGTGCCTTTGCGGCCATCGAGGCCGAGCTGACCGCCCTGCCCGAGCCCGCCGTGCTCCCGCTGTGCATCGATCCCCGCTACGCGGCGCAGACCGCCATGGCCACCGCGCGGCGCATGGAGGCGCTGCTGCCCGAGCTGGCCGCCCTGCCCCACTTCGACGTCACCCCCGTTCGGCGGCTGGCCATCTATGCCGCCGCCCTGCTGTACACGGAGATGCAGCTCGAGCCGCCGCGGGTCCCGACCGCCGCCGATCCCAGCGGCGCCCTCGATGCCCTCGACGCCTGGCTGGCACCTCGCCGGGCGCGCGCGCAGGCCTACACGGTGCTGGTGTGGGCGTACGATCAGTGCCGCCGCGGGGTGACCTTCTTGCGCTGGTGTAACGGCGACGTCGACCAGCTCGTCCCGCCGCTGCACCCCACCTACGTGCACCCCGAGCCGGCCGCGCTGCGGCCGGACACCGCGGTGGAGCCCGAGCCCTTCGTGCCGTGGGAAGCGGCCACCGCGGCATGATCCGCGCCGGCGTTCGTCTCGGCGCCGGCGTCCGTCTCGGTCTCCGCCGGTCGGGGCCAGCGCACCTCCACCAGCGTCAGCCCGCACGCCGGTGCGGTCGGGCCGGCCGCCGTGCGGTCGGGGTGGGCCAGCAGCGCGGCGATCGTCTCGGGCCCGCGCCGGCCCCGGCCCACCTCCACCAGCGTGCCCACCATGATCCGCACCATGTTGTAGAGGAAGGCCTGCCCGCGGACCTCCACGTCGATCCAGTCGGGTCCGTGGCCGGGGGCCTCGCCCTCGAGCGGCACCGGATCGAGCCGACCGGGGTCGCGCGGGGGCCCCTGGGGGTCGGCGCCCCAGCGCAAGCTCACCTCCTCGATCGTCCGCACCGCCGTGCGGGCTTGGCACTGGCTGGCGCGGAAGCTCCCGAAATCGTGGGTGCCCGCGAACGAGCGGGCCGCGAGCTGCATGGCCACCGGATCGAGCCGGCGCCGCAGCTGCCACTGCCCGCGCACCGCGAGCGGGTCGCGGGCCTCGGTGCAGCGGAGCCGGTAGCGGTAGTGCTTGCCCTGATTGCCCCGCCGCACGTCGACCGGCGCGCCGTCGGTCCCCGTCTGCGTCCACGCGGCCACCACCGCCACGTCGGGTGACAGCCGCCCGTTGAGCCCGCGGGCCAGGCCGCGGGGGGGGATCGGCCACGGCTGCTCCAGCGCCACCAGCTGCCCGTGTGCGTGCACTCCCGCGTCGGTTCGTGAGGCGCCGCGCGTGGGCACCGGCCGCGCGTACAGGCCCTCCAGCGCCCGCTCCAGCTCGCCCTGCACGGTGCGGATCGGCCCCGAGGGCCCCGCGGGCTGGCGCGCGAAGCCGTGGAAGTCGGCCCCGTCGTAGGCCACCCGTAGAAGCGTGCTCACGGCCGCCGAGCATAGCCCGGCCCGTGGGGCCGTGGTCTATGGCGCGCGGCCCTGTTACCGTCCCGCGTCGGCTGGAGCCCAGAGGCCCGGCCCCACCGAGGAGCAAATCACATGCCCAAGGTTCTCATCATCGGCGCCGGCGGGGTGGGCGGAGTGGTCGTCCACAAGTGTGCTCAGAACCCCACCGTCTTCGAAGAGATCGTGCTCGCCAGCCGGACCAAGTCCAAGTGCGACGCCATCGCCGACCAGGTCAAGCAGATCCAGGGGCGGGACATCGCCACCGCCCGGGTCGACGCCGACGACGTGGCCGAGACGGTCGAGCTCATCGAGCGCGTGCGCCCCGATCTCCTCATCAACGTGGCCCTGCCCTACCAGGACCTCCCGCTGATGGACGCCTGCCTGCAGACCGGCGTGGACTACCTCGACACGGCCAACTACGAGCCCAAGGACTCGGCCAAGTTCGAGTACCAGTGGCAGTGGGCCTACAAGGAGCGCTTCGAGAAGGCCGGCATCATGGCCCTGCTCGGCTCGGGCTTCGACCCCGGGGTGACCAACGTGTTCTGCGCCCACGCCCGCGACGAGCTGTTCGACGCCATCGAGTCGATCGACATCCTCGATTGCAACGGCGGCGAGCACGGGCATGCGTTCGCCACCAACTTCAACCCCGAGATCAACATCCGGGAGATCACGCAGAACGGTCGCTACTGGGAGGGCGGCAAGTGGGTGGAGATCGAGCCCATGACGCTCAGCCGCACCTTCGACTTCCCCGGCGTGGGCGAGCGCAAGGCCTACCTGCTGTACCACGAGGAGCTGGAGTCCCTCGTGGAGAACGTGCCGGGGCTTCAGCGGATCCGGTTCTGGATGACCTTCGGCGAGGAGTACCTCACCCACCTGCGGGTGCTCTCCAACGTGGGCCTGACCAGCATCGAGCCCGTCGAGTTCCAGGGCCACAAGATCGTGCCCTTGCAGTTCCTCAAGGCCCTGCTGCCCGATCCGGCCAGCCTGGCCGAGGGCTACACCGGCAAGACCTCGATCGGCTGCCTCATCGCCGGTCGCAAGGACGGCGAGCCCCGCACCGTGTTCATCTACAACGTGTGCGACCACGCCGAGACCTACCGCGAGGTCCGGGCCCAGGCCGTCTCCTACACCACCGGCGTGCCCGCCTCCCTGGGCGCGGAGATGATGCTGACGCGCACGTGGCACAAGCCCGGCGTGTGGAACATGGAGCAGTTCGACTCCGCGCCGTTCTTGGCGCGCCTGGCCGAGGCCGGGCTGCCCTGGCACGTGCAGGAGCTGTGATCAGAACCGGAGCGTGAGCGACCCGCCCACCGATCGGCGCCCCACCGCGAAGGTGGGGCGAGCGGGTAGCCGGGCGCGACGATCGTCGCCGGGCTTGCCCCCGTTCTTCAGCCGGATCGCGCCGTAGGTCAGCAGGCCAATGCCCACCGCGGTCACGCCGATCCCGACGCCGAGATCGATGTTCCGAACCCGGCGCGCCTCGTCGAGCTTGGCATCGTAGTCGTAGTGCGTCGCGTCGGGCGACCAGCCGTTGCGCTCCAGCTCGTCCTCGTACCACGCCACCTGGCGGGCCCCGGCGATGATCGCCGCGAGGCCTCCGGCGGTGGCCAGCGCTCCGGTGATCGTCAGGCCCAGGCCGATCGCGTCCCGGCGAGGGCGCTGGGGAGCGGGGGCCGGGTCGGGCTGGTCGAGCGGCTCGTCGTCCGCGATCTCCGAGGGCTCCGTCGCCCCCTCCGGCGCGAGCTCGGGCTCGGGCTCGAGCAAGCCCTCGATGATCGCGAGCATGGAGAGGGCTCGATCGGTCGAGGCCGTGGCCGCGCCCGAAGCGCTATCGACGTCGCTCACGAACGTCGCCAGCAGCGTCTTGCCGCGCTCGAGCACGGCGCGGTCCCCCGAGGTGTTGAACGCCCGGAGCGCCGAGCGCCCGCCGCTGTAGGCGACGAATTCTCCCACATTGCCGATCTTGATCTCCCGCGGCATCGACGCATACGCGGCTTCGAAGTCGGCGAGGGCCGACGCGTGCTCGCCCTTCTCCACCAGGGCGCCGGCGCGAGCCATCGCGTCTTCGAAACCGTCGCCCTGGGGCTTTGCGTGCGCCGGAGACGACGACAGCACGAGCGCCGCGCCGACCAAGAGGGAGCGGACCGGACCAACGAGACGAGAGAACGGAGTGGACACGTCGACGCTCATCCTACACCGCCATCGACGCCTCGTACGCTCGACCTCCATCGCCGAAGCATGGACTGTTCGCGCGCAATGACCCGAAGAGGTCGTGCTCGTCGGCCGGTAGAGTCGTCCTTTCGCAATGGAGATCAATACGCAATGATGGCTTCCCATGTCCAGCGCTGACGAGTTCGTCGGGAGCATGCTCGACGGGCGCTATCGGATCACCGGCGTCCTGGGCGAAGGCGGCATGGGCAAGGTCTATGAGGGCCTCCACCTCGCCCTCGACCGCAGGGTCGCCATCAAGGTCCTGCTGCCGCGGCTGGCCCACGACGAACGGTTTCGCGACCGCTTCCTCCGGGAGGCGCGCGCGGCCTCGCGGATCCAGCACCCCAACGTCGTTCAGATCCTCGACTTCGGCCAGACCCCCGACGACTCCGTGTACTTCTCCATGGAGTTCCTCGAGGGGCGCGACCTGCGGTCCGTGGTGCGAGAGCACGGGCCGCTCCCCTGGCCGCGCGCCCGAGAGATCCTCCGCCAGGCGGCCAGCGCTCTGTCGGCCGCGCACCGCCGAGGGATCATCCACCGGGACATCAAGCCGGCCAATTGCTTCTTGTGCCGGCTCGATCACCAGCCTTCGGTCGACGTGGTCAAGGTGCTCGATTTCGGCATCGCCAAGCTCGTCGAGGCCGAAGGCGAAGACGCCAACAACCTCACCGGCACCGGCGAGGTGTTCGGCACCGCGTCCTATATGGCGCCCGAGCAGGCCCACGGCCTCGCCCTCGACGCGAGATCCGATCTCTACTCGTTCGGGATCATGGCCTACGAGATGCTGGTCGGTCGGCCGCCGTTCACCGGGGCCAACCCCATCCACGTCATCACCCGCCACCTGACCGAGCCTCCGCAGCCGCCTCGGCAGCTGGTGCCGTCGATTCCGCCCGCGGCCGAGGCCCTCGTGCTCCGCGCGATCGAGAAGCAGCCGGATGATCGGTTCGCGTCCATGGCGGAGTTCGAGGCGGCACTGCTTGCGATCCCGGCGGAGATTCAGCCGCCTCCGTCGCTCCGGCCACCGGTGGCGGCTCCGAGCGCCGCTCCGCCACCGGCCGCGCCACCGGCCAGGCCACGGACAGCCGTAGTGGCCACGCAAGAGGATGCTCCGCGCACCGAGGTGTTCACCGCTCCCCCCAGCGCGCCCCATCCGGGGGCGTACACAGCACCTGGAGCGTTGATCCCCGGCAACGCGACGCGCCCCCCACCCGACGAGATCGACGTCGTCACGGCCCCGCATGCGCACAGAGCCCACGAGCACTCCACGGGGACGGGCCCGCTCTCACCGCGGGGTCCGACGGCCGACTACGAGACCAGCCCGAATCCACTCGCGGTCCCGTCGAGACCGCGCTCGCGGGTGCTTCCCGTGGTGCTCGGCTCGGTCGTGCTCGCCGCGGTGGCGGGAGGCGGGATCTGGATGGCCCAGGGCGGACTCTCGTCGGGCGAAGCGCAGACCGCCGCCCTCGAGCCGGCCGTCGCCTCGTCGGCGGATGCATCCGCGGGCGCGCTCGAACACGAGACGCCGGGCGAGGATGCACGCGAGGGCGAAGCTCGGGACGAGCCCGAGGCCCCCGAGCCCGCGCCAGAATCCGAGCCAGAATCCGAGCCCACCGAGCCCGAGCCCGAGCCCGAGCCCGAGCCCGAGCCCGAGCCCGAGCCCGAGCCCGAGCCCGAGCCCGAGCCCGCCCGACCGGAGGAGCGCTCCTCGGCTTCGGCCGAAACCCGGGCCCCGGTCGCCAAGAAGACGGATGCATCGGTCGCGCGCAAGCTCCAGCGGCAGATCAAGAAGAAGTGCGGCAGCGACCATCGTGGCGTCCGCATCGGCGCCGAGCTCACGATCGGTTCGAATGGCAAGGTCTTGATGAAGATCGTCGATGCCCCCAGCAGCATCGGCTCGTGCATCAAGGGCATGCTCAACGGTGCTGTGTTTCCCGAAGGCTCGGTGCGGAAGCTCGAGCTCTCCTTCGACTTATGAGGTGAAGTCATGAACTCGAACGAATTCATCCCGTGCTCGGCCTGGCGCTCGGCCCGGTGGCTGGGCGTGATCTCCTTGTTCTCGCTGCTCGCCGGGCCGACCGCTCCGAGCACCGTACGGGCGTCCGACCACATCGACGCGCCGGCGACCCTGGGCACTGCAGCCGAGGACATCGGCGATTTCTACGCGTGGCACACCGAGCGGGGAACGCTCGTCACGATCATCACGTTCGAGCCCTTGCTGGAGGCGGGCGCGGATGGATCCTACGACCCGGAGGTGCTGTACACGATCCACATCGACAACACGGCTGATCCCGCCGAGGCCAACGATCCCGGTGACAATGACAACGATAATATCTCCGACATCCAGATCCACGTGAGGTTCGGCCAGAACGACCTCGGAGAGTGGGGGGTTCAGCTCCTCGATGTCCCCGGTGCAGATGGGCCCATGGTTGGCCCGGTGCAGAACCCGATCACCAGCGGCAGTGCTCAGGCGATGGCAGGAGTCTTCGATGACCCCTTCTTCTTCGACTTCGAGGGGTTCACCGCGACAGCCATGAACCTCTTGGACGACACCGAGGCCGCGGACGTTGCATTCGCATCAATCTTGGCAGGAGCACCCGTGGACTTCTTCGCGGGCCTGAACACGCTCGCGATCATCGTCGAATTCGACCTGAACCTTGCCATCGACGGCAACGCCGATAATTTCTTACAACTCTGGGCAACGACGGGGAGGTTGCCATGATCAAGAGGCTGGCAATGTTCGTCATGGCACTCTGCGGATGCGTGGGCTCTCCTGGCCTTCCACCCGCCGCCGAGGAGACATCGTCGACCGAAGCGACCCCTACGGCGACGGACTCGGGTGGGCCCGAGACTGGAACCTCCGCACAGACCTCCACGGGCTCTACATCGAGCTCTGCGGACACATCGACGACGCTCGACCCGGACACCACCGGCGAGTCCACCCATCCCTTCATCTTCATCGAAGAAGACCCCATGGACTACGTCCAAGTCGACCGCGCCGGCTTCCCCGGAACCAACACGCTCCTCAATCTCCTCGGCGACAAAGATGCGTACAACGCCGACACGCCAGTCGACGATGCAAATGAAGTATACGTAACCAACATCCTCGAGTCACTCGAAACACTGCACCTCGGTGCTCCGGGTGCCCAAACACCGGACAATACCGGTATCGACGACGACCTCCTCGGTCTCGCGCTCGATCCTTGCTTATCGCCTCCTCTGCCCATGAACAACTGCGATGATCAGATCCTCCCATTCGTCATCCCGGATGTCATCACGATCAGCGCCGACGCCGACTCCGGCTTTCCCAATGGTCGCCAGATCGCCAATCCCGTCATGGACCTCATCCTCGCGCTCATCCTGATCGATCTAGGCCCCATGCTCCAAGGCATCACGACCTTCATCGACCTCGACGGCGACGGAACCCCCGGCCCCTCGCTCAACCCGCTGGCCAACGACGTCGAGTTCCAGGCGTCCTTCCCCTACCTCGCCCCCGCCCATTAGCGCCCGGCGCGCCCTCCCGAGTGCCGGGCGAGCTCACCGACGCTCCTGCACCCCCCGATCCCCCCCACCCCCGCCCCAAACGCCAAAATTCCGGACCAAACGGTCCATTCGCTGGCCGCCGGCGCGGCCTCGCCCAAGCTCCCGGCCATGCAGACCCGAGCATCCACCCCCGAGCCGAGCCGCGCGGTCCTGCTCTCGCTCGGCTCGACGGATCTGTCTCGCCCTCGCATCCGCCTGCCCGACGACTCGGTCAGCGTGCGCATCTGCGAGCTGGGCGAGGGCGACGAGGCGCGCTTACAGCACGTCTACGCGTTCGTGCTCGGCATCCACGACGCCCTGCTGCCCCGCGTGGCCGAGCCCCGACCCGGGGGCGACGCCGACGCGCTCGAGCACCTCGCCGCGCTGGTGCAGCAGCAGGACTTCCGCAGCGCCCACCGGGCCGCCAGCGAGCTGGGCCTGGGCGTGCGGCGCCGCGAGCTGGCCCCGCGGGTGCGCAAGGCCTACCATGATCTGCGCGGCGGCAGCCTGCTGTCGCTGCTCATGCACCTCGAGATGGTCGAACTGGGGCACGCCACCGAGGAGGACGTCACCCGGATCTTCATCCTCGCCCGCGACCAGCTCAAGATCATGCGCAACGCGGTCCCCGACCTCGACGCCCAGCGCTACTGGGCCGATCTGCAGGCCAAGGACCACGCCGTCTCCCTGCTCCGCGAGAAGTGGTCGACCGCCGCCTACCGCCTGCCCGAGGGCGGGATCTCGGTCGATCTCGACTGCGACTTCGACGGCGTCATCGCCTCGTGCTGCATCGAGTTCTCCACCCTCGATCGGGTGATCTACAACCTGGTCAACAACGCCGCCCAGCACTCCTCCGACGGCGCAGTCTCGCTCAGCGTGCTGCCCATCGACGACGACGCCCAGACGCTGCTGCGGATCGTCGTGTCCAACCGGATCGACAGCGAGCACAAGCGCGTGCTCGAGCAGCGCTTCGGCGACGATCTGGCCCAGCTGTATCGCGGGGGCTTCAGCACCAGCCACGACGGCCACGGCCACGGCCTGGGGCTGCGGATCTGCGGAGACCTGGTCACCCACGGCTTCTCGCTCCCCTCCGTCCCCTTCGCGGTGGACCACGGCTACCTCGGCGCAACCCTGCTCGACGATCGGTTCATCGCATGGTTCCACTGGCCGGCTCGTCGAGCGACGGCGACCACCCCGTCCTGATCTGCTCGGTCCACACCGAGTGCGTGCCGCTGCGGGAGATGCTCTCGCTGCTGCTCGCCCGGCGGCACATCGAGCACCGCGCGTTCCTCGACCTCGACGCGCTCCTGGACTTCCTCGCCGACGGCTCCGATCGCACCGGCGCCTCCCGCATCGCGGTGATGGTGGGCCCCAGCTTGAGCGTCGCCGAGGTCGCCCGGATCGACGCCACCCTCCACGCGCTGGCCCAGCCCCTGGCGCTGGTCGTGTTCCACGACGTGCTCGAGGACGATCCCAACGCCTGGGCCCACGCCCGCACCGAGCCCAGCCTGCGCTCGCCCATCCCACCGCGGCTGGCCGAGGTGCTGCGCGTGATCGAGGGTCGTCCCACCTGAGCCGCGGCGGTATGCTCGCGCCGCCGTGTCCACCGCGTTCGCCCTCCCCCACCCGGCTCCCGATCTCCCCCTGCTCGAGGTCCCCACCCCCTGCTACGTGCTCGACCTGAGCGCGCTGCGGGCCAACCTCGAGGTGCTCGGCCGCGTGCAGGAGCGCAGCGGCGCGGACATCCTGCTCGCGCTCAAGGGCTTCGCCATGTGGAGCGTGTTCGACACCATCGCCGAGGTCCTGCCCGGGGTCACCGCCAGCTCGCCCGACGAGGCCCGCCTGGGCCGAGAGCACTTCGGCGGCCAGGTCCACGTCTGCTCCCCCGCCTACAGCGACGACGACTTCGCCACGCTGCTGCCGCTCGTCGACCACATCGTGTTCAACTCCCTGGCCCAGTGGCGCCGCTTCGCCCCCGTGGCCCGGGCCCACACCGAGCGCACCGGCCACCGGGTGGAGCTGGGCCTGCGGATCAACCCCGAGCACTCCGAGGTCGAGGTGCCGCTGTACGATCCCTGCGCCCCCGGCTCGCGCCTCGGCGTGCGCCAGGCCGAGCTGCAAGGCGTCGACCTCGGCGACCTCGACGGCCTGCACTTCCACTCGCTGTGCGAGCTGGGCTCGGACGCGCTGGCCCGCACCCTCGCCGCCGTGGAGGAGCGCTTCGCCCCCCAGCTGGCCGGGCGCGCGTGGGTGAACTTCGGCGGCGGGCACCACATCACCCGCCCCGACTACGATCGTGATCGCCTGGTGGACCTGATCACCGGGTTCCGGGCGCGCTGGAACACCCGGGTCTACCTCGAGCCCGGCGAGGCCATCGCGCTGGGCACCGGCGTGCTGGTCGCCTCCGTCCTCGACATCATCCACAACGAGGTCGACATCGCCATCCTCGACACCTCCGCCACCGCCCACATGCCCGACGTGCTCGAGATGCCCTACCGGCCCCAGATCGTGGGCGCCGGCGAGCCCGGCTCCCGACCCCACCTCGTGCGCCTGGGCGGGCCCAGCTGCCTGGCGGGCGACGTGATCGGCGACTACGGCTTCGACCAGCCGCTGTCGGTCGGCGACCGGCTGGTGTTCATGGACATGGCCCACTACACCATGGTCAAGAACACCACCTTCAACGGCGTGCGGCTG
>JGI12210J13797_10168532_pt1 | contig 10350 bp, 6 predicted proteins | sample ElkSlonscriptome_3_FD_13797 | JGI IMG/M metagenome (IMG submission 13797) | reverse complement strand
GGAGTTCCAGCGGGTCTGGCTCAGCCTCGGGTTCGTCGCGCTGCAATCAAGCGACTTCGACGTCGCTCGGGCGGCACTCGAGCGAGCGCGCGCAATCGGACCAGATACCGAGGTGGGTCGCGAGGCGGAACGGCTGTTGGAGCTGCTGGACGACGCCGAAGCCGCTTCCTGACAGGCGAGTGTTGACGCGCTCTCGCCCAGCCCGCGGACGTGATACCCCGAGCACGCCAATTGAAGACGGGGCATAGCGGAGGGTAGGGCGGAGGGTAGGGCGGGCCGGGTGGCGGCGAGCTGGGGCGTCGACGCCATGGATGCCGCCGGCAAGCTGCCAAGGACGGATTCACGGCGTCCCGCGGTTGTCGTTGCCCGACACGGAGCGGGTCGCAACGGCGAAAACGGATCGGCGATGGGTCTATCGGCAGCAGTTCCGCTATTTGCCGATGCAGAATTCGCTGAAGATTCGCCCGAGTAGGTCGTCCGTGGTCACCGCACCGGTGATCTCGCCGAGTGATGATTGTGCTTGACGCAGTTCTTCTGCGATCAGTTCCGACGGCGCACCGGTGCGGGATAACGCCTTCGCGTCGCCGAGTCGGTCGAGCGCGCGGCGCAATGCGTCCACATGTCGGCGGCGCGCCGAGAATTGCCCGGCCTCCGGCCCCCGATACCCGGCGACCGCCTTGAGGTGCCCGGCCAATCCGTCGAGCCCCGCCCCAGTCAAAGCCGAGCACGCGATTTCGGTGCCCTCGTGATCTGCGACCTGCACGCCGACCGGACGCCCGCTGCGGTCGATCTTGTTGCGCAGGATCGTGACCGGAACGTCGCCAGGCAGGTCCGGACACTTGGATAGCGCGAGCTCCGGGGCTACAGCGCCCGGCTCGCTATCGTCGATGACCAAAAGGACGCGATCCGCGCGAGCGATTTCGGCCCGCGCGCGCCTCACGCCCTCCTGCTCGACGGGGTCCGAGGTCGCCCGCAATCCGGCGGTATCGACCAGACGGATCGGTAGGCCGTCGAGGTGGATATCCGCGCGCAGGACGTCGCGCGTGGTTCCCGGGATCGGGTTGACGATGGCAGTGTCGGTGCCGGCGAGGGCGTTCAACAGGCTCGATTTGCCGGCGTTCGGCGCGCCCGCGATCACGACCACGAGCCCATTCCGGATCAGCTCGCCTTGGTGCGTGCCGCTGAGCAGGTCGGCAGTGGTCGCAATCAGGCCATCGAGCGTGGCCGGGTCCACGCCCGTGACGTCGAGCTCCTCGTCCGGGAAGTCCAGCGCGGCCTCGATCAGCACCCTGGCGCGCGTCAGCTCGTCGACGAGTGCATGCACTTGGCGCGAAAACACCCCTTGCAGACTGCGGCTCGCGAGCCTGGCCTGGGTTGCGGTCGCGGCCTGGATGAGGTCGGCGATGGCTTCGGCTTGGGCGAGGTCGAGCTTACCGTTGAGGAAGGCGCGCTCGGTGAACTCGCCTGGTCTAGCGGGGCGGGCGCCGAGCGCGAGAACGCGGGCCAGCAGAAGATCGAGAAGGCGAGGACCGCCGTGCCCCTGGAGCTCTAGCAGGTCCTCGCCGGTGAACGACCCCGGAGCGGGGAACCAGAGCGCGAGACCCTGATCGAGCACCTCACCGTCGTCCCCGGCGAAGGACCGAAGCGCGGCCATGCGCGGGGAAGGAAGGTCGCCGAGGATCTCGACCGCAATCGCACCTGCGCGCGGACCGGAAACCCGGATGATCCCGACGGCCCCGGCGCCCGGGGCGGTCGCGATCGCTGCGATCGTATCGGTCGCTGCCATCAGCGCCTAGCAGGGCCTAGCAGCGCTGCGGATCGGCCGGCGCGCCCGAGATCCCGCAGAGCGCCAACATCGTCTCGCGGGGCTAGCGCGCCTTCTTCGCACTCCCGCCGCCGTGTGCCGCCGCCTTTTCGACCTTGCGGGTGATGTACCACTGCTGGGTGATCGACAGCAGGTTGTTGACGGTCCAGTAGAGAACGAGGCCGGACGGGAAGAACGCGAAGAACACCGTGAACACGAACGGCAGCGCCATGAAGATCTTGGCCTGCATCGGGTCCGGCGGCGGCGGATTCAGCTTCTGCTGGACGAACATCGAGACGCCCATGATGAGCGGCAGGATGTAGTAGGGGTCCGGTTCGGTCAGGTTGTCGAGCCACAGGATAAAGGGCGCGTGGCGCAGTTCGACGCTCTCCAACAGCACCCAGTAGAGCGCGATAAAGACCGGGATCTGGACCAGGATCGGCAGACAGCCTCCGAGCGGATTGATCTTCTCCTTCTTATACAGCTCCATGAAGGCCTGGTTCAGCTTCTCCTTGTCATCGCCGTAGCGGTCTTTCAGGGCCTGGATGCGCGGGGTCATCTTGCGCATATTGGCCATCGACCTGTAGCTGGTCTCGGAGAGCTTGTAGAACGCCGCCTTGATCAGGATCGTAAGGATGATGATCGCCCAGCCCCAGTTGCCGACCACCGAGTGAATCAGGTTCAACAGCCAGAAGATCGGCTCGGCCAGGATGGTGAGCCACCCGTAGTCGACGGCGAGCTCCAGCCCGGGGGCGATTTCGGCGAGGCGGTCTTGGAGCTTCGGACCGGCAAACAGCCGGCTCTCGAAGGTGTGGCTCGCGCCCGCTGGAATCGCGACGGCGGGGGAGTAAGTGCCGATGATGTAGCGCTCGTTGCCGACGACCTTGGTATAGAAGGTCTCCTCGACGCCCGACGGCGGAATCCAAGCCGCCATGAAGTAATGCTGGATCATGGCGACCCAGCCGTCGGTGACCGGCACGTCCAGCCGGCGCTTGGTCATCTCGCCGAACGACTCCTTCTTGTACTTAACCTCCGGGCCGTAGTAGACGCCACCGGTGTAGGTATGGATAAAACTCGACTTGCCCGGGTCGTAGAGCTCCGTGCGCTGCAGCTGCTCATAATCGCGCGCCGAGATCGGCACATCACCGCCGTTGATAATCTCCTGGCTGGCGTGCACCAAATATCGGCTGCGCTCGAAGCGATAGCGCTTGATGACCTGGAGGCCGGCCTCGTTCTGCCAAGTGAGCTCGACGGTCAGCGTGTCCTCGCCATCTGCGAGCTGATAGCGCTGCTGCGTCACCGAGAACAAGGCGTCATGGGTCGGTAGGTCGCCGGCCGGGCCCCCGAGCAGGCCCGATTGCACGATGAACAGATTCGGCGCCGTCGGCTTCAGCAGCTGGAAGGGGGTGTCCGGATCATCGGCGTCCTGCCGGTAACCGAGCAGCTGTAGGCTTTGAATGGTCCCGCCACGCGGCGAGATCTTGGCCCGGAGCACGTCGGTTTCGACCGTAACCGGTCCGGGGGCTGGCTCGCCGGAGGCCGCTGCGCCGCCCGTCCCCGGCGTTGCCGCATCGATCGTCGGTGCTGAGACCGCCGGCGCATCGGGCATGTCGGGAGCCGGAGCGGAGCCGTCCCTCATCGCTTGCTCTGGCGATGCAGGCCCACTCTCGGCGCTGGTCGGTACCGGGGGTGCCCCGTAGTCCTCGACCCACGCCTGATAGATCAAAAATAGGACGAACGCGAGCGCGAGGAACAGGATGAGGCGCATGTTTTCCATAGCGGGAGACGACTTGCGCTAGGGGTTAATTGGGGGGGTTAATCGGGAGACGCGGAGCGATGCTCGCAGCCGCTCTCCGGGCATCGGGTTACAGGAGGCACGGGGTCCACGCCTCCAGGATGCCAGGGGTGGCAACGCAGCAGCCGCTTCAGAGCGAGCCAGAGTCCGCGCAGGACGCCGTGCTGTTCGACGGCGTCGATCGCGTATTGGGAACAACTCGGGTAGAAGCGGCAATGCTGGCCCAGTACTGGGCTCAGAAAGAGCTGATAGCCTCGCAGCAGCACCCGAACCAGGCGACGCACGATCATCTGCCGATCCGTTTCCAAAGGGCATCCAACGATGCCCGCAGTGTCTGCTTATCCGCACCCGCGGCAGCGCGGCGGCACATTACCACGACATCGACGTCTGGCAAGTCGCATTGCGCGTGGCGGAAGCTTTCGCGGATCACCCGCTTGATCCGGTTGCGCGCGACGGCGCGCAGAGCACAGCGCTTGGAGATTGCGAGGCCCAGTCGCGCCCCGCCACGAGCGGCGCGTTTTCCGGGTTCACCGCCAGCGACCTCGTGCTTGCGCGCGAGCATGGTGAAATAGCGATCCGAACAGCGTGTCGGCGAGGCGAAGACGCGCTCGAATGCATCGGCAGCGAGCAGGCGAGCGGTGCGCGGCAGCGAGACGCCACGGGTGCGAGCCGAGTCGCGCCTGGCATCGGAGTCAACGCCGGCGGCTTGCGGCCGCGTCTCTGGCAAGGTGGCCGGGCAGGGTCAAGGCGACAGGCGCGCGCGCCCCTTTGCGCGCCGAGCTTGCAACACCTTGCGGCCGTTGCGCGTCGCGTTGCGGGCGCGGAACCCATGGGTGCGGGCGCGCTTCAATCGGCTGGGCTTGAAGGTCTGTTTCACGAGCATGTCTCCACGAATGAGACCCGCTTAGGCGGGATCGATCGGTCATCGTCAGGTTTGGGCGCCCATCGAAGTGTCCCAGGCCGGCGCAGCACGCAGCGTGCGGCCGAGTCGGCGAACGCACGACGGTGGGCTACGATGGAAGCTTGCGCGGCGTAGCGGGCGTTGCGCCTCTGGCGGCGGACAGCAGGCAGGGATGAACCCGAGAAGCAAGACCGCCAATCATAAAAGGTGCAGCGAACAGGGTCAATCGGTCACGACAATCGCTTGCGTGACCGAGGCGGCCGTCGGCTGTGGATAAGGCGCGGACGTCGGTCTAGACTGACGCATTTCGACCTGCGCGCGAGCGCCGCGATTCACCCCTTACGGTCGATCTTCTCGGCGGGGTGAGTCGCCCGTCCACTCGACCGAGTCTGCGCCGATCCGGGCGCGCCTTGCATCCACCGCCAATACCGACGAGGTGATCGGCCAATGCCGAAGCTCTGGAACCAGTGCACCAGTCTGCTGAAACAAGACCTCAGCGATTCGGAGTTCAACACCTGGATCATGCCGCTGCAGGCAAGCGAAGAGGGGAGCCGTTTGCGGCTGTTTGCACCGAACCGCTTCGTCAAGGACTGGGTCAAGCAGCACTACGAGCAACGGATCGCATCGCTCTGCCTCGGGGTCAGCGAGGGGCGGGTCGAGCACGTCAGCTTCGAGATCGGCACGTCGCGGCGTGACGCGGGGCCGGCCGAGCACCCCGTCAACAGCAGCGCCGGCGCCTCCGCAGCGGATCAGGGCTCGCTTGATCAGCGCCGGTCCGATGCGAATCTGAACGGTACCTTCAATTTCGAGACATTCGTGGAGGGAAAGTCCAACCAGATCGCGCGGGCCGCATCGATCCAGATCGGCCAGAATCCGGGAATCGCATACAACCCGTTGTTCGTTTATGGCGGCGTCGGCCTCGGCAAGACCCACCTGATGCACGCGATCGGCAACTCGATCCTGGATGCGAATCAGAACGCGCGGGTGATCTATGTGCATTCCGAGCGGTTCGTGTCCGACATGATCCGCGCGCTGCAGCACAACGAGATCGACCAGTTCAAGAGGCGCTATCGGCGCGTCAATGTGCTGCTGATCGACGACGTGCAGTTCTTCGCCGGTAAGGACCGGTCGCAAGAAGAGTTCTTCCACACCTTCAACGCTTTATTCGAGGCACAGCAGCAGATTGTGCTCTCAAGCGATCGTTTCCCGAAGGAGGTGAGTGGCCTTGAGGAGCGCCTGCGGTCGCGATTCGGATGGGGCTTGACGGTTGCGATCGAGCCGCCCGACCTCGAGACCCGCGTCGCGATCCTCCACAGCAAGGCCACGCTCCTCGGCATCGAGTTGCCGGACGACGTCGCGTTCTTCGTCGCGAAGCGAGTCCGCTCCAATATCCGCGAGCTCGAGGGGGCTCTGCGCCGGCTGGCGGCGAATTCCCGCTTCCTCGGGATTCCCATCAGTGTCGAGTTCGCGAAGGATGCGCTGCGTGACATGCTCGTCGCACAAGACAAGCAGGTGTCGATCGAGAATATCCAGAAGGCCGTTGCGAGCCACTACAAGATTCGAGTCAGCGATCTGTTATCGGCCAGTCGCTCGCGCTCGGTCGCGCGTCCGCGTCAGGTCGCGATGAGTCTCGCAAAAGAGCTAACGAAACACAGCCTGCCCGAGATCGGAAAGGCGTTCGGCGGGCGCGATCACAGCACAGTGATCCACGCGGCACGCAAGGTCGCGGAGCTGCGCGCCGGCGATGCACTGATCGAAGAGGACTACAAGATCCTGTTGAGGACGCTGCAGAGCTAACTGTGGACAAGCTGTCGGTGGTTTCGAGGCCGGATCTTATCCACAAGTGATCGACAGCCGTTTCGGCCTTTTCGCGTGCGCTTGTTGAGGGAGTAAAAATGCGCGGGAACAGCAGCTTGAACGGGTTTCGTTAGTTATCCACCGGCGTTATTACTACGACGATTTTGAATATTCAAAGATGAGAGTCATAAGCTCATGAAGATTTCGATCGAACGAGCCGCGTTGCTGCCTGCGCTATCGGTTGTCGGCGGGGTCGTCGAGCGCAGGCAAACGCTGCCGATCCTAGGCAATCTGCTGCTGACGGCCGAGGATGGAGGCGTCCGGTTTCGGGGAACGGACTTGGAGATCGAGATTACCAGCGGCGCACCCGCTGAAGTGGGCGAAGGCGGATCGGTGACACTGCCGGCGCGCAAACTGGTCGATATTGTTCGCAGCTTGCCGGAGGACGGGGTTGTCGATATCCGGTCGCAAGGAGAACGCGCGACGCTGGTGTGCAATCGCAGCCGATTCACGTTGAGCACGCTCGCTGCCGGCGACTTTCCGTCGATGGAGGTTCCCGAGCCTGAGGTGACGCTGACGTTGGAGCGGGAGCTGCTGCGCAGGCTGCTGGACAAGACGGCGTTCGCGATGGCCCATCAGGATGTGCGTTACTACCTGAACGGGGTACTGCTCGAGTTGATCGCGGGGCGGATCATTGCGGTCGCGACCGACGGGCACAGGCTCGCAAAGGTGGTCGGCGCCGCGGACGCGGTGGGCGCCGGAGTGGATGGTGATGGGAAGCAGGTGATCGTCCCGGCCAAGACGGTGAGCGAGCTGAAGCGGCTGTTGGCGGGTGCCCCGGAGCGCGTGTGCTTGGAGTTGTCGGATCGGACCCTCCGTGTCGAGCTCGGCGAGACGGTGTTGGTGTCGAAGCTGGTTGAAGGGCAGTACCCGGATTACAGCCGAGTGATCCCGAGCGGGCTGGAGCGAGAGGCGAAGGTCGACAAGGAGCGCCTGCGCGGAGCGTTGCAGCGGACGGCGATCCTGTCGAACGAGAAGTACAAGGGGGTACGGGTAACGTTCGATCGCGGGCGTCTGACGTTACAGACCCAGAACCCGGAAAAGGAAGAGGCCGAGGACGAGGTCGAGATCGACTACGACGGTGAGCGGGTAGCGGTCGGTTTCAACGTGGCCTACGTGCTCGACGTCCTGTCGGCAGTCGACGTCGGCGAAGTGGCCATTGAGTTCCAGGGCGCGGAAAGTAGCGCGCTCTGGCGGGGCTCGGACGCCGACGATGAGGTGTTCGTGATCATGCCGATGCGGTTGTAGCAGGCCGCGGATCGGTTCCCGCTGCAAGGACCCGCGCAGGTTGTGCTCGATCGGCTGCGAGTTCGCCAGTTCAGGAATATTCGCCAAGCGGACCTGACACTGGCGCCGGGCGTCAACTGGCTCGTTGGGGCGAATGCGGCCGGTAAGACAGCCGTGGTGGAAGCGGTGTATTGCCTGAGCCGGGGGCGCAGTTTTCGAGGCAAGCGGCACGGGCCCCTGGCGTTGCGTGGTACTGAGGGTGCGCGGGTCGAAGGCTGGTTCTCCGCTGATGATGGGGCCCGTTCGGCGGTGGAGTGGACGCTGCGGCTGGGCAGCGGAATAGAGCGAGTACCGCCGCTGGGCGAGTGTTCGCATCCGGTGCGCCTGATCTGCGACGCGACTCATGCGTTGGTCGAGGGTGAGCCATCCCTGCGGCGGCGCTTTTTGGACTGGAATGTGAGCCTGAGCATGCCGGGGGCGATCGATGTGCTCGGTCGCTTTCGGCGGATCTCCGCTCAGCGAAACGCTTGGCTGCGTGCCGGAGGGCGCGGCCGCCCCGTCTGGGATCAACCTTACGCGTCGGCGCTCTCGCAGGTCTTCGCATTGCGACGGCGGTTCCTGGCGCGATTGGACGAGCGATTCCAGACCGTGGCCCAGGTGTGGGGTTCGCTTGCGGGGCTCAAGGTGGATTGGGATGGGCCGGATGCGGATGCGATCGGCTTGGCGACGCGGCTTGACGAGATGCGGCAGGGCGATCGGGAGCGAGGGTTCACCTATCTTGGGGCGTCCAGGAGTGATTTCGTGTTCCGGTATGAAGGTGTGCGCTGGGCGGGTTCCCGCGGCCAGGGGAAGGTGGTCGGGGTCTTGTTGCAGATCGCGGCGGAGGACGTCGTGTCGCGCGAGAGAGGTGCCAGAGCCATCTGGCTTGTAGATGACCTCGATGCCGAATTAACGAGCGAATGGAGTGGACGGCTCCTAACGCTGCTCCGGGAGCATTCGGATCAGATGCTGGTCACGGCGTTGCCTGGGAAGATGGCGCCGGCGAAGGACGAGCCTGTGGCGGACACGATGTTCCACGTGGAACATGGTGCGGTGCGAACCGCAGGGTAGCCGCCGGCTCCTGCCGTCCAAGGTGGCGTCAGGAGCTCCTGGCGGGCGACAGCGGGCGTCCATCCTGTGGGCGCCTGGCAGGTGTTGATCGGATCCCGGCCGGTCAGCCGCTGCCGGTACCACAGTTCCAACGTCAACGTGGGTTCGATTCGGCGGCGCGGGACCCGGCGTCGGCACCCCGTGATGTTCCACGTGGAACATGGTTCGCTCCACGCTCGGCGGCGCGACCACCATCTAGGCCCTTAAAACGGGTATAATCAGCCGGTTCCGGCACATTTCCCTCATTGAGCGACGCGCAAGCGCCAGTCTCTCCTGGTCGCGCCCCCGGACCCGACCGGTCCATGGTCTCCGCCAGACTCGGCCTCAGGATCTCGCCGGTGTGCGCTGCGCATCAACCACGGCTTTGTGGGCTCCATTCGACCGTACCCGAGAATCTCCCTACGTATGAGCTACGACTCTTCGAGCATCAAGGTCCTGCGCGGCCTGGACGCCGTCCGCAAGCGACCGGGAATGTACATCGGTGACACCGATGACGGCACCGGCCTTCACCACATGGTCTTCGAGGTCGTCGATAACGCCATCGACGAGGCATTGGCAGGCCACTGCACCGAGATCACCGTCACCGTCCATCCCGAGGGCGCCGTCTCGGTTATCGACAACGGCCGCGGTATCCCGGTCGACATCCATCCCGAAGAGAATCGCTCGGCCGCCGAAGTGATCATGACCATCCTCCACGCCGGTGGAAAATTCGACGACAACTCCTACAAGGTCTCGGGAGGGCTGCACGGCGTCGGCGTCTCGGTCGTCAATGCCCTGTCCGAATATCTCCGTTTGCGCATCCGCCGTGACGGCAAGGCGTACGAACAGGAGTTTGCGCTCGGGGTGCCGGCTTATCCGCTGGCGGAGCGCGGCGCCATCGATACGACCGGTACCGAGGTCTATTTCAAGCCATCGGCGACGATCTTCTCGGACCTCGAGTTCCATTACGACGTGCTGGCCAAGCGCCTGCGTGAGCTATCATTCCTGAACTCTGGCGTCCGGATTCGCCTCAAGGACGAACGCACGAACCGCGATTCGGTCTTCGAGTATCAAGGCGGAATCCGGGCCTTCGTCGAGCACCTCAACCAGAACAAATCTCCAATCCACCCGAGCGTCTTCTACTTCAGCGCGGAGCGCAGCGGGATCGTCACCGAGGTCGCGCTTCAATGGAACGATGCCTACCAGGAAAGCATCTTCTGCTATACCAACAACATCCCGCAGAAGGACGGCGGTACCCACCTCGCCGGCTTCCGCGCCGGACTCACGCGCACCCTGAACCAATACATCGAACGCCAGCAGCTTGATCGAAACCAGAAAACACGCCCCGTCGGCGACGACGCGCGCGAGGGTCTGGTCGCTGTCGTCTCGGTCAAGGTTCCGGACCCGAAGTTCTCTTCCCAAACCAAGGACAAGCTCGTGTCCTCGGACGTCAAGCCGGTGGTCGAGGCGCTCCTGAATCAGTACCTCGACATGTTCCTCGAGGAGAACCCGGCGGAAGCGAAGATCATCGCGAACAAGATGCTCGAAGCCGCGCGCGCCCGCGAGGCCGCGCGAAAAGCCCGCGATATGACGCGCCGCAAGGGTGTGCTCGATGTCGCGGGTCTCCCCGGAAAGCTC
>JGI12210J13797_10158423_pt1 | contig 10350 bp, 5 predicted proteins | sample ElkSlonscriptome_3_FD_13797 | JGI IMG/M metagenome (IMG submission 13797) | reverse complement strand
TTTCTCGCCGTCGCCCTCCTGCTCAGCATGGGTTGCGCCAAGGGTTCTGCTGGCGACGACGGCACCGATCGCGTGCGCGTCGACGCCGGTGACCGTGACCTCGGCACCGATCCGAACCGCGATCTCGGCGGTGGCGGTGACCGCGACATGTTCGTCGGGGGCTGCGACGACGACGCCTTCCCGGACGAGTGCGCGATGGCCGAGGACCTCGGTGACGTGATGGTCGGAGCGGAGACGATGGTCATCAACGGCGTGTTGCCGCAGCTCTCGGACGAGGACTGGTTCGCTGTACGCTTCCCGCCGAACGCGATGGGCCCCGGTGGCGGCACGGTGTCGATCGAGCTCGCTGGCGACGACACGACGGTGATGACGCTCGAGGGACCGACCTGCGGCCCGCGGACGGTCTGCGGCGAAGGCACCGCTGGCGCCATCAACAGCTACTCGTTCACCGACAACGCGGACATGAGCGTCGAGTTCCCCTACTCGAGCCGCGACACCGCGTGGCCCGAGGCGCTCTTCGTGCGAGTGCACCGCTCCGGCGGCCCGGTGACCTGCACCGAGTACTCGCTCACCATCTCGCGCTGATCGCTAGCCGATCGTCTTGCGGAAGCGGCCGAGGTGGCTGTCGAGATTCTCGCGGGCGAGCACGTCGACGACCTCGAGGGTGTCGTCGTGGAGCACGTAGAGGAGCCGATAGTGGATCCCGACGCGGGCGCGGCGGAGGTTCTCGAAGCCCTCGAGCTTCTTGGCGCCGCGGCGAGCGAGGGGGTCGCCGACGGCGAGCTGAGCGGCGAGGACGATCGCTTGTTGGGCGATCGATCCGGGTAGGCCCGCAAGGGATTTGCGCGCGCGGCCGCTCCACTCGGGAACACGCAGACGGGTGGGCTCGAGCCCGTCGCTCGCGTCCGCTTCTTCCTCGTGGTCGTGGTCGTGGGTCTCTTGGGGCGTCTCGTCGGGGGTGACCCGCTCCGCTTCGTCCAGCCGGTCCCGCAGCTCGCTCCGCTCGTGTTTGCCCTCTTCGATGCGCCCTTTGAGCTCGCGGACCTTCGTACGGAGACGGCGGAGCTCTTCGGGGTCGACCGCCGGCGCTTCGTCATCGGCGTCGTCCGCCTCGAGCCGCGCGAGCGCGTCCCGGCCGCTTTGGAGATCGTTCTCGAGCTGCTCGTTGGCGGCCCGGGTGCGGCGCATGGCGGCGCGGAGCTCGGCGAGCTTCTCCTCGAGCGCCGCCCGGGCCTCGCGCTCCTCGGCGACCTGGGCCTGCTGGGCGTCGGCGTGGGCGTCGTCCCGGTCCAGTAGTCGGAGCACGGCGGGCAGCGGGTCGTCCGGACCCGCGCCGATCAGGTCGCGGGCGAAGGCGACATAGCCTGCGGCCGTGTGGCCATCGGCGGGGTGGGCGTCGAGCGCGACTCCGCGCAGCAGGAAGGTGGCGATGCCGGGGTGGCTGGCCAGGAGGATCGCGGCGGCGTCCAAGGTGTGGCCCGGCGGCTGGTGCAGCGCGGCCTGCAGCAGCGCGTCGAGCGTGTCCCAGTCCTCGCGGGTGGTGGGAGCGCTCGCGGCGAGCATCGCCCGCACCGGCTCGCGGGCTTCGACCGTTCGGAGGGCAGAAACGAGGCCGACCAGATCCTCTGGGCGACCGGGCGCGTCGGGGTGGGAGGCGAGCACGATGAGGCCGTCGGCGAGCACCGCGTCGTGGTCGGCGTCGTCATCGTTCGGGCGGCGGACCCAGCTCTCGAGCGCTCGGCCGAGTCCGGGCAGGTGACGGCCGATGGACAGGGCGACCGTCACTTCACGGTGGGCGGCCGCGTCGAGCTCGTCGAAGGGAAGGCGGGCCAGCAGCGGGGTTGGGAGGTCGCGGAGCTGCTCCGGCGAGAGCTGGCGATCGGGGCGGAGTCGGTCCTCGTGGGTCTCGGTCTGCAGCGGCGTCGCGCCCGGTCGTCCGCAGCACTTCTTGAACTTCCTGCCGCTCCCGCAGGGGCAGGGATCGTTGCGGCCGACCTTGGGCGCGTCGTGGGTGCCCGCTCGCTCGATGTGCTCCGGGAGGGTGGTGAGGTCCGCCTCGGCGATGTCGCTGGCGAAGCGGCCCGGGAGCGCGATGGCCTCGGGGTGGAGCTCGGGCATCTTGGCGGTGGCGCGCTCGTAGAGCAGCGCGATGGCGGGGTCCTGGTCGCGCAGGCGGCGGGCCGTCGCGAGGACCAGCTCGTCGTGCCAGAGCGAAGGCAGCTCGGCGCGGAGCATCTGCCGCAGCTCGGCTCGGGCGAGCGGGGCGGTCGCGGGATCGGTGTCGTGGAGGCGCAGCGCGACCGCACAGGCGCGGTGCTCGAGCGGGATCCAGGGCGCGGCCACCAGCGCGTCGAGCATCCCGGGGAGGGCGGATGGGTTCGCGCCGAGAAGCAGGGCGAGGGACTCCCAGCGGAGCACGTCTGGAGCCAGGGCGGCGAGGGCTTCGGTGGGGAGCGGGGTCTTCGTGAGGGCGGCGGCGAGCGCGAGGTTGGTCTGGGCCCGCAGGTCGTGAGCGGCGCTCGCGAAGGCCTCGGGAAGGAGGGCCGGGTCGAGCTCACCGGCGAGCTGGCGGATCCCTGCCTGGGTCGGGAGGGCGCGCCCTGCGCTTTCGATGGCGTCGGCCGGAGTCATCGGGAGAGGTCTACCGGTTGCGATGGGCGGAAGCCACCGGAGTCCGCGGCATCGCCCCTTTATGGGGATGGTTTGCTGTTGAATGAAGTTTAACGTCGGAGGGCCCTGTTTTTTCGAGGGATTGGGAAGGGGGGAGTGTCCCCCTGATTCGAAAGGGTGCATTTGGCGATATCTGGGTATCGTGATAAGCGGATGACATGGTCGCCGTGGTGCCGGTGCAGTCGCTCGAAGGGTCGACGGGGTTGTTGAACCTCTTCGGCGACGCGACGCGCTTGCGGCTGCTGGCGCTCCTGGCGGACGAGGAGCTCTCGGTGGCCGAGGTGGTGAAGGTCACCGGGCTCACGCAGTCGCGGGTGTCCACGCACCTCGGGCGGCTCTTCAAGGCCGGCCTGCTGCGGGACCGAAGGGTGGGCAGCTCGACCTTCTATCAGGTGCACCCGGCGATGCCGGCCGCCGCCGCGGAGCTCTGGCGGACCCTCGAGCCGACCCTCGACGACCCCGCCTTGCGCGAGGACGCCACCCGTCGGGATGCACTTCTCGAGGCGCGCGGCGAGGGCTCCTGGCCGGCGGCGATCGCCGGCGAGATGGAGCGGCACTACTCGCCCGGCCGCACCTGGCAGGCGATGGTCCACGGCCTCGCGACCCTGCTCGAGCTCGGCGACGTGCTCGACGTGGGCTGTGGCGACGGCTGGAGCGCGACGCTCCTCGCCCCCCGCTCGCGCTCCTACACCGGGGTCGATCGGAGCGAGCGGGTGCTCGAGGCCGCCGAACGACGCGCCGCCGAGACGAGCTGCGCCGCCGGGCGACCGCGCTTCGTTCACGCCGACATGGAGGCGCTGCCCTTCGAGGACGACGGCTTCGACACCGTGCTCCTCTTTCACGTCTTGCCCCACGCCGAGGCGCCGAGCCGCGCCCTGAGCGAAGCGGCCCGCGTGCTCCGGCCCGGTGGTCGACTGGCGATCACCACCGTCGCCGCTCACGGTCACCAGAGCCGCACGGCCGCCTTCGGCCATCGTCATCCGGGGTTCGCGCCCGCCGCCCTCGAGCAGCTGCTCGAAGCGGTCGGTCTCGAGCCCCTCCAGTGCGGCATCACGTCGCGCGAACGAAAGAAGCCTCACTTCGAGGTGGTCACCGCCCTGGCCCGGAAGCCGGCGTCCGACGGAGAAGAGAAGACATCATGAGCACCCGCGAGCATCTCGAGAGCCTGTTGAAAGAGCGCGTCCTGATCATGGACGGCGCCATGGGGTCGCTGATCCAGGGCTACGGTCTCGAAGAGGTCGACTACCGCGGCGAGCGCTACGCCGAGCACGGCAGCGATCTGAAGGGCAACAACGACCTGCTGGGCATCACCCGGCCGGACGTGCTCCGGGAGATCCACGCCCGCTACGCCAAGGCCGGCGCGCATATCCTCGAGACCAACACCTTCAACGCCAACGCGGTCTCGCAGGCGGACTACCACCTCGAGCACGACGTCCACGCGATCAACCTGGCCTCCGCCAAGATCGCCAAGGAGGTCGCGGTCGAGTTCAGCACCGACGAGCACCCTCGCTTCGTCGCCGGCGCCCTCGGGCCGACCACCCGGACGCTCAGCCTCTCGCCGGACGTCAACGACCCCGGCTTCCGCGCGGTGTCCTTCGAGCAGATGAAGACCGCCTACGCCGAGCAGGCCAAGGGGCTCATCGAGGGTGGCGTGGACCTGCTCCTCATCGAGACCATCTTCGACACGCTCAACTCGAAGGCGGCCCTCGTCGGCATCGAAGAGGTCTACCAGCAGCTCGGCGTTCGCCTCCCGCTGATGATCAGCGTGACCATCGTCGACCGCTCGGGCCGCAACCTCTCGGGGCAGACCGTCGAGGCCTTCTGGACCTCGGTCGAGCACAGCGACCCCTTCACCGTCGGCATCAACTGCGCCCTCGGCGCCGAAGAGATGCGCCCCTTCCTCGAGAACCTCGCCGGCGTCGCGAGCACCTACGTCTCCACCTATCCGAACGCGGGCCTGCCCAACGCGATGGGCGGCTACGACCAGGACCCGGCCACGATGGGCAAGCTCGTCGGGGAGTTCGCCGACTCCGGTCTCGCCAACATCGTCGGCGGCTGCTGCGGCACCACCCCCGACCACATCGCCGCGATCGCCGAGCACGTGCGGGAGTCCGAGAAGGCCGCCAAGCCGCGCGTGCCGGGGCCGACCTCGCCGCTCTCGCGCTTCTCCGGGATGGAGCCGCTGACCATCACCGAGAACACGAACTTCCTGATGGTCGGCGAGCGGACCAACGTCACCGGCTCGCGAAAGTTCATGCGCCTCATCAAGGAGGGCAAGCTCGACGAGGCCGTCGAAGTCGCCATCGATCAGGTGCGCGGCGGCGCGAACATCATCGACATCAACATGGACGAGGGGATGCTCGACTCCAAGGCGATGATGGGCCGCTTCCTCGACCTGCTCGCCTCCGAGCCCGAGGTCGCCCGCGTGCCCTTCATGATCGACTCCTCCAAGTGGGAGGTGCTCGAAGAGGGCCTCAAGCACTTGCAGGGCAAGGGCATCGTCAACTCCATCTCCATGAAGGAGGGCGAAGAGGCGTTCCTCGAGCAGGCCGCCATCGTCCGCCGCTACGGCGCGGCCGCGGTCGTCATGGCCTTCGACGAGCAAGGACAGGCCGACACCGTCGAGCGGCGGGTGACGATCTGCAAGCGCGCCTACCGGCTTCTCGTGGAAGAGGCGGGCTGGGACCCGACCGACATCATCTTCGACCCGAACATCTTCGCGGTCGCCACGGGCATCGCCGAGCACGACCGCTACGCCATCGACTTCATCGAGGCGGTCAAGCAGATCAAGGCCGTCTGCCCGGGCGTGAAGATCAGCGGCGGCGTGTCGAACCTGAGCTTCTCCTTCCGTGGCAACAACGCCGTGCGCGAGGCGATGCACTCGGCCTTCCTCTTCCACGCCATCGCCGCTGGCATGGACATGGGCATCGTCAACGCCGGTCAGCTCGAGGTCTACGAGCAGATCCCGGAGGGCCTGCTCGAGCGCGTCGAAGACGTGCTCTTCTGCCGCCGCGAGGACGCCACCGAGCGACTCGTCGCCTACGCCGAGACGGTCAAGGGTGGCGGCAAGAAGCGCGAGGAAGATCTCAGCTGGCGCGAGGAGCCGGTGGAGGATCGCATCGCCCGCGCCCTGGTGAAGGGCATCGTCGACTTCATCATCGAGGACACCGAAGAGGCCCGCGCGAAGTACGGCCGGCCGATCGACGTGATCGAGGGGCCGCTCATGGACGGCATGCAGATCGTCGGCGACCTCTTCGGCGCCGGGAAGATGTTCCTTCCGCAGGTCGTGAAGTCCGCCCGCGTGATGAAGAAGGCGGTGGCCTACCTCGAGCCCTTCATGGAGGACGAGAAGGACGGCAAGGTGCAGAGCGCCGGCAAGGTGCTGCTCGCGACCGTGAAGGGCGACGTCCACGACATCGGCAAGAACATCGTCGGCGTGGTGCTCGGCTGCAACGGCTACGAGGTGCTCGACCTCGGCGTGATGGTTCCGGCGCCGCGCATTCTCGAGGAGGCCGCGGCCAACGACGTCGACGTGATCGGTCTGAGCGGGCTGATCACCCCGAGCCTCGACGAGATGGTCCAGGTGGCCCGCGAGATGAAGCGCAAGGGCGTCACCGTCCCGCTGCTCATCGGCGGCGCGACCACCAGCCGCCAGCACACGGCGGTGAAGATCGCGCCTTCCTACGACGAGCCCACGGTCCACGTCCTCGACGCCTCCCGGGTGATCGGGGTGGTCTCCAAGCTCCTCGACCCGAAGGGCAAGAAGGCGCTCGACGCCAAGAACCGCGAGGAGCAGGACAAGATGCGGCGGCTCTTCGCGGCCAAGCAGGACCGGCCGATGCTGCCGCTCGAGCTCGCCCGCGAGAACGGGATGCAGAGCGACTGGAAGAGCGTCGACCGACCGGAGCCGGCCTTCCTCGGCACCAAGGTGGTCGACGACGTCACCGTCGAGACCCTGCGGCCCTTCATCGACTGGACGATGTTCTTCAGCGCCTGGGACCTGAAGGGGCGTTACCCGAAGATCCTCGAGCACGAGAAGCACGGCGAGGCCGCCCGCGAGCTCTTCGAGAACGCGCAGACGCTCCTCGACCGGATCGCCAAGGAGAAGCTGCTGACCCTCCGCGGGGTCTACGGATTCTGGCGCGCCAACGCCGACGGTGACGACATCGTGCTCTACGAGGACGCCGAGCGCACCACCGAGAAGCTCCGCTTCCCGATGCTCCGGCAGCAGGCGGTCAAGCACGGCGACCAGCCCTACTGGTCGCTGGCGGACTTCGTGGCCCCGGTCACGGGCGACCACCGCTTCCCGGACCACGTCGGCGCCTTCGCGGTGACCGGCGGTCTCGGCGCCGACGACCTGGCCAAGGCCTTCGAGGCCGACCACGACGACTACAACGCCATCATGGTCAAGGCGCTCGCCGACCGGTTGGCCGAGGCCTTCGCCGAGTACCTCCACTCCGTGGTTCGCCGGGAATGGGGCTACGGCGAGAACGAGGACCTCTCGGGCGACGATCTGATCGCCGAGCGCTACCGTGGCATCCGCCCGGCCTTCGGCTACCCCGCGTGCCCGGATCACACCCCGAAGGGCCCGCTCTTCGAGCTCCTCGGCGCCAGGGACCTGGGCCTCGACCTGACCGAGCACTACGCGATGACCCCGGCCGCGAGCGTCAGCGGGCTCTACTTCGCCCACCCTCAGAGCCGCTACTTCGGTGTCGGCAAGATCGGCCGCGACCAGATCGCCGACTACGCCGCGCGCATCGGCCTGAGCGTCCCCGACACCGAGCGTTGGCTGCACGCCAACCTGGCCTACGATCCCGCCGCCGAAGACGCCGCCGAGTAGCGCGCTTCAGTTTGCCCGTTGAGCCCCAAGAAGAGCGTTGCGGCTCAGAGCACTGCAGTGCGAGGCGTTGCGGCTCAACGGGCGAAGGGGGTGACTGGGCTACGCGGGCCGGATGAGCACGGCGGCGGAGCGGCGGCGTTTGCGCGTGAGCTGCCAGCCGAAGACCGCGGCGGTGACGAGCGCGAAGGTGGCGGCACCGGCGACGAGGGGCCAGGGGTCCATCTCTTGGCGCATCAGGAAGAGCCCGATCGTGCCCAGCACGCCGCCGAGGATCCCCCAGCCGAGGCTCGGCAGCACCTGACGCTGGATCCACGCGCGCCACTTGGCGCCGTCGCGCTCCCCGCACTTCGGGCAGCGCGCGAGCTCCACGCTCGAGATGGCGTCCGCCCAGGCTTTGCCCTCGGCGTCGTCCAGGGCGCGCGCCTCGGCGTTCGGGTCGGCGAAGAGCCCGGGGCTCTGGCTCTGGCCGAAGCCCTCGCCGACCGTCGAGCCTTCGCCGCGGTAGCCGCACGCGCACTCGAAGGGGAAGGTCGTCTCCACCGTCGAGGACGCCTCGTAGTGCGTCGCCATGGACGGAGGATAGCCCGCGGGGCTACACCGGTGCGGTGACCCTTCGCCTCCTCGTCGTTCTCGTGCTCGGTTGTGGCCCGGTCGCACCCCGTGCGAGTGACCCGATCGACGTCGGCGACTCGAGCGACCCGATGGCGCCCGAGGCCGTCGTGGCCGACCCCGACCCCGGCGGTCCCGCGCTCGCGGCGGTGGAGCGGCCGCTCCAGCCGCAGCACGATCAGATCTACGAGCTCGCACGGCTCGATCGCTACCTCTTCCTCGGATCCCAGGGCGGGGCTTCGGTGATCGATGTCCCGAGCGGCCGCCGGGTCGCGGCCTTCGACGAGTTCATCTGCAATGCCGCGGCGGTCGCTCACGATTCGTTCTGGACGGGCTGCGACAAGCACGTGCTCCGCTGGTCTCCGGCGACCGGCTGGCGCGAGTACCTGGCGAACGACGAGAACGACGCCAACTACTACGACGTCCTCGTCGACCCACAGGGGCAGCTGCTGGTCGGCTATGGCTCCGAGCAGTGGCGCTACGACCCGGTCACGGACTCGTTCGTGCGGGCGTCCATCCCGATCGGCGACGCCTATCACGCCATCTACTTCCAGGGAGAGCTTTGGACGATCGACTTCATGGCCGGGCTCTACAAGCAGGGCACGCTCATCCCGGTCGGCTCGGGGGCCTACCCAGCGCGGGACCCGCGTCGGCTGACGGTCGACAGCCAGCAGCGGCTCTACGCCGAGGACTTCGGCGCCGGCATCCTCCGCTGGAATGGGCAGGCGTTCCAGCCGGTGCCGGGCCTGAGCGACAAGGGCACCGGGGTCGCCTACGACGGCAGCCGCGACCGGCTCTGGCTGCTCCACTACACCGATGGGCTGACCGTCACCTCGGGCGACCAGGTGGTCCAGACCATCGACCTGAGCGACCTCGGCCACATGCGGCGAATGCTCCTCGAGCCGGACGGCTCCGTCTGGGTCGCCGGCTGGCCGGGGCTGGTGCGCATCCGCTGGGACGGCGGTGAGCCCGTCCGAGAGACGATCCTCGATCCCGGCTGAGCGCTAGCGGAAGAAGCCGTGCGCGCGGAAGGCGCAGTCGACGGGCACCGCGCCGTGCCGGGTGTCGTTCGCGGTGGCGCCGACGCCTGCGCCGGTAACCCGGTCGCGCTTGGCCCCGCCGCAGGTCATCTCGCCGCGCGCGTTCTCGACGCCTTCGTCGAAGATGGCGTACTCGGCGAGCACCTCCGGAAGGAAGCGGCTGCGCCAGGTGCCGAGCGGGGAGGGCGCGGCGATCACCAACAGCGCCCGCGAGGGATCGCCGGGCCAGGTCGCGCGGAAGGCGGCGCCGATCTCCGCGCCTTCGAAGCGCTGGTCGCCGAGCTGGATGGCATCGGTCTCGAAGCGGATCGGAAGCCGCTCGGCGATGGGGGCGAGCAGCGCGTTGGAGCTCGGCGGCCCGATCAGCACCAGCGTGGCGCGCTGCTTCATGCGCTCGGTGACGCCCGTGTCGTCCACGATCGGGTAGCGGAGATCGACCCCATGCGGACGGGCCCAGTGGCGAGCGACCTGGCGGTTCATCGCCGTGTGGCCCGGGTCCTGGGTGCCGACGACGAAGACGAGCGGCTCGTGAAAGACGTCGCGCAGCGGTCGGCCGAGGGGCGCCGGCTCGTCGCCACCCACGCGCCAGCGTTCGCTCCTTCGCGTGAGCACGAGCGGGCGGGGGCCGCTCAGCGTTTGCCCATCGATCGTCACGCGCAGCGTGTCGCCTTCGAGCAGGGCGCTCGGCGGCGAGAAGACGACCCGCGCGAGGCCCTCGGTGGTGGCCACGATGCGCCCCTCGGTGACCCGCGCGTCGACCTCGCCGAAGCGGTCGGGGCGCTTGCGCCACAGCTGAGCCCACCACGCCTTCCGGGTCCGCTCGCGGGCCGTCCGCAGCCGAACGTGCGCGGGCTGCGAGGGCCGCCGATGGTCGCCGAAGTACTCGAAGATCGCGCCCTCGGCGTAGGTCTCGGTCCAGACGTTGTGGCGCAGGTCGGGCTCGCGATGCTCGACCTCGTAGTCGAGCGCGCGGAGCCGGCCGACCAGGTTCCGCGTCCACTCGAGCGGCCGGTCCCGCTGGCCCCGAACCAGGAGCATCGGTAGGTGCACCGCGTTCTCGGCCCAGTCCACGTCGCTGAGCCGGGCCATGAGGAAGCGCTCCACCGGGCTCAGCCCTTCGTGGTGGGTGTCTTGGCGCACGCGCTGGTCGTGGTAGCCCGCCAGCGGCGCGGCGGCCGCGAAGAGCTCCGG
>JGI12210J13797_10013907_pt1 | contig 10350 bp, 8 predicted proteins | sample ElkSlonscriptome_3_FD_13797 | JGI IMG/M metagenome (IMG submission 13797) | reverse complement strand
CGCGAGGGCACGATCGAGCTTCGCGACCTCGAGGAGGCCGCCGCCCACGCCTCGCCGCAGCTGGAGTCCCTCGATGGCCTGGACCTCGCACAGCTAGCGTCCGCCCCGACCCCGGCCGCTCGCCCCGAGGCGCTGGCCACGGTGGCCGAGCTCGCGACGTCGCTGACCGATGTCGACTGGGGCGCGCTCGTCGTGGAGCGGATTGCGACGTGGGCCGAGGGGTACTACGACCGGGGCCAGGCGTCGTGGTCAGCACCGGGCCGAGGCCTCGGGCCCTTCGCGGCGTGGCGAGCCGAGGCCATCCACGATCGCCTCCCCGAGCTGCGCGGCCTGAGGGGCTTCCGCTCCCGCGTCGGCGCGCTGCCGAGTGATGCCGGCGCGGCGGCCCACGCCGCGGCGCAGCAGCTGGAGCTGTCGGCGGACGAGCTGCCGACCTACGCCCATCGGCTCGCGATGACCATCGGGGGGTGGGCGGGCTTCGTGCGACAGCGTGGCTGGCACGCCCGCTCCGCGCAGGAGAAGACGGCCGAGCTGGTCGAGCTGCTGACGACCCGGCTGGTCTGGGACGCCCTGCTGCTCCAGGCGATCGACACGCCCGAGCTGCGGCCGGCGTGGGCGACGCACCGCGGCCAGCTCGCCCGTGCGCCCCGCCTCGACCGTGAGGCCGAGATCGACCTGCTGCTCCACCGCGCCTACGAGCATGCCGCCCAGCGGCGACTGGTGGCCCGGTTCCCCGCCTCGCCGCGCTCGCGCCCCGACCTGCGCCCGCGGGTGCAGGCCGCGTTCTGCATCGACGTGCGCTCCGAGCGGCTGCGCCGGGCCCTCGAGCGCCAGTCCTCCGGGATCGAGACGCTGGGCGTCGCCGGCTTCTTCGGCGTGGCCATGGAGCTGCGGCGGCTCGGCGACGATCACGGCGTTCCGCACTGCCCCGCGCTCGTCACCCCCTCGTTCACCGTGGACGAGCGCGTCTCCGACCCGGGCCAGCCGCCGCTCGATCACGGCGCGCGGCGCAGGCGGAGAGACCAGCGCAGCGAGGCGTGGGGGTGGTTCAAGCGAGCCGCGGTGTCGTCCTTTGCCTACGTCGAGCTGGCGGGGCTGGGCTACGGCCTCAAGCTCCTCACCGATTCCCTCGGCTGGACCCGACCCGTGGCGGACCCCAACGTCGCCGGCCTCACGCGGGGTGAGGTCGAGCGGCTGCGCCCCGATCCTCGACCCCGCTCGACCCCGCCGGAGGGGGGCGCCCGCCCGGTGGGGATCGACCTCGACGCACGGATCGAGCTGAGCGCCAGCCTGCTGGGCGCGATGTCGCTGCGCTCGGGGTTCGCTCGGATCGTGCTGCTGTGCGGCCACGGAGCCACCACGGTCAACAACCCCCACGGGCACGGGCTGCAGTGCGGAGCGTGCGGAGGGCAGAGCGGCGCTGCCAATGCTCGCGTGGCGGCGCAGCTGCTGGGCGATCCGGCGGTCCGGCGGGGCCTGGAGGCGCGCGGCATCGTGATCCCCGCCGATACGGTCTTCGTCCCCGCGCTCCACGACACGGTCACCGACCAGCTCCACCTGCTCGACGTGGAGCGGATCCCCGCCGAGCACGCGCGCGACCTCGACGATCTGCGCCGATGGATCGCCGCGGCCAGTGAGGTCGTCCGCGCCGAGCGAGCCCCTTCACTGGGTGAGCGCCGCGATCCAGGGCTTCGTCGGCGATTGCTCGCGCGCAGCCGCGACTGGGCCCAGGTCCGACCAGAGTGGGGCCTCGCTGGCTGCACGGGCTTCATCATCGGGCCGCGTCGGCACACCGCGGGGGCCGACCTCGACGGGCGCGTGTTCCTGCACTCCTACGACTGGTCCGACGACGAAGACTTCGCGGTGCTCGAGGCCATCATGACCGCACCGATGGTGGTGGCGAGCTGGATCAACCTCCAGTACTTCGCGTCGACCGTGGACAACGAGGCGTTCGGGTGCGGGACCAAGGTGCTCCACAACGTGGTGGGCCAGCTCGGCGTCGCGGAGGGCAACGACGGTGACCTCCGCCCGGGCCTGCCCCTGCAATCGCTGCACGACGGCCGGCGATGGGTCCACGATCCAGCCCGACTGTCGGTGGTGATCGCAGCGCCGGTACCCGCCATCGAGCGCGTGCTGGCGCGCCACCCCCACGTGCGAGCGCTGGCCGACAACGACTGGCTGCACCTGTTCGCCATGAACGATCATGGGGCCATCCACGCCCGCTACGGCGGACCCGGGCAGTGGCTCGACACCCACGCTCCTGCGGCCGCATGAGGTCGCGACTCTCCTCTTCGCCCTCGATGGGCCACCAAGCAAAGGACGAATCCATGGACCTACCGAACCCCGATCTCGACCGTCATGCCCGCATCCGTTCCTGGCTGCATGGCGAGCCTCGCCACTGCCTGCTGCTGCTGCCCGATCACATCGAGTCGCCGCAGGCCGTCGTGCGCGCGCTGGGCCTGGAGGCCGCAGCGACGTGCCTCCTCCGCGGCGGCACCATGCGACCGAGCTTCGAGCCCGACCCCGAGTTCGTCGGGTGCGTGCGGCGAGATCGAGACCTTCGCGACATCGTGCTGGTGACCACCGCCGACCTCTTCCAGGGGCGTCGCCTCCCGTCGCGGCGTCATGCGGTCGACGTCCTCGAGCGGCAGCTCGAGCGGATCATCCAGTACCGCACGGGCTTCGGGATCGCGTGCTTGCCCCCCGAGGTCCAGCTGCACGGATGGCTGTGGGAGCGAGAGCGCGGGTGGTTGGCGCCCTACGCGTGGGAGAGCCAAGATCTCGACGTGGAGGTCCGGGTCCGGCTGCCCGCGACGACCAGCGCCACGGATCTTCCGCCCCGTGCGGGCTGGGGAGGCATGACCACCGCTCGAGCCAGCTCCGCTCGGGATCGCCCCTGAGCGCGCTCGCCGGCGCCCTTCGACGGGGAGCCGGCTGCATTCTCGGCGGGACGTCGAAGACTGTGCCGCCATGGAGATGTTCCGCCCCAACCTCGCCCTCACCTCCGAGCCCGACCGCGAGTTCACGCTGCACGCGGTCACGCTCGCTCCCAACAGCTGCTACTCGGCCGGCCGACCCCGGGCCGAGGTGCCGCCCACGGTCCGGCTGCTGCCCGAGGTGTTCCCGGTGATCCTGCCGGTCCACATGCGCAAGGGCCGGTGCCTGATGGTGCTCACCCCGCTCCGCTACCGGCTGCGCAACCTCGAGTTGGGCGCCGCGTTCGGCAAGACCACGGTCACCGCGTTCGCCATGTGCGGCGACCAGATCTTGGGCTCGGCGAGCGTGCCGGTGACCGCCTCCCACGAGTGCTCCCCGGGCGCCACGCCGGTGGACTCGTCGGACTGGTTCGCCTGGGTCAACCGCATGCCGCCCGGCCCGGGCTCGTTCCACGTGACCGGCACGGTCACCATGCCCACCCCCGGCTACGACGTGGCGCTGAAGCCCGCCACGCCCCAGGGCATCAACCCCCAGGAGCTGATCTTGGACCTGATCGTCACCGAGCGCCCCGGCACGTGGCCGCAGGTGCTCACGCCCATGACGGTGCGCTACGACCAGCAGCCCTACGAGGGCAACTACTCGGGCGTGCTGGTGCGCATCGACGAGGACGACGCGGTGCACCTCGACGTGCAGGACGTGTTCTGAGCCGCCCCCGACCGGGCGGGCGCCCCACTGCGGCTCCGCTCCATGACACGCCGCGGCGCCGCGCCACCTCGCTCCGCATGTCCTCTCTCCGCACTGCCGCACTGCGCGACGACCAGCCCGACCGCGAGGTGGAGCCGCTGGGGCTGGAGGTGCTGGGGGGGCTCACCGAGCCGCTCCCGTGAGCGACCGACCCACGCCGGCCTGGCTCTCGACGCCGCCGCCGCCGCCCTGCGCCCGCAGGATGCCACGGAGGCCGCAGCAGCGATCGCCTGGAGTTTGCGAGCCCGATCGATGAGATCCACGCGCAGGTATGGGAGCCTGGGGCCACGTGAACCTCTCGCGAAGCATCGACACCTGCATCGACGATCTCCGCGCCACGCGGCACGCTCCCCTCGCCTCGCGCGTCACCGAGACCGACCGCGCCGTCGCTCCGACCGAGCGGCGCCGCGGAGCGCTCACGGTGGTGCCGTCTTCCGTCGCCGGCCCGCCCGAGCTGCCCGTCGAGGAGCCCGGCCAGGATCCGCCGCCCGTCGAGGAGCCCGGCAAGGACCCGCCGCCCGCCGAAGATCCCGCGGATCCGCCGCCCGCCGAGGATCCCGGGGATCCGGCCCCCGTCCGCGAGCCCGACACGCCCGCGCCCATCCGCGATCCTCCTGCGGGCTAGGAAGCCGACCCCGGGTCCTCACGGGGTCAGGACGCCGTCGGCGACGAAGTTCGCCAGGCCCGAGGCCGAAGGCACCTCGGGCATGCCTCGGGTATGCCTCGAGCGCCGAGCAACGCGGCGAGCGTCACCCGACGCTCGCCGTCCTCCCCCCGTCTGCCGGCTCTGTTATCCTTGGCCAGCCCGCTGGGTGACCATGCGCATCGAGACGATCCGGGTCAAGAACTTCAAGAGCCTCCAAGACATCGAGATCGGGAGCCTTCCGCCTCTGTGCGTGTTCGTCGGCCGCAACGGTACGGGCAAGACGACGCTCTTCCGCATCTTCGCGTTCCTGAAGAACTGCCTGCAGTACAACGTTCGCGCCGCGCTCAACCGCGAGGGAGGCCGCAACGGCTACCGCGAGGTGGTGACACGCGGTCACGAGGGCGAAGAGATCGAGATCGAGATCCAGTTTCGACTCGATATCGCGGGCACCAATCGCCTCGTCACCTACCTCATCGGCATCGGCCCCACCGACGCGGGGTCCCCCATCGTGAAGCGCGAGATCCTTCGCTACAAGCGAGGGCGCTACGGCGCTCCGTTTCACTTCCTCGACTTCACCGAGGGAGAGGGCTATGCGATCTCCAATGAGGAGGATTTCAGCAAGCGCGATGAGGAGCTCGAGAAGGAGTTCCAGCGGCTCGATGAACCCCACACCCTCGCCATCAAGGGGCTCGGGCAGTTCGCGCGGTTCAAGGCCGCCAATGCCTTCCGCCAGCTGATCGAGAACTGGCACATCTCCGACTTCCATGTCTCCGACGCCCGAGGCGTGAAGGATGAGGACGACACGCGGCACCTCACGGCCACGGGCGACAACCTCCCCTCGATGGCGCGGTTTCTCTACGAGCAACACCGCCCCGCCTTCGACCAGGTCCGGGAGAAGATGCGTCGCCACATCCCTGGGGTAGACGACATCGAGGTCAAGGTCACCGAGGACGGTCGTCTCCTCATGCGCTATGCCGACGGGACCTTCGACGATCCCTTCATCGACAAGAATGTCTCCGACGGGACGATCAAGATGTTCTCGTATCTCGTGCTCCTGCACGACCCGAGCCCGCACCCGATCCTCTGCGTGGAGGAGCCCGAGAACCAGCTCTACCCCCAGCTGATGATCTCCCTCGCGGAGGAATTCGCTGCCTACGCCCAACGTGGCGGCCAGGTCTTCGTCTCGACCCACTCGCCGGACTTCCTCAACGCGATCGAGCTCAACGAGATCTTCTGGCTCGAGAAGCACGCCGGCATCACGCAAGTGCACCGTGCCGGCGAGCAAGGGCTACTGCAGCGACTCGTGCAGGAAGGAGATCGTCCCGGCTATCTATGGACCGAGGGCTTCCTCGACTCGAGAATGCTCCAGGAGACAGAGATCGATGAGGGGTAGGGTCGTGTTCCTGCTCGAAGAGCAATCGATGCACAACGCGCTCCAAGGGCTGCTTCCCCGGATCTTCCCCGGCTGGCAAGAGTATACGCACTGGGTGGCCGTCCCTCACCAAGGCAAGTCCGATCTCGAGCGATCGATCCCTCGAAAGCTGAAGAGCTGGAGAGCACCCGGGGATCGGTTCGTGATCCTGCGTGACAACGACGGCGGCGACTGCATGGCCCTCAAGGCTCGGCTCCGGGAGCTGGCTCGGCACAAGCCCAGCGAGTACGTCCTCATCCGCATCGTCATGCACCATCTCGAGACCTGGTTCCTCGGCGACTTCGATGCCCTGGCCTCGGGCTATCCCGAGCATGATCTCACCACACTTCGTCAACGGGCGAAGTTTCGCGAGCCCGAGCGGCTCACGAATGCCTCCGAGGAGATCGAGAAGCTGATCCCCGGCTACCGCAAGACCGCCGGCGCAACCCGGATCGCCCCCCACCTGAACCTCGCTCGCAACGCGGCCCCGAGCTTCGGCGTGTTCGTCGACGGCCTGCGCACGCTCACCGCCACCATGCGCTGAGCCCCCGCTACTCGCTCGCGGGGCGGTGCGTGATCCGCCACGCCTGGCGGATCGGCGGCTCGCGCCGGAAGTCGAGCGGCAGGGTGGTCCGGGTGATGTCCTCCACCGCCCAGCGAGCCGCCACCTCGGGCGCCAGCGTGAAGCGCCGGGCGTTGGTCGAGAACAGCAGCTCGCCGCCCGGGGCCACCCGCTCCATCGCGTCGGCGATGAGCCCGGGATGATCGGGCCCCACGTCGAAGCGCTCGGTCATCGCCTTGGAGGTGGAGATGCTGGGCGGATCGAGGAACACCAGGTCGTAGGTGCCCTCGTCCTGACGCAGCCACCGCAGCACGTCGGCCCGCACCAGCCGGTGCGCCCCGCCCACCTCGATGCCGTTGAGCTCGAGGTTGGCCCGCGCCCAGTCGAGGTAGGTGTTGGAGAGATCGACGGTGGTGGTGCGCTCGGCCCCGCCGCACGCGGCATAGACGGTGGCGCTGCCCGTGTAGGCGAACAGGTTGAGCACCCGCCGACCCCGGGCCCGCTCCCCGATCATCCCCCGCACGGCCCGATGATCGAGGTACAGGCCGGTGTCGAGGTAGTCGTGCAGGTTCACCCAGAACCGGTGCCCGCCCTCCTGCACCTCGAGCCGGTGGCCGGTGGCGGCCAGCGGGCGCACCTGGGCCCGGTCGTGACGACGGCGGCGACGCTTGAGCACCACGTGGTCGGTCGCCACGCCGGTCAGCTCGGGCAGCACCGCCACCACCAGGTCGAGGCGCCGGGCGGCCAGCGCCGGGTCGACGCTCGGCGGGGCCTCGTACTCCTGCACGTGCAGCCAGCGATCGTAGCGATCGATGGCCACGTTGAACTCGGGCACGTCGGCGTCGTAGAGCCGATAGCAGCTCACCCCCTCGCGCCGAGCCCAGCGCTGCCGCCGGGTCGCGTTCTTGCGCAGCCGGTTGGCGAAGGGCGCGGCCTCGGCCCGGTCGGCCTCGCTCAGCCGCGGCGGCCCGGCCCCGGCCTCGTCGCCCGCCTCGGCGTCTCCCGCGGCGGGCAGGGTGTAGCGCAGCACGGTGCAGCGCAGCGGGCCGTTGTCGACCGGGCGCGCGTCCTCGGGCACCAAGCCCACCGCATGGCGCAGCGCGTCGTCGGAGGTGAGCACCAGGCACCGCCAGCCGGGAAAGCAGCGCAGCAGCGTGCGCCCCAGCCGGCCGTACAGGCCCCGCATGTCGGCCTTGTCGCCCAGGCGCTCGCCGTAGGGAGGGTTGAGCGCCAGCAGCCCGTGCTCGGGCGCGTCGCCGACCGACCACGCCCGCAGCGGTCGCACCTCGGTCCGCACCCGGCCCCCCAGGCCCGCCCGGCCCACGTTCGCCCGCGCGCGCTCCACCACCTCCGCGTCGCCGTCGTAGGCGAAGATCTCCGGGCGGGGCTCGGCCGAGCCCGCCGCCGCCCGCTGCTCGGCCTCTTGGCGGATCGCCCGCCAGGCGTCCGGGTCGTGGCCGCGCCAGCGCGAGAAGCCCCAGCGATCCCGCCGCAGCCCCGGCGCGAGATCGTCGGCCATGCACGCCGCCTCGATCGCCAGCGTGCCCGCCCCCGCCATCGGGTCGATGAACGCCCCGCCCGCCGCCGCCACCTCGGGCCAGCCGCCCCACCGCAGCAGCGCCGCGGCCAGGTTCTCCTTGAGCGGCGCCGCCCCGTGATCCCACCGGTACCCGCGGCGATGCAGGCTCTGCCCGCTCAGATCGATGGACACGCTCACCCCGGCCCCCCGTGCGAACGCGTTCACGCGCAGGTCGGGCTCGTAGGCGTCGACCGAGGGGCGCCGGCCCTCGCGCTCGCGGAAGCGGTCGACGATCGCGTCCTTCACCCGCTGCATGCCGAACCGCGTGTGCGAGACCGCGGCCCGCACCGCCACGTAGTCCACCGCCAGCGTGCCGTCGACCGCCAGGTGCTCCTCCCACGGCAGGCTCCGCACCCCGTCGTACAGCGCCTCGGCGTCGCGCACCGGCAGGTCGGCGAGGTGCAGCAGCACCCGGTTGGCGCAGCGCGACCACATGCAGATCCGGTAGCCGAACGACAGCGGCCCCCGCACGCGGCACCCCCCGCCGTCCTCTCGCACGACGCGGGCGCCCAGCTCGCGCAGCTCGTCGGCCAGCAGCGGCACCAGCCCGCGAGGCGCGGTCACGAAGAACGAGTGGGTCGCCATCGCCGGGCGCAGCATGGCCCAGGACGGCCACGAGCGCGAGCCCCCGCCCACCCCCGGCGGCAGCGACTACGCGGACGGTCGCGACACTTCGGCGAGCGCCCGCAGCAGCAACGGCTGCAGGCCCGGCCCGGCCGTGCACACGCTGGGGCCTCGCAGCTGCCACGGCTGGTCGTGCATGGTCCGCACCTCGCCGCCGGCCTCGCGCACCAGCACCACGCCCGCGGCCCAGTCCCAGGGCTGCAGGCCATGCTCCCAGAACCCGTCCAGCCGCCCCGCGGCCACGTAGGCCAGGTCGAGCGCCGCGCTGCCGGCCCGGCGGATCCCCCGAACGCGCCGCACCATGTGGGCGAACTCGGCCACGTTGCCCCCCGCGGGCCGGTCGTAGCCGAAGCCGGTGGCCAGCAGGCTGCGCGACAGCGCGGTGGCATCGGTCACCTGCAGCCGCCGCCCCGCGTGCCGAGGCGAGGTGAGCCACGCCCCGCCCCCCCGCCGCGCGTAGAAGGTCTCGTCGCGACACGGGTCGTAGACCACCCCCAGCAACCCCTCGGGGCCGTCGAACAGCCCGATCGACACGCTGAAGTGGGGAAATCGATGGGCGAAGTTGGTGGTGCCGTCGAGCGGATCCACGACCCACCCGGGCCCCGAGCCCGCCGCGATCTCTCCGGATTCCTCGGCCCACACCCCGTCGTCGGGGAACGCCGCGCGCAGGTGCTCCACCACCACCGCCTCGGCCTCGCGATCGGCCTGGGTGACCAGATCGGCCTCGGACGACTTGGTCTGGATGGTGAGCTCGCCCTCGAACGCCGCGAGCAGGCCCTCCCCCGCCGCGTGAGCGGCCTGCACCGCCACCGACAGGCGGGCGTCGATCGCCGCGTCGTCCAGCTCCGCGCTCACGAGCGTCGCCTCCCCAGCACTCGCCCCAGCGCGAACGTGGCCGTGCTGCGATACAGCCGCGGCGACAGGCGCTTGAGCATCAGCACCGGGTAGCTCGCCCCCAGCGTGGTGGCCAGCGGGGCCCCCTGCCGCACCGCGCGTACGATGTCGTCGGCCACCCGCCGCGGCGGAATGCCCAGCTTCTCGTAGAAGTCCATCACCCGGCGCTTGCGCTCGCCCACCGCTCCGCCCAGCCGCCCCGAGCGGATGATGTCGGTGTCGATGACCCCCGGACAGATCGCGGTGACCCGGATGCCGTGAGGCGAAAGCTCCGCCCCCAGCGCCTCGGACATGCCCACCACCGCGAACTTGCTGGTGGTGTAGGGGACCATCGAGGGCAGCCCCACCAGCCCCGCGATGCTGGCCGTGTTGACGATGTGGGCGTCGCCTCCCTGGTCGATGAGCCGGGGCACGAACGCATGGACCCCGTGGATCACCCCCCACAGGTTCACGTCGAGCACCCACTTCCAGTCCTCGAGGCTGGTCTCGTGCACCAGCCCGGCGTGGCCGACCCCCGCGTTGTTCACCAGCACGTCGATCCGCGGGTGTCGCTGGTAGATCTGCTCGGCCAGCGCCTCCATGGCCTCGGCGTCCCGCACGTCGACCACGTGGGCCCACGCCCCCGGCCCCACCGCGCGGACCTCCTCGGCCACCTCCTCCACCCGCCCCCGGTGGATGTCGACCAGGTGGATCACCGCCCCGTGCCGCGCAAAGGCCAGGGCGGTGGCTCGACCGATCCCCGAGCCCGCCCCGGTGATCACCACCACCCGATCCTTGAACCGCTTGAAGATGCTGAACATGTGCCCGAGGCCGGCAGGCTAGCAGAGCCGCCCTCACCGCGTCCATCGAGCCCGGCCCACCGACCGCGCCCGCCCGCCGCCGATCCCACCCCGCCACGCTCCCGGAGCGTCCGACCATCGACCACCGACCACCGACCACCGACCCACCGACCC
>JGI12210J13797_10300824_pt1 | contig 10351 bp, 8 predicted proteins | sample ElkSlonscriptome_3_FD_13797 | JGI IMG/M metagenome (IMG submission 13797) | reverse complement strand
TTACGACAGCAGAAAGACTAGAGTGTAAAAAGGGTAGATAAAGTATTTTGTTCACTAACCTATTTTCTCTAACTTTCGTAAGCATCTCTACCTAACCATTATCCGCTATGCGCACTTTTCTCATATTGCTAATATTGGCCATATACTTTACTGACTGCACTTCTCCATCAGCCTCAGAAGAGCCTTCTCGCTTGGGAAGCATTGAGCTGGCCGTAACTGGCGAGTCTGAAGCGCTTCCTCACTTTGAAAGAGGCTTATTACTGCTTCATAGTTTTGAGTACCGCGATGCTCGTCAGGAATTTCTGAAAGCCCAAGAGCTTGATCCTGATTTAGCAATGGCTTACTGGGGAGAGGCGATGAGCTATCACCACGGGCTGTGGAGCGAACAAGATTACGAAGCGGGCACGGCTGCCTTACAAAAACTGAGCGATGAAGCCCGCGCTAAGGTAAGCTCCCTGGAGCAGGATTTTCTGAAAGCAATGGACGTACTTTACGCTGCCGATCAACCTAAGCCCGAACGTGATCAGGCCTACGCTAACTATATGAAAGATATGCACCAACGCTACCCCGATAACCACGAGGTAGCGGCTTTTTACGCCCTCTCACTACTTGGTTCGGTAGAAGATCGTAATAATGAAATATACGAGCAGGGTGCGGCAATTGCTCAGAATATACTGACCAAAAACGCCCAACATCCTGGTGCTTTGCACTACCTTATTCATTCGTACGATGACCCTACACATGCCTTTAAAGCATTAGACGCCGCCAACAAATACTCTAAAGTTGCCCCCGACGCCAGCCACGCCTTGCACATGCCTTCCCACATCTACGTAGCGCTGGGCATGTGGAACCAAGTGGTGACTTCCAACGAAGCATCTTACGAAGCTAGTGTTGCCAAAATGAAAAAGGAAGATAAGGATAACGACGGACGTAGCTACCACGCCTATCATTGGTTGCAGTACGGCTACCTGCAACAGGGGCGCACTGCCGATGCAGAGGAACTATTGAAAAATATGCAGCAGTATGCCGCTGAAACTCCTTCTAAATACGCCCGTCGCCACTTAGCTTATATGCGAGGAACCTATCTAGTAGAAACTGATAGCTGGGATAGCCCTTGGACTGAATTAGACGTAGACGTATCTGACCTAAATATTTTGGTGAAAGCATTGAACAACTTCACCAATGGTATGACCGCCTATCAACAACAAAATGCTGAGGGTGTACATCGGGCTATTACTACTATTGAAGAAGATATTGAGCAAGAAAAGGTGCGAGTGCAAAACCAAAATATTGCTACTTGTAGTGCCCTTACTCGCGAAGTACCGAGCCAGTTAGACATAGACTACGCTAATGTGATGGCGCTAGAGCTCAAAGCTTTTCACGCACTTTTACAGCAGAACACTAAGGAAGCCGAACGCTACATGCAGGAAGCCATTGCTCTAGACGAAAGTGTTAGCTACTCCTACGGCCCTCCGTTAATTGTAAAACCAACTCGCGAACTGTACGGCGAGTGGCTACTGAATAATGATCGTCCGCAGGAGGCACTGGAACAATTTGAAAAAGGATTAGAGCGCGCACCTAAGCGAGTACGATTACTCCGGAGTAAGCAACAGGCGGCTCAAGCAGTGGGTGACGATACACTGGCTCAGGAGACTAAAGAAATGCTGAACGAGATTAGTCAGGATAGTCCGAAGGTGGCGGTATAATTATTCCAGCACTTCTCGTAGTACCGTGATAGATTTTAGCTCGCCAAAACCATCCACGTGCCGTTGATAGTACTTGATGAGATCATCTAGTAACAACCGACGGGTGGCATTGCTCATTTTTACCGAGCTAGTGTAGGGGCTTTGTAAAAGCAAATCCAGCACCTGCCGGTCATGTTCATCAATAGTGGGCTTACCAATATATTCGTATACTTCATTGAATAGATCATCGGCAGTTTCGGGAGCAAAGCCCAGGTAGCGACTTAGTTTCAGCATCAGTTGTAAATGGAAATTTTCGTAGTGTGCCTCCAGATGATCAAACATTTGCAGGGAGTAACGCAGAAACTCAAATTGATTGGTATTACTTTCCTCTTCTTTTAGGCACTTATTCAACACCTCGGTCACGAACATCGCAATACTGGATTTACGAAAATCGTAGGGAATACTTTGGTAAGGTTCGGGGCACTTGATTTCTGAGATACGGTTCAATCCGGCGTTACGCTTGTAGTAAACGACGAGTTCAAGCAGTGTGAGTGGTTGAAAGAAAGATATTTTACTTTTACTCTTTTTGTTGCTACCCCGCACCCCATTCACAATATACGATTGCAGTCCGAAGTCTTCAGTATAAATCCGCGTAACAATAGACGTTTCGCGGTACTTAATAAAGTTCAGAACAATCCCCCGGGTTTTGTGTAGCATATCTCTTATTTAATACCTACTGATTAACCGGAAGAGAAGAAGTTAGGTTCGACGTTATTAGGAGTTCAAACTAACAACCAAGCTATCTGCGCTCTACTATTAAATCTCCAGGTGGATGGTCTTACATATTCGCCATCTATCTCAACTTCTATCCAGAAGTTTGGATTGTCAGATTCGCAATCTTCAATAACTCGGAACCCAGAAGAAGGTGTTCGCTTTAACTTATCTGGCAACATTGTTATTCTCGATTTTGGATGCGCATTGAATTCCTGCCCCCTCTCCAGCCACCTGATAGCCCAATCAATCTCGGTTTTTCTATTAACCAGTTCTTGATTCTTACTACTTTTCAGGCTATCAACAACCGTCTCGCGTAGCTTAATTAATTCACTCAATACAAACGAGTAGTTTACTTTCGTTTCCATATTTCTATTTACAAACTATCTAGGGAACCACTGCAATTTTTCCGACGAAGGTTTCGGAGCCATCGGCCGATGCGCTAAAAACCAGATACACTCCTGATTGTACGCGGTCGCCGGTGTAGGCGCGTAAATCCCAGGTAGCCGTACCGCCCTCGGCTTGTAGTTCCTGCACCAGCACTCCCGAAACTGTAGTGATCTTTACGGTAGCCTGATTGACTAAGCCTTGCATTCCTACCAAGCCATCAAAGCTCTGCCGTACCGGGTTAGGAAATAGCTTGACCGATTGATGCGCAAAAGCGCCTTCGGTAGCCGTGCTGCGAAAAGAAACTACCCCCCGATCAGTAGCTACGAACACTTCCCCACTCCGATTGTCCACCGCAATATCCAGAATAACATCCGATATCAACGGGCTATTTTCCGAGGTAAAATTATACACTAACTCCTCCCCAGTTTCCGAGAAGAGCCAAAGCCCTGAGTTCGTTCCAATCCATTTACGGTTACCACCATCTACTGCTACTGAAGTGACAAATTCGCCCAGCAACAGAAACTGTCGGTCAAACACCGGCTTAAGCACAGTAGCATCACTAAATACTTGCTCGGGAGCTGAAAAAAAAGCTACTCCTTCGCTACCGGTAAGCCAAAGCTGCCCATCCAAATCTACGACCATATCGGTTAGCTGCCGTCCCGGAAGCTGAGAGGTATTGACTCTATCGCTAATGAACAATCGGTCGTTATTCTCAGGATTAAATACTAATAAATCACTCCCTGGCTGATCTAAGTCCTGGTTGCCAATCATCATCCATAGTTGTTGCCCAAAATCCTGTACTAGTTGCCGAGGGTACCTTGCTAAGGTACGATTGAATTCCACTGGTTGCCAGCTATTATCATCCAGATCAAATAGATGTAAAGATGAAGTGGCGTTGTAGTTAGCTACCCAAAGGCGGTTTTGGTTAGACAGAAGTGCCGCAACTTGGTTATTCTCTAATGTGCTACCAGCACTTGATTGATCGAGTACTGAAAAATCTTCTAGTCCATCCCACCGTAAAACTCCCTCACCTAAGCTGGAGAAGTAGTATTGCTGCGTAGTTTCTGCGTAGGTAACTTCTGTCAATCGGGATGCTATGGGTAGCTCAGTGTAGTTTTGCCACCGACCGTCCGAAAATATCGCGTAAGCTCCGGGGGCATCGGCTTTTAGCGCTATTAATGCCCCGTTAACGTAACGTAATTTTTGAATATTATCAGACATCATCCCATTGGGTAAGAACTGTTCTACCTGCTCATTAGTAATCCGCTGTAGCCCTCGCTCCTGATCGGCAACCCAAAGTTGTCCTCCAACCTCAACAATATCCTGGGCGAAACGAATTCTTTCGTTTTCTAAAGATATCACCTCACCCGATGCACTAAGTCTAAAGGGTTGACCATTGGCTAGTACTAGTAGCCCGTCAGAGGAAGATGATAGTCCATCAAATTCTGCTTCCGCAATGAGCGAGGTTGGCACCCATTCCCCGTTAGTATAACGATATACGCCTCGCTGATCTATCGCTACGAAAAGCACTTCATCTGATACTGCCAGATGCCTAGTAGTTTCTGCTCCGGTAACAATATCAAAGCGCTGCCAGGTGTTAAAATCCTGGCGATTCACCAGCGGGTCTAGAGTATTGGCAATAACTCCCCCTTCGGTTGCTAAAAAGATACTATCATTAATAATCACCGACTGATAAACTGCTACGGCTTCTCCTACAGCCCCTAGCTGAACGTAGGATTCCTGAATTTGCCACGGCTCATCTTGATTCAAATCCAGCGACAAAACCCGCACTCCGGCAGAAGTAGATAGATAAACGAAGTCTGATTCTATTAGTATATCGTGAATAATTTCTGCCTCATTTCTCTCATCCCGAATAAGAGTAAAAGGATACACCTGGCCATCAGTAATTAAATCCACCACTCCACTTTGGTAAGCTATAACTAAGCCTGTCTCTGAGTTATACCGCATGGCAGTGATGCCCACATCCGAAAGACCATCATTTTTAGAAAGTATTCGGAGATCGTTGTCAGACCGGTTTAGGTAAAATAATCCGTGCTGAGCCGCTACGTATATCCGTTCTGGCGTGACTTCAATGATACGACTATCCTGGTAGGAAAAATGAGTTCGCCAGGTTTCAATAGGAATACTAGACTGCGCTAGTAATAATTGACCGAATCCTAGAAAGAACAGGACGAATACTAAACCTCTCATAGTGCCTTAACGGGTAGAAGTTTCTTCCTCGTCTCTAGCCTGCTTTTTTTTTGGTTCTTCCTGGTAGAAATAATAACGGCTACGAGCTTCATACTGATCGCGGGCTCCTACCTGTATCTGATCGGAAGAATTATCTAAACGATAGGAGAACGATGCTGCCGCACCCGATACCGCACATATGGCGTGAGTTTTAGTTACATATTCGGCAATAGCCAGTAGGTAGGGCATTGCCCCGAAGGGTTTTCCTTCGTAATCCATGTCTAGTCCGGCTACAATCACCCGCTTACCTTGGTTAGCTAGTTCATTGCAGACGGTCACAATTTCTTCATCAAAAAACTGAGCCTCGTCGATGCCTACCACCTGGTAACCTTCCACTTGTTGAAGAATATCCCGGGCATGGTTCACGCTAATAGACGGAATACTGGTTTGATTATGTGATACCACATGATTTTTGTCGTAGCGGTCGTCTAGAACAGGCTTGAAAATACGGACAGGTTGCTTGGCAATAATAGCTCGGTTGAGTCGCCGGATGAGTTCTTCGGTCTTACCGGAGAACATACAGCCGCAGATAATTTCAATCCATCCGGTATACGGTTTGCCTAATGGAAGGCCGCCTACTTGGGGTTCGGTAAACATATTGCCCGATCTTTGCTCCAGTGTTTGTAACTAATTATTGAAGAATTATATTGTATTAGTAAGAACACGAGTAGTTATGTTCTTACTAACCGTAATTAATACCGTGCAAAAGAAACAAATAACCGTATGGAGCGCAAACTTGATCGAGCGTTAGTAGAACAATACAGTGAAGAATTTACTGAAAAGGTGCTTTTGCCAGCTTACGCTGATAATGAGCAGCTAGGCGGACAAGCTATTCTCAACCTCACCCCGGTGAAGCAAATTAACTTATTAGTCATTAAGGCCCTATTTGATCAGTGGCAAAAAGAAATTGATAAGTTACGTAGCCCGTATTTTGACTATGAGTCAGAAGAAGTGCAGCAGGCGCTGGATGATTTTATTAATACGCTTTCGCAACATATTTCGGTAGATCGCAATCACCTTCAGCCGCTGGTTGAACGAGCAGTTCAGGACACTTTGTATTTAGTTTTTAGTCCTGCTGTTTACTACCAGCAGCAAGTATCAAACATCGCTACCGAAGGTATTCAGGAAGCAGATGTACTTACTTGGTTGAAATACATTAAGGTTAATCGGCCTTTATTAGAATTGTACATTGATAAATTTCGGCAACAATCAGTCTCTGTGCTTGATGCTGATGCAGCAACCCTCTTGCTAAACGAAACGATTAATGAGTTTTCTAGCCCGATTGAAGATCCTTCCCCGTACGTAGCTGACTTTTCAGAAATATATTCCTTCGAGCCAGATCAGTTGATGACTAACGAAGAGTCGGAGCGCACAGAAGATGAACCGGCATCAATCCCAAAACCTGAAAATGAGAGTAGTAATAATGAAGAAGTAGTTACACCAACCGACCCGCGCACACTTCACGACTACTTGAGCGGACAATCATCGTCAAACACTACGCTCACTGATATTCAAAAGAAACATAAGATGGAAAGTATTCGCGAATATATTGGCGTAAATCAGCGCTACATGTTTATTCGTGAACTCTTTGGTAATGATCCTCAAGAGTACCAACAGGCTATTTATGAGATAGACCAAAAACAGTCTTATGTAGAAGCATTCAACTTTCTACGTCACGAGTTTGCCCAGAAACACCACTGGAAAATGGATTCCGAGGAAGTAGTCGAGTTGCTAGAGATTGTTTCTAAGCGATACAATTGATAAGTAGTAATGAATGTCATCCACTAATCATTACTTATCAAATTAGCGGGTGAGCATCTGCAAGCGGTGAGCATCGAGCTTAAGCAGAATGAAAAGCAGGACAGTGAATGCCCACAGTGATGAACCTCCGTAGCTGAAGAAGGGCAGCGGAATTCCAATGACTGGAAACAGACCGATGGTCATACCAATATTTACCGCAAAGTGAAAGAAGAGAATGGCCGCCACGCTGTAGCCGTAGACTCGGGCAAAACTAGACTTTTGACGCTCAGCAATAATTGTGACCCGATACAGCAGCCAAACAAATAGCACAATCAGTAGGGCACTACCCATCCAACCGTGTTCTTCACCGATAGTGCAGAAAATAAAGTCGGTACTTTGCTCAGGAACAAAGTCAAATTTAGTTTGCGTACCCTGTAAAAAACCTTTACCCCATACGCCACCTGAGCCAATCGCAATCTTAGACTGAGTTACGTTCCAACCGTACCCCAGCGGATCACCATCAGGATTAATAAGTGCTTTGATACGGTTTTGCTGGTGAGGTTGTAACACGTCCGTCACCAAGAAGTCCACACTGACTACTAAGCTGATTACCGCTACCGCCGCTACCGAAATACTAATAATGCGTTTAGTCTTTCGTGAGTTAATACCAATGAGTAGAAAAGCGGTAACTACCACCGCAATAATTAAGTAGACTTGACTAATAAATAGCGTGAGCACAAACAAAATTGCGGAAGCAATACCAATACCCAATAGCAATGGTGAGAAACCTTCCCGATAAAAAACTAGCACAAAAGCAGCATACACCATGGCTGTTCCGGTATCACCCTGAAGAATGATTAAAATAGCCGGAAGCCCAATAATAGCAAATAAGGTAAGCTGAGATTTCAGACTATAAAACACTCGATTATTGGTGCTAAGGTATTTGGCCACCGCCAGAGCAGTAGCAAATTTAGCAAATTCCGAAGGTTGCATCCGAAAAGAGCCAATGGTAAACCAAGACTTAGACCCCGCTACTTCTCGCCCAAAGAGCAGTACAAAAATTAGGATGAGAATAATACCTCCGTAAAAGAAGTAGGCAAATGAACTATAAAACCGAAAATCTACTAGCATAATAACCGTTACGATCAGCGTAGCGGTAGCAATCCAAACTAACTGCTTACCAGAGTTTAGCGATAGATCGAAGATGCTTTGATCAGCCTGTACATCATATACTACTGCAAATATATTGAGCCACCCCAAGGATACTAGTAGTAAGTACAATACAATTGTACCCCAATCCAGACGGTTAGCTAATTGATCACTATCTCTCACACTTAGTAAATAAAATCTCCGTTCAAAATATACTCCTCCATATGCGGTCGTTCGGTGCAGCCCTTCAGGTACCGCTCAATCATCAACCCGGAAATACCGCCAGCCGCTCGAGCTCCTTGCCCTGCATTCTCTACGTAAACAGCTACAGCAATTTTCGGATCATCCTTCGGAGCAAACGCAATAAATACCGAATGGTCTTCCTCGCCCCTATCTTCGTTGTCCACAGTTCCGGTTTTACCACAAACTTCTATATCGGGAAGTCTTGCTCTCATCCCCGTTCCGTGCTTAATTACGTCTGACATCGCTTCTACTGCTATCTCAAAATGTTCAGGGCTCACATCAGTATAGTTTTTTTCCTGATACTGGGCTAAAGATTGTCCATCTTCTCCAATAGACTTGATCATATGTGGAGTAATGTAGTAACCACGATTAGCAATGATTGCTGCCAAGTTGGCCATTTGCAATGGCACTATCTGTAACTCTCCCCGTCCGATAGCATTGGAGTAGATAGTAGAAAATTTCCAGCGATTATCTCCGTATATTTTATCGTATAAAGAAGGTCCCGGTACGTAGCCCGCTCGTTCATGCGGCAAATCGATACCCAAGGGATGACCTAACCCAAAGCTCATTACATACTTACGCCATTTTTCCAGACCAATTTCAGTGTCGACAAATGTATTCTCAGATACCCCCTGGTTGAGCAGTCGGCGGTAGACATTCCAGAAGTAAGGATTACAAGATACCTCAATTGCACCCCGTAAGTCTTGATTTGTATGAGGACCGTGACAGGCAATAATACCACGATCACAGCGGAAACGGGTATGCGGATCAATTATGCCTTCTTCAAGGCCGATTAGTGCTTGAACAATTTTAAAAATTGAACCCGGAGGGAAAGCTCCCATCAAGGGACGATTAAATAAAGGCTTAGTGGTATCGGAGGCTAGTTTGGTATAGTTTTTCCCATAGTCTCGCCCAGTTAGTAGATTAGGATCATAGAATGGTGCGGATACAAAAGAAAGAATTTCACCAGTTTTTGGCTCAATCGCCACAATGCTACCTCGCTTGCCCATCATCAGCGTTTCAGCGTACTCCTGCAAGTCAATGTCAACGGTGCTCACTAAGTTTTCCCCGGCCACCGAAAGGGTATCAAAGGTTCCATCTTTATAAGAGCCTTTTTCTACTCCTCGCACATTCACCATTTTGTATTTTACCCCTCGCTTGCCCCGAAGCTGTTCTTCGTATTTTGACTCGATTCCTAAAATGCCAATATAATCACCTTGGCGATAAAAATTTTCTTCGTCTCGTTGTAACTGATTGGAACTGATCTCACCAATATATCCTAGAGCATTTGACAAATTCCGATAGGTGTACGACCGATTAGTACGTGCTTGAATTCGGAAGCCAGGAAAATCCACCAAATAGTCTTGTACCGAAGCAAAGGCAGTGTTGGAAATCTGTTTGATAAACACCGAAGGTTTTACGTATGAGTATTGCTTAGCCTTCGTTATTTTCTCATCAAACTCTTCTTTAGTAATTCCAAATATTTCGCAAAAAGCTAGCGTGTCTTTTAGCTGCACATCTTTCGGAACTACTTCTAGATTATATACCGGAGCGTTGTAAACAATCAGCTTGCCGTTGCGGTCGTAGATTAAGCCGCGAAAGGGATAGCGAATCTCCCGATCAATAATGTTACTATCGGCTTTGGCCTGATAATCTTCGCTAAGTACCTGAATAGCGAATAATTTCACCAGATAGATACCAGCAATAAGAATGAAAGTAAGCCGAATGACGAATTTACGATTGTTATGAATCATAGTACGTTTCTACGCGAAGAAGAGTATATGATGTACTGAATAACTAATATCAAAATTAGCGAAAACGCGGCACTCGCCGTCGCTTTCAAAATAGTATGGCTGAATAACTGGAATCCACCGACTTCAATGAAAAAGATCAGAATATGATGAACCAACAGTAAAGGAAATGCATAAGCTATGAACCACTGCAATCCTTGCGACCGAGGTGATGGAATACTACCCATGTCGTACCCGCCCCGAGGGGTCAGAAAGTCAATCCAGAACTTGCGAATATACATGATGAACACACAAGCTGCGGCATGAATTCCAAAAGTGTTGTAGAAAATATCTACTAATAAGCCCGTAGTAAAGCCTAGTAACATAGCTGTT
>JGI12210J13797_10569950_pt1 | contig 10352 bp, 9 predicted proteins | sample ElkSlonscriptome_3_FD_13797 | JGI IMG/M metagenome (IMG submission 13797) | reverse complement strand
GCTCATCGCCCGGTATCCTCGTTCCTGATTTCGACCGCGCGGGCATACAGCGTCTGGCGGTCGCGGCCGGTTGCCTTTGCAACCTGTGCCGCCGCCTTGCTCGGGCTGAGGTCGACCAATGCCTCGCGCAGCAATTCGTCGGCATTGGCGGGCGGCGCCGCGTCGTCGGGAGGACCGATCAGCAGGACGATCTCCCCCTTTGGCGGGCGGGCCGCGTAGTGATCGGCCAGTTCTGCCGCCGTGCCGGTACGGCATTCCTCGTGCAGTTTCGTCAATTCGCGTGCGACGGCGATCTCCCGCGTCGGAAACATCTGCGCGATCGCCCTCAACGATTTTTCCAGCCGCGGTCCCGTCTCGTAAAACACCAGGGTCGCCGGGACATCGGCGAATCGTTCGATCTGCTCGCGTCGTGCCTTTTCCTTCACCGGCAAAAATCCTGCGAACAGGAACCGGTCATTCGGTAGACCGGACAAAGTCATTCCGACGATTGCGGCACACGCACCGGGCAGACTGGTGATCGCGATCCCCTCCCCCCGCGCCTCTTCGACAAGGCGATGGCCGGGATCGGAAATCAGGGGCGTGCCCGCATCGCTAACCAGCGCAATCGCCTGCGTCCGCGCCATCTCGATCAGGCGGGCACGCGTATCGGACGATGAATGATCGTCATAACGCTGCATCCGCGTGTCGATATCGTGCGCTTTCAACAGGCGCCCGGTCACGCGCGTATCCTCGCACGCTATCAAATGTGTGCGGCGCAACGTATCGATCGCGCGTATGGTGATGTCGCCAAGATTGCCAATCGGCGTGGCGACAATATACAGCCCGGCATCAAGCGGTGTTTCTGCATCCGGTTCGGAATCGGATTCCGATCGGTGCGGGTTAGAAGATTTCGACTGCGGCATCATTACGGCCGCGTTTGTGAAGCAGCTATCGAAGGTCGGCAAGAATGATGAAGGCACAACAACCGCTTTTTGGAAAAGCCCTGCCTGGCGCATTCGCCATGCGCGGCGCGGCGGCGGAGGCCGGGCGCGCGATCGGCAAGGCGATCAACCGCCGCAACCTGGCGATTGCCGGGGCAGCAGCACTTCTCGGCGGATGCCAGCTTATCCCGAAAAGCGAAACCGCATCGACCGGCCCGGTGGCTACGCCCACGCCAGAGCCTAGCGCGACCGCATTGCCGACCGATACGCAGCGTCATCGCATCGCGCTGCTGGTCCCGATGTCGGGCAACAATGCCGAGATCGGGCAGGCATTGGCCAATGCGACGACGATGGCGCTGCTCGATACCGACGCGCAAAACCTGCGGATCACCTCCTATGATACCGCGCGCGGTGCCGGGGCCGCCGCACGTCAGGCGATCAACGACGGCAACCGTCTCGTGCTCGGTCCGCTGCTGGCGCAAAACGTGCCCGCGGTCCGTTCGGCGACACAAGGGTCCGATGTGCCTGCGATTGCGTTTTCCAATGATACGACCGTTGCCGGAAACGGCGTTTTCGTGATGGGCTTTGCGCCCGAACAATCGATCCGCCGCGTTGTGCGCCATGCCCGCAATAACGGGTCGAACGGTTTTGCCGCGCTTCTGCCCGAAGGCGATTACGGACAGCGCGCCTACAATGCGCTGCAAAACTCGCTGGCCGATTATGGCGGCAACCTCGCCGGGTTCGAACGGTATGCGCGCGGCAACACCTCCATCGTCAGCGCGGCGGAACGGTTGGAAAGCCGGGGCGGATACGACACCGTTTTGATCGCCGACGGGCCCCGGCTGGCCATTCAGGCGGCGGGTGCGCTGCGCGACGAGGGTGCATCGGGCAGCACGCAGATCCTCGGCACCGAATTATGGAGCGGTGAAGGCGCGCTGACCAACGCAGCGGCGGTCGAAGGCGCGCGCTTTGCCGCCATCTCGGACGACCGCTTCCGTCGTTTCTCACAAAGCTACGAGGCGCGTTTCGGGGGCAAGCCCTATCGCATCGCGACGCTGGGTTACGACGCTGTGCTGTTGACCCTGCGGATCGCGCAGGATTGGCGTGTCGGGCGCGATTTCCCCACCCGGCGGCTGTATGACGGAGACGGGTTCCTCGGCGTGGACGGCGCATTCCGTTTCGGTCGGGGCGGCGTGGCTCAGCGCGCGTTCGAAGTGCGCGAGGTGCGCGATGGATCGATCGTCGCGGTCGATCCTGCACCGACCAGCTTTTCCGACTGATGTTTCGGCGCGGGGTGATGCCGCAACTGCAAAAGTCGAGCACAAGCCCGCCCGGCGCGCTTGTGAGCCCGGCCCGCGCGCGCCTATAGCTGTCGTCATGTCCAACGATCTGTTCGAAAACACGCCGACATCCAGCGGCGACTATGATTCCGGCTCCATCGAGGTGCTGGAGGGGCTGGAACCGGTCCGCCGGCGTCCGGGGATGTATATCGGCGGCACGGACGAACGCGCCCTGCACCATCTCGCCGCCGAGGTCATCGACAACGCCATGGACGAGGCGGTGGCCGGCCATGCGACACGGATCGAAATCACGCTGGAACCCGGCCCCGATGGCAGCGCCGGGCGATTAAGCGTTGCGGATAACGGGCGCGGCATCCCGGTCGACGAACACCCCAAGTTTCCGGGCAAATCCACGCTCGAAGTCATCATGTCGACGCTGCATTCGGGCGGCAAGTTTTCGGGTAAGGCGTATGCCACCAGCGGCGGCCTGCACGGCGTCGGGGTCAGCGTGGTGAACGCCCTGTCATCCCATACCCGCGTCGAAGTCGCGCGGGACAAGCAGTTGTACGCGCAGGAATTCGCACGCGGCGAGGCGCTGGGCGCAATCGAGACCGTGGGTGCGGCGCCCAACCGGCGCGGCACGACCGTGACCTTCGTCCCCGATACCGAGATTTTCGGCGATCGGGCGTTCAAACCGATCCGCCTGTTCAAGCTCGCCCGATCTAAGGCGTATCTGTTCGCCGGGGTGGAGATCCGCTGGAAATGTGCCGAGGCGCTGACCTCCGACGATGTCCCGGCAGAGGCGGTGTTCAAGTTCCCCGGCGGTCTCGCCGATCATCTGGCGCAGCAGGTCGGCGCTCGCGAATGTGTGACGGCGCAACCGTTTACCGGAAACCAGGATTTCCCGCAGGACGATGCCGGGAACACGATGGGCCGGGTCGAATGGGCGATCGCCTGGCCGCTATATTCCGACGGTTCGACCAGCTGGTATTGCAACACCGTGCCCACCCCCGATGGCGGAACGCACGAACAGGGGCTGCGGGCCGCCTTGACCAAGGGGCTGCGCGCGTTCGGTGACCTGATCGGCGCGAAAAAGGCAAAGGACATAACTGCCGACGACGTGATGACGGGGGCGGATATCATGCTTTCCGTCTTCATCCGTGAACCGCAATTCCAGTCGCAGACGAAGGACCGCCTTACCTCTCCCGAAGCGATCCGCCTCGTCGAAAACGCGATGCGCGATCATTTCGACCATTTCCTGACCGATAACATGGATCGCGGCAAGGCGCTGCTGGGCGAAGTCATGGAGCGCATGGAAGAGCGCCTGCGCCGCAAGCAGGAGCGCGAGGTCAAGCGCAAGACCGCCACCAATGCGAAAAAGCTGCGCCTGCCCGGAAAACTGACCGATTGTAGCGGCGAAGGCGCCGGAGAGAATGGGCGCGAAACCGAATTGTTCATCGTCGAGGGCGACAGCGCCGGGGGCAGCGCGAAACAGGCGCGCGACCGCAAGTTGCAGGCGATCCTGCCGATCCGGGGCAAGATCCTCAACGTCGCCAGCGCCAGCGCCGACAAGATTCGCGCCAACAGCGAAATCGCGGACCTGACGCTCGCCATGGGATGCGGCATCCGCAAGGATTGCGACCCGGAGGACCTGCGCTACGACCGGATCATCATCATGACCGATGCCGATGTCGACGGCGCGCATATCGCAACACTGCTTATGACGTTCTTTTTCCAGGAAATGACAGCGATCGTGCGTGACGGGCGGCTTTACCTGGCTCAGCCGCCGCTCTATAAATTGACCGCGGGGAAAGAGAGCCGCTACGCCCGCGACGACGCGCACCGGGCAGAGCTGGAAGAGACGGTGTTCAAGGGCAAGAACGTCGAGGTCGGCCGGTTCAAGGGGCTGGGCGAAATGAACCCGCAGCAATTGCGCGAAACCACGATGAACCCCGATACCCGGTCGCTGATCCGGATCACCCTGCCCGTCGAATTCGAACAACGGGCTAGCGTGAAGGAACTGGTCGATCAATTGATGGGGCGCAATCCGGAACACCGGTTCAATTTCATCCAGAACAATGCCGGTGAGATGGACCGCGACATGATCGATGCCTGACCCCGGTCGGCGACGTCACGATCCGCGCACGGAGGACGTGACCTATGGCGACCGGCGGCTATCACGTCCCGATGCCTCCCTGCCCGATTGGGAAGTTCCCGATACCGCCTATCGCCCGATCCCCATCGTCTGGTTCACCGGTGCATTCCTGGTGCAGGCTCTGATCGTCTATTCGCTTTTGCCGATCCTCTCCGGTTTCAGCGGCTGGCTCACCATCGCGCTTGCCGCCATGGCGACCGGCGCGATCGGCTTGTGGACGTGGGACCGGGGGATGAAAGACGCAGGCGCGCCGTGGCAGGCGGCGACGATCACCATCCTGCTGGCGCAAATGATCTTCGTTGCAATTGCCGTCAGCCACCGGCTTTGACGCCTGCATCCAAAAAAATGCATTCGTCACTGTAAGATTTTTCGCTCTACCCGGACTAAAGGGTCATGACTGAGCGGGCAGAACAATATTACCGGCAGGCGGGCGAGCAATTCGCCCCCGCAATCGCGCGTCTTTGCCGAACGGTCGAACGCAATGCCGAGAAGGCGCGCGAGCTGGAACAGGATATCCATTGCGCGCTGTGGGAAAGCCTGTCCCGGTTCAAGGGCGATTGCGCGTTGAAAACCTGGGTCTACCGCGTCGCGCATAACGTCGTCGCCGACCACGTGGCGCGATCCATGCGCGGGCCACGGCGGATCCCGTTGGAGGAAATCGACAGCCTGCCGACGACGGGCGACCCCGAAAGGAACGCGGCAGAGGCGCTGGTTCTGGCACAGGTACGCGAACTGGTCCGCCGCCTGCCTGCGATCGACACGCAGGTGATCGTCCTGTGGCTTGAAGGCGAAAGCGCCGCCAACATCGCCGAGATCACCGGCCTTTCCCCCGGCGCGGTCAATGTGCGGGTTCACCGGGTGAAGGCGTTGCTGGCCCGCCATTTTCAGGACTCCGAAATGACAGGAGAACAATCATGACGACACATCCCCTGCCCCTGTGGCAATCTGTCGCAGCCGACGCGTCGTTCAGCGATCCGGGCGATTGCGAGCAGAAGGCGGCACGGTTCGAGAAACGGATCGAACGCCGCAACTGGCTGGAATATGCGGCGGGTATCGCGGTCATCGGTTTCTTTGCCGTGGGCGGCGTATTCGCCTTTGCTATCGGCGAATGGCTGATCGGCGCGACTTTCGCGATGATGGTGGCTGGCGCCATGATCACCCTGTGGAACCTGCGGCGGCGCGGCACCAATCTGGCCCGGCGTCCGGAGGATCCGTGCCGTATCCATCTGCGGCGCCAGTATCAGCGGCAATACGATGCCCTGCGATCGGTGCCCTACTGGTATGTCGGACCGATCGTACCCGGCATGGTCCTGTTTTATGTCGCAGTGACCGACCGTGTCGCTGACGAGATCGGATGGGAACGCGCACTGGACGGGGTAATCGGTCCTGCCGCCATCACCTTTGGGATCATTGTCTTCGTCTTGCTGGCAAACTGGTACGCCGCCCGCTGGCTTGAGAAGGAGATCGAAGCGCTCGATGCGCTCGCGTGAGCTCGGCAGACCTTGCGTTTCCCAGCATCTTTTACGAAACGATACATCCTGAAAGGATTTTTGCGATGACCTTGAGGTGCCTCAAAAACGCCGCCGCTGCCACGATTGCGAGCGGGGCCATGCTCCTTTCCAGCCCCGCGATCGCGCAGGAGGTTGATGACATGACTGAACTGGGGAATGAGCAGATCCCCCTTGAAGCAAGGGCCGCGCAGGTCGTGGACGTCATCAATGGCGATAGTGAAACACCGCTCGAAGATCTCTTCACCCCGGCATTCCTGTCGCAGCTTCCAGCGCCGCAGCTGCGCGCGATCTTCGCGCAATTGACCGGCCAGTTCGGCCCGGCCATTGCGGTGGAGGGGTTGGGCCGGGAAGGCGCGAACCGTTCGTCCCTTTCGATCCGCATGGAAGGCGCAATTGCCAGTGGCGGGATCGCCATCGACCCGGCACAGGGCAATCGGATCAGCGAACTGCTGTTCCAGACCTTCGAACCGACAAACGATAGCCCGGAAAAGATAGAGGCCGATCTTTCGGCACTGCCCGGCACGACCAACGCCCTGTTCACAAAACTGTCAGGCGGTGGGGAAACAAAGCCCGTTTTCGCTCACAATTCCGATCAACCGCTCGCGCTGGGTTCGGCCTTCAAACTCTATGTCCTGTCGGCGCTGGCGCAATCGATTGCCGATGGCGAGCGATCGTGGAGCGACGTCGTCACCCTGTCGCAGAGATCCTTTCCCAGCGGACAGATGCAGGATTGGCCGGACGACGCGCCCGTGACGCTGCAGACGCTGGCGACGATGATGATCTCCATCAGCGACAACACCGCGACCGACCAGTTGATCGCGGAACTGGGACGCGAAACCATCGAGGCAGCATTGATCGCCAGCGGCAACAGCGATCCTTCGCGCACCATTCCATTCCTGACCACGCGCGAATTGTTCGCCATGCGCGGCGTGTCAGACGAATTCATCGAACGCTACCGCGCGGCAGACGACGATGGGCAGCGCGCGATACTGGCGGATCTGAGCGAAGGAGACGTTTCGGAAGACAGGATACGCGAAGCCTTTGCGAGCAATATGCCCGGCGCGATCGATATCGAATGGTTCGCCTCCCCCCTCGATCTGGCAAGCCTGTTGCGCGGGTTCACATCGCCAGATGACGCGACCGCGCGATCGGTGATGGGGGTGAACCTGCACATGTCCGATCAGGTCTCGGCAAGGTGGAATTATGTCGGGTACAAGGGCGGATCGGAACCGGGCGTCATCAATCTGACATGGCTGTTGCGCGATGCTGCGGGCGATTACTGGATCGCCACGGTGGGGTGGAACGATCCAGAACAGGCCGTCGAATTGTCGACACTGGAAACGATCGCGCAGCGGATCATCGCCCTCGTCGCAATAAATAGGCCACGCGGTTAGTCCCCTTGCGTCAGAGTGGCGTGCCCCTTATCGCTGCGCAAATTATCTACCAGCACATCCTCGGCACTTAAGCAGCACAGGGAACCCCCATGACCGATCAGCAGCGTTTCGAAGGCACCAGCGACTATATCGCCACCGATGATCTCAAAGTCGCCGTCAACGCTGCCGTGACGCTGCGCCGTCCGCTATTGGTCAAGGGCGAACCGGGCACCGGGAAAACGGTGCTGGCCCATGAAATATCGAAGGCGATCGATGCGCCGTTGATCGAATGGAACGTAAAATCGACGACGAAAGCGCAGCAGGGCCTGTATGAATACGATGCCGTCGCCCGCCTGCGTGACGGGCAATTGGGCGACGAGCGGGTCCACGACATTTCAAACTACATCAAGAAGGGCAAGCTGTGGGAGGCGTTCACTGCCGAACAATTGCCCGTCCTGCTGATCGACGAAATCGACAAGGCCGATATCGAGTTTCCCAACGATCTGTTGCAGGAACTCGATCGTATGAGCTTCGACGTTTACGAAACGCAGCAGCGGATCGAGGCGAAGGAACGGCCCATCGTCGTCATAACCTCGAACAATGAAAAGGAGCTACCCGACGCGTTTCTGCGCCGGTGTTTCTTCCACTACATCAAGTTTCCCGATCGTGAGACGATGCAGGCGATCATCGATGTCCACTTCCCCGATATCCAGACGACGCTGGTGAAAAAGGCGATGGATATCTTCTACGAACTGCGCGAGGTTCCGGGGCTGAAGAAAAAGCCTTCGACCAGCGAATTGCTCGATTGGCTGAAATTGTTGCTGAACGAAGACATGCCGCTCGAAGTGCTGCAGGACTCCAATCCAAACAACGCCATTCCGCCGATGCATGGCGCACTGCTGAAAAACGAACAGGACGTGATGCTGTTCGAACGCCTCGCCTTCATGGCGCGCCGCAATCCGAGCTGAGCCCGCATCGGTGCTAACCCCGCGCTGATCCGGCGGCGCCGTTCGGTCAGTCGAACCGATAGGCCAGTTCGAAGTCGCCCCAACGGCGTCCCTTCACGATGATCGGGATGTAGACGTTGCGGACCACGTTGTACTGGTGCCCGTCCACCTCCTGCCGGTACACCGCCATCATGTAGGGGGCATCGCTACGCTTGGCCTTGCGATCGATCGGTTCGAGCAGGATGCGCCCGTTGCGGCAGAATTTGGTGTCGTGGGCGAGATCGCCGGTCGGCTCGCGTGACCGGTCGCTCAGGTGAGTGGGTAGAAAACCGTTCATGTCGGTGCAGGCAGCGGCAAGGATGCGGCTATCGCGCGCGACGGTTTCATCCAGTAGCGGCTGCCAGTGCGCGTCGGCATATTGCGTCAGGGCGGTCCGGTAACGCGCCGGTTTCGATCCTTCGATCAGCCTGTAATCTGTATCGAACAACGCGCTTTCCGACAGCGAACCTTCCGCGATGGCCTTCTGCGTCGATGCAACGATCTCGTTCGCAAAGGACTGCGCGCGTTCGACCATCAGGCTGTCCTGCGGGCTGAGCCCCGCCTGGACCAGCGTGTCGAACATTTCGCTCGCCGTCATCTCCAGCTCTTCCATGCGGCCGTGCGCGCCTTGCAATTGCTCCTCGTTGGTGCGCGCCGCTGTGTCGAAACTGGTCAAGACACGCTGCACTGAATCCACGTGGTCGCTGATCGTGCCGGTGGACCGCGCGATCACGTCGTTCTGCCGGTCGACCTCCTCCACCAACTCGCCCACGCTTGAGATCGTGTCCTCGATCTGTGCGACTGAGGCCTTGGCCTCCCCGCTTGCCTGTGCGCCGGTTTCGATCCGCCCGATAACGACGGCCGCCTCTTCGCCCAGCGTGTCGATGGTGGTTGCGATCTCGACCGTGGCGGCGCGGGTATCGTTGGCCAAGCCTTTCACCTCGCTGGCGACAACGGCAAAAGTTCGCCCTGCATCACCCGCACGCATCGCCTCGATCGTGGCGTTCAGGGCGAGGATGTTGGTCGTTTCGGCGATATCCTCGATATCCTTTGCGCTGCGGCGCACCTGTTCCATCGCGGCGGAAAAACTGGACACGTGCTGTCCCAGTGCATCCACCAGTTCAAGCAGCGAACCGATCTGCGCCAGTGACGAGGTGATAAGCTGCATCCCCTCGCTCAACCGCTCGATCGCGCGTTCGGACAACAGGCGCGCTTCGTCGCTGGCTTCGGCAACCTTGGACTGGTCCGCCTCCAGCTTGGCAACGGTCCCGCTCAATGCCGAATGTTCTTCACGCAGGGTTTCGGACGAGCTGATGACGCGCGCGACGATCCCGGCGACATCGGCGCAACCGACCGTCACTGCACCGCATTTTTCGGGAATCTTATCCAGCGCAGACGCGTCGGCGGTTTCGATAGTCATCTGGTTCATATGCGTGTCTGTCCCCTGCGGTTCGCCCGCCTTAGGCCAAGCATGGTTATCGCACAGTTAAGGCCCGACAACGTGCTTTGGGTTGGATGTCGCCAAAGGCCGCGCCGAAAGACTGGAACAAACGATTTTTGCGCGATAGGGATGCACACATGTTTTTCAATTTCATGGACGAACTGCGCGAAGCGGGCATCGGCGCAAGCTTCAAGGAGCACCTCACCCTGTTGGAGGCGCTGGACAAGGACGTGATCGAACAGACGCCGGAGGCTTTCTATTACCTCTCCCGCGCGACGTTCGTGAAGGACGAGGGGATGCTCGACCGGTTCGATCAGGTGTTCCAGAAAGTCTTCAAGGGCGTGATGTCCGATTACGGTCAGAACCCGGTCGACATTCCCGAGGACTGGCTGAAAACCGTCGCCGAGAAATTCCTGACCGAAGAGGAAATGGCCGAGATCGAGAAGCTGGGCGATTGGGACGACATCATGGAGACGCTGAAAAAGCGGCTCGAGGAACAGGAAAAACGCCACGAGGGCGGCAATAAGTGGATCGGCACGGGCGGGACCAGCCCGTTCGGCAATTCGGGCTATAATCCCGAAGGCGTGCGGATCGGCGGCGAAAGCAAGCACAAGCGCGCAGTGAAGGTGTGGGAAAAGCGCGAGTTCAAGAACCTCGACAACACCAAGGAACTGGGCACCCGCAAC
>JGI12210J13797_11357525_pt1 | contig 10353 bp, 8 predicted proteins | sample ElkSlonscriptome_3_FD_13797 | JGI IMG/M metagenome (IMG submission 13797) | reverse complement strand
CGGGCCGTTGCTCGTTGACGCCTACCTGCCCGGCCGCCGTTACATAGAGCCCACGCGTATTGAGAGAGTAGACGGATCTCGGCGAGGCGGTGATCCTTGTGCGCGGAGAGAGAACCTCGGTCTGGCCTTGATCGAGAACGTAGATCTCGAGATAAAGGTCACGTCGGAATTCATTGGACGTGTCAAGGATTGTCGTGAAGAGCCCATCGACCAGGTCGACCTGGTATTCGCCGAGCGTCTCGATGAGTGCGCCCTGGGTCAGATCGTCCCAGAGCCTGAAACCCAGAGTCTTTGTCCCGGTCGCCGGAGTGCCGGACTGACTCAGCGAGCCCTGATAGGTGATCTGATATTGGGCAAAGGTCGGCGGGGAGCAAGCGAGGAGGACAAACACAAGAAAGGTCGTACGCATGGGGATTTCCTTCGGTTCAACTCGGGTCTTTCAATCAAAATGCACCCGCAAACGGAAACCGCACATGGCTCTCTCGGAAAAAAGCAATTTTCCCATGTGCTTGGGTCCGAAAAACCGTAACAAATGAAGCGCTCGAAGCAGTAAATCTCCACCGGTCGCGAGGAAAAACCCCAGGGTAAAGTACCAGATCCGGCAAATCCCGGATACCCAGGAGACCGTGCTGGCCAATAGCCATCAAAGGAGATCCAGGCATTTGACGAACAAAGAAACGCTCTCCGGATTTTCCGAATTCCCTATTCATTTTGGGGCTTCCATCAATACTGGGTGGGGCTCAATGCTGGAACTCTGGCCAATACCGGGGTTACGGCCTGCGATGCGATCCGGCGACACGCCGAATCACCAGCACCTGGCTGTTGATTCCCGGAATCAGCTCGATTGTATGTGTCCGATTTCTGTGCCCTCGATTTGTGTGAACCGGTCGGAATCGATGAGTGTCTCGGCTTTGTAGGGGACGATGGAAGCTGACTGGCGACTCGTGAGATCGGCTGCGGACACGGACCTACCGTGCCCGCAAAGAAAGCGGTTCAAGGGAGTCCATACAGGTAGATCTGAGTGATTCCGATAAAATTGGTAACAGAGTGGGCGACGATGGCCGGGAGTAACTTGCGCTGACAGAAGACGTAGGTCAGGCCGAAGACAAGCCCTCCAACCCCGGTCACAATCGCTCCAGCGAGATCTTGCCAGATATGCCCGTAGCCGAACACGACTGACACCAGCAACGCGATTGGAAGTGCCCAACGAGCGCCGAAGAGCACCGCGCCCCAACCGATGAAGAAACCCCGGAAAGCCACTTCCTCCCAGACACCACCGAAACCCAGGCCCAGGATCAGCCACTCGATATAGGCGCCGTCGTTACCCGGCAGCTCATGCAGCTGCGACAGATCCATCGTCGTCCCGGTCCAGGCTTCGGCCGCAGGAACAAGCCAGGGGTCAATCAGAAACGACAGCGCACAGCCCACTGTGGCACCGATCAGGAGGGATACGGGAATATTGTGGTAAACCATCGCAAAGGTGGCCTTGCGCGCGGTCGGCAAGAACACCAGGGCCGCGATCGTCAGGCCGATCCAAAACAGAGCGGTCAGATCCGTCATCCAGACCAACGGCACCAGCGGTGCAAGCCAACAGACGCGCTGCCCCCAATACGAGTGAACCCACCGAGGGCAAGAACGCATTCGTCTTCCTTTCACATTTGATACTATTCGTACTAAATAGTACATGGGCAAACTGGAGAAAACAATGCTCTCGGAACTGGAGGGTGCAGTACTTGGACTGTTAGCGCGGCAGGGACGGCTGTCGGCGTACGCGATTCGCAAGGAATTTGAGCGCTCGCCCACGAGCAACTGGAGCGCCAGCGCCGGCGCGATCTACCCGCTGGTCAAGCGGCTGATCAAACGCGAACTGATCGAAGAAGCGCCGGTCGAGGGAGATGGTCGAAAGACGCGCCGGCTTGCTATAACCGGCGCGGGACACCGGGCCCTGGGTGCCTGGGTCGGCTCCGAAGACCCTGCGATCTTCGGCCCGTCCGCCGACCCACTTCGTGCGCGCGGTTTTGCACTGCTGATCCTGTCGCCCGCCGAGCAACACCAGCGCCTGTCCATGTGGCGGACAAACACGGCCTCCAAGCTACAGGCGCTCCACGAGGAACGAGCGGAAGATGACGAGGCCCGATCCACTGGGCTCGACTTGGTGAACTACGGCGCAATCAAGGAGCTCGAGGCCAGGTTGAATTGGATCGATGCTTGGCTGGAGCGACTCGACCAGGCATGAGCTCAGACTTGGACGCCGGGCCGTTAAAGAACATCCAGGCATTCGACGCAACAATGAAAGGCTCTCCGGATTTTTCCGAATTCCGCATTCACTTTGTGGCTCCCCCTATTGCCGGGAGGGGCTCAATGCTGGAGTTCTGGCCAATACCGGGGTTCGAGCCTGCGATTCGATTCGGCGACACACCGAATCACCAGCACTTGGCTGGTGCTTCACGGTCGGCTACAGTCTGGGCCATGGTCGAAGACAAGCGCTACCTCCAGATCAACGGTCGACGCTGGCGCCGCAGTGACCCGGACATACCCGAATCGCTGGCCGCCGAGCTCGTCGATGCGCTGATGTCGGCGCGGCGCCAAGTCAAGGCGGCCGGCCGAGAATCGAACGCGGAGGCGTTGGCCAGGGCGAGAGCCTGCGTCCAGGACGCCAAGCTCGCACTCGGTGAACGAGGGACGCCATGGTGGGAATCCTCCGATGAGGCCGAGCTCAGACTTCGCACGGCAGCGGCCATGCGCGCCCTGCTGCGCAAGCGAGGCGAAGGCAAGACGATCTGCCCCTCGGAGGCTGCCCGGATCGTCGGCGGTCCGACTTGGCGGGATCACATGGAACGAACGCGTTCGGTTGCCCGCAAGCTGGTCGAGGATCAGTGGCTGGAAATCGTGCAGCAGGGCAAGGTGGTCGTCGAGCCGACGAAGGGACCGATCCGGCTGAGACGTCGCACGAACTCGGAGCGCTCTGACGCGACCGACTAAAAAGAGGAAACTTTCAATGTAGGAAGGCCGTCGATCATCACGTCGAACCACCTCAAGGGTCCAAAGTGTCTATGTATCGGGGGCAGTCCAAGAGACGGGTACGCACCTGAGCGCCGACACGAGCGAGGCGGCGTGCCTGATCGCGCAGCCCGCCTACCCGGGCTGCCGCCTGTGCGAGCTGGAGACCACCGTTCGCTTCGACGCCTTCAGCAAGGGCCTGGCCACGGTCTACCCGTGGTGTCAGGTCGAGGGCGAACACGTCAGCTTCAACCTGCTCCGCGTCGTTCGCTCCGATCGGGTGGAACTGATCTTCGATGCGAATTTCGGCGACGACTTCGAGGGCCCATTCGGCGACACACAATGACCCCGGCGGTGGGCGGTTGATGACCAACCGCCCGTCGCCCCCGGAAATGGTCGACTTCAGGCCCCGGGCGAACGCCAGCAGGACGCGTCTACCTGGACATCGAGCAGGCAGTCCAGCTGACGGCGGTGCACGGAATCTTCCGGGAACTGCCGCTGAAGGGCCTGGCCATGGCGCTCCAAACGGGCCACGCCCGCGTCGGCCCGCCCCTCCAGAAAGTCGATCCAGGCCAGGTCGAGTTCGCGTACGACCGCAAGCGCGTGATCCGGTTTAAGCTGCTCTCGCAGCAGAGCCGCGACCGCCTCGAGTTCGGCCCTCGCGGCGGTCAGGTTCCCCTGATCGAGTAGGGTCTGGCCAAGCAGGCTGCGCGCGGAGATGACGAGCATGCTGGCCTCGTCGGTGACCTCGACCATTCGAGCGATGATCGTGCGCATGCTTTCGATGTGGTCGCCTTCCCCGCCGAGCGCCTGGTCGATCGCCAGTCCAAGCGCCTCGCTTCGCAGGACGTCCGGGTGCTCCGGATTCAGCTCGCGACGCCGGCGTTCCAGCGCCGGCTGAAGCGCCTCCCTGGCCTGCCCGGCGCGGCCGCTGGCGAGCAGGACGCTGGCCAGGTTGTGATAGGGGCGCACGGTGGTCAGGCTGTCGGCCCCGAAGCGCGCGGTGCGAAGCTCGATGGACCGTCGGAACAGCGATTCGGCCAGGTCGAACTGGCCCCAATCTCGGTGGGCTACCGCCATGTTATTCGCGAAAAGCCATCCGCGTGCCGCGCCACCGGGCGAGCGCGCATCGAGCTCCATGGCGCGGGTGTAATGTTCGATCGCCTTGCCGTACTCGCCCATATCGTGATAGCTGCCGCCGAGCTCGTTGTGATCGCGCCAGAGAATGGGCTGGTCGGCACCAAACAACTCGATTCGGATCGCCATCTGCTCCTCGATCGCGTCGCGGGCGAGCTCGTATTCACCCAGCTGCCGCGCGGCGAGGTTCAGTCCGTTGAGGCTGTTGGCGTAGGAAGGATGCAGGCGCCCGACGGCCTTGCGTTTGAGATCAAGCGCCTGCTGGTAGTAGTTCAGAGCCTCTCTCGGCTGGCCAGCGATGTCGTGCACCTCGCCCAGATTGTGCAGGGACGTGGCAATGGTTCGGTCGGGCGCGCCGACGGCGCGTCTGATCTCGAGCGCTTCGCTGACCCGGGCAAAGGCGGGCTCGCTGTCGTCGATCTCGTTGAAATAAATGCCCTGATTGTTGAGGGCCTGGGCCAGCAGCAGCGGATCGATCCCCGGAGCCGCACGCGCCAACTCGACGGCGCGCTGCAGGGCGTCACCGCCGCGGTCCATGTCCTCGTTGAGGACCGCGCTCATGCCCAGAATCGACAAGGCCTCGACCTCGCCGGCGACATCACCCAGTTCGCGAGAAATCCGGGCCGACTCATTGAGGAGCGCAATGGCCGGCTGGTTATATTCCAGGCTTCGATTGAGTCGACCCAGGGCAGAGAGCACTCGGGCCCGCAAGGCAGGCTCATCCAGGACTTCGAGCGCCTCCGGCGTGCTGGCCTGCTCGACCGCCTGCAACACCGTGACGGGTTCGCCCTGTGCATTCGCGGGACCCGCTCCCTCGATCATGCCGATGACGAACTCAAGCACCTGGTTGGCGTTGCGCGCCTCGACCACCGCTTGCGCCTCGGCTGCCTGCGCACGCTCGCTCTCGAGAACGATCCGGTAGACCAGAGTACCCGACACCACCAGCACTAGCGCGGCCACCGAGACGCCAAGGCGATGGCGCAACAGGAACTTCTTGAACCGGTAGGCCAGCCGAGGCGCTGCGGCCTCCACCGGCGAGCCTTCAAGGAAGCGCTCCAAATCGGAACGCAGCGAGGCGGCACTCGGATAACGGTCCTCGGAGGCGTCGGCCGTGGCCTGACGAACGATGGCCTCGAGGTCCGCGGGCACCCGGCCCGCCGAGCCCGGGGTACCCGGACCCAGCAATAGACCAAGCAGCTTGCCTAGGCTGAAAACATCGGACACGGTGCTGATCGGCTGCCCCGACATCTGTTCCGGCGCGGCGAATCCCGGCGTGTAGTAGCGACCGGCACGCGTCAAGTCGGCTTCGCCATCTTGGTCGGGCTCAAGGAGCTTGGCGATGCCGAAATCCAGCAGCATGGGCTGGCCGGCGTTCGTCACCAGAACGTTGCTCGGTTTGAGGTCGCGGTGGATCACCAGGTTCTGGTGCGCGTACTGAACCGCGTCGCAGACGCGCATCATCATCTCGATCCGTCGCCTGATCGGGGGCTGCTGCTCTCGGCACCATCGGTCGATGGGCACGCCGTCGATGTACTGCATCACCAAGTAGGGCTGGCCTTCTCCCGTGGTCCCACCGTCGATCATCGCCGCGATGTGGGGATGGTCGAGGCCGGCGAGGATCTGCCGCTCGGTGCGAAGCCGCTCCAGGCTGGCCGGATCGGGGAAGCCGCGGATCAGCTTCAGCGCCACCTCGCGCTCGTACTCCTCGTCCGCGCGCTCGGCCAGGAAAACGTAACCCATGCCGCCACGGCCCAGTTCCCTGACGATGCGCCACGGGCCGATGGTCTGGCCCGTCGAAGGGGCCAGAGCGTAAGGGAGTTTCACGACCGATCGATTGACGATCGAGCGCGCCGGATCGGCCGTCGCGGTTTCCTCGCCGCTGTCGGCCGCGAGCAGCTCGCGAACGCCGTCGAACAACTCCGAATCGTCACCGCATTGCTCGGCCAGCCAGGACTCGCGATCTTCGGCAGGCTGGTCCAGCGCGCCGTGGAACAACGCTTCGATCCGACGCCAGTACTCGGAACTCATTGTAACCTCCGTTTGAGCCAGGCTCGTCCGAGACGGACATCTCGGTCCAGCGTGGTAGGCGATATGACCAAGTGCGCGGCAGCCTCGCCGCGGGTCATGCCGCCGAAATAAATCAACTCAAGCGCTGATGCCACGCGCGAATTGTGTGCTTCGAGTTCGTCGAGCGCTTCGGCCAGATCCAGTGCGTCGGCGGTCGGCCCCCCGTCGGAAAGGTCGACATCACGCAGAGTCACCTGGTAGCGGACACCGCCACGCTTATCGCGCCGGCGCGCCCGGGCATGGTCGATCAGCAGGTGGCGCATGGTGCGTGCGGCGAGTGCGAAGAAGTGCCGGCGGTCGTTGAAGTCGAGATCACCCTGCTCGATCTGCAGGAAGGCATCGTGAACGAGCGCCGTGGGTTGCAGCGTGTGACCGGCCTTCTCCCCGGAAAACTGGGCCGCAGCCATCTGGCGCAGCCGGTCGTAGATGAGCGGCAGCAAGATCTCGCGTGCCTCGGCTCTTCCCTGCCGCCACTGTCTCAACAGCCGCGTGATGTCCTTCGTCCCCTCTTCCACGGCAGTTCCGGACTTGACCCTAACTGTTCTCCCAACGGCAGTCTACCAGCCGGCTGTCGGCAGCGCAGCAGCACACCAGGACAAAGCAATTGAATTCCCACGAAAATCGTTTACCAGCGATCTTGATGTCTTGAATCCTACGCAAAGATCGCTGTCTCAGATTTCATGTGCCGCTTTGCTGCCACTCGCCCGCTGGCATGCCAAAAAATCATAGGTTCGGGAGAGGACAAGAACCGGAGCGGGCCCGTCTGGACGTCTTTTCATGGGAATGCGGTTCAGGTAGCCCGCTCGCGAAGGATAATCTTCGCTTTGTCGGCGGTGACGCCCTTCATCCAGGTTTAGCCGAGGGCGGTGGCCGTCTCCATCAGCGCTTCGACCGAACCCATGGCTCGTTAGTAAGTGCCTTTGACTCAATAAGCCTGTCGAACCGGGGCTTTCTGACTAGCCATCCGAGCCATCGGATGATTGCGTGCTCTAATGAACCAGCTCTATTTATTTTCTTAAGAGTACGCAGGCTTCAGGGCTGCACTTAAATCTAGCGCAACAGCTGACCTGAGAAGCGAGAGCAGGCCCTGCTGCAGTTGTAGATGAGCAGATCGCCGGGCTCACCAAAGAGCCATACGTCGCGGGAAACGATACGACAGTTTTTTAGGGTGCTCTCCGCCCCACAGCGCGGCGGATGAAAAGCCTAACCGGCGAATTTCTGATTGTCCAACAGTATTTGTCGCCCCGCTGATACCCCATGCCTGTGGAGTGCTCCCCGTCCTCTAGGCCAGGGAAATTAGGTTTGCCTCGCATGGAGGAAAGCCTGATGAAGAAAGGACGCTTTAACGACGAACAGACCGTGGCGGCGTTGCGCGATGCTGAAGCCACCACAGTTGTAGCCGCTGTGCGCTAGCACGGCGTTTCTGAGCAGTCGATTCACCGCTGGCGCAAGACCTTCGACGGAATGGAAGTCTCGGATCTTTGCGAGCTCCGGCCGCTGCGCGATGAGAATGCGCGCTTAATAAAGCTTCTGGCTGAGCGCGATCTGGAGGTCGAGGTCATGAAGGAGATCCAGGCAAAAAAGTTCTGAGCCCGCGAGCACGGCGGGCATGCGCACGCTACGCAATCGATCGCGGGCTGAGTCAACGCCGGGCCGCTTGGCTCTGTTCCACGCCGCGTTCCGGGATCTATTACCGATCGATCCGGCTGGCCCGGGACCGGCATCTGTCACGAGCGCTTCAGATCATTGCCCGGAACGATCCTGGTTGGGGTTACCGCTTCGCCTGGGGCTATCTGCGGCTGCGAGGATGGCAGGACAATGCGAAGGGCGTGACAGTAGCCGTCGCTACGGCCGAGTGTTGCAACGCTCGAGATGCGGCTGTTCTGGCGAAACACAATAGGGACAGACCTTTGCGGGTTCTCCGCCTCGTTTAGGCTCGCTTATTTGGAATGACCCAACCGCCCTCGCCCTAGCTAAGCCGGAGGCTCTCGCAAAGGCCTGTCGCGCCCGAGCATAGTTAATCAGAGGGCTCCTAGTCCGCGAGTCCCGGAAACCCCAACTGCTTTATTGACTATGCTGCCGCCGGTGATCGATGCTTGCCGCAAAGAAAAGCACGTCGGACAAAGCACAGGCAATGCCGCCGAGACGGTTTGCAAGCACAGAGAGCAAGAAGCCACGGCGGAATGCCGCGAAGCGTGGGAAACGACATGATAGAACCCGGGCTCGTCTTCAGACACCAAACGACTAAGTGAATAGGTCGTGGACCTATCGCTGCAGCCCTGCTCCAGGGTCAATCAGAAAATCACTCATTCGCATCTAGGAAATTGACCGATTCGATGCCGTTCCTGGTTTTTCTACCAATTGTTCTCAATCATTCAAACCCGTCCTCAAAAATGGCATCAACATTCACGCCATCAAATTCAAAAGCACCAATATCGCGGATATTATTGACACCAAACCCACGCTGATCAGTTGATAAGCCATTGATTCCAGCATCAATCGCCGCACTGCCAGGTATCAAGGCATGGGTTTTTACACAGCCACCATCTGCCAACAAAGTTACGCAGCCATTATCCTGCAAATTTAAATCAATTAAATCGGTCATGATGGCTGTTGTGATGCCACATCCATCACCTATATCAGACATGTTGTTGTCAAAGCTCCCTGAATTGGTCAAACAATTATCGCTACTGTCACTGGCCGAATTTACAACAAACAAAGAATTATTTAAATTTGAATTACTCACATTAAAAAACCACACTGCACCGCCTGAACTTTCAGCTTCATTGCTGTAAAAGGTATTGTGATTGACGGAGAAAATCTGGCTCTCATAAACAACCAGCGCACCTCCATTTCTTCTGGCTGAATTCGCAAAAAATGTATTATTGGCTAACAGATCCACTGTTGAAGGTTTACCGTTGGCACCATCGGAAATGTTAATGGCACCTCCATCATTGGTCGCTAGATTAAAAATAAATGTGTTATTTTCAATGGATGTGATGGATGCACCATCAGAACTGCTCAAAGCACCCGCAAAATCAGCTGTATTTAGGGCGAATTCATTGTTGCTGATGAGGGATATGACAGATCCAATTCCCGCGTTACTGATGGCACCACCAGAAAAGGCATGGTTGTTATTGATGAGGCTGTTGGTGATTGCTAAGTTGCCCTGATTAAACACAGCACCACCTGATCCGGCGTGACCCACTCCATCAGCGCAGCCATTTTGCAGGGTGATGTTGTTCAAAGTTAAATCACCAGTAGATGCTGCCACTTGAAGTAAACGAAATTCTGAATCTGTAGCTACACCATCAACTTGACAATCCAGGTTTTCATCCCGCTTGAGCACATGTCCTTGGCCATCTATCGTTACCTCTGAATTGATGGCAGTCGTGGCTGTTGAACCATCGGCATCGGTAAAGTTAGCTATACCCAAAGTGATGTCGGCCATCAGTTCAATGGTATCAGCACCAACGCTTTGATTGGCACAAGCGATGGCATAATTCAATTGGGCACTCGTGCTGACCTGATAGGTATGTGAACCAGCTTCACATCGAAAACCAAAAACCACATAACTGGCACCTGAATTTGTACCATTAGTACGCACACCTATAGCACCAATGATTAAATCATCGACACCATCACTATTGATATCACCTGCCGCGCTGACTGAGCGACCAGATCTGTCAGCGGGAGATACACCGTTCAGCACATAACCATCACTGCCATCAAGTGATGACAATTCAATAGATGAATCAAAATCACCATTTATTGCTGTATTTTTACCAAAAACCACATAAGTGGCGCCAGATATGTGGCCATTACGATCAGCGCGAGAAGCACCAATAATCAAATCATCAATGCCATCACCATTGATATCACCGGCCGCGCTGACTGAAATACCAGATTGATCATATTGTGCTGCACCATTAAGCACAAAGCCATCACTGCCATCAAGTGCTGACAATTCAATTGATGAAGAGAATTTGCCGTTCACGGCTGTATTTCTGCCAAATACCACATAACTGGCACCTGAATTTGTACCATTAGTACGCACACCTATAGCACCAATGATTAAATCATCGACACCATCACTATTGATATCACCTGCCGCGCTGACTGAGCGACCAGATCTGTCAGCGGGAGATA
>JGI12210J13797_11525752_pt1 | contig 10355 bp, 8 predicted proteins | sample ElkSlonscriptome_3_FD_13797 | JGI IMG/M metagenome (IMG submission 13797) | reverse complement strand
CGGGACCAAGTGAAGTAGGAAAACGTCTTGCGCGGCACCCATTGAATTGTGGTGCGAGAGCCAAGAAGCCCGCGTTCTACTCGCAGAATGAGCGTCGGGAGTATGTCACTTGCTCTGCGATAAGCAGAGCAAGTGAATCTATAGCTGTTCGATTAGGCGATCGCCTACCCGCAACGCATTGGCAATCACGGTCAGGGCCGGACTCACTGCCCCGGAGGAGGGAAAGAAGCTGCTGTCCACCACATAGAGGTTTTCAATCTCGTGGGTACGGCAGTTGATGTCCAGCACCGATGTCGATGGATCGGTGCCCATGCGACAGGTGCCGCACTGGTGAGCTACCACCTGAATTGGGGCTTCTCCCCGAGGGTGGACGCCGCTGCGCTGAAAGCCCTTCAGGGTCTTCTCGGCTGTCTGCAGGGCTTCAATCCAGCGGTAAATGAGGCGATCGTGGGCCTCGGTATTGTTAGGGGTAAATTCCAGCCGCAGCTTTCCTTTTTCAAGCCGAACACGGTTCTTCGGATCAGGGAGTACTTCAGTTTGAGCCCACCAGCCGATGGAGCGGGTGGCCAGCTGCTTCAGCCCTGCCCCCGGCAACACTTTCGCCAGAACAGACAAAATTGGTGGCGACTCGGTAAAGATAACGTCTTGCAGCAGCCCACCCGTATTGTAGATATGGCCCATGGGGTACTCGTAGCCGCCCTGGGCCGCAGCTGGCCCGGCTGTGTCGCCCCAGTAGAAGTCATTGAGGCTGACGCTGCGAGGAAACTTGCCCGAATTAGACTGACTTGTGAGCTGGACGATGTTGGTCATCGACTGCTTCATCAGGTTGCGGCCCACCTGGTCTGAGCCATTGGCAAGACCCGTAGGGTGCTTTTCGTTGGCGGAGGCCAGCAGCAGAGCAGCGGAGTTGACTGCGCCGCAGGCTAGCACCACAATATCGCCGATATACAGAAATGACTGGTCGCCGACTTCTGCCTGCACCCCTTTGATCACTTTACCGGAGGTGTTGGTATGCAGGCTGATCACCTTGGCCCCGGTCATTAACGTGACGTTGTCGTATTTGAGAGCCGGGACGACGCCAAAGACTTCAGCATCGCCCGTAGGGTCATCGTCTTGCCGGGTCAAGCTCATTGGGATTGCGGTTGGGTGGAGGCCTTGATTGCTCAACGCTTCCACGACAGGCCGGAGTAGGGGATCGTGGTCAACCTCTGGAAAGGGGTATCCCTCGCTATGGGATGGTTCGGTGGGATCATTATCTGCACTGCCATGCACTTGATACAGCTGCTCAGCGGCGGTGTAGTAGGGCTCAAAATCGGCATAGTTCAAGGGCCATGCTGGGGAGGTGCCATCCTGATGGGGGACAGCCTCAAAGTCCCGTTCCCGCAGCCGCATGAGAGTTGCCCCATAAATCTTGGTATTGCCTCCCACAGCGTAGTTAGTCTGCGGGTAGAACGGCTCTCCAGTGTCGTCATACCACTGCTCGGGGGCATGGTATCGCTCTTTTTTGAACAGATCTACATCTGCGCGATTTTGATCCTCTAGAAGCATCGATTCTCCCCGCTCTAGGATCAAAATCCGCTTGCCGGTGGGGGCCAATTTGTGGGCCAGGGTGCCCCCGCCGGCTCCACTACCGATGATGATCACATCGTAATGCTGGTCGTCAATAATCATGATGTCTCCCCATATATATCTCGACCGATTGTGAGGACACAGCATGCTGTGCCTCTAGCAGCACGTATATGGCCGACCCATACATGCCGTGCCTCTATCGCCCTATCGCCACAGATATATCAGCGCGAACAGCACAATCCAAATCACATCCACAAAGTGCCAGAACAAAGAGGTCGCCGCTACGCCAAACTCGCCCCTCTCGTAGTTACCGGGCAAAAACGATCGCCCCAGCATCACTCCTTGAAGCAGTACGCCCGTCAGCACATGCAGGCCATGGAAGCCCGTCAACAGATAGAATGTGCCCCCAAATGTACCAGAGGTGAAGCCGAAGGGCAGGTGCATCCACTCAACGGCCTGACCATAGAGGAAAAAAGCCCCCATGGCCATTGTGAGCAGCCAAAAAGCCCGAAAGCCCCAGAGGTTTTCCTTGTGCAAAAAGCGCTCAGCGATATAAATCACAAAGCTGCTGGATACCAGTACGATAGTATTGATCAGGGCCTCTTGGGTATCTAGACCCTCAAAGCCTGACGGCAGCCAATCCCCTGAGCCCGTTTTGAGGACCACATAGCCCACAAAAAAGCTCAAGAAAATCACTGTTTCTGACAGCAGGAAGACCACAAAGCCAAACATGCGATGGTCTTCTTCCTCATGGCCTCCATGGCCCCCATGGCCCCCGTGGCCTGCGTGGGCTGCAGAGGCCCCTTGGGCCGTCGTGGTGGTATCAAGATTAGTTGTGCTCACTGGCCAATTCTCCAGAAGGGCTTGCAACAAGGGGTTCATCGAGGCCGTAGCCATAGGGCGCTGATATCACCACAGGAATTTCGTCGAAATTTTCATGGGGCGGTGGGGAGTCTACTAGCCACTCCAAGCCAATCGCTTTCCAGGGGTTAGCGGGAGCGGGTTTGCCCTGCACCCAGGAGCTCAGGATATTGAGAATGAAGGGCAGGGTAGAGACCCCTAGTAAGAAGCCCCCCAGGCTGGCCAACACGTTCCAAAAAGCAAACTCGGGGTCATAGGAGGCCACCCGGCGGGGCATGCCCATAAGGCCCATAGGATGCATGGGGAAGAAGTTGAGATTCGCTCCGATAAAGGTGAGGGCAAAGTGGAGCTTGCCCAATCCTTCGTAGTACATGCGTCCCGTCATCTTGGGGAACCAGTGGTAGATGGCAGCGTAGACCCCCATCACCGTCGCCCCGTAGATCACATAGTGGAAGTGGCCTACGACAAAGTAGGTGTTGTTGACGTGGATGTCAAAAGGCACCGCCGCCAGCATGATGCCGGTGATACCCGAGAACAAAAACATCACCAAACCGCCCAGGGCAAACAACATGGGTGTGCTGAGCCGTATCTTACCGCCCCATACGGTCGCGACCCAGGCAAATACCTTGATGCCCGTCGGCACGGAGATCAGCATAGTGGAGAACATGAACAGCATCCGCATCCAGCCAGGGGTGCCGCTGGCAAACATGTGATGCACCCACACCATGGCGCTGAGCACGGTGATGATGATGGAAGACACCGCGACGATTTTATAGCCGAATAGGGGCTTGCGAGAGTACACCGGGAAAATTTCGGAAAACATGCCGAACACCGGCAAAATAATCACGTATACCGCCGGGTGGGAATAGAACCAAAAGAAATGCTGGTAGAGAATCGGGTCCCCCCCTAAGTCGGGGTTGAAGAAGCTGGTACCCACGGAGAGGTCGCACAGCAGCATCACCGCCCCAGCGGTCAAAGCCGGTAGGCCAAACAGCTGAATCAGCTGCGCTGCGAGCACGGTCCAGCAGAAGGCCGGCATGCGAAACCAGCCCATGCCGGGAGCCCGCATGCGGAAGATGGTGGTGACGATGTTAACTGCACCCAGGATGGACGAAATGCCTGACAGGGCTACAGCCAGCAGCCAAAGGGATTGCCCGTTGATCAGGTTGCCAGTGGGGTTTTGCAGACTCACTGGAGGATAGGCCCACCAGCCCGACTGCGATGGCCCTCCTGGGATGAAGAAGCTGGCCACTAGAATGACGCCAAACACAGGCACCATCCAAAAGGCCACGGCATTTAGCCGGGGAAAAGCCATGTCCCGCGCTCCAATCTGCAGCGGCACCAGATAATTGGCAAAGCCGTTGAGCACGGGGAAGGTCCACATAAACAGCATGATGGTGCCATGCATAGTGAACAGGCCGTTATAGACAGTGCGGTCTACCAAGTCGGCAGCGGGAGTGATCAGCTCTCCTCGCATCACCATGGCCAGCAGGCCGCCAAAGAGAAAGAATACAAACGCGGTGGTAATGTACTGAATGCCGATTACCTTGTGGTCGGTGCTGAAGCTAAAGAATCGCTTCCAGTTGTCTGGTGCACCGGGTTGCGGCTGCCCACTACTTGCGAATGGGGCCGCTTCTAAAGAAGCATTACTCATAGGTGTCTTTTTCTGAGCTGGAGTAATTGACGACGGGAGCCGGAGCAGGCTTGACGGATTCCCACCCCAAGCTGATGGGATTCTGCTCCGCTTGGGTAAATTCTGCGATCGCCCGATTTTCAGCGGCGGTGGGTGAGTTAGCGGCGGCGATCGCCAGCCAATCTTGATAGGCCTCCTCGGATTCCACGACTACATTGGTCTGGTTGGCGGCGAAGTAGGTGCCGCTGTACTGTGAATCTCGCAGGCGATATCGCCCTTTCCGAATGGGAGTAAACTCAAAGTCAATCTCTTCACCCGGCACAACGTCTTGCTTGACGCGAAACGCTGGCACGTAGAGACCATGGATCACGTCTTCTGAAGAGAGCAGCAGCCGGGCGCGCTGGTTTACCGGCAGATGTAGTTCTGTGCTGGTGATGTTCTGGTCAGGGTAGTAAAACTCCCAGGCCCACTGACGGGCGCGGACCTCGATCTGAGGTGGGGTAGACTCTTCAGCAACCGTAGCCTCAGAGGGCGCGGCCTCGGCGACCGCCATGCCCATCGCGCCATGAGCGCTATGATCCATTGGGCCGAGAATGCCCATCTGGTCATAGATCTGGTAGCTGTAGACGCCAATCCAAATCACTAGGGCAAAGGGAATTGCGGTCCAAACCACTTCAAGGGTGATATTTCCTTCAATTCCAGGGCCGTCGCTGTAGTCGTATTTTGCCGCCCGCTGAAATATGGCAGAGAACAGCAGCGTACCGGTGATACCCAAAAAGATAAAGGTACCGATGGTGACTAGAAAGCTGAACAGATTGTCTACTAGGACCGATTCAGCCGAGGCTTGGGGCGGCATCCATCGGTAGGCCTGCTGACCTACCCAGAGGCTAATGAGGGCATAGGCGATCGCTAGAGCAGACAAAATAAAAATGTTGCGTCGTGTCATGTCATATCAGAGATTAAAGCATGAGTTCTGGGGCAGACAATCTAGAGGGTATTGGGATCACTGCCATAGCGCAGCATCTGGTCGGCGGTAACATGCAGGCCAAATTCGCCGCCTAGATGAGCGCCCAGGGTGCCCTGAGCAAACATAAGAACGAAGATAGCCAGCCCCGCTAGCAGATAGGTCCACTGCACCTGCAGAGACCGGTCTTGCCGCCAGACAAATCGCTGGAATCCACGCCAAACGGTCATTCCAACAATGAGAGCTAGAATTAAAACGCCCCCCAGGCCGTGCCAAATCATAGTTTCCATCGCCCCCAGTCCCCAAGAGCTGACGGCGTCTCGAGGGATATCCGCCGTGATGATCTCGTAGAACCCGGCGGCAACGGTGAGGAAGGTGATGCCTGCTGCAGCCACCATGTTGTACCAGCCCACGTCAAACAAGTTGGCGCGGGTGGCAGGGATGGCCAAAAACTTGAAGACCGGCTTTTCTAGGGGAAAGAACGCCCCGACCAGATCGAAAGCGATCGCTACGATAAAAAGCCCCAGGGTCAGATGGACCAAGTTGGGATGGATAGGCAGGCGGTAGGGCAACCCATTTGACCCCGTTTCAGCTATAAAAATGGGTAGAAAACTGGTCACAATGCACCCCCTCGAATTGCTTCTACCACCGGCTCAGAATGCAGGCCATAGATCCAAACCAGTTTATCGCCGAGATAGATCTGGACGAGCACAATCGCCGTCAAGACCCCATCTATGCCGAGATAGGCTATCGGCAACTTCTCCGGGGTGCGAATCCGAATGATGTAGCGCCAGCCGGTGATGGTGGCGATGATTGCAGATAGTGACCAACCTAGCAGCGTGTGCAGGTTTAGATCGCTGACGGCGGCGGGATAAGGCTCTGCTAGGCCTGCTTCAATTTGGCCAAAAATAATGGCAACGAAGATGGAGACTGTGGCAAAAGCCATGTTCCACCAGCTCACTTCATAGAGCCGGGCGTTTTTGCTGAAATAGCCAATGACGTCACAGGCCACAGCAAACAGGACCATTGCGATCACGAAGTGGACCACAATAGGGTGGATGGTATCGGGGTAAGGGAGGTTGTGGTTATTGAGGGGAGGTAAATACTCGAGCACAATGTTTATCAAGAGTCAACCACCCTGACGATAGCAAATTTTGAGACGTTTGACCGACCGATAGGGCGGGTGATGCAAACCCGATTTCTCCTAAAGTTTCTAGAGTATTGAGAGATCGGCGTTGACCTACGGGCTGATCGGGTTAGCTCTGTGGCCTATGACCCAAGGCGGGTCACTCCTTAGGGCGAATCCTCAGAACGAATGGTCTGCAAGATCTCTTCTCGGCCCAGCTCCACGTACTCTCCATTTTCAATGCGGTAGATGACCAGTCCGCTGGGGCTAACGTGATATTCGTAGTCGCCGTTCACGGCCACATATCCGCCGTCGACGGGAGTCACATCGTCCGTGACGAGGGAATTTGCGCTCCCCTTCTCAACGCCGATATACTGCAGCTGCCCCGATCGCCGACAGATGTAGACAACGTAGTTCTCCGCTTCAAACGTCACGTCCGGCTCTGTCTTGCAGGGGGCCTGGTCGACTGCGGTGGACCTGGTGGGCTGAGTCGGCTGGGTCGGCTGGTTCTGAGAGGTTTGGTTTGGAACCGTTTGGTCAGGGTCGCTGCTGAGGGGGCTCGTCCAGTACAGGTAGATCGTCTCATCTACGAGCTGGTAAATTTGACCACTATCGCCCAACCCCTCTTGACGGTAGACCTCTTGGCCCTCTTGGTCCACATAGCTGCCGGGCCGGACGCCCACTGGTTCAAGGACATGGGCAACGCCGTCTTCCCGCGTGATGTAGACATAGCCCTGCCGCTGGGAAAACGCGCAGGGTAAGGAGGCTAAGGCTTGATCTGATTCAGTGGTATAGATATCACAGAGGGCGTTGAACGCGCTGTCGTCGATGGATGCTGGCGCGGATGCTGGCTCTGCTGGTAAGGGCTGCGCTGACTCTACCTCTGGCCCTATGGAAATCGACTCGATGGCTTGGCAGTCTACTAACATCATGATGCCATTGGTTTCCACAAAGGCCTCCCCACCTTTGTCCCACAGTGTGATCGTCCCGTCGCTGTACTTTGCCCCACTGGCCGATCCGACCCGTGGCAGCGTCAAGCCGGGCTTTTCGGGTAGGTCTGCGATCGCCTCTCGTTCTGTGAGCTGGGCGGTAAAGGTGACTTCGTCTCGGCATTGATAGGTCACGCGGTATCCTTGGCTGGCGCTCTGGCCCGTCTGATCTACCTCGCCGGTCTTCGGGGCGCGATTGCAGCCGAGGAGAGTCAGGGCCGTCAGAAGAGCCGCTGTGCTGGATAGAGCTGTGGGGACTTTAGTCGCAAAACGGGTCATGGTTTCAGCGATAGAGATTTTCAGCGATAGATTCGACCGGCTTTCTAATTTTTATCTACAACTGGGCTCCACACAACCCGCCGGGATCAGGAGACGTCCCGAATGGGGACGACGACAGCAAGATGCAATATGCGCTTGACTCCGATGACAAATGGCTCAAGAATGCGGTAGGCCAGAGTAGTGCCAACCGCTACAGTCCACAGGAGCACGGGGTTAGTTTGGAGTCCTATGTCAAAAATGCGATCGCCGCTAGGCCTCACTGTGTCACTTGTTCTTGGACCCATCGTTGGGGCTATCGCGGTCACCGCTGCGGGCTGGTTCACCAGCACAGCCGCTGAAACTCTAGACGCTGGGCTGGTTGAGGAACTAGGCCGGGAGCCCTCTGCCGCCGCAGCGGAATGGCAGCCCCCCACGCTAAATTGGCAGCCTACTTCAGGCCGCTGGGAACCTCTGCCGCCCCACCGCGAAGACTACGGCAAAATCAAGGTGGTTTGGCTGCAGGGCAGCCCCTACGAAATGGGGCAACAGCACGGCGAGCTGCTGCACGACGAGATCGCTGCCGTTGGCGCAGATGTGATCACGGCCCTCAACTTCTTTGGCCGAGCCCTGGGCCTAGGACGGCTCTCCAGACGACGGTCGTTTCCGGGGGTGTATGACGAATGTCGAGGTCTGGCGGATGCCACCGCAGACATTGGCATGACCGTAGATGGCTGTATGGTGTTTGCCCTTGGGGATGTGTACCAAGAGTATTTCTCATACTTGCTGCCCAACATCTTGTTCAACGACGGCTGCGCTCACTTCGTTGCGGGTGGTGACGCCACTGCGGATGGGCGCTTCTACCACGGCTGGACCCTGGATAACCATGGTGGTCCCTTGCCCTATTGGTCCGAGAACCCTACGGTGCTGGTGCGTCAGCCCGACAACGGTATTCCCCATATCTCGATCACGGTGCCGGGGGCCGTCTGGCCCAATGCAGGCTTCAATGCTGAAGGCATCATCGTCTCCAACAATACCTCTCACCCAGAGGATTACGGTGATCTAGATCTCTACGGCAAAAGCACAGTCCAGCTGATGGCCCAAGTGGCCCAATATGCCAGCAGCTACGATGAGGCCTACGCGATCATGGCAACCCACGACCGCATGCGCTCCAACCTGGTTATCATATCTGATGCAGCCTCTGGGCAAGCCGGAGTCTTGGAGCTGCTGGGGGAAGAGATGGGGGTTCGCAACCTGGATGACAATGGTCTCCTCTATATGACGAATCATTTTCTAGACCCCACTGTGGCTGGCCGCGACGCCTCAGATGGGGCCAGCTCTTTCAACCGCTTTTTGAGCTTTCAGCAGCTGCTAGAGCCAGATGGCGATCGCACCCGCTACGGCAGCATCACCCCTGAAACGGTCGTAGAAATCCTTCGCGATCGCACCAATCCCTACACCTTTGAAGCCTCCCCCCTCACCATAAAAGACGACAACGCCAGCATCGGCGGCAATGGCTCCCATCGGCAGGTGGTGTTCGACCCGACGGGGCTGCGGTTCTGGATGACCAACAGCGCTGTTGAGCAACCCATTCCCGAAAGCCCGTTTGTCTGCTTTTCTATGCAAGAGCTTTTGGGTCTCCCCAATGCCGAGCCCTGTCTATCGCCAGCTATCGAATAGAACGAGTCATTGACTTATGCCAAACCAGTTCCCATCTGGCCTCCCTCAGCGTCTATTCGTTAAAGGTCTGCTCATTAAAGCGCTCACCTTGGGCCTTTCTGTTACGGGGGTGGCGGCACTGAGCGGTTTCCACAGTTCAGCGATCGCCCGTCCCGAAAAAACCGTTCTGCTGCAGTATGATTCTAGCTTTGCCGAAGTTCCGCTGACGGACCTAGAGCAGCTGTCTACAACGGGCGTGGCCTCAGATGAGCTGATGGCCTACCTGCAAACGACGCCGTTGGCCGCAGAAGACTTGGCCGCTGTCCTTGGCTTTGAGATTTACACTGGTACAATTCCCATCAGCAGCAGGACCATCAATTTCGCCGCCATTCAGCTTAGCAAAGCCATTGGCGATCCATTGCGACGGGAGCGCTATCGGGACATGCGCCGGGCTCTGGTTGAGTCCTTTGAGGACGACCGCACCATTGCCGTCATTGAAATTATCGAGAATTACCCTGGCCCCCGTACCCGCATCAGCCTAGACCAAATTGACCAGCTGTTTGCCGATGTTGCTCTGTTTGTCAATCGCGTTGAGCCTATTTTGAGCGTGGTCAAGCTGCTCCTACCTGACCTCGTCTGCGACTGTGGCTTCGACGATGGGGCCACAGCGGTCTCTGCGTCAGCAGCCCCGACAGATGCGGCAGACCCAGCGGGGGCGACAGCGGGGGCGATAGCGGGGGCGACAGTAGGGGCGACAGGGGCGGTGCTGCCTCCCGGCACAAAGCAGAACCACCAGTGCGATCGCCTTGCCTTGAGGTCCAAGCAGATTGTCCCCGGCGAAACCCCTACCCCCTTGGTGCCTTCGGCCCTCAGTGCACCTGCTCAGCGTCCGAATGTCATCATCCCGACAGATGTCGCTGTACCGCTGACCCCTGCTGTGGATACCGCAGCTCAGATTCCCAACCCCATCAACGAGCGTATCGTGATTGATTTTGGGCCGCTGCGACCGTCGTTTGACGTGGGGGAATTGGAAGAGTTTGTTGAAACCGGCATGCTGCCCAGGGCATGGCGAATCTATCTCCGCGTGGCTGGGCTGGATGTCGAGGAATTTCGTACGGCTCTCACCCAGCAGGTGACTGTGGATCTGCTGTTTCTTGACGGTCTACTGAACAATATTTTGGGAGAATACCTACTGTTCCAGGTAGGCCAGGTGATCCATACCCGCTCTGGGGCCAACAATATTCAGGCGCTACGGGCGGCGCTGGTTCTCTCTGCTGCAGATGATGGCAAAATCTCGCT
>JGI12210J13797_11341775_pt1 | contig 10355 bp, 11 predicted proteins | sample ElkSlonscriptome_3_FD_13797 | JGI IMG/M metagenome (IMG submission 13797) | reverse complement strand
CCCCAACTTTCACTGGGGCGGCTCGGATACGCTGCCTGAAAGCTTCGGCAGGCTGCGTTGTGTCAGGACGCCCGCGGCGTGAGGGTGGCGTTCGATGCAGACCCCGCGCGCCAGCCGGCCACGCACGCGGCCAAGCCGAGGCTTGCGCCCCCGACGAGCCAGAATGCTGCCGGTTGCGCCGCGATGCCTTTGGTCCACTGATCCCACAGATCCGTCTGACCGAGCGTCAGATAAAGCAGATGCATGATGGCGACCATAAGCCCGGCCAGCAGCCATGGCCAACCGTCGCGTCGGTTTCGCCAGTAGAGCCAGCCGGCCACCAGCAGGGAGGTGAGCACCGCGAGCAGCAGGCAATTCTCGAAGCGATGGAGCGTGTCTGGACCGCGAACGGTGAGTCCCGGCACGATACCGGCATACAACCGCGCGAACATGGGCGGCAGCAAGCCAAGCAGGGTGGACAACATCAGGGCGCTGTGGAGCCGAACCTGACGACGGTGTCGGAAGGCCAGAAACAGTAGCACCGGAATTGCGATGATCATCCAGAGATCGGCCGTGAGCAGCGCCTGGCCGAACATAACGTAGAACGGATTTTCGGCGGCGGCCTTCACGGCACCCGCGTGGGTGGCGTAGGCAAAGCCGGCTATCAGCAAGGGAGCCAACACGAAGGCAAGCCGACCGGCTGTACGATGCGCCTGACGTTGCCCGTGATGAATGGTCCAGCTCTGGGCGGCCACCAGCAATAGCCAGGCTGTGCCTGTGAGCCCATGCAGATGGTCCGAGCTGGTGGCTGCCCCGAGGACCCCGAAATAACTGGGCCAGAACGCAATAACCGTTAGCGGGAGCATAGCCAGGACAACCCAGTGCGCGTGTCGATATGGCATATGCGATCAGACCATCAGAGTGGTTAGCTAACAATAAGGCTAGCACAGCGCAGCCGTCGCGGTGAGTGCAGCGGTATCGTCGCCAGCAGCTCTATGGGCTTCGACAGGTTGAATTCGCACGGAATTCGTGCAGGATGTGCATGTCCAGTTCGTGCAGGATCCGCATGTCCAGTTGATTTCGGGAATTTTAACCGGCGCCGAACAATTCCTTGATCAACACTTCTTTTTCCTTACCCGTTTGTCTGCAGACTTCACGAATAACGCTATTGAGCGTGCCTACTCTCAGGCTTTCGTGCCGGGGTACGGTCACATGCATTTCCTGGCCATTGGCACTACGAGTGAGACGAACGTGGCTTCCAGTCTGCCGGGTCGCCTGGAAACCGAGGGTCTTTAACCTCGAAATCAGCTGGTTGCCGCTGATATCTCGGGGAAGCTTCACGCGGCGATGATTTCGTCTCTGACGAAATGAAGACGGATGACTTTGGGCCGCTCCTCGGGGTCGAAATGGCACTCGACAGCATCTCGCACCATGGTTCGGAGTTCTTCGACTGTATCCGCTTCGGTGAAAATTGGAACACCCAGGCCGCTGGCCTCGAAGCCCCCCTCAGCAGACTCTTCGACCTGGAAAGTGATTTCGGTACTCATCAATAATTCCCCTGTCAAGTGCCTGAATCTTAGCACGATGTTATCCAGACACGAAGCCGTGGAGCGGTACCGCTTACACCTGGTGGGCGGGCTGTTTGTCGGCCTGTTTGCGATGTGTTTTCAGACCCACGGAGTTGACGCTGTCAGGCCCACCGCAAGCGGGTCTCTCCGGGCGCCGGCCTGATAAAATAGCGGATTGACTTCACTTCGAACCCGCTTTTTACAGGAAACCCGAACATGTCCGCACCCGATATCCGCGCCGCACAGCGCCCCGAACCCGATGCCCTGATCCAGCAGATTGCCGATTACGTCTGCGATACCGAGATCGACTCCGACCTCGCGCTGGAGACCGCGCATTACTGCCTGAAGGATTCGCTGGCCTGCGGGCTGCTGGCGCTGCGCTTTCCGGAGTGCGTGAAGCTGCTCGGGCCGGTGGTGCCGGGCGCCGATCTGCCGGGCGGGGCGCGCGTGCCGGGCACGCACTTCCAGCTGGATCCGGTGCAGGGCGCGTTCAACATCGGCGTGCTGGTGCGCTACCTCGATTTCAACGACACCTGGCTGGCCGCCGAGTGGGGCCATCCGTCCGACAACCTGGGCGCGATCCTGGCCGTGGCCGACTACATCGCGCGCAGCGACGTGGCCGAGGGCCTGGAACCGCCGACGGTGGCCGACATTCTGGAGGCGATGGTCAAGGCGCACGAGATCCAGGGCGTGCTGGCGCTGAAGAATTCGTTCAACCGGGTCGGGCTCGACCACGTGCTTTTGGTGCGCGTGGCCTCCACCGCGGTGGTCACCCACATGCTGGGCGGTTCGCGCGACGACGTCGTCAATGCCGTCAGCCAGGCCTGGATCGACGGCGGCGCGCTGCGCACCTATCGCCACGCGCCCAACACGGGCCCGCGCAAGAGCTGGGCGGCCGGCGACGCATGCCGTCGCGCGGTGCAGCTTGCGCTGCTGACGCTCAAGGGCGAGATCGGCTATCCCTCGGCGCTGACCGCCAAGGGCTGGGGCTTCCAGGACGTGCTGTTCAAGGGCCAGGACCTGGTGCTGGAGCGCGAACTGGGGAGCTACGTGATGGAAAATGTTCTTTTCAAGATCGCGTTCCCGGCCGAGTTCCACGCCCAGACCGCGGTCGAGTGCGCGATGGCGCTGCACGAAGAAGTGCGGGACCGTCTGGACGACATCGAGCGCATCGAGATCGAGACCCAGGAGGCCGGCTCGCGCATCATCGACAAGACCGGGCCGCTGGACAACTACGCCGATCGCGACCACTGCATCCAGTACATGGTGGCCGTACCCCTGATCTTCGGCGAACTGACCGCGCAGTCGTATTCCGACGAGGTCGCCGCCGATCCGCGCATCGACGCGCTGCGCGACAAGATGGTGGTGGAGGAAAACCCGCGCTTTACCGAGGAATACTTCGACGCCGACAAGCGCGCCATCGGCAACTCGGTGCAGGTGTTCTTCAGCGACGGCAGCAAGACCGAGAAGGTCAGCATCGACTACCCGGTGGGCCACCGCCGCCGGCGCGAGGAAGGCATCCCGCTGCTGGAGGACAAGTTCGAGCGCGCCGTCAAGAGCCAGTTCGGCGCCCGCCAGGCGAATGCGATCATCGATACGATGGGCGACGCCGATGCGCTGGCGGAAATGGACGTGCAGGAATTCAGCGGGTTGTGGTCGCTGATCTGACAGGAAACCAGGCGTCTTGCGGACCGGCCGTGTCGAATCTCGGCCGAGTTCGGATTGCTTTCCTGGATCAGGCGTTTACCCGTCCATCGTCTGATCTATTTTCTTGAGCAGGTACCCTACGACGGGAAGATTTCGATAAAGACCCGACGCCGAGTCCCAGAAATCCTGGTGAAGCAGGATCCGGCCGTCGGCATCGAAGCGCAAATGGGTCATTCCGATCGACTCGGAGGTAATCTTCCGGCCCATGGTGCTCGACGCGAAGGTCATCGTCCAGCGCACGAAGACGTCGTTGCCGTCGCGCAGAATCTGCTGGATCTCGACGGTGCTTTCGTCAAGCATGCTCGCCGTGGCGGTCATGTAGTCGACCAGTTCCTGGCGCGACCTGAACGTCTTGAGCGAGTCGTTGAAGTACAGGGGGTCTGCATAAAGCGCGGCGACATGGTCGCCGACATCAGGGCTGGTGAGGTCGTGATAGGCTTCGGTGAAACGCTCCAGGCCGGTCTCGATCCCGGCAGCGCTTCCCGGATGTGCCTCAAGCGCGAGTCGGTACTCATCGGCGTAAGGTTTAGGTGCCGCAGGACGCGTTACAAGCCATATCAACGTGGCTGCAACCAGAACAAGCAGGAAAAGCAGGAATTTAGTCATATTCGATATTCTTTGCTCATCACGTCAACCCGTAGTGAACAGGCCGCGCATTGGTGACGGCGGATTCACGGCGGGTTCACCGCGAGAGGCAAGTATTGTGTTCTTTAAGTAATCCGGCCATCATAACTTCCGTGAACTTCTTTCGCTCCCTGACGGCCTGGGTCGATACGTCCCAGGCAGATTTGACTTCAGTCCCGGCCGGTCGTGCCCACCAGGTCGATTACACCCGAGTCCTGCCGTTCATCGCGCTGCACCTGGCCTGTTTCGCGGTTTTCTGGGTTGGCGTGTCGTGGGTGGCGGTTGCGGTATTCGCGTTCAGTTATCTGGTACGAATGTTTGCAATCACCGCGTTCTACCATCGCTACTTTTCGCATCGAGCCTTCAAAGCGTCGCGGCCCGTCCAGTTCGTGTTCGCAATCATCGGCGCCAGCGCGACCCAGCGCGGGCCGCTGTGGTGGGCGGCTCACCACCGCCGTCACCACAAGCAAGCCGATCGCAACGGCGATCCGCATACGCCGCGCAAGGGCCTGCTCTGGAGCCACATGGGCTGGTTTCTGAGCCGCTCGCATTTCGGAACCGAGTGGTCCCAGATTCCGGACCTGGCGAAGTTTCCGGAGCTGCGCTGGCTTGATCGCTTCGACATCGTGGTGCCTTTTGCCTACGCGGCAGGCATGTTCGGCCTCGGCGTTTTGATCGACCGAGCCTTTCCTTCGCTCGGAACCTCGGGCGGTCAGATGCTGGTCTGGGGTTACTTCATGTCCACCGTGGCACTGATCCACGTCACGCTCACGATCAATTCGCTCGCGCATCGATTCGGGACGCGCCGGTTCAACACCCCGGACCGTTCCCGCAACAACCCGTGGCTGGCCCTGTTGACGCTGGGAGAGGGCTGGCACAACAACCACCATCATTTTCCGGGATCTGCGCGGCAGGGATTCTTCTGGTGGGAACTCGACATCAGCTATCTTGTTCTCAAAGTCATGGCGCGGGCCGGGCTGGTGCGCGATCTCAAGCCGGTTCCGGCAGGTTTCCTCGAATTCCGTCGGATCACTGACTGATGCGCATCGCGGTCGTCGGCGGCGGCGTTGCCGGGCTTTACACCGCCTGGCATCTGGCGAGCCGCCACGACGTGACGCTGCTGGAGAAGGGCGAGCGGATCGGCGGGCACACTGATACGCACAGCGTGGATGCGGGACCCGGTATCGGACCGGTTTCAGTGGATACCGGCTTCATTGTCTTCAATCCGCCCAATTACCCGCTGTTTTCGGCATGGCTGGAAACACTCGCGGTCGATAGCCAGGCCAGCGACATGAGCTTCGGGGTGCATTGCGAAATCACCGGGCTTGAATACAACGCGACAAGCCTGAACCGGTTGTTCTGCCAGCGTCGCAACATCCTGAGCCCGCGTTTCATCGGCATGGTTGCAGACATCCTGCGCTTTTACAGAAATGCGCCACAACTGCTGGAACGGCTGGACGACAGCACAACGCTGGGAGACTGGCTTGATTCCAATGGCCTGAGCGAGGCTTTCGGGCGCGATCATCTTCTGCCGATGGCGGCAGCGCTCTGGTCCTCGCCCGGGCGGGCCATCCGCGATTTTCCGATGAAGTATCTGCTCGAATTCATGCGCAATCACGACATGCTTCAGGCCTCCAGCCGCCCGGTCTGGCGCACGGTGCGCGGTGGCAGCCAGCGCTACGTCGAGGCGGCTCTCGGGCGCTTTCGTGGGCAAATAGCGACGCGGTGCAGCGTTCGTGCGATCCAGCGTCTGCCGTCCGGCGGCGTGCGGGTGGTTGCCGACGGCGTCGATGCGGAATTCGATCATGTCGTGCTCGCCTGCCATGCCGATCAGTCGCTGAGGCTGCTGGAAGCGCCGACGGATGCAGAGCAGTCGGTGCTGGGTGCATTCGAATATCAGCCCAACGAGACCGTTCTGCATACCGACGTCGGGCGCATGCCGGTCAACCGCAAGGCCTGGGCCAGTTGGAATGTCCGTCGCGACAGGGATGCGCCCGAAACAGCCGGAATCTCGTATTACATGAACAGCCTGCAGCGGATTCCGGGTAATACGCCGTTTATCGTTTCGCTGAACCAGACCGAGCGCATCGACCCGAAGCATATCCTGGTCAAGCGCAGCTACCGGCACCCGATATACACGCCGGCCGCGCGAGCGGCGCAACGGCGAATCGGAGATATCAGCGGGGTCGACCGACTCTGGTACTGCGGCGCGAACTGGGGATGGGGATTCCATGAGGATGCGGTGCGCTCGGCCGACAGGGTTGTGAAAGGTATGGCCCAAGCGCAGGTAAGCCGTGCGGCCTGACTGCGTGGCCACCGGGCGTGTCTGGCACCGGCGGCACCTGCCGCGCCCGCATTCGTTCGGATACCGGATGTGGCTGAGCCTGCTCGACGTCGACACGATCGAGGCTCGACTGCGCAAGTCCAGGTTCTGGTCTCTGGAGCGGTTCAATCTGGTGACGTTGCGTCGACGCGACTACGTTGAACCGCATGATGTCTGTATAGGTGAAGCGATCCGGCAGCGCGTCGAGCGGCAGCTCGGCTTTCGACCTTCCGGCCAGGTTCGAATGCTCACCCATCTGCGCCAGTGGGGCATGTGCTTCAACCCGGTCTCGTTTTATTTTTGCGAAAATTCACACGGCGATCTGGAGGCGATTGTTGCGGATATTCACAACACGCCGTGGAATCAGCGTCACGCCTATGTGCTCGACGCGCGATTGCAGCCGGGGCCGGATTTCCGTTTCCAGTTCGACAAGGAATTTCATGTTTCGCCGTTTCTGCCCATGGACATGGGTTATGACTGGCGGTTTCGCTACGAATCCGGGCGTATCGATGTTCACATGCGGGTCATGCGCGACGACACAGAATGCTTTGCGACCGGGATGCGCATGAAACTCGAGGACATGACGCCGCGACGAATGCTTAGAATGCCGCTGCGATTTCCGTTCATGACGCTGCGCGTGAGCGCCGGTATTTATTCTCAGGCGTTGCGTCTGTGGCTCAAGCGCATTCCATTTTTCAGTCATCCGGACAGCCGAGCGGCATCCGATTAACGGGGTTCATGACCAGAAATGCCGATTGATTCAACCGAAAGCATGACCGCAGCAGAATGCAGCGAGTCAGCGGATTCCTGTAGCCCCCTCCAGCGGTACTGCAGAAAGGCAGTGCTGGCCAGGTTCTCAGGCCTGGAAAGCGGACGACTGGTTATTCGGGATGGCGATGGCGAGTGGGTGCTCGAAGGCAGTGGCGGAATCCAGGCGCGCGTGGACGTGCACTCCGGAGTGTTCTGGCGAATGCTGGCAACCGGGGGCAGCGTCGGGGCCGGCGAGGCCTACGTCGCCGGCCTGTGGGATTCGCCCGATCTGGTTGCGGTGATCCGATTGCTGGCAGCCAATCGCAGCATGCTCGAGCGGATGGAGCAGGGCGGCGCGAGGCTTTACGGCTGGATTTTGCGCGGACTTCATCGAATGGCGCGCAATACCGTGCCCGGCAGCCGTCGGAACATTTCGGCCCACTACGACCTGGGCAACGATTTTTTCGGCGCCTGGCTGGACGACCATATGCAGTACTCATCGGCGCTTTATCTGTCGCCGGAAGATTCGCTGGAACAGGCTCAGCACAACAAACTGGCCCGAATTGCCCAGAGGCTGGCACTACAGCCCGACGACCATTTGCTCGAAATCGGCACGGGCTGGGGCGGCCTTGCGGTCTACATGGCCGAGCGCACGGGTTGTCGCGTCACCACGACCACGATCTCGACCGAGCAGTACCGGCATGCCTGCGAGCGTGTCCGCCAAGCCGGCCTGGAAGACCGGGTCGAGGTATTGATGAAGGACTACCGCGAACTGGAAGGCACTTACGACAAGGTGGTCTCCATCGAAATGATCGAAGCGGTCGGCGCCGACTTTCTGGACGATTATCTGGCCGTAATACGCGACCGGCTGGCGCCTGACGGGCTTGCTCTGATCCAGGCCATCACGATCGAGGACTTCCGGTACAGCAACGCCTTGAAAAGCGTCGATTTCATCAAGCGGTATATTTTCCCGGGGAGCTTCATTCCTTCGACGTCCGCGATTGTCGGCGCAATGGGCCGGGCTACCGACCTGGGATTGATCGAGTTGTTCGATTTCGGCGAGAGCTACGCCCGAACCCTCAGGCACTGGCGCGAGCGGTTCGAATCCAGCTGGGACAAGCTGGTCGGCAAAGGCTTCGACGAGACCTTCAGGCGGCGCTGGCGGTTCTATCTGGCTTATTGCGAGGGCGGGTTTCTCGAACGCGCGATCAGCGATGTCCATCTGTTGATGGCAGCGCCCGGATATCGTAAAGTTGAAGCCTGCGAACCGGATTTTCACACGCCGGGGTTTGTCGGCAGAGCTGTACACGGCGGATCGTCGCTATGAGCTCCCGAGATTTCTGGATCAATCAGGCATTCTTCCAGCTCAGCTGGCCGGCCTGCGTAATCGGCGCGGCCAACGGGATGTTGTGGCCGGGCGCTGTTGTTGTAGGTCTGTTTGCGTTCTGGCAGCTACACCCGGCCCGCATCGATCCGCGTGACCCGATCATCGTTGCGACCTTCGTGGCCACCGGGCTGATCATCGATACGCTATGGGTTCGCGCCGGGATTGTGGAATATGCCACCGCGTGGCCGGCATCCGACTTCACGCCGGCCTGGCTGTTGCTGCTCTGGGTTGCGCTCGGTCTGACCGTCAATCATTCGCTCGGGGTCTTCAGGGTGCGCTGGCCTCTGTTCGCGCTTCTGGCGACGATAGGGTCACCGATGTCCTACACCGCCGCGGCCGGCTTCGGCGCGGTGACCTGGACGGCGCCGGCGTGGCTGGTCATTATCTGCGTCGGTCCGATATGGGGACTGATCGTGGGATTGCTCTTCCGGGCTGCCGGAATGGAGCCGCAGGACCCAACGCCGGATAGGCGTGAGCGCCAGGTTCGCCAGCCCGAATCACGCCGGTTCGAATCGCAAGCGGCGGAGAGCCTGCGCCGATGAACGCGACCGATCTGGCCGAGCGCGGGCGCCTGCCGGACTGGCTGATCCGGCTCGGGATCAAGCGCCTGCTGCGGAAACGGCTACGCGAAGAACTTTTCAACGATCCAGAGGCTCAGGCCGAGGCGTTTGCCGCCCGGATCGATGAGTTGGCGCGCTCCGACATCGCGATCGAAACCGACGCCGCGAACGAGCAGCACTATGAAGTGCCGGCGGCCTTTTATCAGAAGGTTCTTGGACGGCACCTGAAATATTCCTCGGGCATGTGGAACCCAGGCGCAAGCGCCCTGGACGCCGCAGAGGCGAGCATGCTGCAGGTCACCACCGAGCGGGCCCGGCTCGTCGACGGCCAGCGCATCCTCGAACTCGGCTGCGGCTGGGGGTCACTGACGCTATGGATGGGCGAAAAGTTTCCGAAAAGCCGAATCACCGCCGTCTCGAACTCGGCGTCGCAGCGCGAATACATCATGGGCGAGGCCGCTCGCAGAGGCCTGGACAACATTGAGGTCCTGACATGCGACGTCAACCGCCTGGAAGTCGAACCCGGGTTCGATCGAGTGGTGTCGGTGGAAATGTTCGAGCACGTTCGAAACTACCGCCAGCTGTTGAGCAGAATTTCTTCGTGGCTGAAGCCCGACGGATTGCTGTTCGTCCACATTTTTTGTCATCGGACGCTGATGTACCCGTTCGAAACCGAAGGCGAAGACGACTGGATGGGCCGGCATTTCTTCACCGGCGGCCTGATGCCGGCTGCCGACACGCTTTTGTGTTTCCAGGGCGATCTGCAGTTCAGGCGGCGCTGGCTGGTCAACGGTAATCACTATGCAAAGACCGCCCGGGCCTGGCTTGATCGACTCGACGGCGACCGCGCGTCCGTGGCGCAGACGCTGGACGACGAAGACGGCGTAAAGACACAGCGCTGGCGTATGTTTTTCATGGCTTGCGAGGAGCTGTTTGCGTTTCGCAAGGGCTGCGAATGGATGGTCGGGCACTTCCTGTTCGAAAATCGGCAAACAGGCCAAGACAACACACGAGACCACGGTCATGATGGTGATGGTGATCAGGATCTGGGCCTGGGCCACAAGCCGGATCTCGATCGCGGCAGCAGCGGTAGCCGGCCTGAGTCATGAGCGCGCTGAGCGGTTTTTTCAGAGGCGGGATCAAGGCACAGCTGATCCGGGTCTTCGTGCTTCAGATCCTGGCGATTTCGGTCGCAACGGTGCTGGGCGTTTACGCCGCTGCCTTCGTCGTGGAGCAGGTACTGGTCAGAGAGGCGCTCAACGGGGAGGCCGAGCATTTCTGGTCGCATTACGAAAAGAACCCGTCGTTTCCGCTGCCGAATACCAATAATCTGAACGGCTACTTTGCCGGTGGCGCCGAAGGCGAAGTGCCTCAATGGCTTCAAGGCGTGGAACCTGGTTTCGGGCGTCACCGGACGCCTGCGGGCGGGGAACCGGTTGTGCATGTTTCCGAGCACA
>JGI12210J13797_10751910_pt1 | contig 10357 bp, 7 predicted proteins | sample ElkSlonscriptome_3_FD_13797 | JGI IMG/M metagenome (IMG submission 13797) | reverse complement strand
CGCTGGCGGTGTTAGTAGCCTGTTTGGGCTTATTAGGACTGATCGCCTTCGTGTCCGGGCAACGTACCAAGGAAATCGGTATCCGCAAGGTGTTGGGAGCTAGTATTCAACAGATCACCTATCTTCTCTCGAAAGATTTTATTCGCCTGGTGCTCTTCGCCTTTATACTCGCCGCTCCTCTATCCTACTGGTTAGCCGAAAGTTGGCTGGAGAACTTCGCCTATAGTACCGAAATTGGTGTAGGCATTTTCATAATCGCCGGATTCTCCGCCTTACTGATTGCCGGACTAACCGTAAGTTTTCAGTCTATAAAAGCAGCATTGGCTAATCCAGTAGATAGTTTACGAAACGAGTAAAACAATGTACAGAGAACAATGAACAATTGCTAATTGCTAATTGCTAATTGAATAAAGTTATGATTAAGAATCACCTCACCATCGCCCTACGGAATTTGCGGAAGCAGCCTTTTTACACCAGTATCAACGTCTTCGGATTGTCGCTGGGAATAGCCTGTACGTTGCTGATTGCGGTGTACATTTTACAGGAACTGAGCTACGACCGCTTTCACGAAAAGGCCAATCAGATTTATCGCTTAGGAATGAATGTGGAAGTGGGAGAAAGCGGGTTTACCGGGGCAATGGTCAGTCCGGGCGTAGCCCAAACCTTCGTGGAAGAAATTCCAGAAGTAGAAATGGCCGTCCGGATGAACCAGTACGATGATAAAATATTTCAGCGGGGGGATATTACGATCAAGGAAGATGATGTGCTGTTAGCTGACCCGGACTTCTTCCGACTGTTCAGCTTTCCACTTACGATAGGTGATCCGGCTACGGTGCTTCAGCAGCCTAATTCGGTAGTAATGACCGAAGCAGCGGCCCGGAAGTACTTCCCGAACGAAGACCCGATGGGGCAGCAGATTCTAATTAATGACGAAGCTTTTCAGGTGACGGGAATTATGGCGGAAGTACCCGAAAACTCACACTTCCACTTTGAGATTGTGTATTCCTTCTTGGCTAGTCATTTCAGCCAAGTAGAAGATTGGGGAGATATTCGCGCGTCTACCTATTTTTCAATTCGGGAAGATGCCGATATAGCGAATGTGAATGCTCAAGCCGAAGAACTGCTCAAGAAGAACTTCAGTGAGTACGAGCTTTTTCAGGAATTGGGGTACACGGTAGAAATATTTACCCAGCCCATGACCGAGATACACTTACACTCGCATATGCGGGGGGAGTTTGAGCCGAACGGCGACATCAAGTACCTCTATATTTTTGGAGCCATTGCTTTGTTCACTCTACTGATTGCCTGCATCAATTTTATGAATCTGGCCACGGCTCGCTCGGCGGATCGGGCCAAGGAAGTGGGTATTCGCAAAACCATGGGCTCGCACCGTGGTGCGCTGGTTCGGCAATTCTTAGGAGAGGCTCTACTGCTTAGTTTATTGTCTACGTTGCTAGCCCTGGCACTCGCCGAACTACTGCGTATTCCGTTTAGCCACATTGCCGATAAAACAATTCGCTTACCATTAAGTGAACCCTGGTTCTTACCTTCGGTACTACTACTGGGCGTTTTGGTTGGGCTGCTAGCCGGTAGCTACCCCGCGTTTTACTTAACCCAATTCCGTCCGGTGCAGGTTCTAAAGGGTCGCTTGGCTACTGGCAGCAAGAATGTTTATCTGCGTAATTCGCTAGTGGTATTTCAATTCGTTATTTCCATTGTGCTAATTGTCTGCACCCTAGCGGTCAACCAGCAGCTTCAATTTATTAGAAATAAGGATTTAGGGTTCAATAAAGAAAACGTGTTAGTGCTGCGTAACGCCAAATCGCTAGAAGGCAACCGGAATACTTTTTATAATGCATTGTCTAACATGAGCGAAGTGAAAGGAGTGAGCTTTTCGGATGTAGCCCCACTCTCCGGTTATGATGGTAAAGTATTTATTCCCGCTACGTTTTCCGATAGTGCCGGGATGACCTTTCCGGACGAAGACGCGCTCATCTTGAATAGCCTAATGGTAAGCTACGACTACCTACCCACTATGGGTATCCAACTGAAAGAAGGGCGAAATTACTCCCGCGAAGTTGCAGCTGATACGGCGAACTACACCATTATTCTTAATGAACAAGCGGTAAAAAAATTAGGCTTACCCAATCCGATCGGCAGCGTTGTTTCAGTAGGAAGTATGTACGACGCGGAAGTGGTAGGAGTAGTAGAAGACTACCACTACGAATCCTTACACACTACGGTTGAACCACTGGTGTTAGTACTTTCTGATGAGGAACAGCAGAATTTTGTAGAAGTCAGTATCGCTTCTAATGACTTGTCTCAAACCCTAGCCAGTATTGAAACCCAGTGGGAACGGCACACCAACGGGATGCCGATGGACTATACTTTTCTGGACGAAGACTTCGATACGCTGTTCAAAGCCGACCGGCGCATTGGAATGATCTTCAGTGGATTTACGCTACTGGCTATCATCATTGCTTGCCTGGGTCTGTTAGCACTCGCCGCGTTTATGGCTGAACTGCGTACCAAAGAAATTGGCATTCGTAAAGTGCTGGGAGCTTCCGTAAAGAATATTATTTTACTGCTTTCCAAGGATTTTACCCGGCTGGTAATTGTCGCCTTTGTCGTAGCCACTCCCCTCGCCTACTGGGCTATGCAGCAATGGCTCAACGATTTTGCCTACCGTACCAGTATTGGGTTGTCGACTTTTGTATTAGCTGGTGCTTTAGCCCTGCTCATCGCAATACTTACCGTCAGCTATCAATCCATTAAAGCTGCGTTGGCGAATCCGGTAGACAGTCTTCGTAATGAGTAAATACGGTAAAGGTAAAGGGTGGAAGGTGAAGGGTCATTAGCGAAGGCCCTTACGAACCTTTTACCTTTCACCCTTTAACCCTCAACCCCTATAATAATGATTAAGAATTACTTTAAAGTTGCTTTTCGTTCGTTGTGGCGACAGAAACAAGGAGCCATCATAAATATTTTGGGTCTTTCTATTGGAATGGCTGTCTGTGTTCTCATTGTACTGTATGTGCAGGACGAGCTTTCGTTTGACCGCCTCCACACCAATGCTGAGCGGATTTACCGGATAGCGGGAGAATACGATCAGGGTGGTGATGCTACCAATCGGAGTGCCGTCACCACGTATTTGTTAGCCCCCGATCTGGAAGAAGGCTTCTCGGCCATTGAAGAAATAGTACGTATTGATAACTTTAGCGGGGCTTTTATCACCTACGAAGACCAGCAGTATACCGAGGAAGAAGTCTACTACGTTGATAGCACCTTCTTAGATATTTTCTCTTTTCCCTTGCTCGCGGGCGACGCCCGAACCGCCTTGGATAATCCGAATACCGCCGTACTTAGCCAAGCAATGGCTGAGAAGTACTTCGGCTCATCTGTTTCGGCAGTTGGTAAGGTGCTGACCTTCTTCGACACGTTATCGGTGGCAGTGACCGGAGTAATGGAAAATATGCCCGGTAATTCTCATTTGCAGGCTGACTTCTTAGTGTCCATGAAAACCATTGAACCCCTGTACCCTCAGTGGATTTTAGAGAACCGTACGGGTACCAGTCATTACACCTACGTCCTACTAAATAAAGATGCAGATTCGGAAACACTAGCCAGTCAGATTAATCAGCTTATTGTAGACTACGCTGGAGAAGATGAGGCCCGTCAGCGTCAATACTTTTTACAACCAATCACCGACATCCACCTACGGTCGCAGTTGACTTCTGAGATCAGTCCCAACGGGGACATTCGCTACGTTTATCTCTTTTCGGTGGTAGCCCTACTGATTGTGCTGATTGCCAGTATCAACTATATCAACCTAGCTACTGCTTACGCTATGAAGCGGTCGAGGGAAGTAGGCGTACGCAAGGCACTGGGAGCACTTAAGAAACAACTGATCGTACAGTTTTTAAGCGAAGCGATACTGGTAGTAGCGATTGCCTTCCTGCTGGCCGGGTTACTAGCCGAGTTGAGTATGCCGTTCTTCCGGGAAATTACCGGGAAAGACATTACCCTCAACTTTCTGAGTAACTTCTCATTGATTGGCTACTTACTGATTATCGCGCTGGGCATCGGGCTGTTAGCGGGCAGCTACCCGGCCTTCTTCGTTGCTTCTTTTCCCGCAGTTAAGGTAATGAAGGGCAGTACCCACTCCGGAGGTGGAGCCCACCTAGTTCGAAAAGGGTTAGTGGCTTTTCAGTTTCTGGCCTCTATTTTACTGCTGATCGGGGCGATGGTAATTTTTAAACAGCTTAATTTCCTCCGCAATGAGAAGCTGGGTATTACTACCGAACAAGTAGTGCTGGTTCCTCTACCCACCGAGTCTATCCGGCAGCAGTACGAACCCCTCAAGAATCGTTTGTTGCAGGATAGCCGTTTCGTCAGTATTACTGCCGTTAATGCCCCTTTAACCCAGCGGGTGGGCGGATGGCGACCCTATTGGTTACATGGTTCAGAAGAGAGTACGATGATTCCTACCGTAGTAGTAGAACAAGACTTCTTTTCAACGCTGGAAGCTACTTTCGTCGATGGACGGGATTTTTCGCTCGATTACCCCAGCGATGTATCTGAGGCATATATCATTAACGAAGCGGCTCAAAAGTTTCTGGAATTAGAGTCGCCGGTGGGTACTCCTACTGTCGGGTCAGCGTTCACTGGCAGCGAGTGGTCTAGGAAGGATGCTCAGATCATTGGGGTGGTCAAAGACTTCCACCTCGCTTCACTACATACTGAAATACAACCCATGATTTTCTCACTGCACTCCGAACAGACTATACCTATACAATTAATGGCTATTCGGGTGACAGGTGACTTGACCGGAGCAATACAACAATTAGAAGCTACGTGGCAAAATATGGCGTTTGAACGATCCCTTTCTTACTCTTTTATGGACGATGAAGTGTACGCCCTCTACCAGAACGAAGAACGCTTCCTCCGCATTTTCACGATATTCTCCGTACTAGCCCTATGCATCGGAGGGTTAGGAGTGTACGGATTAGCCTCCTTCATGGTGGCGCAGCGAACGAAGGAGATCGGTATCCGCAAAGTACTAGGAGCAACCGTAAGTAGCGTCGTCCTACTGTTATCCAAAGATTTTACCAAACTTATTCTGATCGCTTTTCTCATCGCTGTTCCAATAGGGTACTTGGTGATGAGTAGCTGGTTAGAGAACTTTGCTTATCGTACCAGCATAGGCGTTGGTATTCTCGTTGCTGCGGGCGGAGCCTCTTTAATTATTACCCTACTCACCGTCAGTTACCAATCCATCCGAGCCGCCCTGGCTAATCCAGTGGATAGTTTGCGGAATGAATAATTGGGCGGGGAGCGAGGGGGCTGGAGTATGTACCGCTCCTTGCTCCCTGCCCCTAGCTATAAAAAGACTACATCTTCTACAATGGCTTCGCCAAATTCTTGAAGGAATAGCGCTAGAATTTTAGATCGAGACATGTTGAGTTCCTGCTTCAGTGGAGCCGAGCTAAGTTTGACGTAGAGCACGCGGTTGCTCACGTATATTTTATCAGTACGGCGGGCAACGGGATGGCCCATTAGCCTTTCCCACGATTCAATAAGTTGGGTTTGCTCGTACTTAGCCTTTAGCTGGTATGTGTCCAGCAATTGACTGAGAGCTTCTCCCACAGTAGAGAGTTCAGCATTACGGCCTCGCTGGTTCGGATCAAATCGTTTTGGCATTTGGCTAGTTTTTAATGAGTGATGATTAATGAATAATATCAGTCATTGTTCATTGCTCACTGTTAATTGCTAATTGTTATAGGTAGTTCAGCCATTGTTTGATCCCAAGCCATTCGCATCACAGCTTCACCATCGTCGCCTTCAGCAAACTGAATAGTAAATGCTTCTACTGGCTTATCTAACGAACTTACCGATGCATCAGACCGTAGCACGTCCTTGTCTTCTTGGTAACGGTATGCCCCCCAATAGTCAAGATCAGAACTAAAGATCACTGTCCACGTATCTTCATTGGGTACAGTGAAGAGAGAATATGTTCCCGCCGATAATTTTTTACCCTCAATAGTTACATCTTGATAGAACTTTACTTCAGGTGCTTCATTAGCTCCGGTACGCCAAACTTTACCATAAGGCACGCTCTTCTCTCCAAACATTTTTCGTCCGTTCAACTGCGGACGACTGTAAATAACTTTGATGGCTACTTCTTCTCCCGGCTTACGATCGTGCGCGAAATTATCCGGGTAGTAAGCAATGTCTAACGGACTTTTATCTAAGCCTCGAAATTCCTGGCTCATGGCTAAGGTACTTATCAATAAAAAACAGCTTAGAAAAAATAGGGTAGCTCGCATGGTGAACAGATTAAAGATGAATTAGTAAGGTACGGATTTTATTGATCGGGAAAAGTAAAAATATGCTCATTTAAGCGATTGAGTGTTTCCACTTTATATCGGTTATCAACAAGCAGCGAAATATTAAACCTACTACCTCCGTAAGAAAGCATCCGTATCGGAATATCATCAATAGCATCCACAATTTTTTTCAGTACGCCTACCTTCTGGAATGGCATGTTACCCACCACACACACAATGGTATGATTACTATCTACTTCTACCTCGCCGTAGGTTTTTAGCTCCTGTAGAATACTCGTTAAGTACTGCTGATCATCAATAGTCAGCGAAATACCTACTTCCGAAGTGGTGATTAGATCAATTGATGTTTTATACTTTTCAAAAACCTCAAAAACTTTCCGTAGAAAGCCATAAGCTAATAACATTCTCGATGACTTGATTTTAATGGCAGTGATGCCATCTTTAGCCGCTATGGCAGTAATAGGTCGATCTTCCTGATGGTCAGAGATCAATGTGCCGGGGGCATCAGGTTGCATCGTATTTAGCAAGCGTACCGGAATATTGGCGCGCTGAGCCGGACGAACGGTAAACGGATGCAGAATTTTTGCCCCGAAGTACGCCAGTTCTGCCGCCTCGTCAAATGAGAGCCTATCAATGCGGAAAGTTCGTTTCACAATACGGGGATCGTTATTGTGCATTCCATCAATATCCGTCCAAATTTGAATTTCTTCCGCTCGTACTGCCGCTCCAATCAAAGAAGCCGTATAATCACTACCTCCCCGCTGTAAGTTATCAATCCGATTCTGACTGTTCAAACAAATGTAGCCTTGAGACACAAACAGTTGAGTATCCGGATGCTGATCCATCAATGCGCTCAATCGCTCCTGGATAAATACTTCATCCGGCTCCTGATTAGCATCAATCCGCATAAACTCTAGTGCCGGCAATAGTACGGCGGGTATACCCTGCGATTTTAAGTAAGTGGTAAATAGTTTAGTAGAGAGCAGTTCGCCTTGAGCCAGTATTTCTTTTTCTACATCCGCATTAAATGGTTCCTGAGTTATATTACTCAAGACTTCAAAGTGAGCCGCAACAATAACCTCGCCCTCTTTCTGAACTTCCTCTCCTACTAATAATTTCTGGTAAAATTTGTCGTATTGCTTCCTTAAATCGGTAACTAGGCGATCAGCTTCTGCTATTTGCTGCATTTGCAAAGCTTTTCCAATCTGTACCAGCGTATTGGTTGTACCCGATACGGCAGACAATACCACAATCTTCGGTTCGGCCGACTGAGTAGCTAATTCAGCGACCCGGTGCATCCGTTCCGGTGAACCCACCGAAGTACCGCCAAATTTTAATACTTTCATAGAGAATGATTGTTCAATTGCTGATGTTATTAGTCCACGGTCGATAGTCCATAGTCATTTGGTACTTGCGGTTTGGGATATTGTTCGTTGCTTTTACCCTTTTCCGGTCTCAGTCCTCCCGTCTCCGTAATTTTATTCGTTAAACCCTAGCATCTTGATAGCGGTGATAGCTGCTTCGTCGCCTTTGTTTCCGTGTTTTCCTCCCGCTCTTGCAAGTGCTTGTTCCTGGTTTAGCGTAGTCAGTACTCCAAAAATTACCGGCTTATCGTATTTGAGAGCCACGTCTTTCATGCCCTGGGCTACTGACTGACAGATATAGTCGAAGTGAGGAGTTTCGCCCTGAACCACACATCCCAAACAAATTACCGCATCAACTTTGGGACGAGCGGCCTCCCACTGGGCTCCTAAAGATAGTTCAAAGCTGCCGGGAACCCATTTAGAACGAATGTTCTTCTCCTTTGCTCCGTGCTTCAGTAGGGTAGCAATAACTCCATCCAATAAGGATTGAGTAACCTCACGATTCCATTCGGCGGTAACAATAGAAAAACATCGTTGGGAAATGTCGGGAAGGTGCGAGTCATCGTGCTCGCTTAGGTTTTGGTTTGCGGTAGCCATATAGGATAAAGCATGTCCCGGTCTTGTGGCGGGGTCAATTTCGGGAGGACAAGACTGTACTGGCCTTACCCTCGTTTATTATCAATTTTTTACGCCAAAATCAATTGGAAGACATGGCTGCTAAGCGAGCGTGTTGCTTCTGCGCCTCCTGGTACTCGTAAGCTTCCGGAAACTCATCAATAATTCGCTGGTAGCGGTCGGCTGCTTGAGCGTAATCACCCCCAGCTTCGTAAGCTACCGCTGCCTTCGATAGATACTTGGGAGAAAAGAATCGGTTGGTGTTATAGTCAGCCGCAGCTTCGTACTCTCCAGCCGCCTGCTGATATTCACCTAGCTCCATGTAAGCATCACCAATCAGAGCGTAAGCTTGGGCTTGCACGAGTAGATCGGAAGCACTAAAATCGTCTAGATACTCAATGGCTGACTCATAATTACCCTGTCGTAACTCGATAACGCCTGCGTAGTAATGCGCTAAGTTGGAAGCATCGGTTCCCCCAAACTCATCCATAATTTCTAAAAAGCCGTAGTTGTTACCGTCTCCGTTTAGAGCAAGGTTTAAACTATCCGACTCAAAATAGTAGATTGCTTGAAACATTTCTTCCTGCGCTGACTGGTTTTGGCTGGTCTGATAGTACTGGTAACCGAAGTAACCTGCTACCGCCAGCACAATAATAGCCGCTCCAATAATGAATACTGTAGAATGTTGTTTGATATATTCTTCCGTATCAACAATCTTATCCTGCAATGCTTCCGGGGTTTCCAGCAGCTCTTCGGTTGCGCTTAAATTTTGTTGTAAGTCTTTTTTGCTACGAGAGCCTCGAACTCTATTGGCCATAATTCGTGATTTTGGGCTGCAAAGTTAGAATAATTTTTCGGTAAACAGAAAATCTATCCATTACGTTTCATTGACTATGGAGTTACTGCTTTTTATAAAACAAAAAAAGAGTCCCACAGGACTCTCTCAGGTTACCTTTCAACGAGAATCTTTAATCCAGAATGAATGGATAGTCTTCCTGCATGTACACGTCTTCCAGAGCTTGTTCGGCTGGCGGGAAAGGTGACTCATCGGCAAATTTGATAGATTCTTCTACTTGAGCTTTCACTTTTTTCTCAATCTCTTTCAAATCTTCTTCGGTGGCGAAATCCTTTTCTATCATGGCGTTAGCACACTGTATAATCGGGTCTTGCTCCTTATATCCTTCCAGTTCTTCCTTCGTACGGTACTTGGCCGGGTCAGAAATAGAGTGACCTTTATATCGATAGGTACGAAATTCTAGCAAAGTAGGGCCATCGCCTTTACGAGCGCGTTCGGCCGCTTCTTCTACGGCGATATGTACGTTCTCTACGTTCATAGCATCTACCGGGAAAGAAGGCATATCGTAGGCCTCGCCCAGCGTGTAAAGGTCTTGCACATTACTGGTTCGCTGTACCGATGTACCCATTGCATAACCGTTGTTTTCAATAACAAACAGCACCGGGATTTTCATCGTCATTGCCATATTCAGCGTTTCGTGAAAAGCACCTTGTCGTACTGCTCCGTCACCCATAATCGTCATACACACATTGTCGGTTCCTTTGTACTGTTCAGCAAAAGCGATACCCGCTCCTAAAGGAATCTGACCACCCACAATACCGTGACCGCCGTAGAAATTACGTTCTTTGTCAAACATATGCATCGAGCCGCCTTTACCTCGTGAAACTCCGGTTTCTTTAGCAAATAGCTCCGCCATCACTTTATTAGGATCAGTTCCTAATGCTAACGGATGAGCATGGTCGCGGTAGGCTGTAATGAAGCTATCGGTATCGCGCAGGGCAGAAACCGAGCCAGCAGCGCAAGCTTCCTGACCGATATATAGGTGGCAGAAGCCGCGAATTTTCTGACGACCGTACTGCTGACCAGCTTTCTCTTCAAAGCGGCGCATCAGGTACATAGTTTCGTACCACCACAGGTAAGTCTCTTTAGAAAATTCTCGTTGGTTAGAATCTTTTTTCGTTTTTTTATCCGTCTTTTCTTTGGTACTAACTGCCATAATTACTTGCTTAGATGAA
>JGI12210J13797_11152515_pt1 | contig 10358 bp, 7 predicted proteins | sample ElkSlonscriptome_3_FD_13797 | JGI IMG/M metagenome (IMG submission 13797) | reverse complement strand
CTCCCGCCGACGGTCGCCGCGCCCCGCCTCCGATGACTTTCGGGACAATTGATAGACGAGGGTCGCAGGTACACGGGCCACGCAAACAGCCTTCTTTTTCCGTTCGATGTCCTTGTATCAAATAGCCTTTCAATGTAGTTTCACGCCTGCACTGGGGCGCCTTCGCCGCCGACCATACCGCAGAGGCGGGCAGATTGGGATGGAGGGCACCCCATGACGGCAGGCCGTGGGCCGCAAAGCTCGACCTATTGAGGGTTGCAAAAGTCATCGGAGGCGGCTCGCTGCGACACGCTGCAAGGACGTCCGCGTCAACTCGACGGCGGGATCCCGCCCGCCGACGGTCGCAGCGACCCGCTTCCGATCACTTTCGGGACGATTGATAAGCAGCAGCCGCCCGGCACTGGTACGCATTGGCAGGGACCGACCGCCATGCAGGCAGGCCCGCCGAACCACTCGCGGCTAACCGCGGCAATTAGAGTCAGGAACCCCAATGATGCCCACGAATCGAGTCGTCTCTTTCGACGATGAGCCATTGATCCTGGTCGACGATAAAGACGAAATCCTCGGCTACGAAAGCAAGCGCAACGTCCACATTGGTTCGGGCATGCTCCACCGAGCCTTCTCGATCTTTCTTTTTGCACCCGATGGACGGGTCTTGCTTCAGCAACGCAGCAAGCAGAAATGGCTTTGGCCGCTTTTCTGGTCGAACACTTGCTGCAGCCATCCGCGCCGGGGAGAAGCCTACCTCAGTGCCGCCCATCGTCGCTTGGCCGAAGAGTTGGCAGTCGAAGCCGAATTGAGCTTCGTTTATCGGTTTCAATACCGGGCCGACTACCGCGGCGTCGGCACAGAGCATGAACTCTGCTCGGTCTTCATTGGGCGATTGCAGGGGGACGCGGCGGTCGAGGTCAACCCGAACGAGATCGCAGCCTGGCGCTGGGCCGAGTCCATTGAGGTCGATCGAATGCTTGCGGAACAGACGGAAAAAGTCACCCCCTGGTTCGCTCTAGAGTGGCATCGCCTCCGCAGCGAATATCCCCAGTTCTTCGCCCCCTGCCGATGAGGCCCGGGCGCCGGCCGGCCATTGGCGGCGAGATTGCTCACCGCGCGGCGACGGCGCGGTCACAGGGCACCGCAAGCTGAGGCCGCCCCGGCCGACATCTTGTTTTTGGGTGTGGGTTCAATTCAACGGCCGGTTCTCGTAGAATAGCCCGTGGTTAGCGCCCTTAGCTCAGTTGGTAGAGCATCTGACTTTTAATCAGGTGGTCGTGCGTTCGAGTCGCACAGGGCGCACCAACTTCTTTCGTCCCCGGCCTTGCGCCTTTCGCGCCCGGCTGGGGCCGCTAGCCGATGTTCCACGTGGAACAATCCACCAAAAGCGCCTCTTTCTCCTCTTCCCCGGACGGACTCCTGGCTCCGGATATTGAGGGTTGCAAAAGCAATCGGAGACGGCACGCTGCAAGGACGTCCGCGTCAGCTCCACGGTCGGCGGATCCCTCCCGCCGGCGGTCGCCGCGACTCGCCTCCGATTACGTTCGGGACGATTGATACCCGTTGCCCGTGCAGCAGCACCGCACGTCGGGGGCCCCCACTCCGCAATTTAGAACGATTTGGCGTCTGTGCCGGGGCAACCCGCTAGTCCATCCGCAATCGCTGCGATCTTGGCCCAGGCATCTCCCGCGGCCACACCCTTTACGCACGCATCGGCGTCCGCGCACTGCCTCAGCAGTCCGTGCAAAGCGAGCAGCGAAAGCCTCTTCAGCGCCCCCATCGCCCCCGCTCGGCGGGACTGCCAGACCTGATGGCGGGCAAAAACAGGGGCCAGATCCGCCCCTTGGCGCCGCGCGAAGGCGACCGCGGCCAGCATCCGCACCTCACGGGCCAGCGCCCAGAGCACAAGGGCCCGGGGTGTTCCGTCCGCCTCGAGCACGGCCAATATGCGATGGACCCGCCGCCGATCCCCGGCGACCGCCGCTGCGGCTAGCCCGAACGGATCGAAGCGCGCGCTGTCGCCGATTGCCTCGCGCACGCTCGCCTCGTCCAGCGGGCCTGGCGGATGAAGTAACGCGAGCTTTTCGACCTCTTGGTCTGCGGCCAGCATATTGCCTTCCGCGCGCTCCGCGACGAAGCTGGCTACACCTCGATCAGGCGCGAAACCGGCCTTGGCGAGTCGGCCCTCCACCCAATCGTTCAGGGCTCCGCCGGTTAACGGCCAAACCTGAACGACGACACCGACTCGCTCAACCTCCTTCAGCCAAGCGCTCCGCTGTTCCTTGTGCTCGAGCGCTGGCGCCAGGATCAGTAGTCGATCCGCGGCGGGATGGGCCGCGCAGTATTCTCGGACAGCAGCGCTTCCCGCCTGCCCGAGCCGGGCGGCCGTCACTCGCAACTCCAGAAGGCGCGACGCGGAGAACAGCGACAAGTTCGCCCGCGCCGCGCCCAGTTCTGCCCAATCAAGCGTGCCGTCTTGGTCGAGCACGATACGCTCATCGACACCTGNCCCAAGGCAAGCATGGCGCACCGCTAACGCCGCATCGCGAAGCTGCAGCGGCTCCTGACCACACAATAGATAGACCGGGGCCAATCCTTCGCCCCGTTCAAGGTGNGAAATAAGCTCCTGGAAACGCAGTCGCATCTCGGTCGGCTCACACCGCCCCGTTAACGCAAGGCAGCATTCAACCGAGCGAGAAGGACCTCGACGGACTCCCTTTGCATGTCGTCGTAGACCATCTCGGTCTCGGCTTGCTTGCCCAAGACCTCGACGTCGGGGTTGTCCAGCGTCCGCGTCACGGAGACCGCCTGTGGTGGAATCAGCTCCTGTCCCCGGTCATCCCGCGCAACGAACCGGAACTCGTAGCCGAGCTCGTAGGCCAAGACCTTGCCGTTTCGATCCACAGCCGCCACGCGTGAGCTCCGCCTTTCATTCAGGACCTCGATCCGCACCCGCGCCTCCCTCGCATCCCGGGTCAGCCGCGTTCCGCTCAGGTCTAGCCGCTCCGAGAGTAGGCGGCCCACTGCAGTACTGCCTCCGCCACTGATGTAGATCGGTTGAAGCACCGCTGGGACGTTCACTGCGCCACGGAGTTCGAAGCCGCACGCATTCATCAACGTAGCGACGAGAATCCCTCCCGCGAGGAGCAGACGCGTCGGCACGCCGGGACCAGGGTGTCGGCCCCTGCTCCGCGTATCCGGCCTCTGTCGCGTCCTAGTGCGCAACGATATTCACCAGTTTCTTGGGGACCACGATCGCCTTACGCACGACCGCATCCGCGATGAACCGGCGCACGTTCTCGTTCGCCAACGCCGCCTCCTTGACATCGGCCTCCGCGGCATCCACCGCCACGCGCACCTTTCCGCGGACCCTACCATTGACTTGCACGACGTACTCGATCTCGTCTTGCCGCAGCGCCTCTTCATCCACCACCGGCCAAGGCGCCTTGAGAATATCCTCGCCATAACCCAGTTGCCGCCAGAGCTCATGCGTAACGTGAGGGGCTATCGGCGCCAGAAGCCGCAGGACCAGGCGCAGCCCCTCTTCGCGCACGGCGACCGCGGCTGGTGAATCATCGAGCCGGTAGAGCACGTTGACCATCGTCATGCAGCCCGAAACCACGGTATTGAACTGGCTGCGCTCATAATCGTAGAGCGCCTTGCGCAAGGTCCCATGCAGCTCCCGGCGCGCCGCGCGGCATCCCTCCTCGGCCCCCGGCTCTGCGTGACTTGCCCCCCTTGTCCGCGCGGCATCGGCCACTCCGACCGCCAGCGCCCAAAGGCGCCTGATGAAGCGCGCGGCGCCCTCGACGCCCTCGTCGCTCCATTCGAGCGATTGATCGGGAGGCGAGGTGAACATCGTGTAGAGGCGGACGGTATCGGCACCATACCGGTCGATCAGTTGCTGAGGATCGACCCCATTGTTCTTCGACTTCGACATCTTCTCGACGCCCCCGAAGTGCACGGGCTGGCCATCTTCCTTGAGCACACCACCGACGAGCTTACCCCGCTCATCGCGGGTCGCTTCGACATCGGCCGGGTTGAACCAGGTCCGGCGCCCATCGCGATCCTCGCGATACCAGGTCTCGGCGACAACCATTCCCTGGGTCAGCAGATTCGTGAAGGGCTCATCGCTGCTGACAAGGCCCTCGTCGCGCATCAGCTTGTGGAAGAAACGCGCGTAGAGGAGATGCAGCACGGCATGCTCGATACCACCGACATACTGGTCGACAGGCAGCCAGTAGTCCGCACGCTCGTCGAGCATCGCCGCGTCATTGTCGGCGCAGCAGTAACGGGCGTAGTACCAACTCGACTCGACAAAGGTATCGAAGGTATCTGTCTCCCGCGTGTCACCATTGTCGAGGTCGGAAAACGACGGCATGCGCTTCAGCGGCGACCCCGAACCATCGACCACAACATCCTCGGGCAGCCGCACCGGGAGGTCGCGCTCCGCCCGGATCCCCCCGTCGGCCGAACGCACCACGGGGATGGGGCACCCCCAGTAGCGCTGGCGCGAGACGCCCCAGTCTCGCAGCCGAAAATTGACCCGCTTCTCGCCCTTGCCGCGCCCGGCCAGCCAACTCGCAATCGCCTCGAAGGCCGCGGCGCTCGTCAACCCGGAGAATGGACCGGACTCATAGAGCACTCCCTTCTCGGCAAAACGAGGGTCCCACTCGCTCCAGTCCAGCGGCGCCCGATCCGGCGCACTGAGCCGCGGCATCGGCCGCAGAAGCCCGGCGCCTTCTACCGCCGCCGATCGCGTCTGCTCAACGCCTGCAGAGATGTCCAGGCCACGCCAAGTCGTCGGGACGATGACCGGGCGAGTCGGCAGGCCGTAGCGACGCGCGAAGTGGTAGTCACGCTCGTCGTGCGCCGGCACCGACATCACCGCCCCTGTCCCATAGCCCATCAGCACGAAATTGGCGGCGAACACCGGCACCCGAGCACCGGTGATCGGATGGATGACATCGACGCCGAGCGGTCGACCGCGCTTCTCCATNGCCTCGATCTCGGCTTCCGAGACGCCCCCCTGGCGGCACTCGTCGATGAAGGCCTGCAACTCAGCATCTCCCGCCGCGGCCCGCATGGCCAACGGGTGCTCCGCCGCGACCGCCATGTATGTCACGCCCATCAAGGTGTCAGGCCGTGTCGTATAGACACCGAGCACCTCGTCAGAATCGGCGACCCCGAACTCGATGTAGACGCCCTCCGAGCGGCCAATCCAGTTGCGCTGCATGGTTCGCACCTGCTCAGGCCAGCCCTCGAGCCCCTCGAGTGCGTCGAGGAGTTCTTGGGCATAGGCCGTGATGCGCACCGACCACTGCTCGATCTCGCGCCGTTCCACCGGGGCGCCGGAGCGCCAACCCTTGCCGTCGACGACCTGCTCGTTCGCGAGTACCGTTTGATCGACTGGGTCCCAGTTGACGCTGGCCTTGGCCCGATAGGCCAAGCCCTTTTCCATCAGGCGGGTAAACAACCACTGCTCCCACCGGTAATAGCCGGCGTCACAGGTCGCGAGCTCGCGCTTCCAGTCGTAGCCGAAACCGAGCTGTCGGAGCTGGCCTTTCATGTAGGCGATGTTCGACCGAGTCCATTCCGACGGGGGAACCCCGTGCTGGATCGCCGCGTTCTCCGCGGGAAGGCCGAAGGCGTCCCAGCCCATCGGCTGGAGTACATTCTTGCCCCGCATGCGCTCGTAGCGCGCAATCACGTCCCCGATCGTGTAATTGCGCACATGGCCCATGTGTAAGCGCCCGGAGGGGTACGGGAACATTGAAAGGCAGTAGAACTTCTCGCGGCTCGGGTCCTCGACGGCGCGGAAGCTCTGCTCGGTTTCCCAATAGGCCTGGGCCGCGGCCTCGATCGGGCGCGGATCATAGTCTTTTTGCATCGCAGCAAAGCTCGTTCAGATCAGGGACAGCTTCAGTCTGGCTCGAGAGATAGGACGAATTCGCCGACCGCCTAGCGCCTTCGCGGCGGCATCAGATCGGTGATCGAGCCGTGCGCCATTTCGGCGGCCAAACCAATGGTCTCGTTGAGAGTCGGATGAGGGTGGATCGTTAGTCCGATATCCTCGTAGTCGGCCCCCAACTCCATCGCCAATACCGTTTCGCCGATCAGCTCGCCAGCGTTCGGACCAACGATGCCGGCCCCCAACAACCGCTTGGTCTCCGGGTCGAACAGCAGCTTAGTGAGACCCTCTTCGCGATGCAGGCCCAAGGCGCGCCCACTTGCGGCCCAGGGAAAGACACCCTTCTCGTAGGCGATCCCTTTCTCCTTAGCGGCCGTCTCCGTCAGGCCCATCCAAGCCACCTCCGGATCCGTATAGGCCACCGATGGAATCGCCATCGGGTCGAACAAGGCCGGGAGTCCTGCGATTACCTCGGCTGCGACCTTGGCCTCGTGCGTCGCCTTGTGGGCTAGCATCGGGCCGCCGACGACATCCCCGATCGCGAAGATATGCGGCACGTTGGTGCGCATATGATCGTCAGTACGGATGAACCCGTGCTCATCGGCTTCCACGCCGGCCGCCTCGGCGCCGACCAGGCCACCATTGGGGCGCCGCCCGACGGACACCAAGACCCGATCATAGGTCGCCTCCCCGGCATGCTTGCCGGCGAACTCGACCCGAATACCGTCGTTCGTTGCCGTCATGTTCGCCACCCGCGTCTCCAGCATGATCCGCTGGTAGCGCTTGCCGATCACCTTATTCAAGGCGCGAACCAGATCGGGGTCACAACCCGGAATCAGTTGCGCTTTGAGCTCCACGATGTCGATCGTGGAACCCAGTGCGCTGTAGATGCTCGCCATCTCGAGTCCGATGATTCCGCCGCCGACGACGAGCAAGCGCTCGGGGATCTCCTCGAGGGCCAGGGCGTCGGTCGAATCCATCACCCGCGGGTCCGTATGCGGGAAACCCGGGATCTGCATCGGACTGGAGCCGCAGGCGATGATCGCCTGATCGAAGGTGATTCGCAGCCGCCCGGTCGGCGTCTCGACGGCCAGCCGCTTCGGGGACTCGAAGCGGCCTGTCCCCTGTACGACGCGGACCTTGCGCTGCTTGGCCATCCCCGCCAGGCCGGTGGTCAGACGGGCGACGACCTTGTCCTTACCGTTGCGCATGCGCTCGAGATCGATCTCCGGGGCCGCGAACGAGACCCCCATTGCACCTAGACCTTGCGCCTCCTCGATGATCGCGGCCGTGTGCAGTAGCGCCTTAGACGGGATGCAGCCGACGTTCAGGCACACCCCACCCAAGGTCGGGTAGCGCTCGACCAAAACGACCCGCTTGCCCAGGTCCGCAGCACGGAAGGCCGCCGTATAGCCGCCTGGTCCCGCGCCGAGCACGACGACCTCGGTCACCAAATCCCCATCCGTATCCGCCGCCGGGGCCAGGGTCGCCTCCTTTGACGCCTGCGAGTCGGAGTCCGCGCGCTGCGCCGCCGAGCCCTGCCCGCTCGCATCGAGCACTAGAATGAGGTCATCTTGGGAGACCCGGTCGCCGACCTTCACCGCCATCTCGGCGACGACGCCGGCCGCGGGGCTCGGGATCTCCATGGTCGCCTTGTCGCTTTCGATGGTGATCAAAGAGGACTCCCGTTGGACCTCCTCGCCGGGCGCAACCAACAACTCGATCACGCTGACATCCTTGAAATCCCCGATATCGGGGACCTTGACCTCGATCGTCTCACTCATGGAAGCTAGTATCTCTGTGGGTTGCCGTGCCCATCGGGCCCGCCGACCGTGCATTGCCGCCGGCCCAGAGCTAAAGGGGGTTATTCTACAGAGACGACGAGCGCGTGTCCGAGGCCATCATTTGACCGGCGAACGTGATTGATCTTGGCGATCGGGAGAAAGGACGCGCGGTAGGCGGATTCTGAACTCGGTCCCCTCGCCCAGGACGGACCTCACAGAGAGCTCACCGCCGTGATCCTCGGTCACGATCTTGTAGGCGAGGCTCAGACCCAGCCCGGTACCGCCGGCCCCCACCGGTTTGGTGGTGAAAAAGGGATCGAAGATGCGGCCTAGATTCTCCTCCGGGATACCGGGCCCCGTATCTCCGAAGCGGATCTCGATCCAATCATCGTCCACCGACTGAGCTTTGATCGAAAGCGTACCGCCATACTCCATCGCCTGCGTGGCGTTGAGCACCAGATTCGTAAAGACCTGATTGAGGGCGGGCGCGCAACACTCGACCAGCAGAGGATCGGCGATCGACATCGCAACACGGACCTGGCCCTCCCGCAGCGATCCCGCCGCGAGATCGACGACCTCCTCGATCGCCGCGCCGAGGTCGATTGTCGCCCGCTCAGCCTGAACTGGCCGGGAAAAACTCCGTAGATGCTGAACCATGGCCGCGATGCGATCTAACCCCTGATCGACCCCCTCCATCAGGCCAGAAAGATTCTCAAAAACGAAATCCAGATCATTCTTCTTACGTATCTCTTTGGCTCGCTCACGGCCATCGCTCGGCCCGTCAACCGGCGTCTCTAGCTCCGCGTATGATTGCGTCACCGCCGTTAGGCTTTGCTTCAGCGAGTGTAGATTGCTGACTGCCAGACTCAGGGGGTTGTGGATCTCATGGGCGACGCCGGCGACCAGTTGCCCGAGCGCATTCATCTTCTCGGCATGCACCAACATCGCCTGAGTGAGTTTCAATTTCTCAAGCGCGCCTTCGAGCAGGAGATTCTTTTTCAGGAGCTCGCGCTGCAGCCCGCTGGCCCGCCGATTGGTCTCGAGGAGCTCCCAGTTGAGGCGGTCTAGCTCCTCGACGTCGTGCTCGGCGCTGATCAGGAGATAGCGCTCGCATCGCCAAATCCGGGCGCCCGCGGTGTGACTTTCGTAGCGCCCATCGCCCGTCGTTAGGAGACCTTCGAACACCAGCTCCGAATCGCCCGCATTCGCGGCGGACGCCACGAGCTTGGCGAAGTCCGGATTCACCAAGTATTCGACACGGCCCCGCTCAGGCGACTCACCCCCGAGCAGGGCGCGCAGGCCGGGGTTCGCATAGACGAGCTCGCCATCGAGCCGCAGCACCCCGACGGCCCAGGCCCTCAGCCCATCCAGGGATGGGAGCAAGTCGCGGGCACAATCAGGGATGCGGCCGGACGGGGACATCACGCACGCCGCAAAACCCTGAGCCCCTCGATGTACCGCTGCAGCTCATTGAGGTCGCGAAAGCAATGAACCCCGGGGAAACCTTCGAGTGCCGGTGGCCGAACACGACCCAGGGCGCGGCCTCCAACGAGGATCGGTAGCAGGGGAAAGGCCGAGCGAATGGCGATGATGGCCCGACGCAGGCCGCTCAGATGGACGTCCAAGGTCAGCGAAAGTCCAACCAGAGCGGGCCGGCAGGTGCGCAGGGTCCCCACCAGCATATCGACTGTCGTATCCGGTCCCATTTGCACGGCGTCCCAACCGTACATCTCGAAGACATCGCACACCATCCGCGGCCCAACCTGATGCAGTGCACCCTCGACCGGTGCGATGACGACCGTTTTCCCGGTCCGATCGAGGGACATCAAACGCGGGAACACCTCGTTCATCAGCTCCTCGACCATCGCCGTCGCCCGGTGCTCATGCGCGACGGACAGTCGATTGCTTTCCCACAGCGCACCGATCCGATACAAGGCAGGTCTGAAGTAGTCTTCATAGAGATCGATCGGCGCGCAGCCCTGCGCCAATAGGGCCTCGACCATCGCCACACAGGTGGCGCGATCGCCGCCCACCAGGGCCTCCTCAAACGCGCTGACCGAGAGGGCCATCCGGTCCGACACCTCGTCTACCGTCAGTGGATCTATCGCCAAAGCAGCGTCGCTCACCATTCGCCCTTCGTCCCGCGCTGCCGGCGGAAGCCGGCGCCACAATCGCCCGACGAGCCGCCAGCGCGCCACTCAGCATGTCTGAAGAGTATGGCAGGGCCGGGAGCTTTGCTGTTAACTCCGTTACATATACCCGCCGGAGTCCGAGTCGCGGGCGTCTCTGCGCCGGGCGGCGGATGTCGGGGACTCCGTGAAACCGCCCCTGGGGGCCCGAGGACAGCTTCCCGGCTATCGACACCCCTGCACCCGCCGCCCGGCCCAGGACCGAACTGCCATTTGCAAACGGTATGGTCCGGCAAGACGCAATCAGGTCACAACCCCAACGCGACGAAGAGGCCGCTGGAGCGACCTGCAGCACTTTGAACGCCAGCCCATCGGCGACTCGCCTGCCGAGGACAGACGCCCCGCTGGCCCTTTGTTCCCGGCGCAGCACCAGCCGACGAGGGCGAACCCCGAGCTCTGCAGATCGCCGGCCAATAAAAAACCCCCGCTCTCAGTATCGAGGCGGGGGTTTTGGGGGATAAGATCCTGGCGGTGACCGACTTT
>JGI12210J13797_10518055_pt1 | contig 10360 bp, 11 predicted proteins | sample ElkSlonscriptome_3_FD_13797 | JGI IMG/M metagenome (IMG submission 13797) | reverse complement strand
ATCCCGCCACAAACTCCGCCGATGATTCGGTCTGAATAGGATAAAGATAACTTGCCCATTTTACACTGATTTTATGCGACTACTTCTGTTTTAAACTTTTCGTACACTGCACTGATGCCTTCACGTAATCCAATTTTGTGCTTCCAGCCATAGCTGTGCAACTTACCAACATCCATTAGTTTGCGGGGAGTTCCATCAGGCTTGGAGGTATCAAAGCGTAATTCGCCGGCAAATCCGACAATGTCTTTGATCAGCAGCGCCAGGTCTTTGATAGCTATATCTTCTCCGGTACCGATATTGACCAGTTCGGGCTCGCTATAATTGTCCATCAGGTACACACAAGCTTCAGCCAGGTCGTCCACATGCAGAAATTCACGCTTCGGACTGCCGGTACCCCATATCTCTACAAATTCGGCCTTATTTTCTTTTGCCTCATGAAACTTACGAATCAGGGCTGGCAGTACGTGCGAATTATTCAGATCGTAATTATCATTAGGGCCATACAGATTGGTCGGCATCACAGAAATAAAATTGCAGTCGTACTGTGAGCGATAGGCCTCGCACATCTTGATCCCCGCTATTTTAGCAATGGCATAAGGCTCATTGGTAGGCTCCAGTTCGCCCGTCAGCAGGTACTCTTCCTTCAGCGGCTGGGGAGCCAACTTAGGGTAAATACAGGAAGAACCCAGGAACTGCAGTTTTTTCACGCCATATTCATAGCTCTGATGGATAACGTTGTTCTGTATCAATAGATTTTCGTACAGAAATTGTCCACGGTAGGTATTGTTGGCGTGGATACCGCCTACCTTGGCTGCTGCCAGAAATACATAATCCGGCTTCTCCTCAGCAAAGAATTGTGCTACCGCCTGCTGGTCTTTCAGGTCGAGCTCTTTGGAAGTGCGCAGCACAAAATTGTTAAAGCCTTTGTCCTTCAGGTTACGAAGTATAGCAGAGCCGACCATCCCACGATGGCCTGCAATATAGATTTTTGCGTCTTTTTCCATAGTTTTTTACTCGTGATAGCTGTACACCTTATGGCCGCCTTTAAGCAGAAACTTATCCCGCTTGAATAGTGCCACATCGGATTGTACCATATCTTTCACCAATGCCTCCAGTGTATACTCCAGCTTCCAGCCTAGTTTTTCTTTGGCTTTAGTAGGATCACCGATCAGCAGTTCTACCTCCGTAGGGCGATAGTACTCGGGATCTACCTTGATTACCTCCTGCCCGATGGGCACCTGGTATTCAGGGTTATTACATTTGACTACACGGCCTACTTCATGCTGGGCTTTACCTTCAAATTCCAGCTCTATGCCCAGTTCAGCAAATGACATTTTCACAAAGTCGCGAACGGTAGTGGTAATGCCGGTGGCAATTACATAATCTTCAGGAACTTCCTGCTGCAGGATCAGCCACATAGCCTGGACATAATCCTTGGCATGTCCCCAGTCACGCTTGGCATCCATATTACCCAGGTAGCAGGTATCCTGCAGGCCCAGGGCAATACGGGAAGCCGCACGGGTGATCTTGCGGGTAACAAAAGTTTCTCCCCGGATAGGCGACTCATGGTTGAAAAGGATACCATTGACAGCAAACATATTGTAAGCTTCGCGGTAATTCACCGTGATCCAGAAACCGTACATTTTGGCTACGGCATAGGGAGAACGGGGATAAAAAGGCGTCTTTTCACTCTGAGGCACTTCCTGCACGAGGCCGTAAAGCTCTGACGTAGAAGCCTGGTAGATCTTGGTCTTATCCTGCAGCCCCAGGATGCGTACTGCTTCCAGGATTCTTAATGTGCCCAGTCCGTCCACATTAGCGGTATACTCGGGCTCATCAAAGCTCACCTTTACATGCGACATAGCGCCCAGGTTATAAATCTCATCGGGCTGTACTTCCTGTACGATACGGATGATGTTGGTCGAGTCCGTAAGGTCTCCGTAATGAAGCTTGAGCTTCAGATCTTTTTCGTGGGGATCCTGATAGAGGTGGTCTATACGGTCAGTATTGAAAAGAGAAGTTCTGCGCTTGATACCATGAACTTCATAACCCTTTTTGAGAAGAAGCTCAGCTAAGTAGGCACCATCCTGCCCAGTGATACCAGTAATTAACGCCTTTTTCATAATTGATTAATTAGACTTTATACGAATTCGTTATATCCTTTGTCTTTGATGTCTCCGAGGAACTGTTTGACCATCTGCTCTTTGTCCTTTTCGCAGATCATCAGCGCCTTCTCATCGTAAATTACAATATAATTTTCCAGGCCCTGCACCACTGCTATCTGCCCCTTAGGAACCTTGATAAAGCAATCCTGAGTGTCGTAAGCAAGCACCGTGCCTTGCAGGCTGTTTCCGTGCGGATCTTTTTCCTGTTGTGAATCTATGGACTTCCAGGTCCCCAGATCGGTCCAGCCAAATTCGGCAGGAATTACGTAAACGTTACCAGCCTTCTCCATAATTCCGTAGTCCAGCGAAATATTTATGCAGCTTTCATAAGCCTTCTGGATGAAATCCTCTTCACGCTCAGAATAGTAGTCGCCGGCACCCTTCTCAAAGATGTCGTTAACTCCCGGCAGATTTTGCTCAAAACTTCTGCGGATAGCGCCGATGCTCCAAACGAAAATACCGGAATTCCACACAAAGTTACCTGCTTTCAGGAATTTCTCGGCGGTGGCTTCATCGGGCTTTTCCTTAAAAGCAGCTACCTTATAAATACCGTTTTCTTCCTGTTCCCGGTCAAACTCAATATAGCCATAGCCGGTATCAGGACGGGTAGGCGTGATACCAAAAGTAATTAGGACGTCCCTAGCGGAGGCTTCCTGCAAGGCTTTTAGCGCTACCTGCTTAAACTTATCCTGCTTGACGATCAGGTGGTCGGCCGGTGATACGATCAGGTTAGCATCAGGATTTTTTTGGGCAATTTTATGTACAGCATAAGCTACGCAGGGAGCGGTATTGCGCAACTGTGGCTCCAGCAGTATCTGCTCGTCTGTCATGGCTGGCAGTTGCTCTTTGATGAGGCCGTAGTAATCTTTATTGGAAATGATATAAATATTCTCCGGCGGACAGACATCCAGCAGGCGATTGTACGACAGCTGCAGCAGGGACTCTCCTATCCCCAGTACATCATGAAACTGCTTGGGGAAATCCTTACGGCTTACCGGCCAAAGCCTGGTTCCTATTCCACCCGCCATGATGAGCGCAAAGTTATTTTTCGTTTCTTGCACTTATTTTATATTTAATTTAATTAATCAATGCAAATATAGATAAATACGGATAGAATCAAAACCTTACATCCAAATTACACCGGATCAATGGCCGCAAGCACCAGGAAACTTCCGTTTCGCAAAACTTCCTTATTGTAGGAAAAGGCATCAGGCCCTGTGCCTTTCAATACTTTACCTCCCGCACATTCCACTACCACCTGTCCGGCTGCGGTATCCCACTCCATTGTAGGCCCGTGGCGGTAATAAATATCCGCCTTACCTTCGGCTACCATACAGAATTTGAGCGAGCTTCCCCGTGAAATACTCTCCGTCACACCATAGCGGCCCAGCAGTTCTTCTTCTTCATCGGAGGCATGACTGCTGCTGCGCACGGCTACCAGTTGGTCTTTTTTGCTGTTGACCTGGATAGGTTCGGGATTAGCAGGAATTATCTGCTTATAAGCGCCGGCCTTCATATCTTCGGCATAACCTTCTTTGGCAGCCAGGTACAACTCTTCGGTGACTGGGGTGTAAATTACACCGGCTACCGGCTCATGATGGTGGATCAGGGCGATATTTACCGTAAACTGACCGTTTTTTTTGATAAACTCTTTGGTCCCATCCAGCGGGTCTACCAGCCAGAAATATTCCCAGTCTTTACGGCTTTGGTAGTCAATATCCTTGCCCTCTTCAGAAATTACCGGAATATTCGGATATTTGTTGCTAAGCCGATCCATGATCAGCAAATGCGAAGCCTTATCGGCTGTGGTTAGGGGAGAGTCATCCGCCTTGAAGTCTACTATCTGAGAAAAGTCAGCATTATGGTAAATATTGAGAATTTCTTTTCCGGCCTCGATGGCGATCTGCCCGAGCGTACTTAGATGGATCTGTTGCGGCATGATTGTTTGCGTAAGATTGGTGAATAATGGATTTGTCGTGAATATGCGATTTCAATCGCAGGGACGGGCAAAAGTAATTGATAGCGTAATGTAAAAAAGTATATATTGCTGCCATCCGGCACATGCAAATAAAGACAAATAAGCCCTAAAGTCAATGGAAAGCAAAGCGAGAATCAGGATTGCCGTCAACGGAGGAGAGTTCGAGATAGAAGGCTCCGAAGATTTTGTCAATTCTTATGCTGATACGATCAAAAGCTTCACCAAGATACTGAAAGAAGCCCCTTCGGCTGCCCAGGCCGAATTGGAAGGTTCGGCAAGTACCGGAAAGCAGTTCAGTATTTTTGATGCCTCACCTGATCCCATGCCCCGAGACCAGAATGGCAAGCTTGCCGCTGCTTCTTTTGGAGAACTCTATTATAAGGCGCCCAAGAGCATCAGCAAGACAGACATCGTACTGCTGGCCAGTTACTTCGTACAGTCCAAAAACGAAGAGGGAACCTTTACTACACAGGAAGTTAACAAACTTCTGCGGGAACACGGTATTGACCTGACCAATACTTCACACTTCAACAAGCTGAACCAGGACTATAAAAAAGTGTTCAAGATGCGTCAGGGCAAGTACAAGGTCAGCGAAGAGGGGGTAGACCACCTCAAGACAATTCTCCGTTAGATTCCAATATCCTCTCAGCTGCCTCTGGCAGATCCTGCACTATAAAACGGGCCTTGCTTGTAGGGCGCTCCTGGCTAATCAGCATAGCAGGTATGCCCAGTTTCTGTGCAGGCGTAATATCCCTTTCCTTATCCCCTACCATCCACGACTGCCGCGGGTCTATCTCAAAGCGGGCAATAGCTTTCTCAAACATCAGGCTGTTCGGCTTACGGGTAAGCGACTCAGTGGCTACCGGATGGTATGGCGCATAGTATACAGCATCTATCACATGATTTGTATGCTCATGCATGTACCGGTGGCAGGCTTCCATATCTTCACGGGTATAAATTCCTTTGGCGATGCCCGACTGGTTGGTCACGATAACCAGCAGGTACCCGGCTTTTTTGAGCCTGTCCAGCGCTTCTGCCACTCCGGGTAGCATCTCGAAGTGCGATAGGTCATAAGCATAGTCTACTCTGTCCCGGTTGATGACTCCATCCCTGTCCAGGAAAATACATTTGTTCATAAATATGCGGATTGTAGCGAAAGCTTGTCAGAAAACATGTACGAAATAAAGCATCTGATCCTGCCCCGGCAAATAAGAATTTGATTAATTGAGTATTGTTTCATTTTTACCCTATATGAATCTTCTCTATTTTTGGGGCTTTTACCACAATCTGGAAATCGTTCTGTGAGCACTTGTCTGGTTGTCATCCCCACTTATAACGAAAGCGAAAATATCAGCGCAATACTGGAAAGCATCATGAACCAGCAGGTTCTCTTTGATGTGCTGATCGTGGACGATAATTCGCCGGATGGTACTGCCAGGCTCGTCATGGAAAAGCAGGAGAAGTATCCGGGGCGTATCCACCTGCTGCAGCGAGAGAAAAAAAGCGGCCTGGGCCCCGCCTACATTGCCGGCTTCAAAAAAGGCCTGTCCATGAACTATCTCTATATTTTTGAGATGGATGCCGACTTCTCGCACAATCCGGATGACCTGGTGAGACTCTACCATGTCTGCGCCCACGATGGATATGACCTGGCAATAGGTTCCCGCTACGTGAGCGGCGTAAATGTGGTAAACTGGCCGATGAACCGGGTGCTGGTTTCTTACTTCGCCAGTATTTACATACAGATGATCACCAGTATGCCCATCCGCGATGCTACGGCAGGCTTCAAGTGCTACCACCGGAGTGTACTACAGACCATTGACCTGGACCGTATCCGCTTTATCGGATATGCTTTTCAGATAGAAATGAAGTTTACCGCCTGGATGTACGACTTCAAGATCAAGGAAGTACCGATCATCTTTACCAACCGTATCAGGGGAGAGTCCAAGATGTCGCCGCGTATCTTCTGGGAAGCCTTCACCGGGGTGATCCGCCTGAAAATCCGCAGTTTTTTCCGAAAATACCACCGCTAGTCAAAGCGAATCGCCTTGATAGGATTGATACGCAGGATGATGGCAGTAGGAATGTTTAGTACCAGGGCCACTACTACAAATGTGAGCACGTTCAGCCCGAGAATGGCCACAAAGTCCCAGTAAATAGGCACGAAATCCATGTAATAGTTTTCAGGATCAAGAGGGATGACCCGGAAGAAATACTGTAATGCCCCAAATCCCAGCCCGATCAGGTTACCAATCAGCATGCCTTTGAAAATCAGCAGCATGCCATTGTAGGTAAATATTTTTCTGATCTGACGGTTTTTAGCACCTACAGCCTTTAAAATACCGATCATCTGCGTGCGCTCCATGATCAGGATCAGTAATATACTGACAATATTAAAACAGGCTACAAACAGGATAAGCCCCAGGAAAATGACGACATTATTGTTGATCAGGTCCAGCCACTCAAACATCTGCACGTATTTGTCGCTGATCTTTTCTACAAACAGGTCGTAATCCAGCTCATTCTGCAGGCGGTTTTCGGCCATGGGCATCATCTCATAATCTTTGAGATACACCTCAACCCCGCCTACCAGAGTATCAGGCCACTGGTTGATCCGCTGTACCAGGCCCAGGTCTCCAATAATCACCTGCTCGTCAAACTCCTCTATACCCGTATTGTAAATTCCCCGGATATTGAGCTTGCGCACCCGGTAGGGATCTACAAAAAGTATTCGCACGTCATCGCCAACTCCCAGCTCGAGAGTATTCGCTATGTTACGGCTGATCAGTACGTCAGTAGAATAACCCGCTGTTTCGTTGTCTGTACTATCCGCAAAACGAATAAAATTACCTTCCTCCAGGTTGTTTTTAAAGCGCACACTATCAAAACTCTGTCCTACGCCCTTAATAAAGGCACCGTAAACTTCGTTATCCGTCTGCAGCAAACCGGCGGTATGGCCAAAAACCTGCACATGCTCTATAAAATCGTACCTTTCAGGATGTTGTATCAGGGGATTATTGATGGAAATCGGTTCTTCCTGCAGAGAATTGTCCAGGGAGTACTTTGTGATCTGTATATGCCCGCTGAAAGTAAAGATCTTGTTGGTGATAACCTTGCGGAAACCGCCCAGTATAAGGAAAGATACCAGCATGGTAGCCAGGCCCAGGGCGATACTGGCTACTGCTATCTTGTTGATGGTGGCCGAAAATGACTTGTTCTCAGCCTTGCTTATTTTCTTTGATATAAAATAGGGAAGATTCAAGGATTACGCATGAGTTTAACTCTAACACAAGAGCCGGCCGATGAGCACAAGGTTACCACTTCTTAAAAAGTATTTATACATTTACAGCCGCCGGTTTTTGTCCGGTGCAAATAAAACAAATTATGCGTCTGATCACACTAATATCTCTCATAATTCTTCCTCTGGCCCTATCCTGCCAGCCTCAGATCATGGAAGAGGAAAATAATATTCAGCCGGCAGCCTGGCAGACCGAAGCTTATTTGCCCCTGCTGGAAGGCAAGCGGGTAGCCGCTGTGGTAAACCATACCTCCCACATCGGAGGAACCCACCTGGTAGACTCGCTGCTGGCTATGGGTGTAAACCTGAAAACCATCTTTGCCCCCGAGCACGGCTTCAGGGGTGAAGCTGCTGCCGGAGAGGTGGTACAGAACTCTACCGACACGAAAACCGGTTTACCCATTATTTCGCTTTATGGCAAAAACAAAAAGCCTCTGCCCGGGCAGCTTAAAGATATTGACCTGGTCATCTTTGACATACAGGATGTAGGTGCCCGTTTTTACACCTACATCAGTACCATGCACTATGTAATGGAGGCCTGTGCCGAGCAGGGCAAGCAAATGCTGGTGCTGGACCGCCCCAATCCCAATGGTTATTATGTAGATGGCCCGGTACTGAATATGGAGCAGCAGTCTTTTGTGGGAATGCACCCCATCCCGGTGGTACATGGGCTTACCGTGGGCGAACTTGCCCAAATGATCAATGGCGAAGGCTGGCTGGAGGGTGGCAAACAATGTGATCTGCAAGTGATCAGGGCACTGAACTACGACCATAGTGATTTTTATAGCCTGCCGATCCATCCCTCCCCTAACCTACCCAATGACCAGGCGATTAATCTGTATCCATCTCTGTGCTTTTTTGAAGGCACAGTGATCAGCCTCGGCCGTGGTACTCCCTTCCCTTTCCAGGTGATCGGATATCCTGACGCTGCATTTACTGAGCCGGTAGGCGTAGAAGTGCAGGTCGTAGACACCTTCAGCTTTGTCCCCCAGGAAATTCCCGGTGTGGCCATGAACCCTAAACATGAGGGAAAAACCTGCTACGGGCTGGACCTCAGAGATGAAGAGCGTCTTTCCCGATTTTCGCTCAAGTATCTGATGAGCTTTCACAAAAAAGCGATTGACCTGGGAATCAGCAATGAGGAATTCTTCCGTGAAGACTTCTTTGACCTGCTGGCCGGTACTTCCCAACTCAGGGAGCAACTGATCTCCGGGATAGATGAGACCGTGATCAGGCGCAGCTGGACTGATGATCTCAATGCTTACAAAAGTATGCGGAAAAAATACCTCCTGTACGAGGATTTTGAATAGTAGCTTGCAAACATTTTTTGACGGTCTGCCATTACTGTAGATATGAAAGAAGACCTAAGGATCATCTTTATGGGTACGCCAGAGTTTGCCGTACCCTCCCTGCGGGTGCTGGTAGAAAACGGATACCAGGTAGTGGCAGTCGTCACTGCTCCGGACAAACCCCGCGGCCGTGGGCAAAAGGTCATACCTTCGCCAGTGAAAGTGTATGCGCTGGAGCAGCGTATACCCGTACTACAGCCTACCAACCTGAAAAGCCCGGAATTCCACCAGGAGTTGAAGCACTACCAGGCCAATCTGCAGGTAGTAGTAGCCTTTCGTATGCTGCCCGAAGTAGTCTGGGACATGCCCTCCATTGGCACTTTTAACCTGCATGCTTCTTACCTGCCACAGTACCGGGGTGCAGCCCCCATCAACTGGGCGATTATTAATGGAGAAACTGAGACCGGCGTGACCACCTTTATGATCCGGCACCAGATAGATACCGGCAGCATCCTCTTTCAGGAAAAAGAGCCCATACATCCTGAAGATACTGCTGGCTCACTTTACGAGAGGCTGATGCACAATGGTAGCAATCTGGTGCTGAAAACAGTAGCCGCCATTGCCAGTGAAGACTACCAGCTACACCCCCAGGATGAAAGCGCCGAGCTAAAAGCCGCCCCCAAAATTCATCGGGATACCTGTAAGATTGACTGGAATCAGCCTGCTGAGACGGTACGTAACGTGGTACGAGGGCTTTCTCCCTATCCTGCTGCCTGGACCACACTGGATACCCGCGGTGGCGAAAAAGTGTGCAAAATCTACGCAGTAAGCAATACTGGCGATAAAAACCCTAACTTAGCCCCCGGCCATTACATTACAGATAATGGCAATTTTATTCACATACAGACGCAGGACTACCTGATATCTATAGACGAGCTACAGATAGAGGGACGTAAACGCATGTCTGTAGAAGAGTTTCTAAGAGGCAATACTTTATGATCAAATCCATTATCGCTGCCAAATCAAATAATAACGTTATCGGTAAAGACAATGACCTGGTGTGGCATATGCCTGCCGACCTTAAGTTTTTTAAAAATAAAACCAAAGGCCACTGGGTGATCATGGGGCGTAAGACCTTTGAATCTATGGATGGTCCCCTGCCGAACCGTACGCATATTATCATCACAAGACAGCCCGACTACCAGGCAGAAGGCTGTTATATTGTAAATAGTGTTGAAGACGCTTTCCGTATCGCCAGGGAGCAGCAGCTCGAGCAGGTGTTTATCCTGGGAGGTGCTGAGATCTACGCCCTCAGTATGGACAAAGCCGATCAGATGTATATCACCGAGATCAAATCAACCTTTGAGGGTGATACGTTCTTTCCGGAAATAGATATGACTTACTGGAAGGAAGTAAATCGAGAGGAGCATGATGCTGACGAAAAAAACCCCTATCCCTACGCTTTTGTAGAGTACAGGAAACGCTGAATATTCTGACTAGTCTCCTGATCGGCATAAGCCTTTTGCCCGTCCTCTCTTAGTAAAGCTTTTCCATTGCCTCTATCAGGGAGGCTTCCATCTCCTCAAATCTGCTGATTGCTTTTTTCATAAAAGCCCCCTGCAGCAACTGC